>WNFY01005763.1_pt1 | contig 11147 bp, 7 predicted proteins | sample 5400091 | NCBI WGS metagenome assembly WNFY01 (sample SAMN13153364, study PRJNA577476) | soil metagenome | isolation source: 60 cm soil or saprolite under grassland replicate 1 | place: USA:California | collected 2016-06-15
ATCGCCACGCTGCTGAGCTGGCTCTTGAGCGCCGTGCGAAGCCGCGGGTTCCGGTGCAGCATCATCGCCGGAATCAGCGCCCCGGCGATCCCGAAGATCGCGCCCGATGCGCCCACGCTCAGGCTATTGCCCCGCCAGCAAATGCTGCCGAGGCTTCCGCCGATGCCGCACATCAGGTACAGCAGGAGGAATCGTGGGCGGCCGAAGAACATCTCCGCCAGCCACCCCAGGTTGTACAGGCACCACATGTTCAGCGCGATGTGCAGCAGCCCGCCATGCTCAAAGGTGGAGGTGAGCAGGCGCCACCACTGGCCTCCGCTGGTCAGCGCCCCGGAGTTTGCTCCCCAGCGCAGCAGCAGCGCGGGATCAAAGAGAAAAAAACGGTGCCCCTGGATGGCCATCGCCAGGTAGACCAGCGTGTTCAGCGCGATCAACAGAAGGGTGGGCGACTGCAGCCAGAACAGGCGCGGAGGTGGCGGCTCCTCGAGGAGGTCCCCGGCGCGCCCGCTGTTGGCGTGCTGGGGTTGGACAGGCCGCAGAGTCAGCGACTCGGCCGCGCACTGCGGACACAGCGATTCCGAGTCGGAGTCCGCCTCGAATTCGCGGCCGCAACTGGCGCAGATATTCATGCGAAGACACTCATGGCCGGGCTGTTAGACCCACTTCTGCCAAAAGATGTCAGAAGTGGGTCACCACTGGTTTTCATTCATGAGCCTTTTTCATTCGTAAACATGAGATGCAGTTTTCACCGCAATGTCGGAGGGCCTTGCGCCGGTGGGAACCATCAGAAACAACCGCGGGGGCGGTGCCTGGACCTTTTTATCGCGCCGTTTATTCAGCAGCAGCACGGCCACATCGCCCGAGCCCGAGTCGCCGACCAGCAGCATGTTCTCCGCCGGCGTTAGCGCCAGGGCGTCGGGTTTGGAGCCGACCTGCACGGAGGTGATCAGCGTGCGGTTGACGGCGTCAAAGACGGCCACGCTGTTCGAGTCGAAGTTGCTCACATAAAGTGTGCTGTTGTCGCTGCTCACCAGCGAGCGCACAGGGCGTGCCCCGGCGAGAAAGCTGTCGCTGATCTCGTCCGTGTACGGGTTCACCGCGGAGATCGTCTGTGCCTCATCATTGGACACGAAGACCTCGCCGCCGTCGGGCTTGATCGCCAGATTGATGGGAGTGCCGCCCACCTTGAGCAGCGCTTCCAGTGACTGGTTCTTCAGGTTCACCGCGGCCACTTGCCGCGCGCCGGAGCAGCCGACGATCGCCTTGGATTCATCCGGCAGGATCACCAGCGAATCCGGCGACTTGCACCCGTGCAGCCTGGCGCGCACACGCAACACGCCGCCGTCGATCAGGGTCACGGAATCGTCGCCGCGATTGGCCACCACAACCAGTGAGCCGTCCGCCGAGACGCGCACCGCGATGGGCCTCCTGCCCACTGCCACGTGCCCGATTGCGCGATGCGCCTTGAGATCGAGCGCCACCACCGTGTCCGATTCGGTGTTGGCTACCCAAGCCCGGTCACCATCCGCTGTGAGGGATATCGCGCTCGGCATGCGCCCGACGGAAATCGTGCCGGCGATCTGGTTGCGAGTGGCGTCAATGACGCTCACCGTGCCCGAGTCGGTGTTGACCACGTAGACTTCGTCTCTGACGGGATTGGCCGCGACCGCAGTTGGCTTGCCTCCCGTGGCCAGGCTGCGCACAACTCGCCCGCTGGCCAGGTCGAGCACGCTGACCGTATTCGATCCCGAATTGGCGATGTAGGCGAAGGTGTGCGGCGGCTCGGCATTGCGGTTCGCGCAGCCGGCAAGCATTGCCATCGCTACGATGGCAATGAGCGCCGGCCAGCGACACGACCATGCATGTAGTCCGCTCACGCCAGCTCCAACTCGATCTTCTTCGCCGCCGCATCGAGCTGCACGATGCGGAAGCTGCGGATCTGCCCGGCGCGCGGTGGCTCGGACTGCTTTGCGCCCCGGGCCGCGGCCCCTGCAGTGCTCGCGGGCTCGCCGCCCTTCCAGCGCGCATTCAGCATGGCGCTCAGTGATGACAGGTCCGGCTTGCCGGCCGCAACTGCTGTTTCCTGCTGCGCGGCGGGGGCCGCCGCGAGGCGGCAGCTTGCCACGATGCCCTCGCCCAGCTCGACGCGCGCCCGCTCTCCCGCTTCGTCGATCACGCGCCCGCTCACCACGTCGCCGGCCTTGTGTTCCGCGATGTACTCGTCCAGGCCGGTCGGCACCAGCTGCTTCATGCTGAGCCGAATCTGGTGCTTCTGAGCATCGAACTCCAGCACCTGCGCGCGAACAACTTGTCCGACCTTCAGCACGTCCTGGGGATGCTCGATGCGCTTTTCCGCGGAGATCTCGCTTACGTGCACCATGCCCTCAACTCCTTCGGCAAGTTGCACAAAGGCGCCAAACTTCATGAGATTGGTTACCGGTCCTTCGATCACCGTGCCTGCGGCAAAGCGCTGGGCGGCCTGGGCCCAGGGGTCTCCCATGGTCTGTTTCAGCCCCAGCGCGATGCGCCGCTCGCCCGGGCTCACGCCCAGAATCACCGCCTCCACCGTCTCGCCCGGCTTGACCAGGTCGCCGGCCTTGCGCACCTTCTTGCCCCAGGACATCTCCGAGATGTGAATCAGCCCTTCGATGCCGGGCTCCAACTCCACGAAAGCGCCGAACTCGGTGACGCGCGTCACGGTGCCCGTCACCTTCTCGCCGACTTTGTACTTCTCCGGCACCACGTCCCAGGGATGCGGCTGGAGCTGCTTGAGTCCCACCGAGATCCGCCGCTTCTCGGGATCGATCTTGAGCACCTTGACCTCGACCTGCTGGCCGACGGAGAGTACGTCCGAGGGCCGGCTGACGCGCCCCCAGGACATGTCGCTGACGTGCAGCAGGGCATCCACGCCGCCGAGGTCGATGAAGGCGCCATAGTCGGCCAGAGTGCGCACCGTGCCGCTCAGCGTCACGCCCTCCGCGATCTCGGAGAAGCGCTGCTGCCGGCTGGCGCGCTCCTCTTCTTCGGCGACGATGCGGCGGTCCACCACGACGTCTTCGTCGGCCACGTCGAGCTTGATGATGCGGCAGCGAATCTGCTGGCCGACCAGCTTCTCGAGGGCGGCCGGATCGCGCTCGCCGCTGCGTGAAGACGGCATGAAGGCGCGCACGCCAACATCCACGCTCAGCCCGCCTTTCACTGATCCCGTGACCGTGCCCAAAATCGTGGCCTTCTCGGCATACGCCTTTTCCAGCGCAGACCAGTCCGTGGGCAGCTGCACCTTCATGCGCGAGAGCTCGTAGTAGCCCTCGGCGTTGCGCCCCTTCACCGAGACCTTGAACTTGTCGCCGACCTTCACCGTCTCGCCGCCCGCCTGCAGCGGCGCCAGCGGCAGAATGCCCTCGGTCTTGTAGCCGATGTCGAGGACTGCGTTGTCGCCCGAGATGGCCACCACGGTTCCTTCCAGTTGCGCCCCGCCCTCTGGGGCTTTTTTGCTGTGCGTCTGCTCGTACTGCTTGAGAATGTCGCCGAAGGACTCGTTGGATTCGGGAGCGGGCTGGGGCGTTGATTGGGATTCGGGACGGTTGGGATCGGACATGAAAGGTGAGTGCCTCAACTATGGGTTGGCGTGATCCGACTAGGATATCACCGCGGTCGCCTGCTTGGGGGTAGCGCTGCTCCACTCCCCTCCAACGTGCGGGAGAGAAAAATCTGCAGGGTGCCCCGTCCTAACCCTCTTTTGGTTAGGGCGGGGTAGTTGCCTTTGTCTTAATGAGGTCATTCTGAGCGGAGCGAAGAACCTCAGCGCCGCGCAAATCCTTTCCCATGCTCGAGAGGCTTCTCGGCCACCGGCTCGGTTGTCGAAAAGCCTCTGCACAGCGGCAAATAGTTGAGCCTTGCAGGGGTCCTTCGCGGAGCTCAGGATGACCCCAAAAAACAAAATCAAAATCATCAGCACCCGCGCGGGCCTTACAATCTTCCCATGCCACGAGCCGTCAAGAAATCCGCGACTAAGCCCGAGCGAGACATCCTGCAACTTATCCCCGCCGGCGAGCACCGGCCGCAGGCGGCCTCGCGCCGCATCGGCATTCACACCTCCACCGCCGGGGGCGTGGAGACCTCGGCCGAGCGCGCCTGGCGCCTGGGCTGCAACACCTTCCAGATCTTCAGCTCCAGCCCGCGCATGTGGCGGCCCTACGACATCACCGCCCAGCAGTGCGAGACCATGGCCCGCCTGCGCGCGCAATACGACCTGAAGCCGCTGGTCATCCACGCCAACTACCTCATCAACGTCGCGGGCACAAATTGCGAGATCCTGGAGAAGTCCGTCGGCGCCTTCCGCGCCGAGCTGGAGCGGGCCGTCTCGCTCGGCGCCGAGTACGTGGTGCTGCACCCCGGCAGCTATCGCGGCTGCTCGCGCGAGGAGGGCCTGTCCAATGCCTGCGCCGCAATTGCGCGCGCCACTGAGGGACTCGACATGGCGAAGCACGGGGTCACGCTGCTGATCGAAAACACCGCCGGGGCCGAGTTCTCGCTGGGCTCAAGCTTTGAGAGCGTCGCCGAGCTCATCTCCTGCCTGGGGAAGCAGATCCCGGTGGCCTCCTGCATCGATACCTGCCACACCCATGTGAAGGGCTACGACATTGTGAGCGAGGGCGGCTACGAGGAGACCATGCGCCAGCTCGACAGCACCGTGGGGCTGGCCAATGTGCGCGTCTGGCACTGCAATGACGCCAAGGCCGCCTGCGGCTCCAAGCTCGACCGCCACGAGCACATCGGGAAGGGAAGCATCGGCCAGGAGCTCTTCCGCCGCCTGCTCGCCGACCCGCGCCACGCCCACGCGGCCTTCATCTTGGAGACCCCTATCGACGAGCCGCTCGACGACCTGAACAACGTGGACGCGCTCAAGGCGCTGGTGGGGTAACCGGGTCAGTTTCCGGAGTGATCCGGGCGGAAGCGAACCTCCACGAAGCCGGCAACCTCACCTGTAACATCAGAGCACCATAACGCGGTCGCAGGGAGCGAACTTCGCTTTTGAGTACCTTCCTCCCACGTACACTATGAGGGCTAAATGCCACGGCGACAAAAGCGATCCTCAATCCGTGAGAGCACGATAAGCATCCAGGCAGGTGAGCGGAAATGTTGGAGGTTCGATTCCGCTGGCGATTGGGTCAGCGTGGAACGGGCAGCGCTGGCGCATTTTCAGCAAGAGGGATGGTCGGGCGATTCGGGAGAGGGAAAGATTGTTCTTTCCCTAATCAAAGCCGCATCATTCACCGTGCTACCGGCGACCCTTCATTCTAGGGCGGTAGAATCAATATACAGCAATAAGGTAGCCTTCATTGATGTCCGGGAGCTCAATATCAAGGTTGGTATTGATCCCGAGACACCTGCATCGCCACTTGTGGAGGCGTTCAATAGAGAGCGAGAAGCGGAGGTGATCAGTGTCTCAGAAAAGATTACAAATATACTCACGGCTTCCGAACAGCGCATTGTAATAACTTCAAGATAATGACCGGCCCTGGTTCACACACGTTATCCTTCTACCCCACGTTGACGCTAGAGAACATGCTGGGGCTCTACGCGGCCCTTGGCAATCAGAGACTCAGTCAAATCGCCGAGATATTCGGTACAGCACCCTACATGCTTCGGAGCGGATGGCCGGATTTGACTCTATGGAGAGGATCGGAAGTGGCCTTCAAGGAAATAAAGGCTCCCGGGGATCACCATCGTGGAAATCAGATCCAGACCATCGAAACGGTTCTGTTCCCGCTGGGTTTCGATGTGGAACTCGTGAGAGTGGTTCCCGCCGCTTCGTAGTTTGTCATGACCAACGTGGGAGTGGTCGGTTGGATTTCTGAATCCAATCCCTGGCAAAAGGAGCACAGCAAAATGATAAAGAAGCACAACAAAAAGGCCGAGCTGGTTTGGCAAAACGGTGAGATATATGACGCACTGGATTTGAAGCTTGCTCTTTTGGATTTGAACAAACATGGATTTGATCTAGACGTCTCAGCAGTTGACGCGAAGCGTCTCCTGGTGACTTGCAAGAAGACTCGCAATCGCTTTGTAATTGAATGTTTGGGGCACAACGAATGGCCGGTTCATTCTGCCCCTGCGCAGAAGTAAGTGCCCGGATTAGTCGGGAAGGGGGAGAAGCGCCGCACGGGTTGTAGAATAAAAACTTATCCATAGCGCGTTGTGCGCCGCTTACTTTGCGCAAACCGGGGCAACCGAAAGCATGTCAGATCAGCATAAATCGACAGAAAACTCCGTGGCCGATACCTCCGCCGAGCCGCGCCAGGCACGCCGCGCCGAGGACGACACTCGCTACGATCCAACTCCGGTCGAGCAGAAGTGGGCTGAGCTGTGGGAGCGCGACCCGCTGCGCTACGCGCCCGAGCCGCCCTCCAGCGGCAAGCCGAAGTATTACGTTGTCGAGATGCTGCCCTATCCCTCCGGGGCGCTGCACATGGGGCACGTGCGCAACTACGCCATCGGCGACGCGCTGGCGCGCTATATGTGGATGAGCGGCTACAACGTGCTGCATCCGATGGGGTGGGACTCCTTTGGCCTACCCGCCGAGAATGCCGCGCTCAAAAACAAACGCCAGCCGCGCGAGTGGACGCTGCACAACATCGCCGCCATGAAGGCGCAGATGAAGCGGCTGGGCTTCAGCTACGACTGGTCGCGCGAGATCGCCACCTGCCTGCCCGACTACTACCGCTGGAACCAGTGGTTCTTCCTCAAGCTCTACGAAAAGGGCCTCGCGTATCGCAAGAAGAGCACGGTGAACTGGTGTCCGCAGTGCGCCACCGTGCTCGCGAACGAGCAAGTGGTGGACGGCTGCTGCTGGCGTCACGAAGGCCAGTTGGTGGAGCAGCGCGAACTGGAGCAGTGGTCGCTGCGCATCACGGACTACTCCGAGGAGCTGCTGGCCGGCCTCGACCGCATGCCCGGCTGGCCGGAGAAGGTCCGCACCATGCAGCGCAACTGGATCGGGCGCAGCGAGGGTGCGCTGGTCGATTTCACGTTGGACGGCGGCTCGCAAACAAAGATCCCGGTCTTCACCACGCGCGTCGACACTATCTACGGCTGCACCTCGGTACAGCTTGCGCCGCAGCATCCGCTGGTTGCCGAACTCATCGGCGGCGATGCCGCGAAGCGCGGCAGCCTGGAGGAGATGCTTGCCGACCAGAAGAAGGCGCGCGAGGCGGGAGACATCGGTCTGGTGGAGAAGAAGGGCTTCTTCACCGGCCACCACGCGATCAACCCGTATAACCAGGAGCGCGTGCCGATCTGGGTGGCCAACTACATCCTGATGGACTATGGCACCGGCGCGATCATGTCGGTGCCAGCGCACGACGAGCGCGACTTCGAGTTCGCTAACAAGTACAACATCCCGATACGCACAGTGATTGTTCCTGGCTCCCCGGAGACAGGGCAGTCTGAATCCCCCGATCAGCCTTTTGTCGCCGAAGACGGGGTGCTGATCGCGAGCGGCCCGTTCACCGGACTGCGCTGCGAACAGGCCCAGCGCAAGATGGCGGAATACGCCGAGCAGCATGGCTTTGGCAAGGCAACCATCACCTATCGCTTGAAGGATTGGGGCATCTCGCGGCAGCGCTACTGGGGCACGCCCATCCCCATCCTCTATTGCGAGAAGTGCGGCATTGTCCCGGTGCCTGAAGATCAGCTTCCCGTGCTGCTGCCGGAAAACGTGGAGATCACGCTGGCGGGCGGCTCGCCGCTGACGCGCGTCAAAGAGTTCTACCAGGTCCCGTGCCCCAAGTGCGGCGGCCACGCGCGACGCGAGTCCGACACGATGGATACCTTCGTCGACTCCAGCTGGTACTTCTACCGCTACACCAGCCCGATCGACTCCGCGGCCTTCGACCGCAACGTCGCCAACTACTGGTTCCCCATGGACCAGTACATCGGCGGGGTCGAGCACGCCATCCTGCACCTGATGTACTCGCGCTTCTGGACCAAATTCATGCGCGACATCGGCCTCGTGCGAAACGATGAGCCGGCCGAGCGACTCTTCACCCAGGGCATGGTGATCAAGAACGGCGCGAAGATGTCAAAGTCGCGGGGTAACGTGGTCTCGCCCGACGACATGGTGGCGCGCTACGGCGCCGACGCCACGCGGCTCTATACGCTCTTTGCCGCGCCGCCGGACCGCGACCTCGACTGGCAAGACCAAGGCGTGGAGGGCGTCTACCGCTTCCTCTCGCGTCTCTACCGCTTCATCGCCGAGAACCCCACGCGCCTCACTCCCGGCGAGCCGGATACTTACGACGTTGCCGCGCTCTCGGCCGAGGCGCGCCAGGTGCTGCGAAAATTGCATCAGACAATCCGTCGCATCACGGACGACTTTCAGGGGCGGTGGCACTTCAACACCTCGGTGGCGGCGATGATGGAGCTGCTCAATGCCTGTATGGTGCAGCAGGAACTCTTCGCCCCGCAGTCTTCCGCGCCCAAAGCATTCCGCGCAGACGTCCAGCGCAAGCTCGTCCTGCTGCTCAATCCATTTGCGCCGTACATGGCCGCCGAGCTCTGGTCCGCGCTGGGCGAAGATCCTGATGCTCTGCTGCGCCATGCCTGGCCGCAGGCCGATCCGGTGCTGGCCAAGGAAGACGAGGTGGAGATCGTGGTGCAGTTCAACGGCAAGCTGCGCTCGCGCCTCACCGTGCCGTTCGATGCCGGCGAGGACGCTGTGCGCGAGGCCGCGCTCAACGACGCCAAGGTGAAGGAGGCGCTCGACGGCAAGCAGATCGCCAAGGTCATCGTGGTCAAGAACAAGCTGGTCAACATCGTCGTCAAGGGTTGAACGGTCTCCATGCACTCTGAGCCCGAGAAACTTCAGTCAGAGGCCCGCCAGCCGGCGCAGGCACATGCCGATGCCAATCACGAAGGCTTCCGCATCGTGCGCAGCGACCCGGCATTGCTGGCCCTTGAGCTGCTCTGGCGCTGGTGCTTCGGCCTGGCCCTGCTGGCAGTGCTATTTGTTGCCTACAGTCATCTGCGCCGGGCAATTCTCATCTCGGATGCCGACCAGGCAATCTTCGCCTCCGAAGACCCGCTCGCGATTGCCAACGCGGGCGCGGCGCTGATCGCCGCCTCGCAGCCGTTGCTGCTGCGAGTGCTGCTGCGAATCTGCGCAGTGGCGGCCGTGCTCTGGGTGGTCGCCGCCGTTCCGGGCCGCGCGCTGATTGCCCGTCTCATCGGCCGCCGTCTCGCCGCCGACTACGGCCTGACGATTGCTCCCGACAAGCCGCGCTGGGCTGTTTTTGTATTTCTCGCCGTCCTGCGCGTGCTGATGCTGCTGGTCCTCTTCATCGGCTATCTGGCCGGAGTGCTGATCGCCGTCCGGGTCAACACCGACCAGCCGAACCTGCTGGCCGACGCGCTCATCATCGCCGCCTCGCTCGGGGTTTCGGCGGTGGTCTGGAACGCCGTGAACTGGGTACTCTCGCTCGCGCCGATCTTTGTGGTGCGCGACGGCCTGGGCCCGCTGGATGCCATTGTCGCTGCCCTGTCCTTCATCCGCCGCCGCTACTCGTTCCTGGCGGCGATTGCCCTCTGGAACTGCACTCTGCGCGGACTGGTTGCCACGGCCATCACGCTTGCCGGCATTGCCACGGTGATCTGGCGGCCGCCGCATGCGCTCTGGCTCACTGCTCTGCTGCTGGCGCTGGAGACGGTGCTCTACCTGGTTGCGTCGGATTATTTTCTGCTGGCGCGCCTTGCGGCCTACAGCTCGGTCGCCATGCGCGAGCTAAGCTGGCACGAGCCGCCCCATTCGAGCCAACAGCAGGCTTGAGCGGGCCACCAGAGAGCTGCACTTGCGGTACTGCGCCCACTTCTGCGAAGCTCAAGGTGTGGAACACACGGCGCTGCCCTCCATCGTTGTTCTCGATTTCGGCTCGCAGTACACGCAACTCATCGCGCGGCGCATTCGCGAGCAGAACGTCTTCTCGGTCGTCCTGCCCTGCACGGCCAAGCTGCAGGAGGTCCGCAGCTACAACCCTGTCGGCATCATCCTCTCAGGCGGTCCCTGCTCGGTCTACGACGTCGATGCGCCGCCGGCCGATCCCGAGGTGCTGGAGATGGGGCTGCCGGTGCTCGGAATCTGCTACGGCCTGCAGTTCATGACGCACGTCCTCGGGGGCACGGTGCACGCCGCCAGCAAGCGCGAGTACGGCCACGCGGAGGTTTCGCTGCTGGAGAGCTCCGCGCTCTTCAGCGGCCTGCCCGAGGTGATGTCGGTCTGGATGTCGCATGGCGATGAGGCTGACAAGCTCGCGCCCGGCTTCCGGCTGACGGCGCGCACATCGAGCGCCGTGGCCGCCATCGAAAATGCCGCCGCCGGCTATTACGCAGTGCAGTTCCATCCCGAGGTGCACCACACCCGCTTCGGGACCGACCTGCTGCGCAACTTCATCTTCAACATCTGCCACGCACAGCCCTCGTGGACGCCGCAGAAGTTCATCGACTCCACCGTCGCGCAGGTCCGCGAAACCGTCGGCGAGGGGCGCGCCATCTGCGCAATCTCGGGCGGAGTGGACTCCAGCGTGGCGGCGACCCTGGTGCATCGCGCCATCGGCGACCGCCTCACCTGCATCTTCGTCAACAACGGGGTGCTGCGCAAAGACGAGTTCGGCAAGGTGCAGCACAACCTGCGCACCAAGCTCAACCTCAACATTGACGCGGTGGATGCGGCGGACCGCTTCCTCTCCAAACTTGCCGGCATCACCGATCCCGAGCGCAAGCGAAAGATCATCGGCAATGAGTTTATCGAGGTCTTCGACGAGGAGGCGCACCGCATCGAGCGCCAACACGGCGCCGTGCAGTGGCTGGTGCAGGGCACGCTCTATCCGGATGTCATCGAGTCGGTCAGCGTGCGCGGCCCGTCGGTCACCATCAAGAGTCATCACAACGTCGGCGGGCTGCCCGCCAAGATGAAGCTCAAGCTCATCGAGCCGCTGCGCGATCTATTTAAGGACGAGGTGCGCCGCATCGGGCGCGACCTGGGCATGCCCGAGGAGATGCTGCAGCGCCAGCCGTTTCCGGGGCCGGGACTTGCGGTGCGCATCCTGGGCGAGGTCACGCCCGAGCGCGTCGCCCTGCTGCAGCAGGCCGAC
>WNFY01010598.1_pt1 | contig 11147 bp, 8 predicted proteins | sample 5400091 | NCBI WGS metagenome assembly WNFY01 (sample SAMN13153364, study PRJNA577476) | soil metagenome | isolation source: 60 cm soil or saprolite under grassland replicate 1 | place: USA:California | collected 2016-06-15
GCCTGCGAAAGTTCATTCAGATAAATGGTTCCGTCTTCTGCGATAGCGCCAAGTGCATATTCAGGATTTTCGGGATGACCAAGCTTTCTTGAGATCAAAAGAGAAAAATCTGCATCAAGTTCTTTAGCTACATAGAAAGCTGTTTCCGCTCCGCCTCTCGGGATACCCAATACAATAGCGCCTTTGCCTTTATATTTTTCAAGCGCCTCTGCTAATTGCAATGCGGCATCTTTTCTGTCTTTAAACATTGTATAATGATTTTACATGATAAAAAATTTCCTGTTTATTGCAACAGCACTTTTCCATCATCTTTAATTTCAGTTGCGAATTTTTTTGAAAGCTGCTGCATTCTTTTGATACACCATTTATAATTTTCATCTTTTGCAAGATTTACCTGATAATTATTAATCATAACGGGTATAAGATGCAACTGTTCTATCGCTGTTTTGCTGGCCTTAATTAAAAAGAAAAAAGACAAATCGTTTCTCAAATCTTCATGCACAACGTAATCATCCACAAAATCTCCTGTGTCATACACTATCAGCTTGCGCTCATAAACTTCAATTGCCTGGAAAATATGCGCGCTGTGACCATGAATAATATCTGCGCCATGCATTATCATTTGATGTGCAAAATCAATAAAAGCGGAAGAAGGTTTTTGCTGCATATTATAACCCCAGTGAATAGTCACAATCAAAATATCTAAATTTTTTTTTAGTTTCTCAATAGCAGTAAGTGCGTATTCGCGGTCTTTCGTTTTAGAAATGCTGATGTAATTGGTTCCGCTCTTTTCTTCAGAAGCTTTCCATGAAGGTTCATTATCTGTAAAGCCAAGTACTCCTACATGAATATTCTTTTTGAAAATGATTTCAGGCATTACAGCTTCTTCGATATTCATGCCCGCACCAACATGTCTTATTCCCGCTGCGTCGAGTGTATTAATTGTTTCTGCAAGCCCTTCTTCTGAGAAATCGACTATATGATTATTTGCGAGGTTGGCAACTGTAACATTTGCTTCTGTAAGCGTGTTCACTTTATCGGGCATTGCTTTGAAATTGAAAACTTTTTCAACTACCCGGTTGCTGTGAGTAAGTGTTGTTTCAAGATTGATGATATTGATGTCCATACTTTTAAGCAGCGGCAATACATCTCCCCATGGATATGTATAGCCTTCCTGCGATATAATTCCATCGAGGCTTCTGCCGATCATTACATCACCGGCAAGACCAATGGTTAATTTATCATTGTCGGGTTGCATAACAGCAATTTCATTATCATTTTTATGCCACAGATGCCGCTGATAGCAAAATTATTTCATGAATTCAAAAAGTTTATTGCTATTTGCATGCGACGAAAAGTGTATCTTTTTTTCACATGATGTCCGCCGCTTCTGTGAAGAATATCGCGTAAAGTTTTTATCACGTTAATAATATAATCACCTTTGTTGAGCATTACACATTCACTCATTGCAGCATAAGATGCATCAGTAATTTCAGAACGGGTAGCGACACCGGATTTATTCAATGTTTCGAGTACTTGTGTAGCCCAAATAACAGGCACATGAGCCGCTTCACTGATCCATAAAATTTCTTCCTGTATCTCACTCATTCTTTCAAAACCTATCTCTACTGCTAAATCTCCGCGTGCTATCATCACTCCAAAAACTTCTTCCTTCATACCCTGTATTAAAAGAGAAGGAAAATTTTTTACAGCTTCAGAAGTTTCGATCTTCAAAATAATATTTGGCTTTTTATTGTAACGCAAAAGCTCCCGCTGCAAATCTTTTAGATCAGATGCATTGCGGACAAAAGAATAACCTATCAGATCAGCATATTCACAAATAAAAGGCAATACCATCCGATCATTTTCGGTAAGTGCCGTAAGAGTAAAATGGCTATCAGGAAAATTGATTCCTTTCTTTGCTTTCAATTGCGGTTTCTTAGCTGATATGCGGATAACTTTCAAAACAGCAAGCCCATACTGATTTGATATCACCTGTGTTTCTATTAATCCATCATCAAATAAAATTCGTTCTCCAGCTTTTAATTGACTGATCAAACCTTGTTCATCACAACCAATTACAATGCCGGATGGATCATAGTCAGCATTTGGTTCAGCCAATGCAATTTCCTGACCTTCAAAAAGCGGCACTTTTTCAATCAACCTTCCTTTACCTAAAATAGATGTTCTCATTTTTGGTCCCCCAATATCCATATAAATTTTACAGGGAATGCCTGTTTTCTCAGTCGCGGTGCGTACCAGGTCAACCATATTTTTCCATATATCTTCATTATCGTGCGCACAATTGATGCGAGCAATATTCATTCCTGCTTCCAAAAGTTTTTTTACAAGCTGATAATTATCTGCAAACTCCGTATCAAACGTTATCATCAAATAAGGAATGGAAGAATCTTTTTTTGATCCGAAGAGTTGCTTTGACCGCGAATCAATCAGGCTGCGTCCTTTATAATAATCGCAGGGAGAAATATCTTCAGGAGAAAATTGTTTTCTCAATCTTTGAAGTATTGCCTGTACCTGGCGAAGAATATGAGATTCGCTGCTGGTAAGTGAAGATAAACCGGTAATATGCAATTCATCCTGTAATGATCTTATATCCTCACTTCGAAGCGCAAGATATTGAATCAAATTAGCTGCACTTATCTTTTGGTTCGCCGCAAGATCATTGATCACATTTGATCTTTGCTGAACAGCTACAGTCATTTTGTTGATGAGTGACTCAAGTGATGTTTTCAATGATTCAATATTGTTGTCATTATCCGTAACCATTATTTTCACATTTCCTGTTTCTCTTTTTATATATTTAAGGCGGCTGTTCAAAAAAGATACCGTAGTGTGATTCTTGTGTTATTTTTTATTTAATGAACTAATGGAGCGAATTATTTTAATTCTCGATTTATGATAAGCGTCATAAAATTAATATGAGCCCGGCCATGGTTTTTCATGTCGTCTTTGTTGCGTCGCACACTTATGCTGAAGTAAATGTCTTGAACAGTTGCCAGAGAGAACACTGAAACAATGGATTTTTTCTGTATTTCTGTGCAATCGGTGACAATACTTTCATTTGCCTGTAAGCCTCTGCTGCTGCATGAGGGATTGTACTGTTGTACGTATGGGTCATTATCACATTCATAAATCACTGTTACCAAATGAAAATTTATGAATGCCGGAACAGGAATGTTGAAGAAGCGATCCGGATTATACATTATACTTCTTTCCATCTTCAGCAATTTCTAATGTGAGTTGTTTCTTTTCCAGTGGCTTGATTTTTTCTTTCGCTGCTACAACATCTTTCATAAACCATGTTCCAAAATGAGTGAAAATAATACGATGCGTAAATTTTTCAAACAAAGAAATAAGATCAGGAATGCCAGCATGGCCAAATAATTTTTTGGTTTCCACATGTTGCCTAACAACACCACCTCTTCGTATAAAACTTCCTTCGGTTATAACAAGATCAAGTTTGCCGAGCTCACGATAATACTTTTTTTCTATTGTTACCAAATCGCCGGAATAAAAAATTCTTCGTTTATTTTTTTCGATGATGTATCCCTGCGATTTCACCTTCATACTGTGAATTGTCGGAACAGGTGTGATAAGATAACTATCCATTTTAACATATTCCTGAATGCTTCAAATGTTTGTGCGCATGTGCTTTAATTTCTCCTCTTGTTCCAAATATTTGAATGATCATCAGCAATAAAAAATTTAGAATTTTTTTGCTCAACAAAGTTCAGAACGCACAAGTGAGTGACACAACAGGCGATGCCATAAGATCAAGAGTTTACATCATAAATATTCAAACTCCTTTGCTCAAAGCATTTTGGATCTGCACAAATTCGCTGATATTTTCAAGATCTAAAACCCCAACAATTTTTTTCCCTTCTAATACCGGTATTAATGCTTCTGAGTTATGAGAAAATTTTTGCATGATATCGCGAAGCAGATCGCCGGGTTTTAGTGAGGTCACTTTGGATTGCATCACTCTTTCAACAGGAATATTTTTGCCAAATTTTGACAGACCTTCAATAATCTCTTTTCTCGATAATGTTCCTTTTACTTCATCATTCTCTTTCACAATAAATGAGTGCTCCTGGCCGTCTAACAAAAGATCAACGGCTCTTGATAAAGATTCATCAGGTCTTAAAGTAGAATAGTGATGCATTAAAACATCCGACACTTTGATACTGCCAAGTGCAGAACGCGTTTCTTCTGCTTTTACCTCCGCACCTGCTCCAAGAAAAATAAAAAAACCGATAAACACCAACATAGGATTATAGGAGAATCCGAAAAACACGAACAAGATCGCAATGAACTGACCCGTATAAGCCGCAATGCGCGTAGCTTTTACTCTTGTGAATTTTAACGAAAGCAAGGCATGTAAAACTCTTCCTCCATCCATGGGGAATGCAGGAATAAAATTGAACAATGCAAGAAAAAGATTTATTGAAAAAAGCTGGAACCAGAAGTTTGTTTCAGTAAGGTTAATATTATGCAACGAAGAAGGAAATGTATTTGACAGTTTTAGAATAATAAACAAGATGAGACTGATCCCAATATTTACAACCGGCCCCATTACTGCTACAAATAATTCCTGCAATGGCTTTTCAGGAAGGCTTTCCATTTGTGCAAGTCCGCCAATCGGAAGCAGTGTAATATTTCTTGTTTTTATATTATAGCGTTTGGCAGTTAATGCATGTCCTAATTCATGCAACACAATACAGGCAAATACTGCAAAGAGCAACGCAATGTTCAATAAAATTTCATTCATCCCATGTCCTTCAACTACCTGCACTTGTATGATCCATAAAAGGAGGATGAGGAACGTCCAGTGAATAAAGATTTTTATTCCTGATATTTTTCCGATATATAATGACCATTTCATTTTAAAAGTTTTTACACGTACATAAGGCCAAAAAATATGCCGTGAAAAAAACTTTTAATTATCAGTCGGGCAGGACTTGTACATTCTATTTGCTTTGCAGCATAGTATTGTATGTTAAATAGTAAGTACAGATGCTTCTTCCCCAGCAATCAATGCAAGGCTTGTGGTTTGTTTGTGGAATATTTTTTACAGAAATAGCAGGTTAAATGAAAAGAATACGGATTAAATGAAAAGAATAAATGAGTTCATAAAAATTATTTTAAGAACTAAGATTTAAAAAATGATGCCAGCAACTTTTCTTTTCTGTTTGCTCATTTAAATTATAAAGCTTAATTAATATTTGAATACACGAGGAAAATCAGATTGCAAAAATTCACAACTATTGATGACATTATTGTTTTAACTGTTCAAAAAAGAAAACGCCTTTCTTGTTGGAGATAATGATATCAGGCAAGTTATCTTTATTAATATCTTTTACTACAATGCTGTTACCTATGCCGGAATTGTTGTCAATTTCATGAGGAGTCCATTGAGATTTTTTCCTGGTATATATTCAAACCAATATAAAACAGCAGGCTCATAAGCGCCTGGATCTTTGCCGTTATGTGCAAAGTAACGTTTGCCTGTAATAAGATCCGGATGACCATCGCCATTAATATCTTCAAACGCAAGGCAGTGTGATTCAGAAAATAATTTACTTATCTCATGGGTCACCCAGTAAATATTCACATTACTATCTTTCTTTTGTTCATGCCACCAGATACCATAATCATGAGCCGAAGAACTAATGATATCCTGGTCTCCATCTTCATCCACATCATATACAAATATATTGGCGCAATCCTCTCCAAGATCAGCAGGATGAAATTTCCAATTCGAATCTTTTACATCAACAGGTGACTCCCACCAGCCGGTTTTTATTATCACATCATTTCTTCCATCTTTGTTCACATCGCCCCAGCCAAGACCATGCGTGTACCTGTCTGTACCTCTTAAACTGTCGCTGCTAATTACGTGTCGCTGCCATACAGTATCTTCTTTTGCAGAAGGTGATTTTAGCCAAATCACTTGTTTCGTCTCAATATCATTGCAGATAAGATCCATTCTTCCATCGCTATCAACATCAACAAATGCAGGTGTTTCAATACCGGCTGCTTTTAAAATGATATGTCTTTGCCACAACTCCTTTTTATTTTTTGGATTTTCATACCACACACAAATACCACCGGGTTGATCAAATCTTATCAAATCAAGCCAACCATCATTATTTACATCCATACAAAAATTTAAAAAGGTTGTGCTGTAACCGGGAACCGGATTTAAAGTGTCTGCATGCAATATATGTCGCTGCCATAAAGGAGCTTCAAACCAATAATTACCTGCAAGTATATCCGTTTTACCATCATTGTTTACATCTCCCACAGCTACTCCTTCAGAAATAAATTGGCTCGTGATAATATGCTTCTTAAATTTTACTGATGCTTCTTTTGCCGGCATGTTTTGTGTTTTACATGCAAATGAAATAATGATCAAAACGATAAGCAACATAATCGTGCGATGATACTGAAAATGTTTGGAAGTCATGTTTAATTTCTTTGCGTGCTAATTCAAATGACAAGCAGATATGAATAAAAAGAATTTTGTTAAGCATTATTTCTTTGGGTTTGTTTAAGACTCATGTAATCTCTCGGAGTCAACCCAAACTGTTTAAGAAAACTTCTTCCAAAGTTTGTTTGAGAGTTGAACCCAACCATATCAGCTACTTCATAAATTTTGTAATCGCCTTCTGCCAGTAACTCCGCAGCTTTTTTTAAGCGGGTAATATTGATGAGTTCGTTTGGGGTAAGATTAGAAACTGCTTTTATTTTTCTATACAATGTAGGTCTGCTCATATTCACTATTCTGGCAAGCTGCTCCACATCAAGATCAGGATTTTCCAAATTGCGAAGAATGGCGTAATTCAATTCTTCCAAAAATTTTTCGTCAGCTCTGGAGTATGCCATACTCTTTATATGTACCAAAGGGGAGTTGGCAAAATGATCTTTTATTTTATTCCGGTTAATAAGAAGGCTTGCAATTTGTGCCTGCAAATATTCCGGCGAAAAAGGTTTTTCGATGTAAGCATCGGCGCCTTGTTCAAGACCTTCAATCTTTGACTGCAATGTATTTTTTGCAGTTAATAAGATAATGGGAATGTGACTGTGATCAACATTTGTTTTTATATGCCTGCATAATTCAAAACCATCCATTACCGGCATCATAATATCACTCACTACAAGCTGCACGCTTTCTCTGTCAAGCATGCTTAGTGCCTCCTGCCCGTTTTGCGATGTTATCACGGTGTACTTGCTGCTTAAATCATCTGTGAGAAATTCAAGTATCTCTTCATTATCATCAACCAATAAAATAAGCGGGTTCATTTAAGTTAGCTTTATGATGTGTGATAAAAATAATGTGCTCACATCAATTTTCAGAATTAACAGGCAGTGTGAGCACAAAAATATTCATGCTTGTTTCTGATCTTTTCATGTTCAACTTTCCTTTATGTAATTCTGCCAAAGAGCGTGAAAGCGCAAGCCCAAGCCCATTTCCCATCTTGTGTTTTGTTTCTTTCATGCGGAAGAAAGGATGGAATATTTTTTCGCGCATTTCCTCCGGAATAATATAACCATCATTTTCTACTTCAATTGAAAACTCTGCTTTTTCGTCTGAACATGTGATCAACTTTGTATGCACTTTTGTTTCTGCATATTTTATTGCATTATTAAATAAGTTGCCTAATATTTTATTGATCGCTTCAGCATCCGCAAACGCATACAAATGATGCGACGGTGCATCAATTGTAAACCGCAGATTTTTTTGTTCAGCAACAGTTTTAAAATTTGAATAAATATCCTCAAGCAACTCGGTGATGTTGGTGTTTGTAAAACTTAATTGAAATCCTTTTGTTTCTGTTTTGCGAAAATCAAGCAGTTGATCTGTGAGATCAACAAGACGATTAGTATTTTTCTCCATTGTTTTTAGATATCCATTAATCTCAGGAATATTGTTTGCCTTGTTCATTAATCTTTCCATTGGTGCTTTTACCTAGGTTAGTGGTGTGCGAATCTCATGCGCCACATTTGTAAAGAACTCAATTTTTGCCTGATAAATTTCTTTCTCCTTTTCATGCTCCATCAGTTCTATTTTTCTTTTGTTCTTTTCAGCAAGTCTTTTATGATAATTGCTTACAAGCAAATAAATGATCACTGCACTTATTACGATGTATAAAAGGTAAGCCGATGCGCTTTGCCAAAAAGGTGGCGCTATGTTTATAGTGAATGTTGTTATCTGTTTATTCCATGCATCACTGCTATTTGCAGCTTTTACTTTGAACACATATTTTCCCGGCGCAAGATTGGTGAAATATACTTTTCTGTTTGTAGAAAGGTATGTCCAGTTTTTATCAAGCCCTTCCATTTTATACATGTAACGAGTCATTTCCGGAGCAGTATAACTTAAAGCTGCAAAATCAATACTGAAAGATGACTGATTGTATTTGAGTGAAATATTGTTGGTATAAAAAATTGATTTTTTTAAAGGAGAATTTTTTTCATTTATAACAGGCTCTTTATTGTTCACCTGTATGCCGGTAATATATACGGGCGGAACAAAATTATTTTCACTGAACGTATTCGGCTCAAAACTGATCATTCCTTTTACACTTCCAAAATACATTTTCCCTGAAGAGTCTTTGAACCCTGAATTGTAATTAAACTGATCATTTAATAACCCATTTGCCTTTGTATATACTTTGATTAAATCCGTAAGCGGATCAAGATATACAAGACCTCTTGTTGTTGTTATCCAAAATTTCTTTTTATCGTCTTGCAGAATTCTTAATACAGTGTTGCTGGGAAAACCTGTTTTGGAATTATATCTTTTAAAAATATTTGAAGCCGGATTATATTTACATAAACCACCGCCTTCTGAGCCAAACCATAAATTTTTTTCATTGTCTTCAAATATGTCTAATATAAAGTTGCTGCCGATACTGTTTTTGTTATGCGAGTCATACCTCAGGTCGCCATGCTCTTTTGTTTTTTCATTAAAATAATACACACCGTTGTCAATAGTACCTACCCATATTGTGCCGTTATGATCTTGTTGTATCCTGTAAATAAAATTAGGCGGCACTTCATTTACACGAATAAACTGATCAGTAACTGCGTTATACTTTTGCAGCCCTCCCATGTTCCGATAAAAATTTCTCCTTCTCTTGTTTTATAAATTGTTATTACAAAATTGCTAATCAAATTACTGTGATCACCTGCAGAATAATGTTTAATTATTTTTCCTGTTTTTATATCCATGATATCAAGACCATGTTCAAATGTTCCTATCCATAACTTGTCTTTGTCTGCAAGTAAACCGTGAATGTTATAATAGGCAATATCAGTTTTTGCTCCTGTTGGTTTATAGTGAGTAAAGATACCTGTAGAAGGATCGAATTTATTTAAACCTGCATCTTCTGTGCCTATCCAGAAATTGCCATACATGTCTTTACATATTTCTCTAACGGCATTTCCGCTGAGCGAATTTTTACTGTAATCAGGAAAATATTTTTTAAATGCTGTGTATTGTTTTGGAAAATAATTCATGCCGCCAAAGAAAGTGCCTGCCCATATACCACCTTCACGGTCTTTGCATAAAGTGTACACTGCATTATCGGATATTGAATAAGGATCATTGTATTGTTTTTTCAGGTTAATAAAACTATCATTCTTCATATTATAAATGAAGATGCCCGATTCTGTAGCTATCCAATATTCATCAGTGTCAGTTTGTATAAAATCTCTTACAAATATTGCGGTCCTGTCAGCATTATACGTGAGTATATCCCTGTATTGTTTACTGTCAATGTCAAAAACTTTAACGCCATGTATTGAAGTACCGATGAAGATAGTGTTATGACTGGTATAGTAAATTCTCTCTATCCATTTGGAAGATATTGCTGGTGTTTTTGCAAAAACATCATAAACAGTAAATGAATCTTTTGCTGCATCATATTTTTCAAGAAGACCTCCCGCCGTTGATACCCAAACTTCATTGTCTTTTGTAATGCAGATAGAAGTAGCATCAAAATATTTATTGCGTGGATAAGCATGATGCTCTCCTGTTTTCAAATCGTATCTGTATAGTTGAGTAGAAATTATATACCAAAGATTATTACTGCTATCTTCTTTTATATCTCTTACTTCACCGCCGGTTTTTAGCGTTGTAAAATTTTCAATGCTATCATTATACCTGTACAAACCATTATTTGTACCAACATACAATACACCACTTTCAATCTCATAAATGCTTTTTAAAAAGTTGCTGCCAATGCTTGTTGAGTCATCTTCATCATGGCGGAATGCTTTAAAAGTATAACCATCAAATTTGTCGAGACCATCTTTGGTGCCCATCCACATGAATCCTTTCTTATCCTGCAAACAGCAATGAACAGTGCTATTGGAAAGACCATTTTCAACCTGGTAATGCTTGAAATAATAAGATTGAGCGTTGAGATAAGGCGATATAAAAACAATGGCAACAAAAATAATCGTCAGGTATTTCAAGTGTTGGCAATTTCAGTTATGCAAATATAATTTCAATGTGTATTCATTTTGCAGCATATTATAAATATAGGTCACCATTTTTAATTAAATTTTTTTTGGGCCCGCCATTTGAATATCTATTGAGCTTCCGTTGCATCGAACGCTTGTACTTTTACTTCTATATTCTGCTTAACCAGTCAGAACACTTGCTGCATAAAGGTTTGCAGTATAAGAGTGCGACGCAAGGACGATGTCACAAAGAATAAACGCTGGCATCATGCACAGCATCCTGCGGATAAAAAACCACTCAAATCATTTGAGCTTATTCCATAATACTGTTTATAAAAAAATTTCTTCACATACACTTACTTAAAAATCAAACGCAATAAAAATAAGATTGAGATTTTTTGAAGAAATTATGATACAAATGGAATTATCTTTTTATGAAAATATAATTTTCTTTACCCTTCGATAACCAGAATAAGTTTTAGGCAGAACCAAAATCTAAAATGCCATATGAAAAAACACTGTACAAATAATTAGTCCAAAAAAAATTTGACAGAACAATAATTTAAATCACACAGTGATTTGAATAACGTTGTTTACTTAATGGATTTGGGAAGACACAAATCCTGGCAGTTGCCTGTGATTGTGTCCTCACAATC
>WNFY01005765.1_pt1 | contig 11143 bp, 15 predicted proteins | sample 5400091 | NCBI WGS metagenome assembly WNFY01 (sample SAMN13153364, study PRJNA577476) | soil metagenome | isolation source: 60 cm soil or saprolite under grassland replicate 1 | place: USA:California | collected 2016-06-15
TATCGTGAACGCACTGATCATGCGTCGCCGACGGCTGCGGCGCGATCGGGAATTTGCGGGGCTGCGCGTTCTTGCGCCCGGCGGCGCACGCGAAGGACATCAGCTCGATGATTTCCTCGACAAAAATCATATCCCGCATCGGCTCATCGAATTTGAGAGCGAACAAGGACAGACACTCAGCAAACGTCTGCATTTAACCACTCGCGATTTGCCGGTGTTGATAACGCCGGCAGGCACTCCTTTGCGCAGACCTTCATTACGCGAAGTCGCGCAAGTGGTTGGTCTGCTTCGTCCACTCGCGTTCGAGAACGAAACCGAAATTATGTCCGACCTGGCGATCGTCGGGGCAGGGCCGGCTGGTCTTGCCGCGGCCGTTTACGCCGCGTCCGAAGGATTAAAAACAGTCGTGTTGGAAAGTTACGCTCCTGGTGGGCAAGCTGGTTCCTCCTCGTTGATCGAAAACTTTTTTGGTTTCCCAACCGGGATTAGTGGCGGCGATTTGACTTGGCTGGCGCAGCTTCAGGCCTATCGCTTCGGCGCAAAATTTTCCACGCCATCCCAAGCGCTCTCGCTCCATTACGATAACACCGATGAATACGCCGCCTGTCTTCAAGTCGAAGCTTGCGGCGCTGTGCTCCGGGCAAGAAGCGTTCTGATCGCGACCGGCGCGGATTACCGTCGACTCGACGCGGAGGGACGTGAACAATTTGAAAATATGGGCGTTTACTACGCGGCGACGGCGCTGGAAGGTCAGATTTGTCGAGGACAAACCGTCATCGTCGCTGGCAGTGGCAATTCAGCGGGACAAGCTGCGATGTTCCTTTCCGACGGCGCCGCCAAAGTGTTGCTCGTAATCCGCGGCGACGATCTCTCTAAAATGTCCAGCTACCTTTCACGGCGGGTGGAAGCGCACAAGAACATCGAGATTCTCTTTCACACTCAGATCCGAAGAATGTCCGGAAACAAGACCCTCGAAGAAGCTGAGCTGGAAGATACAAAGACCGGCGAGCGCCGCGTGGTCCGAACACCGGCGATTTTTTCCATGATCGGCGCCGTTCCATGCACCGAGTGGCTGCCACTCGAGATCGACCGCGACGAAAAAGGATTCATTAAGACGGGAACGGACGTCGCGGATGCGCCCGCTTGGAAAGAGAACAAACGGCAACCGAGTCCGCTCGAGACCAGCCTTCCGGGAATTTTTGCTGCGGGCGATGTCCGCTCTGGTTCGGTAAAACGTTGTGCCGCTGCCGTCGGCGAAGGCGGCATGGCGGTCGCCGGCGTGCAAACGGCCCTCGCCGCGTCAGCTGAGCGCAATTAGAAAACATCGAGCGCTGCGCGAGTAAGGAACCAATGCCCGTTTGCCCGCACATCGAAACCATCAAATCCGTCAAACAGCCGGAGATTCGCGAATGTGCCGAGTGCGTGAAAATCGGCGGGCAATGGGTGCATCTCCGCACCTGTCAGCAGTGTGGCGTGACATTATGTTGCGATAGTTCCCCGAATCGCCACGCCAGCAAACACGCGCGCGCGGCCGGACACCCGGTCATCGCTTCCGCGCAACAAGGCGAACGCTGGTTGTACTGTTATTCGGACGATGCCTTTGCGGAATATTAATCACCGCTGCGCGGCAAAAATTCCTCGCGGACAATCTTGCCGTTCTTCACCGTGTAAACGCCAACTTCTGAGAGTTGGAATCGCTTTTTCGAATTCTTGTCTGTCACATCGGCGTCATATTGCACGACGAAGCGATCGTGGGCGACGAATGGTCCGTTCGCGTTAAAACTGTGAACCTGCATGTTCTCGAGCCACCAATCGACTTTGCCGCGGACGCCATCCATTCCGCGCGTTTCCGGCGAACTGCCGTCGCTCGTGCGCGCTTCCACGCTGACAATGTCTTTGTCATACAGCGTGTCGACCGCTTCGCGCCACGCTTGTTTGCGGACCAACTCCACTACTTTTTGTGCCACTTCTTCGGTATTCATTTTTCCTCCTTTGTTTAGATCGACAATTACTTGTTAAAAAATTTCCCCAGGCGATCGAGAACGCTGTTCCAGCCCTCGAGGTGGCGAGCGCGTGACTCTTCGCTTGGCAGCTTCTCGTGAATCAAACGCAGCTCAGTGCCGCCGTCGCGATCGGACAGTTCCACCGTGACGACGCTGGCGTGAGTCTTCCAATCTTCATCGTCTTCCCATTGCCAGGTGAACACGATCTTCCGACCGGCCTGCAGCTCGCGGTATTCGCCGTGGACCGTCATTTCTTCGCCTTCCGAATTGGTAAGGTCCCAGCGAAACTTTCCGCCAACCCGCGCATCAGCGACGAGCTCGCGAGTCCGGACGTTCTCCGGACCAAACCATTCTCTTAATTGTGCCGGATCCGTCCACGCTTCATAGACGCGGCTGCGCGGAGCGTTGATGAACCGTTTGATTTCGAGCGAGACTTTATCTGATGCTTTCGTAGTCATGATTTTCCTTTCTGCGTTCCTTCAAGAAATTGCTTCAGCTCCGAGCCAATAATGGCTGTCCACCCAGCCTCGAAATTCTTCCGCGCATAGGCCGGCGTTTTCGGAAATGTCTCAATTCCAGTGTGCGTCAGCTTCAATCGCGTTTCGTCACCCTCCGGAGACAATTCAAATGTGACTAAGGAATCGCCCGCTTCCTCTTTATATCGCCAGGTATACGCGATTTTCTTTCTCGGAACCACCTCGGTGACCTTGCAAAGATGGTGATAGCTCATGCCTTCGTGCTCGACGACGAATTCAAATTCAAAACCGGCCTCGGGTCTGAATTGCTTCAGATCGAAATACCACTGCCGCATTTCATCGACATCGGTGATTGCGCTCCAAACTTTCGCGACCGGCGCAGTGAAAGTCCGTTCGATGACAACCGCATCTGCTACGTTACTTTTCGTGCCCATAACGTTTGATTATTTTGCTTTTGTGTCCGGCTCGATAATTCCAAAGCCGTTGCCGGTCGGATCTTCTGCGTAGGCTAGCCAGCCGAAAACGTCCTGGTAAAACGGCTGCGCCGCTTCGGGATCATTGGTGTAAATCTCAAAGTGAGTTACGCGATTCATGTCGGTTCTTTCGTGTTCGTTCTTTCATACTCACGTGATGTCGCCGCCCTTCGAGGCGGCCCGGGCGGCGCGGAGTTGCACCAGGCCGGGTCGATCTTCATCCGTCGTGTTTGGTTCGTCATGCCAGATCCACCACTCGTACGTCGGAGTCTGGGGGTAGCCCTCCGGCGAGTCCTCCCACTCCTCCTGGCGTCCCAGCGCAGTGATGTCGAGGTAGCTCCAGGTGCTCCCCATCGCCTCGTCGCCGCGGTTGTTGATGAAATAAGTGCGGAACACATTGTCGCCGTCGCGGATGAACGCGTTCGTCCCGTGCCATTCGTCCACGCCGAAGTCCTTGTCGAAGTCGTCCGTTATGGTGTACCAGGGCATCTCCCAACCCATCCGCACCGTCACGCGTTTGATGTCCGTCTGCGACGCGCGCGAGGCGAACGCTAGCGTGGTATTGCGAACGTTCAGATGCGCGACGTGCGCGACCTGGTCGGCCACCATGGAGCAGCCGACGCAGGCATGCTCGGGCCAGCCTTTCACGCCGGGTTCGAAGAACGCGCGGTAGACGATCAGCTGACGGCGGCCCTCGAACAGGTCGAGCAGGCTAGCTTTGCCCTTGGGTCCGTCGAACTTGTAATTCTTCTTCACGGCCAGCCACGGCATCCGGCGACGCTCGGCCGCCAACGCGTCACGGGCGCGGGTCAACTCCTTCTCCTTCACGAGCAGTTGCTGACGCGCAGCCTCCCACTCCTGCGCTGAAACAATCGGTGGTGTCTTCATTTTCGGTTCCTCTGATTTTCTCTTTGTTTCTTTCGCTTAAGAAATTTCGAGAGCGCGAGTGTGGTCAACCCGCCACTCGAAGTCGCGCCGATTGCGACCAACACGAGATTGGCGAAGCAAACGGGACACATGGTTATTTATTTCCTTTCTTGACCACAGCTTTGTTTGTTTTTTCCAAATAGACAGCCAAGCGGTCGAGCGAGCCTTCCCAGAACTTACGATATTCCTCGACCCATTTCGCGGCTTGCTGAAGCGGCTTCGCGTCCAATTGCATTTCGTGAACGCGTCCATAGCGCCGACGTCGAAGCAGCCCGGCTTTCTCGAGCACGCGCAAATGTTTCGAAACTGCCGGCAGCGACATTGCATGCGGTCGTGCCAAATCGGTTACGCATCGATCTCCCCTGGAGAGATGGGTGAGGATCCGTCGCCGGGTCGGGTCGGCCAGGGCGGCAAAGGTTCGATTCAACATTTTTGGCGAATAGTTAACCATCTGGTTAACTATATAGCAGAACGTTTTGGAGGCCGCAAACACTTTTTTTTCAGCTCGCCCCGGTTTGTAGAAGTTCGCTAATCGCGGTCGCCGCCGCCACGATCGGCCAGGCGGAAATGACCAGGAGAACAGCGAAGAGCAGCGCTTCGACGACAAACTCCAGGTGATTTTCAGTCGCGAAGAAATCTTGAGCGAATTGGCGGATGGATCGGCAACTGGTCGATGTTTTGGCTCGCTCCCTTGTGAAAACGGTTCGTTTAATAGTGATTATGCGCATGAGTGAGCGTAATCGCCGCGCCTGCGCGGTCAGGTTACGAATTGTCAAAACGACGTGACGATTCCGTAACAGCGCGGCGTGGCGAGGTGTTCACTGCCCGACGCCTTATGCGTCTACCGCGCACATTTCATCGCACCAAGCCTCGATCCGGGCGCGAATCTGATCCCGAATTTGGCGTGTACCGTCAAGTCGTTCTTCACGTGAGCCAGTAAGCGCGCCTGGATCGGGAAAACTCCAGTGCAACCGCTTGGTCACACCAGGGAATATCGGGCAGCGGTCGGCGCTGCTCTCGTCGCAGACGGTGATCACGTACGGGAAAAATTGTCCGGTCTTAAAAACATCGAAGACGCTTTGCGTTTTCTTTCCAGAAATATCGATTCCGATTTCTTTCATCGCTTCCACCGCGAGCGGATTGAGTGCGCCTGGCTCGAGGCCTGCGCTGTGCGCTTCGAAATAATCAGGACAAGCGAGATTTAGAAGCGCTTCCGCCATCTGGCTGCGGGCGCTGTTGTGAACACAGATGAACAGGACTTTTTGTTTCATAGTTTATTCGGGCAGATCAAGCGCAGCAGGCCTCCGCATTTGAATCAATGGCGCGTTCCCGGGCCTTACAAGTGGTTGCCGGCGGTTGTAGTAAAATGTGCAGCGCGCTCTTGTCAGCTGAGATGGAGTCGACGCGGTAAAGGCTCGGAAAGAAATTCTCGTCTCCATATTCAATCCGGACTTGGGCATTTTCATCGAGCGGAATCGATCCGCGGATCTTTTCGTAGATTCGGACGAACTTATCGGCTTTCATGTACTCGTCGTCGGCGTTCTCCGGCACCCACAATTGGAAAATTGTTTCTGGCCAACGATTCACCTGTCCGCCGCAGTCAACCGTGTCGAAGATTGCAGCCTTGACTTCGGTAAGGTGATAACCGGGATGGACGGCGTCGCCACTGGAGTTGGTAAAAATCAGCCGCTTCTTCTGTGCGGCGCGAAGCGTGTCGGTGAACTTTCTCGTATTCATACGATGAAAATCTCGTGCTGAATTGTCGGAGGGCAACATCTTCGCCCAGCGTTGCTTCATATTAGTACTCCTTCCGGAACGGCAATTTTCGCAGATTGTTTCGCTAGGCCGGTCGGTTCGCCGTTCGTGTAATAAAACGTTGGGCGCGCGTAAGGGTAAGCTTTGCCTAGCACGCTTTCTTTCGACGGCATCGCGCCGTCGATTGCGACCACTTTGATGCCGTTCGCTTTCGTGTAAGCGAGCCCGACGTAGCCGACACCATTTGGATTTTTGCTGACCTCCGATGCGATTTGTTCGTTGCCCGCCATTTTCTGTGAGTCCGGAGCGTAGTCGCGCTTCTTCATCGCCAGCCCCCCCTCGGTGCCTTCGCGGTCGGCCAAAATTCTTGATTAAAACATCACCTGGATACGCCCGATGAACTCATCGAACTCATCGTCGCCAAATTGCGGATGGGCGGCGCGAAAGTCCGACCAGGTGTGAACGTAGTTTGCCATCAGTTTAATCGAGTCGCTGTGGATGTAGTAGTTGAGGCCGCCGGTGATGGAGTAGATTCCGTCGTTGCCCTTCTGCCCAGGATTCAGGTACTGCCACTGAACGGCAGCTTGAAACTTTTTCGGGATCAGGAAAAAGCCTGAGGTTATCTGGAATCCGTCTGTCGTGAAGTTGGCGAACCCTGGTGGGACTCCGTTCACGGTGCGGCCGTTGACTTTTTCCTGAAGGTATTCACCGATTAAATCAAACCGACCGACGTTCAACCAGGCGTCCACGCTCCACGCCGTTCTTTCATCCGCCCCCGGAAGCGTAAATGCCGACAGGGAACCATCCGTATTGACTAACAGGTTCCCTGATTGCGAGATATTTGTCCCCTTATCGTCGCGGCTGTTGAGAACGTCGCCGCCAAGCTTCAGACTGGAATCCTGACCGAAGATTTTACCTTTGAAGGGCAGCAACTCCAGCCGGCCCACATACATGAAGTTGTTGTTGTCGTTGTTGGTGGTGTTGCGGCCGTTGCCGTTGAAGATGCCCCCGTAGTAGGTCAGCAGATCTTTCTGCTCCGGCCAGATGTGCGCGAATGGTTTGCCCCAGAGCTGGACGCCGATCTGCCGCTCCGGTGTGAGCGCCCCGGTAGGTAGACTGCGCTCGATGATATAAAGGGTAGTGTCTGGAGTGAGCTGCTCCAAACCGAACGGGGCTTTCCATTGCCCGATCTTGACTTGTGCTTCGGGGAATTGATGCCAGTTGACGAAGATGTCCGTGGCCTCGAAGGCGGTGCGGCTGGAGCTGAGACCATCGCTCTGCTCGAAATCCCCTTCGATCTTGAAGTCGAAGTTCTCCGCAAAGTCGCCGGTCAGATTGATCCGCGCCCGGCGCAGGCGGAAACGATCCTTTAGCGCCGTCTGGCCAAAGCGGCCCTCGAACGCAGAGACATCGCCATCCTCAAAGTTAACTTGGATGAATCCGCCGAGCGTGAGGTTAATTTCCGGTCCGCGTGGAAGGACGTAAACCGGCGGCTTCTCAGGGGCGGCGACATTTTTTTCGACGTACGTTTTCCCATCGGAAGTAATTTTCGTTTTCGTCGGGCCTTCCCCAGAAGCGGCAGGCGCAGACGCCGTCTGTTTTTTCAAACTGCTGACTTCCTTTTCCAGCTCGGCGTTGCGTTTTTGCAACTGCTCGACGGCACGCTCGAGTTTCTCGAGTCGCGCGGAGTCGGAGGTTGTCTGAGCGGTCAGCGGTTGCAGCGCCAAGAAGACGAGGGCGACCGCAGCAAGGATCGTGAATTTTTTGATGAACATTTGTTTCTCCTGATGTTGGTGAGGTTTTTCAGCGATTCGCTTCCAGCAAACACGGTGGAAGCTAAAAGCCGATTGTTACAGCCTTATGACGGAAACGTAACGATTCGGCAAACTTTCCCGCGAAAACGCGAGACCATTGTTTTGTAATAAAACGCGGTCGGCGCGACTTTATTTAGCTAAGATCGACATCTTCCGATGGATGGAGACGAGCTGGCGGCGTCCTATCGGGAAAATTACGGCTTCTTTGGCGGCGAAGCTTGCGCCGTCGGCGCGGGTGTCACACTTCCGGACGGCAGGACACCGGCGCCGGAGTCAGGCGCCGCTGAAGCAGATGGTTTCGCCGCCCCCGGCGATGCCGAAGGTTGCGCGCCAGTTTGTTGCTTCAATAACTCACGACGCAGTCCGGTGTCGCGGCTGGCTTTATGCGCATATAAGACCGACAAGGTGAAAGTGAGGGCGAAGAAAATTCCCGCCAGCCAGGCGGTGAACTTGACCAGCACGTTGGTCGTTTGCGCGCCGAAAATATTCTCGGTCACGCCGCCGCCAAAGGCTGCGCCCAGTCCTTCGCTCTTTGGACGCTGCATCAAAATGACCAGCAGCATCAGGAGCGCCACTAGGACGTACATCGCCAGCAGGAAATTAATCAAGATCTGCATCGGGGACGGGCAATATGGCTAAACGCGACGCCGAAGCAAACTCACTTCCTCTTGATCTCATTCCAGATCGCATCCAGTTCGGCAAGATCGACATCGCCCAGTTTCTTACCTCGCCCTCTCAGTTCATCTTCCAGTAAATTAAATCGGCCGACGAACTTATCCGTCGCGGATTGGAGCGCAGTCTCCGCGTCGAGCTTGCATTTGCGGGCCAGATTCACGACCGCGAACAACAGGTCGCCAATCTCGTCCTCGGTCGATTGTCGATCTTCGCTTTCAATCGCGTGCTTCAGCTCTCCAAGTTCCTCTTCAACCTTGGCGATCACGTCGCGCAGTTCTGTCCAATCGAAATTGACCCGCGCGACTTTTCCTTGCGCCTTTTGCGCGCGCATCAGAGCAGGCAACGCTGCCGGGAGGTTGGCCAGATAATGTTGGTCGCTCTTTTTCTCTTCGCGCTTGATCGCTTCCCATTGTTTCAAAACCGCGCTGGAGTCGCGTGCGTTGCTTTCGCCAAAAACGTGCGGATGTCGCCGGATCAGTTTCTCGGTGATCTCGGCAATGACATTGTCGACGTTGAATCGGCCTGCTTCGCGCGCGATCTCGGCGTGCATGACAACGAGCAGCAAGAGATCGCCCAGTTCTTCGCGAAAATGCGCGTCGTTCTTGGCGCGGGCCGCTTCGGCGACTTCGTACGCTTCTTCGATCGTGGCCGGCAAAAGCGATTCGTGCGTCTGCTCCCGGTCCCACGGACAACCGCCTGGCGCACGCAATTTGGCGACGATGTCGCACAAACGGTTGAAAAATGAGGGTTGAGCGTTGAGGGATTCGGAAGATTCCGCCATCGCGGTTCTCTCAACCATCAACTCTCAACTCTCAACTTGTTTTAGATCCGCCAGAGCGAGCGATGGGTGCCGAATTCGGAAATTTCGCCGGAAGATTTTTTGCTGACGTAAATGGTAATGCCAATCACACTGATGAAAGTGCCGACAAACACGAACGCGACCAGCCAGGACGGGATGTGGCCGACTCGCAGGGCGCGATAAAAATCAGGTATGCCTTCCATGGCGCGCGGCGCGTGGAGAAAGATTTTTGTGACCCACGCCACCAAAATCAGAATGAAAATGAAAACGTAATTCCGTTTCAGCCGGCGACCGATCGCTTCTAGTTTGCTGATTTTGAAACACGGCAGAATCAGATCTTCGCAGACCAATTTTTTCCATTCGCCCTGGAGCAGATCGCGATTTTCCATGACCATAGGCACCAGAAAGTGCGCTTCCAACATCCGGATGCGCGCGCGGAAGGCATCGTAGAAGCGGTAGCGTCGCGCCTCGATCCAGAGCATCACCCAAACGATGGCGAGGTTGAAAAAGAAAATGATGTGGGGCACGGCGGCATTCGCGAATGCGATGGTGATAATCGCGGTGCTGCTGGTGATGGCCCAGTTCGTCGTGATGTCGAGCCGTTGCCGCCAAACCATGATCCGCCCCATCTCCCCGCGATAAAAATGGGACATGGCGTTGACGTAGCCCGGATCGTAAAGGCTCCGTTGAAGCGAGACAGTCGTCTCCTGGTTCGCGACTGTTACGCTGTTTTCAGTTGCCACGGCTGATCAATTAACTGGATAACTGGAGCAGAATCCAACAATTCCTGCTTTGACATCCCTTATGGAATATGGAGGGCGTTAGCTGCCTAAAGCACAGACGGACGTGGCGAAGCGCACGGACGTATTACGGCGGAATATTGGCAGCAGGTGCCCGGCTTCCCTAGCCGCATTCACTTTAGTTCAGCGGCTCCCGCCGTAATGTTGGTGCGGTTTGTGCGCCGGCCTCCATCCGCTTGTGCGAAGAGTGCGTGACGGAAATATGATATTGTCAGTGCAGGCCGGCGTCAGAAACCGTGCCAACGCCTCATGTCCATTGCCCTGGCCGATCTCATCGATCCGAAGCAAATCGCGCTCAACCTTCACGCGGAAACCCAAATGAAGGCAATGTGCGAGATCGTCGGACTGCTCGTCGCTGCCGGGAAGATCGCCAATGCCGATAAGTTTGTGGAGCAACTGCGGGTGCGCGAGGCCACCAGTTCCACCTACGCTGCCGATGGCGTCGCGTTTCCGCACGCGCGGACAAGATTAGTCGACGAAATTGTCGTCGGTATCGGCCGGAGCGAGACCGGAATTCCGTGGACCGGCAAAGGCGAAGTGGCGCACCTGATTTTTCTGGTCGCGGTGCCTGAAAGATTAATCAGCGATTATCTGGTGGTGGTCGGTGCGATTGCCCGCATCACCAAGGACCGGCCGCTCCGAACTTTATTGCTCCACGCTGAGAACGTGGATGAGTTTGTCGGGACGCTTTTGAGCGCGCCCTCAATCTAAACAATTGTAGGGCAGGCGCTCCGCCTGCCAGCGCAGAAACGGCAAGCGACGCGCTTGCCCTACAAACGGCCTAATCTTTCGTCAGCAATCGATTCCGCGCCCGGTCGAGAATTTTTTTCTCCGTTTCGGTTAGGCTCCCCATGCCGGATTTGGAGATCTTGTCCAGAATCGGATCAACCGACGCATAGACATCGTCCGGATCGACCACCCGGCGCGCAGTTGGTTTTTGCACGACATACAGTTTCGGTTTCGGCCGAAAAAGATCTTTGAAATTGTTTACCCATGCCAGCTCCGGTCCAGCGCCGCGCAATTCGATGAAAAGAAACGCGATCCCGATACTGGTCCAAAGAACGACAAGGTCTTGCCAGTCGTGCGCCGCAAGTGCGCTCAAAGTTCCGATCGCGGCAAGAATGAGGAAGATCCATTTCGCCGGAATGCGCAAAAAGAATTGAACGTTGGGGTAAAGCGTTACGAACGCGGCGAAGACGGCGAAATGGAGCGCACCGGAACCGGCCAATCCTGTGCGCACGCCCAAACCCCAAAGGGTTAAAATCAACGCCGGAACGAACAGCAAAAGTCCATACAACCAAATGTAGGCGCGTCGACCGACGAAGCGCTCCACCTCGCGCCCAAAGAAAAAGAGCATGTACATTTCAATCGCGAACCAGAGCAAAGCGTAGCCTGATGGCGGATGAATGAAGGCGTAGGTG
>WNFY01016740.1_pt1 | contig 11143 bp, 8 predicted proteins | sample 5400091 | NCBI WGS metagenome assembly WNFY01 (sample SAMN13153364, study PRJNA577476) | soil metagenome | isolation source: 60 cm soil or saprolite under grassland replicate 1 | place: USA:California | collected 2016-06-15
GCCAGGTGTGCCGGATCGTCGCGGTCGCCGGCGCCCAGGTCGGCGATTTCAACTGCTGGAACCGGCACAACCCGCGTGAGCGCCTGTGGGCCGCCCGGACCAGGCAATTGCAGGCCGCCCACGTCACCACCTACGACCGCCTGTGGTCCACCTTGCCGTACCTGCGGCCGATGCTCACCTTCACCGCCGACACGGTGGCCTACGGGCGCGACGACAACGGCGGACGATGCCACGACCTGCTCGGCACCCGGTGCGACCCGTACGTCAACCGGCTGCTCACCGGGGAGGACTTCGACAGCCACTGCCACTCGAACCTTGTCCGCGCGGTGCTGCCCTACGGTCTGACCGAACCGGACGTACACGATGTGCTCAATGTCTTCCAGGTCACAGGTCTCACCGGCGACCGGTATTTCATGTCCGCAAGCCCGGCCCGGCCCGGTGACTTCCTTGAGTTCTTCGCCGAGATCGACTTGCTCTGCGCGCTGTCCGCCTGCCCGGGCGGGGACCTGTCGGTTGAGCTGTGGGGCCCCGCCGCCCAGGACCCGCTGCCGACGTGCAAGCCGCTCCGGGTGGAGGTCTACGACATCGACCCCGCGCTGCTGCGAGGCTGGCAACCGCCGCGCAGCCCCGGCTACCGCGGTATGCACGGGCTGCGGTCGGCCGCCGAAGGGGGTGGCGGTACCTAGACGACACCCGGGCGCCCCGCGCGGCCGCGGTGGCGCGCCCACGTCGCTCCGCACGCCCGGTGAGGTTCGCGCCAGCGGAAGCCGTTAAGGACAATTTCCCGAACGGCTTGACTTGATCGACGCTTTCGCATCGAGCCGCCCGGCCGAACCGCTATTCACACGCTGGACTGAGGCTAACCTGACAGGTTATGCCAGGCATCTGCCTGGTGATACAGATGTCCTTACGGGCAATGGATCGGGTTCGGCCGCCGTGACCTTACTTGCTGCGGTGCCGAAATAGTCGCCGCCCTTATGGCGAGGGTTATCGGTTCCCCAATGCCGCACCCGGGACTGAGGAATCATCTTGGGAATGTGCTTGGAACAATGAATGTAAGCCTCGGTGACATGAACAAGGACCCACTGCACTGGTCGGCGGCTGGGGTGCCCAGACTCCGGAACGTCGAGATCGAATTCCTGCATGCGCGCGGGAGTGACAAGGCTAGCGTCGCCGTTCACGTGCAGGCCGATGAGATCGTGCGTGAAGTCCGCCAGGAAGATGCCGATATGCGGGTTCTGCAGGATGTTGCCGAGACTGGCCATCACGCCGTTGCCCCGGTACTCGGGGTAGGCGATAGTGCGGTCGTCCAGGACCTTGATGAAGCCAGCAGGGCCGGCGCGGAAGCTGCAGTCGCACTCTCCTGAGCCGTCGCTGGTGGCGATGAACGCCATCTCCATGCGCTGGATGAACTGCCGCATCACCGGGGTGAGCTGACCGGTGACCTGGTTCTTGTAGAATTGTTCGGCCCGCTGCGCAGTGCCGTACCTTTCCTGGAGAACACGTTCACCCGCAGAGCCGGCCTGACGCCGACGGCCGTTGCGCCTGCGCGTCAGCGAGAAAGCCCGGGCCGCTACACCTATCACTGTCCTCGCCCGCCCTTCCCCGATCATGGTCGCCTCCTTCGTGTGGCGCCCCGACGCCGCGCTGGGCGGGCGCCTGGCCGCAGCGATAGATGTCACCCAGCCGGGCCGGGCCCGTCTGGGCCCGGATCCACCTGCCGTTAACGGGCGTGGCCGGGAAGCGCGCCTCCTGGCTGCGATGAACCGCCCGGCGCCGGGCAGCAGGCTGTCAAGAGCGCGCCCGGCGGACTCCAGCGACGGCGCGCTGGCCGTCAGGCCCAAGCCGGCGACGACGGCGCGCGTCACCAGGACACTGCGTTGACATCGGACGGCCGGTCTCTCACCGCGTCCAGGCCGAACGCCCAGCGCGCACCACTCCCGCATGACCTGGCCCTCCGGTAGCCGGCTCCGGCGGCTTCCCTGGCAGGAACCGCAGCACAAGCGTGCGCCGCCGGTGTTGCACCCGCCTTGACGCCTCCATTGCGCCCCAGGTCACAGACCCAAGCCGGCCCTGCTCACGGCGCGGCGGGCCCGGTCACATGATTGATACCCGCGGGACGGTAGCGCCGTTTGGCTGCCGAGTGGATACTCGGGCGCTGTCAGCGCATCAGTGCTGAGGGGGACGCGTGATGTCCAAGTTCACCCGTTTTATGGGGTTCCGCACACTGTTTGTGATATTTGGGCTGGCTGGCTTGGTGCTGTCGGCGCCGACCGCGGTTGCCAAGCCGACGTCTGCGGCGTCTGCGGCGGCGTCGGCGTCTGCGTCTGCGTCTGGGGCGGGTCTTGACTGGCGGCAGTACCTGCATGGGCCCCAGCACAGTTCGGTGAGCCTGGCAACGGCGTTCACCCCATCCAATGCGGCGTCTGCTAGCCAGCTCTGGCATTGGCAGCCGCCGACCGTGACGGGCAAGCCGTCGCCCCGCCTGGAGGCCAGCCCGACCGTGGCGGCTGGCCGGGTATATATCGGCGCAGAAAGCGGCGGGTTTTACGCGCTGAGCGAGGCAACGGGTGCGCTGGTATGGCACCGCCAGCTCGACACCGAGCCGAACGTGACCTGCCCGGCGCGCGGAATCACCTCGACCGCCGCCGTGAAGCCAGACCCGGTGACGGGCACGAGCACCGTCTATGTGTCGGGCGCTCGCTATCTCTATGCGCTGACCGCCGCGACCGGCGCGCTGGTGTGGAAGACCGAGATCGGGCCGCCGAGCCTTTCCAACCCGGACGCCTACTACAACTGGTCGTCGCCGACGGTGGCTGGCGGCCATATTTACACCGGCCTGTCGTCCAGTTGTGACAAGCCGCTTATCCGCGGTGGGCTCGTCGAACTCGACCAGCACACCGGTCAGGTGCTGCACACCTGGCACACGGTGCCCAGCGGATCACTCGGCGGCAGCATCTGGTCGAGCGCCGCGGCCACCTCCAGCGGCAGCGATGTTTGGGTGTCGACCGGCAACGAGTGCGATCCCACGATCAACACCTGCCCCTCCACCAACCAGATCGGGCACTCGCTGTCGATCGTGCACCTGTCCTCCTCGCTGGCGTTGCTTCAGGCGTGGCGGGCACCGGGAACCGCGGGCAACGGGCGTGACTGGGACTTCGGCTCCTCACCGACCCTGTTCGGCACCGGCAGCCCGCCGCCCGCCGTGGGCGCCTGCAACAAGAACGGCCGGTACTACGCCCTTGCCGCAAACCCGCTGGGCAGCGCCCCGCTGTGGACAGACGTGATCGGCGCCCCTGCCCACTCGGACGACTCGTGCCTGGCTAGCGCCGTCTGGAACGGGCAGACCGGCGCCCTTTACATCGGCGGCGATCCCACCACCATCGGCGGCACCACCTACGGCGGATCGGTCCGCCAGGTCAACCCGGCAACCGGCGCCTTCATCTGGCAGACCGGTCTGCCCTGCGCGGTGATGGGCACCCCCTCACTCGACAGCGCCGGGGTGCTCGCCGCTGGCACCTACATTTGCCCAACCGGCAACACCCCCGGCGCCTACCTGATCAATGCTGCCACCGGCGCGATACTCAAGACCCTCCCGGTGGGCTCCAGCCGCGTCTTTGGCCAGCCGGTTTTCGCCCAAGGCACCCTCTTCGTCGCCACCGAAACAAAGGGCCTCTATAACTTCGCACCCTAGTCACGGCGCGCGGGTCTTGGTCACCGCGGTTGCGGCTGGTAGCTGAGGAGCAGCACGCCGGTGGTGGTCGGCGTGCAGCCGGTGAGCCGCAGCGGGACCGGCCGGGGGGGCTGCCGGAACAGCCGCTTCCCGGCGCCGAGCACCAGCGGGTGGACGAACAACCGGTACTCGTCGATGATGTCGTGGGCGATCAGCGTCTGCACGAGGACGCCGCTGCCGAGCACGGCGATGGCGCCGTCCCCGTGCTGCTTGAGGTCGTTGACCGAAGCGGCGACGTCGCCGCCGAGCACGTGGGAGCCGGCCCACTCCAGGCTGGTCAGCGTCCGGGTCACGACGTATTTCGGGGTGGCGTTGAGGTGTGCCGCGATCGGGTTGGTGTCCGGCTCGGTTGGCCAGTGCGCCGCCATGTGCTGGTAGGTCTTGCGGCCGAAGAGGTAGGCGGTGGTCGCGGCCATACCTTCCCCGGCTGCCTTGCCGAGCACCTCGTCGCCGTACGGGGCGGACCAGCCGCCGTACTCGAAACCGCCCTCGCGGTCCTCGTCGGGCGACCCCAGACTCTGCATCACCCCGTCCAGGGTCACGAACTCGATAACTGCCAGCTTCCGCATAACCTTCCTTCCTCGCGGCCGGCCCAGTTCCGGCTTCTCACCTCTATACGAACCAGGCCCATGCCGGGGTGCGGGCGCTGCGGTCGGCGGATGTGTCACAGCGGCCAGCTCTGCTTGCGGTAGCCCATGTCCCAGAACATCCACTCGTAGCGGCTGGTTGTGCGGAAGTGCCGGTGGACCAGCGCGCGCTCGGACGGCGCGAGACGTATTCCTCGGCGCCGTAGGCGCGGATCCATTGCTGGTAGCGCGGGTTGGGTGAGCCGCGCCGCAGGAGCTCCTTGCCCACCTCCCAGTAGATCCAGTAGCACGGCAGCACGGCGCCGACGCCTTCGGCGTAGGACCCGCCGCGGGCGGCGGCGAGCAGGTAGCTGGTGTAGGCGAGCGTGGTGGGCGCTGGCTCGGCCGCCTCGGCGGACGCGGGATCGACGCCAAGCTCGGACAGCAGCGAGCCGTGCAGGGCCCGCTCGACGGCGATCACGTCGGCGGCGTGGCGGGCGAACATCTCCAGTCCCGCGGTGTCCGGCGCCCGGGTGGCCACCTCCGCCAGCGCCTGCGCGTAGCCCCGCAGGTAAAGCGCATCCTGCACCACGTAGAACGCGAACGCGTCCGGCTCCAGGCTGCCGTCGGTCAGCCCGGCCAGGAATGGGTGCGCGAGGATGGCGGCGTAGATGCCGGCGGCCCCCCGCCACAACTGGCCGGTGAAACTGTCACTCATCGGGCTGCTCCCTCAACGACGCGCGCCGCCGACCCGGGCCAGCACCGGGACCGCGACTCACCGCCCCTAGCCACCACCCCGGCGCGGCACTCCAAGTTACGACGACACCATCCGTCTTACATCGGCCAGAAGGACGCACTTTGACCGCCCTCGGCCGCCAGCGCTGCTGCGCGCGGACAACTCGGGGGCACTGCGCCACCGCCCGGACTCGTGCCACGCCCGCGGCCACGCCCGCGGCAGCCGTTAAGGATCATTATCCAGAACGGCTGCGCGAGCTGGCGCAGGCCAGGAAGGGTTCCACCGCTGATCCGAGGATTCGGCGCCCCGGTGGCCGACGCTCCTATCGGCCCGGGCCTCGGGTGAAAGACCCAGCCTCGGCCGGCCAGGCCGCGACGAGCGCCGGGATGGCGGCGATGCTGTTCACCACGTTGTGACGGCCAGCCTGGAGCAGACTGGCCTTGTGGAGGAGGTGATCCGCAGATACCGGCTCCGTCTCGAACCGGCCGTCGCGATTGAGGACGTGCAGCGGATCGCGTTGAGCGAGGAGCTGTGGCGTCAGGCAGTCCCGGCCCGTGAGAAAGAGCAGTCCCGGCCCGTGAAGAAGAGCAGTCCCGGCCCGTGCAGGAAAGGAAGGATACCGATGACCAAGCACAAAGTCGCAACGCGCGAGGAGTGGCTGGCTGCCCGCGGCGAACTGCTCGCCCGGGAAAAGGAGCTGACGCGCCGCGGCGATCAGCTCGCGGCCGAGCGGCGCGCGCTGCCCTGGGTGCCGATCGAGAAGGAGTACAGCTTCGGCACCGACCAGGGGCCAAAGACGCTGCGAGAGCTTTTCGACGGGCGCTCGCAGCTGATCGTCTATCACTTCATGTTCGGCCCGACCTACACCGCGGGCTGCCCGGTCTGCTCGTCGGCGGCGGACACCTTCAACGGCGCGGTGCCCCACCTGAACGCTCGCGACGTGACGTTCACCTGCATCTCGCGGGCGCCGCTGGACAAACTCCAGGCCTACAAGCGGCGGATGGGGTGGAGCTTCCCGTGGGCCTCCTCACACGCAAGCGACTACAACTTCGACCTCGAGATCTCGCGCCCGGAGGAGACGACGCGCGAGTTGCTGGCCGGCGGCGTCCCCGCGGTGGCTGCCCGGCTCGCGCAGGAGTGCGGGACCGAGCCCGCGGCATATCTTTCCGAGGCGCCGGTGATGAGCGCCTACGCGCTCGAGGACGGAGCCGTCCACCTGACCTACTCGACCACTGCCCGCGGGCTCGAGTTCATGATGGGCTACTACGGACTCCTCGACCGCGCCCCGTTCGGCCGCGACGAGGGGGACCCGCCCCAGCTCTGGGTACGCCGCCACGACGAGTACCAGAACGCGAACGCGACCAGTCAATAGCCCGAACCCCCGGTGACCGGCAGCCCGTTCTCCGCGCAACCAGTCATTCCCCGGACAGCGCCGGTGGGCGCTGCCGTACCCGGGTCATCGCGTCGGCGGGAGTGCCGCGCCACCAGCCCAGCGCTTCGATCCACCAGGTCAGTCCGGCCTCAGCGTACGGGACTACCTGCTGCGCACCGCGGTCCGGCGTGGTGCCGTCGGTGCGGCCCTCCAGCGCCACATCGAACGGCCCGGAGCTGCTGCGGTGCTGGCGCGTGAACTGGACCGCTGCCCGCAGGTCTTCCGCCGGCATCGTTTCACCCAGGCCGTACTCGGCATGCGTGGGCATCACCCCGTCCCAGTCGGCCGCGCGCCGGAACGGTGCCGTGTTCGGCCACCGCCCGCCGCACCAGATGGGGATCCGCGGGCGCTGCAGCGGGCGCGGCAGCATGGTCACACCGGCAGCGGTCAGGTGCCCACCGCGGAACGTCACCGGCCGCCCGTCCCAGAGCGCGTCCAGCAGGTACAGCGACTCATCCAGCCGCGCGGCGCGCTCCCTCGCATCCCCGGACTCGCCGAAGGCGGTGAACTCCGCGGGCAGGGACCCCAGCCCAGCGCCGACGACGAGCCGCCCCCCGGACAGCACGTCCAGGGTGACCGACTCCCGCGCCACCTTGGCCACCCGGCGCCGGGCAATCACGTTCACCAAGATGCCGATCCTGATCCGGGTCGTGCGAGCCGCGACCGCGGCGATCACCACCACCGGATCTGCGACCTGCCAGCGCGGATCCCGCCAGAGCAGATGGTCCCAGAGGAAAAAGCCGTCCCAGCCGTGCTCCTCGGCCGCCACCGCCAATTCGACAAGCAGCAACGGGTCACCGAACGGGCCCACGTTGGGCACGCCCACCGCGCAACGCGGCCGCTCTGCCATGGCGCCACCCTAGCGGGACGGCGCCATGCACCTGCACGGCCCTGGGGGCCGCCCGGGTCGCCGAGGCCAATGCCGCCACGCCGGCTCGGGATTTTGATCGCATCGTTGCGAGCGCCGCGAAGCGCAGCCGTTATGGATCGTTGGTTGGTATGGCTTTTTATCCCGAACGGCTGCCGCTGCCTGGCACATGGCCGACGGGGCCGGTCACCGCTGATGGGGCGCCGCGCCGCGTCGGCCATAGGAGCAGTCCTACGGCCGCAAATCCGAGAATCCGCCGACCGCTACGCGTGGCTGACCTAGACGGGGATGATGTCGACGTGGACGTCAGCGGCCTCCGCCAGTGCGCGCAGATCGCCTGGATCCGAGGTGAGAATTTCGTCGCCATCTCCGGCCAGGCACACCACCGTGGCGTCGATAGCATCAGACTGGCCACTGCCAGCCAGCAGCATCCCCGCACGACGGCCAAGGCCGTCATCGATCGCCGCCACCTCGGTCCCCGCCAGCAGTCTGGCCAATTGCACCTGCTTGCCGCGGCCACCGCGCCAGACCTGGGCGACCACTCCCCCGCTGGTGACCGGCGGCTGGCGGGCCAGCCTCTCCCGCTTCACCAGGGCCACGACCTCACGATCCCCGCGCTCGACCACGAGGAACGCCCCGGCACCCAGGATCAGCATCAAGCAACCCCCCGGCCACGGCGTACCCTACCTTGACCCCGCGCGCCTGGCTTACCCCGCACAACGACCGCCCGGCCACGCGAACTCCGGGTAGCCTCGCGTATCTCCTCTTCGGTGATCTCACCATGCTCTGCCTCGTAGGCGGCGAGGAAATCATCCAGCGCCTGCAGCCGCCGATCATGGTCGGCCTTCAGCCGCAACGCCTCATTGACCCAGGCGCTTATGCTCTCCGCCTGCCCCCGGGCCACGGCCTCCTGTGCTACGGCCACCAGATCTGCATCCACGGACGCCGACAGACGCTGTTTTGAACTCATATAACTATGCTACATCTCTCCCACAAACGTGCGCCCTGGTGCCCACTACACTGGGCAGCCACCCTCCCCGAGCAAGCGCAGACATAGGTAACGATCGTTTTTGATCCCGGAGCGGGGGAACTGGACTAGGTCGGGCCAGCACAGCGGAAGGTGGCCGTCCATGCTTCTCGCCGCAGCCGACTTCACCCAACAGCTCAACCCTCTGCACTCCACCCTGGGCAGCACCCTGGTGGCGCTGCTCCCGCTCGCATTGCTGCTGGTGCTGCTGGCCATTATGCGGGTGACCGCGTGGCTGGCGGTGATCATCGGCGCCGTCGTCACCGTCATCATGGCGATCACCATCTGGGGTTCTCCCGCCGGGCCGACATTCCAGGCCTGGGGAATCGGCGCGGCGACCGGGATCTGGTCCATCGACTGGATCGTCTTTTGGGGGGTGGTGATCTACAACGTCCTGGTGGAGACGGGCGCCTTCGCTCACTTCCGGCACTGGCTCGTCACCCAGGCCACCGCCGATGTCCGGGTACAGGCGATCCTCATGGCGTGGGCGCTGGGCGCGCTGCTGGAGGGCCTGGTCGGGTTCGGCTACCCGTGGGCGGTGATCGCGCCCATCCTGGTCGGCCTGGGGGTGGCGGAGATCGACGCCATCCGGGTGGCCGCCATCGGCAACAACGCCCCGGTCTCCTACGGCGCCCTGGGCGCCCCGATCATCGCCCTGGCCACCGTCACCAACGTGCCGCTGCTCAGCTTGTCCGCCTCGGTGGGCCGGATCGTGGCGGTCCTCGCGCTTCTCCCCCCGTGGATCCTCATCTACCTGGTCGCCGGCCGACGGGGCCTGCGGGGCATCTGGCCGCTGCCCGTCGTGGGCTCGCTGTCTTATGTGCTCGGCCAGTTCCCCACCTCGCAGTTCCTCGGGCCCTACCTGCCCGACATCATCGGCGCCCTGGTCTCGTTCGGTGCGCTGCTGCTGAGGTACTGGCGGCCCGCCGAAACCCTCGGCTTCGGGGGAGTCCCGCTCGCGGCGGATGCCGTGCCCATGGGCACCGGGCCGCCGACGGGCCCTGGGGCAACAGGAACGGGGCCGGCGGGCACCGGGCCGACGGATGCGCGTGCCAGCCAGGGGCGGCGGGGGGCGCGTGAGGCAGTCCCCGCCTTCCTGGCGTTCGGCATCCTCATCGTGGTCGTGGTGGCCGGCACCGGGCCGTGGTCCCACCTCGGCGACTACACGTTCGTCGCACCGGAGGTCGACGCGATCAGTTCCCTCTCGCACAAGTCCGTCTCGGTGGTGTGGAAGTTCGCGCCCGCCATCGCCGGCACCTGGATCCTGATCTCCTTGCTGGTCATCCTGGTCGCGCTCAGGGTGGGGGCGGCGCAATTCGTGGCCGCGCTGAAGCGCAGCTTCTCGCAGACGTGGGGCGCGCTGCTGGTCGCACCGATCGTGTTCGGGCTCGCCACGGTCTTCAACTACTCCGGAATGGCCAGCACGCTGGCCTACGGCTTCTCCCGGGTCGGCACCTGGTTCATTCTGCTGGCACCGATCCTGGGCTGGATCGGTGTCGCGCTGTCAGGCAGCAACACCTCAACCAACGCGCTGTTCGGCGGGTTCCAGTACGCCGTTGGCGGCCTGCTGCGCATGCCCTTGCTGCTGCTGCCGTCGCTCAACTCAGCAGGTGCTGAGGTCGGCAAACCGGTGGCGCCGCAGACCACCAGCGTGGGGGTGTCGACCAGCAGCTACGTGCGCCGCGAGGGCGAAGTGATCCGGCACAACTTCGGCTGGACGCTGGTCATCCTCGGCTACCTCATCCTGATCGGCGTGCTCTACTACTACGTGCTGCCGGCAGCAATGCGGCTGTGACCCTCTTACCAATGAGTTCAAAGTAGCCTGACTAGGATCTTGAGATGGCAGCGCCGGCCCTACCGGAGCCTGCGGCCGGGAGCAGACGACCGGCGCCACGCTGGTCACGGTGGCTGTTTGTGCCGACCCGGGGGGACGACCCCCCCGGAGCCCCCCGCGCGGGCGGCGCGCAACCGCGCGGCCGTTAAGACTGTGCCGACCCGGGGGGACGACCCCCCGGAGCCCCCCGGCTGCGCCGCGGGCCGCGCGCAACCGCGCAGCCGTTAAGGATCATGAAACAGAAACCGGCGACGACGGGGAGGGGTGGCCTGATGCTTCACCACCCCGCGGCCTTGCTCATCGCGCTCGGCGTGCTCGTGAGGGCCTCGGAGCCCGGTGGGCTTGCGCGGCGGACTGGCACAGCCTGCCTCGCGTGTATCGGCAGCGCAGCCGGCCTGGCTATGGGGTGGTTTGCCGCATAGCTTCTGGTGCAGGCAGCCGGCGGCGCCGGATTGTTCTGACGGCGGGCGCCGGGAGGTTCGGCTCGGGGAGGCTTGACGTGTGGGATGTGGCGGGGTGACTGCGCCGGCGGCGTTTGCTGACATGCGGGCGTTGCGGGCTTGCTGGCATCCGGTCGTGTTTAGTCACGACCTTGCTGAGCGGCCGGTTCATGCCGATGTGCTGGGCGAGCCGCTGGTGGTGTGGCGGGGCCAGGACGGCCGGCCGCGGGCCAACTCCGACCTGTGCGTGCACCGCGGCACCGCGCTGTCACTTGGCTGGATCAGCGGCGATGAGCTCGTCTGCCCCTACCACGGATGGCGCTACCGCGCCGACGGGCGCTGCGTGGCCATCCCCCAGCTGCCAGATCCATCCCGGGTGCCGGCCAAGGCCAGGATTGGCGCGTTCGGCTGCCAGGAACGGTACGGGCTGGTTTGGGTGGCCCTAGCGGAGCCGCGCTGGCCGCTGCCCGAGGTGCCCGAACTGGAGGACAGCAGCTGGGCGGTGGT
>WNFY01019479.1_pt1 | contig 11143 bp, 10 predicted proteins | sample 5400091 | NCBI WGS metagenome assembly WNFY01 (sample SAMN13153364, study PRJNA577476) | soil metagenome | isolation source: 60 cm soil or saprolite under grassland replicate 1 | place: USA:California | collected 2016-06-15
GACGCGCTGGGAGATGATCCGCATGGGCGTTTTACGCAATGCGCGGGCCGGCATCGTAGGCGCTATCATCCTCGGATTAGGCCGCGCGCTGGGCGAGACCATGGCGGTCACCATGGTCATCGGCAACCGCCCCGAGATCGCCAAGTCGTTGTTCGCCCCCGGATATACCATGGCCAGCGTTCTGGCCAACGAGTTCAGCGAAGCCACCGGGGACTTGTATCTTTCTGCCTTGATTGAGATTGGCCTGGCGCTGTTCCTGGTCACGATTGTGGTCAATGCCCTGGCGCGCCTGATGGTGTGGAGTGTGACGCGCGGCCAACCGGCGAGAAGCCTTGCCTGATATCAATTCCAATTCGGCCGCGGTCAGCATTCCACCCATGAGTCTGTGTGGGGCGGGCATTTCTGCCCGCCGTCGCGTTGCCAACCATGTGATGACGGGCATTGCGATCCTGACCGTCATCCTGGTGCTGCTGCCCCTGGGCGCCATCTTCGCGTACTTGATCTACAAGGGGATCGGCTCCATCAATTGGGCTTTTCTCACCCAGACTCCGAAGCCGGTAGGCGAGCCGGGCGGAGGCATGGCCAACGCCATTGTCGGATCCGGCGTGATTCTAGCGATTGCGAGCTCGATGGGAATACCACTAGGCATCGGTGCCGGCATCTATCTTTCCGAGTACGGCCGCAACCGCTACGGCGACGTCGTGCGTTTTATCTCGGATGTGCTGAATGGTGTGCCCTCGATTGTGATCGGCATCGTGGCCTACGCCATAGTGGTGATACGGCAGAAACATTTCTCGGCCGTGGCCGGCGGAGTCGCCCTGGCCATCATGATGGTGCCTACCATAGCGCGCACCACCGAGCAGATGCTGCTGCTGGTTCCGCAGGCGATCCGCGAGGCCGCGTACGGCTTGGGCGTTCCCCGCTGGCGCACCACGCTCTCGATCACCCTGCGCACCGCCACTTCCGGCGTCATCACCGGTATCATGCTGGCGTTCGCCCGCGTGGCGGGAGAGACCGCGCCTCTGCTTTTTACGGCCTTTGGAAACCAGTTCTGGACCCGCGACATCAATCAGCCCACCGCCGCCTTGCCGCTGCAAATCTTCACCTACGCCATCTCGCCCTTTGACGAATGGCACCGGCAGGCCTGGGCGGGTGCGCTGGTTCTGATCATTTTGATTGTAGCCGCGGTCACCGCAGTGCGCGTGGCCGTGCGGCGCGGGACGTTGGCAGGAGCTTAACGAGCTATGGGTGTCGGAATCACGGTCGAGCATCTGAACGCCTATTACGGCAAGACCCAGGCGCTGTTCGACATCAACATCAACGTTTTGGCGAACCATGCCACGGCCCTGATCGGTCCCTCGGGCTGCGGCAAGTCCACGTTTATCCGCTGCCTGAACCGCATGCACGAGACCATTCCAGAGGCCCGCGTCGAGGGCTCGGTGCGCATCGGCGACTTCAGCGTGTACAACGGGACTTCGGCCACCCAGTTGCGCCGCCGCGTCGGCATGGTGTTTCAAAAGGCGAACCCGTTCCCCACCATGTCCATCTTTGACAACGTAGCCGCCGGGCTCAAGCTGAACGGCTTCCGCAACCGCCGGCAACTGAATGAGATCGTCGAGAAGTCCCTGAACAGCGCCGCATTGTGGGACGAGGTGAAAGATTCGCTGCACAGAAAGTCCGGCGCCAGCCTGTCCGGCGGCCAGCAGCAGCGACTCTGCATCGCCCGAGCCCTCGCCGTTCAGCCCGAAGTCCTGCTCATGGACGAACCCTGCTCGGCGCTCGATCCCATCTCCACCGGCAAGATTGAAGAGCTGATTTTCCAGTTGAAAGAGCAGTACACGATCGTTATCGTCACTCATAATATGCAGCAGGCCGCTCGCGTGGCCGAATTCACCGGCTTCTTTCTTCTGGGCAAAATGATCGAGTTCGACAAGACCGAAAAAGTATTTACCAACCCGTCGGACAAACGGACGGAAGACTACGTCACAGGCAGATTCGGATAAAGAGGTTCGGATGATGCGCTCGCGCTTTCAAAAGGAGATGGACGAACTCCGGGAAAAACTGCTCCGCATGGGAGGCTTGGCGGAGCAAGCGGTGGACCGCGCCTGCCAGGCCTATACCGAGCGCGACCTCGCCCGCTGCCAGATGGTGCTCGAGAACGAGAGCCTGATTAACGCGGCCGAGCGCGAGATCGACGAACTCGCCTTCGACATTCTCGCCACCCAACAACCGGCGGCGGTCGACCTGCGCTTCATCCTGGCCGTCACAAAAATCAACTCCGATCTCGAACGGGTCGGCGACCAGGCAGTCAATATCGCCGAGCGGGTCATGGACCTGATCGAGCTGCCGGTAGTCGAGCTGCCAGTGGACATCGCACGCATGGCGACGGCCGTGGGCGCCATGGTGCGCCGCTCTCTGGAGTCGTTTGTGGAAGCCAAGGCCGAGCTGGCCCAAGCCGTCCTGGAAATGGACCACGTCGTCGACCGGATGCGCGACGAAGCTTTCATCATGCTCGTGCGAAGAATGAACGAACAACCGCAAGTGACTCAGCAGGCGCTAGATGCTCTTCTGGTAGCGCGCAACCTTGAGCGCGTAGCCGACCACGCCACCAACATTGCCGAAGACGTCATCTTCTGGGTTCGCGGCTTTTCGTGGCGCAAAGCATCGGCTGCCAGTAGTCAGATCCCGCGCGGTCACGGTGACGAGAAACCGGCAACCAGAAACTATCAACCAGAAACCATGACCCAAAGATTCCGCGTTTTTTCGACCTGCGACATCGGCGATGCCCTGAACATTCTGCGCGCCCAGGGATACGACCTCGAGGTTTATCCCAAACCGCAAGCTCCGCCCAAGAGTCTGATCGTCGAGAAGGTGAAATCCGGCATCGATGGCCTGATCACCACTTTGCGCGATCCCATTGACGCCGAGATTTTCGCAGCTGGAAATGGCACGCTGAAAGTAGTGGCGCAATTCGCGGTCGGGTTCGACAACATCAATCGCGCCGACGCCAACCGCCACCGCGTCCCCTTCACGCACACCGCCGACGTTCTAACCGAAGCCACCGCCGAGTTCGGCTTCTTCCTCCTCGGCGCCCTGGCGCGCAAGCTGTGGTCAGCCGAGCACCTGACCCGCGAACACCAGTGGGGCTATTGGCATCCCTATCTGCCGTTTCTCGGCGACGAGGTTACGGGCAAGACGATAGCCGTCATCGGCACCGGCCGCATCGGCCAAGCCATGATCAAGAAATGCACCGGCTTCGACATGAACATCCTATGTTACGATCCGGCTTTCGAGAACCGCGATTACATCCGCGCCATCCAGGAACTCAAGGATCTGCGCTACCAGCGCGGCATCTGCCACGAGAAGACTACGATCCGTTACACCACCTTGCACGAAGCGCTCAGTACGGCCGATTTCATCAGCCTGCACGTTCCGCTGCTGCGCGAAGGCGAGAGCACGACTCCGACCTATCACCTGATCAACGAAACCACCCTGCGCATGATGAAGCCGACCGCCATGCTCGTTAACACCTCGCGCGGCCCGGTTATTGACGAAAACGCTTTGGCGCGAGCTCTGAAAGAAAACTGGATCGCCGGCGCTGGCCTGGATGTTTACGAAACCGAACCGCTGCCCGCCGACTCCCCGCTGCGCGATCCGGCGATCGCCGACCGCTGCCGCCTCATGCCCCACTTCGCCAGCGCGGCTCGGATCACTCGCCTGTCGCCCGATCCCGACAAAGGCATGGCCGGACGCTGCGTGCAAGGCCTCAGGGATGTGCTGGAAGGGAATTACGGCGACGACATCACCAAGATGCCGTACGTGGTGAACAAAGAAGCCTTTGCTAAATAGGTAGCTGTGGCGCGGACTTACTGGTCGGGCATGAAGGAAATTTTCCGCGGCCGACTTGCGCCAGGAGGAGATTGAAATCTTGGAGCTGCTTTACCTGTGGTTCGCCACCCCCTTGCTGATGTTGGTTGTAGCGTGGACACGTCCTGATCGTCTGCCAGTCTCGTTCGGTGCACTGACTTTGAGTGCGCTTCTCATACTCTTGGCAACAATGAGACCCGCTAGATGGATCTTGCTGGGCCCAAACTATAGCCATCGGTTGTACACAGAAATAGTAATCAATCTTCTGGTCGCGGTTCTTCTCGCGGTTTACTTCTCAATCCGACGTAGATGGATTGCGGCACTGGCAGGACTTGCGCTGGGCATCATGTGGTTGTTTGTGGGAGCAGTCAATTCAGTGGTATAGGCGGCGGCTCTAGCGGCTCGCGGTGGCTTTCGATGGCCGCCTCCACATCTTCGGCGAAATCAGCGTCCATGACTGCTGTGCTCCTCAACTTGTCGGGACCGCACATTTGATAGCCTTCGCGTGAATGTGTGAGCCTGCTCACCGTGATAAGATTAAGATCGAGTCGAAGCGATATTGAAATCAACTAGTTGTTAACGTGCGGAAGTGGTGGAACTGGCAGACACACCATCTTGAGGGGGTGGCGCCGAAAGGCGTGGGGGTTCAAATCCCCCCTTCCGCACCAAAACCCTGCAGACTGGTGCGCCACATCTGAAAGGCCCTCCGCTAGCCCACGTTTCTCAGACTGATCACATACTGGAATACCAATGGGCCCATGAACTCCGGCCGCCCACGGAACCCAGCGACAGCCCTATTGCGAGAACTGCACGGGAGAAGAAAGAGTGCTACCGTCACCCAACGTCAGTCGCTACCGGCGAACTTCCTACCGACTTATGGCCCAGCTGGCGCTCCGTGTTTCACTTCTGGATTACCCGTGATTCGGGCAGATCCAGAGAGTTCTCAAACGGTCCGGGGCTCGGCGGGCACCTTACTCCACGAGCCGCCTTGAGGCTAGCCGTCTCCTGATACTGTTGTCGGCATCACCCCAAGGCGGCGTTCTTCCCGTGCAGTTAACGTCACAGCGGCTCGACGGTTCTGTATCAACGGGCGTAGTCTTTGGTGGATATTTACACTGACAGGCGCGTGCTGCAGGTATTGGCACTCGGGTTCGCCAGCGGCCTGCCCCTCCTGCTCACTTACTCGACCCTGTCAGCGTGGCTTGCGACAGCCGGTGTGCGGCGTGCAACGATCGGCGCCTTCGCCCTGGTCGGCACGCCCTACGCATTCAAGTTCCTGTGGTCGCCGCTGATTGATCGCCTCCCGCCACCGCTGCCGTTGGGGCGGAGGCGCGGTTGGGGGATCACGATCCAGATCATCTTGATCGGAGCAATCCTCGGCCTGGGATCGTGTAATCCACGGCACAACTTGCCTCTGATGAGCGCCCTGTCGCTGCTCGTCGCGTTTCTATCCGCGAGCCAGGATATCGTCATTGATGCTTGGCGGGTGGAGATCCTGGAGCTGGACCTGCAGGGTCCGGGTGCGGGCATGATCCACACCGGCTACCGGCTCGCCATGCTGGTCTCCGGAGCGGGCGCCTTGGTGATCGCGGCGCGCGCCGGATGGTTTGCGGCCTATGCCACGATGGCGGCGCTGCTCGGCGTGGGAATGCTGGTGTTCCTGTTTGGCCCCGAGCCGAAAGTGGCGGCGGAAAGTGCACCCACCAGGGCAGCCGGATGGGAGGGAGTTCGCCAAGCGCTCGCCACCGCCGTGGCGGGCCCCTTCAAAGATTTCATGCGTCGGCCGCTTTGGCTGGTCATCCTGATCTTCATTGTCGGCTACAAGTTGGGGGAAGCGCTGGTCGGGTTCTTTGCGACCGTGGCCGGGGCTCTGATCGGGGGGGTGGTGACAGCGCGGTTTGGCTTCCGGCGCTCGCTCGTCCTATGCGGGGTGCTCCAGTCGGCCGGCAACCTGTTCTATGTGCTGCAGGCTGTAGGCGGGCATCGGCTCGGCTATCTAGCGCTGTGTGTCAGTGCCGAAAATGTGACTGGCGCAATGGCAGGGACGGCGTTGGTAAGCTATCTCTCCAGTCTATGTTCGCCCGCCTTCACCGCTACCCAGTACGCGCTGCTTTCCTCGCTCGCGTCGGTTGGCCGCACACTGGTGGCCTCCTCAGGAGGTGTGCTGGCTGAGAAGCTCGGCTGGGTGCCGTTCTTCCTGCTGACCACCGCGGCGGCAGTGCCAGCTCTCGTGCTGCTTATCTGGATCGGGCCGCACGACGATTTCAGGAATGACAAACTCAACCGAGCCGTCGAACGCACACACAACACGTCAGAGGACACGAACCCGTCTTAGCTCTTCAGACGAACCAAGCGGCCGCCCTCTACGCCCGGGTGTCATCCGATCGGCAAAACGGAATCACACCATTGGAATTCGAGTTTGGAATACAGGTAGACATCTCAGTAATTCGTGAAGGCGGGCAATTTGACAATGGTCCTTGGGTGCCTCTTGAAATAATGACGAGGTCTCGACAATATGCCCAGTGGCGACAAACTCGATTGCGTAATCTATGGGGATGTTTCGCTCGACTCGAAAGAGTTGGCAGGTCGCATTGCAGATGCTGTCGGGGGTAGCGTGGACGGATCCACCGTTACCATGGATGTCGCGGAATTGGACATCCGCCGGAGCGACGATTTCGACCCCAAACGCAAAGCTGACTTTCCCGATGGCTTCCTCTATTTTCGGCACCGAATTGAGGTGTACGCAGGGGATTCGGAACAGTCTGGCGCTTTGGTTGACCTCGTCGGCAAGTTACTCAAATTCCTGTGGGCAGCTGGTTGGCCGGCGGTTGCCGCGTGCGATTTTGAAGAGCGCCTGCCTGAGCGAGGGGGATAGAAGAGTGACCACGTCCCCCGAGCTAAAGCGGAAGCCGGCTGATCGGCATCGGACGGAGTGGCTAGAGGGGGCATCATTCTTGATCCTCAAGGCTGAGCGTGGTTTATGAAGAGGTATCATGACAAAAACTCACACCAAATCGCCGCGCAAGGGAAAGTCGGTCGAGGTTGCATTCGGGAAGCGCCCTCCTGAGCATGGTGTCGCCCGTGCGCCTGCCCAACCTAATTCCTCCGACTTATTTCCTTCCAACCGCGCGCCCGCACCGCATCGCGCCGCGAGTCTCATGAGAATTCTCTGCCGGATGCCGGGTCTCCTGCTAGCTCTCCGCGCCGTGCCCGGCTCATGAAGCCGCCACTCTACTGCCAGGTGCCGAGGAGACGGCGTAAGAGCACCAGTTCGCCCAAGTGGTAGGCGTTGTGATCGGCAGCGAGCAGGACCTCTCTCAGGATGGTCTGACCGTCGCCGTGTGGAATCGTAGCCAGCAGATCGGTCGACTCATCGGCCACCAGTTCGCATAGTGCCCCAAGATCGTTGCGAAAGGCTTGCACGCTCTGCTCCCAGGCTTTTTCGTTCGGAGGCGCTTGAGTGCCGGGCCAGTATCCGACGGGGAATTCAGGCGATTTGTGACCGGAGTTGCGGGAGAACTCCAAGATGTCCCACTGGGTGATGCGCAGGTGTTCGAGCACTTCCCAGGGTGAATGCTCGGCGCCATTCGGCCTTTTGCCACGCCCATTGGCCGGAACATTCTTGACGGCTGCGTCGAAGGCCACGTGAGCGTCACTGCCCTTGAGCATGTTCAGCAAGTGTTGGCGTAGAGCCTTGTCCTTTGCCATTATTGAGATTCCTTTCTCGTTCAGTTCAGGGCCCTTCTATTTTGTAATTTGCGCGTGAGCATTACCAATGGATAGCCTTAGAGGGGGCTGGCTCATTCACGCGTTCGTTTCGCTCGGAACTCCCCTTCAAGTCTCCAGGTTTGGCCGTCCGTATTGAGAGATTCGCCGATCCAGTGGAAACTATTCCCGGTGATTTCGGTGAATCTCCAACGGGTTGGTGTCCCATCCAGGCGCGCCCCCACTTGAACGATGTCGTTGCCGATCCGGCGTCCGATCTGCTCTTCGAGATGACCCGTCACGGGATTGATCCACCTTATGAGCCAAGCCTGAATCGCCGGATCCCAAACGCGAAGCGTAGTTCCATACATGTTATTGCTCTTGCCGGTCTGGACCGTGCGCTCAGTGCGGCGAGGCATGATCCAGACGTCTTGTACGGCGCGGCCTTCGAGTACCCAGCCAAAATGAACCTCACCTTCGATGCGCAGGGAGGAAACATCCACAGCTTTGTAGTGCAGAACTTCCAGTTCCCAACTCCCGATCAGCCAGCCATAGATGTCGGCAGATTCCGGAATCTCAGGAGAACGGGCCGATGCAGCCAACACGGTTTGAAAAGTTCCCTTTTGTGCCGGCGCGATTGTCGTCATCGTTGACCCTCCTCCAATCATCTAAATCCTTGCTATATCCTCAGAAGAGTTATAGCCCCCTACAGGAGGCGCGTTCTTGGCAAAAATTGCGGTCGAATTCAAGCAGGATGTGGCCCAAAGGGCCGCAAGAAGTGCGGCGACCGGCAGCCCCGTTTGTCGCGTGCTTGCGCAGGGCGAGGGATGGAGGGTGGCCGACCTGATCTGCACCTCCGGGCCGCAAGACCGTCCTTTCGAGGAACAGCATTCGCAGGTTTCGATAGCCATCGTGCTGGCGGGAACATTTCAGTACCGCGCCGCAAACCATGGCAGGACGGGCGAGCTCATGACGCCGGGTTCACTACTGCTCGGAAACGCGGGACAGTATTTTGAGTGCGGCCACGATCACGGTGCGGGAGACCGCTGCCTTTCGTTTTCCTATGCGCCGGATTATTTCGAGCAGATCGCAGCTGACGCGGGAACAGGGCGAGGTGGGCGCGTGTTTCGCATGCTCCGATTGCCGTCCACGCGTGCGCTTTCACCACTGATAGCGCGGGTGGGCGCGCGGCTGGCGGGAGATTTCGCAGGCATGCACGAGTTCACATCGGAAATATCGTGGGAGGAATTGGGGATTCAATTGGCTGCGTCCGCCATACATCTTGCAAACGACGCCCCGCGGGATATGCGAGACGCGATGTCCAGCGTGATCGCACGAATAACGCGCGCCGTGCGAATAATTGAAGAGAGCTCCGAATCGGAGCTGACGCTGCGGCGCCTGGCCCGCGAGGCGAAGCTGAGCCCCTATCATTTTCTGCGATGTTTTCAGCGGCTGATGGGGGTGACGCCGCACCAATATCTGCTGCGCGTGCGGCTGCGCGATGCGGCAACGCGGCTGGCGACGGAACCGAGTAAGGTGTTGGATATTGCGCTGGATTGTGGATTTGGAGATGTGTCGAATTTCAATCGGGCATTTCGGAGAGAGTTTGGAATGAGCCCGCGGCGGTTTCGATGGCAAGGGTTGCAGTAAGCCTTTGAGGATCTCCGAAGCGTGGCAAAGCCGAGCACAGGCCCGACGCCGGGAAGAATTCGTTGGTTCCAGGCGAAACTAGAATCTGGTTAAGAAACCTTGTATGAGGCTGGAATATCGGGTGGACTCATGAATCCGGGAGAATTTCGCGAAGTTGGGCACCGCGTGGTGGACCTGCTGGCTGAGTATTTGGAGCACATCGAAGAGAAGCCGGTGTTCCCGAATATTGAACCCAGCGCATTGACACAGCTTTTTGCCGAGTCGCTGCCTCAGGATCCTAGCTCCCCTGAGAAGGTTCTGGGAGAACTGGAACGGAAGCTTCTTCCATATTGCACGCATGTCGGGCACCCGGGTTACATGGGACTGATCACTCCGTCCCCCAACCCCATGGGCATCATTGCGGATTTCATCTGCTCCGCTCTCAACCAAAACATCGGGGCCTATACGATTGGTCCCTCTGCCGTGGCCATGGAACGACGAACCGTGCGGTGGCTTACTGACCTGGTCGGCTATGACGAGAGCGCAGGGGGCAACCTCACCAGCGGCGGCATGATGGCGAACTTCATCGGGCTCAAGTTGGCGCGGGACTGCATTTCGAACGACCGGATACAACAAGAAGGGATTCAGGAACGCTGGGCAGTGTACGCGTCCGAAGAGCGGCATGTTTCGATCGACAAGGCTGTCGACGCAGTAGGACTCGGCCGAACGGCATTACGTGCGCTCCCAACCGATGCCGACTTTCGAGTGAGGCTGGATGCCCTTGAGGCGGCAATTGCGGAGGATCATAACCGTGGTATACGGCCGCTGTGCACCGTGGGCATCTTCGGCACGACGAACACCGGTGCAGTCGATGCCATACGTGAGCTTCGGACGATTGCGGATCGAGAGGGGATGTGGCTTCACGCCGATGCCGCTTATGGCGGCGGCATGCTGCTCTCACATGAGTGGTCCATGCGCAATCGGGGATTGGAACTTGCGGATTCGATAACGATTGATCCTCACAAATGGTTCTACGCGCCGCTGGACGCGGGAGCGATCCTGGTTAAGGACGATCGCCGATTGACGGCGTCCTTTGGAATGAAGCCATCGTATCTTACCGACGAACTGGATCGTGCGAACGAACGATACCAGTATTACGTTCACAGCTTCGAGCAGTCCCGACGTTTTCGCGGGCTGAAGGTGTGGACGAGTTTCAAGCGTTACGGAGCAAACCAGATCGGTGAGTGGATCGACAATAATGTGCGCCAGGCAAAACACCTTTATTCCGTAGTCGCAAAACATCCGGAGTTCGAGGCAGCAAGCGACCCGCCGATGTCGGCGATCTGTATTCGTTATCGGGGGGCAGACATGGGCGAAGCGCAATCCAAGGAGTTCCATGCCGAGGTTGCGAGCCGGGTCGAGCAAAGCGGGAAATTCTGGATCTCGACCACGGAACTGAAAGGGAAAGCGTGGTTTCGGATTAATCCGGTTAACTTCCGCACGCGTACGCAGCACATCGACCAACTGTTGGCCTTGCTCAAGCGGGAATGCCATTCTTTGCTCCAAAGTAGAGGACTGGCGAACAGCTCGGAAAAGAGCCTCTGAGGCAACCGTGCCAGGCCCAGAAATGGCGCACTTATCGCTTTCCCATTCTGGCGGCGAGGCGATAACTCCCGATTTGGCGGCAACCCTGAAGTTATGAAACCCGCTGGCTGCCTTCACGTATTTGCCTCCGATGCCGTCCTGTATTCACCCAGCAAGCGGTTGTTCACCCCCGCCCGTGTTCATAAGTCGCGGTCTTCTCACATTTTTTCGCCCACCTTGCTCTGCGGTCTTGTTCCCTGGGACCCATGTGGGTGATAAACGTGGCCCGCATCAGCGAATCGGTAGCAGCCCCGCTATGGCGCCTTGCCGGCGACCACGCCAATGTTGGCTACCGTCT
>WNFY01023353.1_pt1 | contig 11132 bp, 17 predicted proteins | sample 5400091 | NCBI WGS metagenome assembly WNFY01 (sample SAMN13153364, study PRJNA577476) | soil metagenome | isolation source: 60 cm soil or saprolite under grassland replicate 1 | place: USA:California | collected 2016-06-15
CACGTCAGGCCTATGCTTCGCTCCTGCAAAAGGACACCGCCTCTCCCCCACAGTCCATCGCTCTCTCATCACGAAGCGGAGCAACACCACTGGTTGGTCGGAAGCAGGAGTGGGAGCAGATCCAGGAGGCATGGCAAAGAGGAGCAGGTGGTCATCCTCACATGTTCATCCTCACCGGAGAGGCTAGCATCGGCAAAACAAAACTGGCGGAAGAGCTGGTGGCGTGGGTCAGTCGGCAGGGCATAGCGACCGCGAGCGCTCGTTGTTATGCTGCTGAGGGTCGCTTCGCGTATGCACCGGTGATGACCTGGCTCCGCGCGGATGCAGTCCAGGCAGGCTTGTCAGTTCTCGCTGATACGTGGCTCACCGAGGTGGCACGGCTCGTGCCAGAGTGGCTCACGAAACGACCGGATCTCTCTCGCCCTCTTCCCCTGGCGGATGGCTGGCAACGCCAACACTTGTTTGAGGCTCTGGCGCGCGCATTCCTCCGCACCCCAAACGAAGCGGGGGGCAGGTCGTCAAGCCTCAAATCAACCGCTGCTGCTCCTGCTTGATGACCTGCACTGGTGCGACAACGAGACTCTGGAATGGGTGCATTACTTGTTACACTTCGAGCCTCAGGCACGGCTGCTGCTCGTTGGGACAGTGCGTGCAGAGGAGACCGTGCCTGGACATCCCCTGGTGTCATTTCTCGGGACGCTGCAGCGCGATGGCCTGCTGTCAGAGATTGCGCTGGGTCCGCTCTCCCCCGCCGAGACGACCTCCCTGGCAGAACACGTCGCGGGAAGGCAGCTTGATCCAGCCAGGGCAAGCGACCTGTATTCCGAGACAGAAGGTAATCCATTGTTCGTGGTCGAGATGGTACGGGCTGGATCAGTGGAACAGCCCATGACGGAACAAGGAGTCGTGGAGACGCCACTTCCTCTTCTCACTTGCCTTGTCTCAACGCTTCCGCCAACCGTGCAGACGGTGCTGGCTGCTCGACTCGCACAACTCTCCCCATCTGCCCGCGAGCTGGCGAATCTGGCGGCGGTTATTGGTCGAGCTTTTTCCCTCGACGTGCTTGCGCATGCAAGTGATGAGAGTGAAGGAGCGCTCGTGCGAGACCTGGATGAACTGTGGCAGCGGCGCATCGTGCGTGAACAGGGCGGTGACGCCTATGACTTTAGCCATGACAAGCTCCGCGAACAGGCCTATACTTCACTCAGCACCGTCCATCGACGCCTCCTGCATCGTCGTGTCGCCGAAGCACTCGAAGCGGTGTACGCAGATACCCCGGACGTTGCCAGCAGGCAGGTGGCCGTTCATTATGAGCGTGCTGGGCTTCTCTGGAAGGCCATTGCCTGGTATCAGCGTGCTGGGGAGGTGGCAAGCCGCATCGCTGCCAATGCGGAGGCGATCGACGCATTGGCAGCGATGCGGCGGTACTCCTCGAAGCGAGCGGAGTTGCGCCTTCGCAGCAGGATTGGCAATGGGATATAGCTGCCCAGGTCTACACCCACCTGGGTGATCTCCTTGGGATGACCGGGCGCGCCCAGGAAGCGAGGCAAGTCTATCAGCAGGGCAGGATGCATATTCCAGCGCAAGCGTTTCTCTGGCAGGCCCACGTGCAACGAAAAATCGCGAAAACATGGAATCATCCTTCCACGCTTGAAACGCTGCTCCGTGGGTATACAGAGGCCGAACGCATCTTAGAGCAAGCGCCGGACAGAGCGAGTCTCCAATGGCACCAAGAATGGTTGGATATCCAGCTCGATCAGTTGTTGCCGCTCCAGTTGCATCGGATTTCGGTTCAGCAGATGAACGAGATGCTCGAGAAGATACAGCCTATCGTGGAACAGTATGGGACGGCAGCACAACAGGCTCAATTCTTTCTCAGCGCAGCAGCGCGGAACATGGCCCGTGATCGCTCTCTGGTCTCGGAAGAGACGGTTGCATAATTCCGCAGTGCCTTGTCGGTTGCCCAACAGACAGAGAAGACGAGTTTCGTAGGCTTTGCTCGCTTTGGCCTTGGGCGCGCCCTTTTCTTATCTGGGCGTCTGGATGAAGCAGAGGAACAGATGCGCGCGGCGATGAACGTCGGCGAGGAAATGGGCCATGTGCTCCTACTGGAACGGTGTCTCTCGTTTCTCCCGTTCATCTTCAGGCAACGGGGACAGGTGGAAGAGGTGCGACGTGTGATCACGCGGGCCCTGACAGTGCCAGGAATGACGCTGACGAGCCTGTTGCTCGCTCATCGTGCGTGGCTCGCATGGCGCGATGGAGAGATGGACAAGGCCGAAGAATACAGCAAGGCTGCATTGGAGGAGTGGCAGCACCAACGACAGGGGAACCCTCATCACTGGGCCGCCCTCTGGCCTTTGATCGGCGTCATGCTTGGACAGGAGCGGCTCTCTGAAGCAATGCACTATGTGCGCATGTTGCTTCTGCCGCCTGAGCAGCATGTGCCGGAGGCGTTAAAGAACCTGCTTGAGACTGTGGTGCAGGCATGGGAAGCTGAGCAACATGAGCAAGTTTATCTCCTCCTGCAGCACGCTGTGCCTCTCGCGAAAGAGCAGGGCTATCTCTGACGAAGAGGACGGTGGCGACCAAACCAGCGGAGAGGAGCATTCAGCTATGCCTTGTTCTCTCTGCTTCCTCATCGAGAACTGGTGTTTTTGTTCAGCAGCCGAATAGCCAGGAGCACGATCCAGGCCAGGCCGATACTGATCGTAATGCGCTCGATCAAGCCAGCTGGGCCATCGAGCACGCCCACTATCACGAAGGCAACAAAGGACGCCACCATCAGGACGCCTGTGACGATAGAGTAGGTGGTCCAGCCCTTCCATTGAGCATCGGAAGCCCAGCGTCGTGCGAGGACAAAGCAGCAGGCCGGGAGACCACCGAAGAACGAGAAGGCACCAATGAAGAAATGGATCGCCCCGTGTACGGTGGTAAGGAAGGCGGGACCAGGCGGGTAACCCAGGGCTGGATCGGTCACGAAGATCCCTGCAACAATGAGTCCTCCCCCGACGACCGCGAGCAAGATTGGCCCCCAGGTTGCCCCCTTGCCGACCCGTAAGGTTTGCCGGACTCCAATGGCAAAGCCGAGGATGAGGAGGCCATTGACGATGAAGTTCGTGATCTGCATCCACCCCTGCTAGCTCAGGCTCAACGCGCTACCAGCCTGGACCCAGGGGTTGTAGCCTGGGCGCGTTGCCCCCTCAATCAATAACACGCTAGTGAAAAGGAACGGACCGACCACGCCGCACGCGAGCAAAAGCCTGGTCGTCAAGGGTTGATCCATTGTCTGGTTTTTCTCTGTTAGCATAAGAGGATCTTCCTTAATGAAAGCTACGCGATGAAGACATACTTCATCTTGGGAGAAGTGTAGTACAGGCATCGTTCCTCAAACGTTCCCAGGGCCGTTCCTTTCTGGACAAATGCTGAAGAGAAGCGTTCCATAATCAGGAGTGATATATGTAGCGAGGTGCTTGTTAGGAGCTTTATCTATTTTTACTATTACTATCAATATAACTTTCTGATGTTTTGATATGAGATTGAAAAGCACAACCATTGATCAATATATTATGGGATTTAGTTCAGTGATCTATTACGTATAGGATCTCAACTTGACAATAATGCTTATAGCAAAGTTTCAGTATAGTTTTAAATACACTTGACATATGCTCATTTATGTGCTATACTGTAACTATGAGAAAGAAGAGTCATACTCTTCTTTCCCCACAGGACCAGCTTCGGTACTTCCCTGCTTCTGTCGTAGTGTGTAAGGCCATTGAACATCCCCTCTGTCGATTTGACGAGGAGCAAGAGATGCGACAACGGTGATCTGAGAGGTCAGCAACCGCACACACCCCTTACTTATATCTAAAAGGAGGCCGTATGTGGTCAATGAAGAAACTCATTCGCTTGCTTGGAGTGGTCTTTCAGGTTGATTGCGAGTGCCCGTAAATGCGGGTATGCCGACCCTCTGAGCGTCTGACCATATTCGATGTGAGGCTGCATCTCGACTCGAGAAACGTCCGATAACGGATACTGCAATGTCTGAAGGCGACATCCGCCACGAATTGGCAGAGGTACACAGAGGACACATTGAACATGAGAAGTCATTTCTGATCGATGTGGATTAGGACTTGATGAGTGTAAACAGGGATGACTCATGAATCAAGGTGCTGCGTCTGGGGGCGCAGCACCTTGATCCGTTTTGGAAACAGAGGAGGCCAGGGGTCTCATAGAAATAAGATTATCTCTTCTATCAAGGCGGCAGATTTTTTATAAATTTGGTAAGTGTTAAGTGATTGTGTTATAATATAATTAAATTGTGTTATAATATAATTAAGAAAAAGAGCAAATGGGCCAGGAAATGGAGTGAACTCATGAGTCAGACATTGACACAGGAACAGGACGCGTATAGTCCTGGGTTCCACGTCACAGAAAATTATGCCTTCAAGTCCGAGCGAGGGCTGAGCAAGAAGATCGTTGAGCAGATCTCCGAAATGAAGGGCGAGCCCGATTGGATGCGGCAGTTCCGCCTCAAAAGCCTGGCGCTCTTCGAGAAACGCCCCATGCCAACATGGGGGGCGGACTTATCAGGGATCGACTTCGACAACATCTACTACTATATCAAGCCAGTCGCACAGCAGGGGAAAACCTGGGACGACATCCCATCAGAAATGAAGGACACCTTTGATCGCCTGGGTATTCCGCAGGCTGCGCTTGTATCCCGACATCATCAAAGAGCATCTCGGCACCGTTATTCCGCCGTCCGATAATAAATTCGCCTCGCTCAACAGCGCGGTGTGGAGTGGTGGCAGCTTTGTCTATATACCAGAGGGCGTGCGAGTGGAAATTCCCTTGCAAGCCTACTTTCGTATCAATGCCCAGAACATGGGTCAGTTCGAGCGCACGTTGATTATCGCCGCCCCTGGCTCCTATGTCCACTATGTTGAGGGATGTACTGCCCCGACCTATGCCAGCGACAGCCTGCACAGTGCGGTCGTAGAGATCAAGGTGATGGAAGGTGCTCGCGTCCGTTACACGACGATCCAGAACTGGTCGAAGAACGTCTACAATCTCGTTACCAAGCGTGCAGCGGTCTACCGAGACGCAACGATGGAATGGGTCGATGGCAACCTCGGCTCGAAGGTGACAATGAAGTATCCAGCGGTCCTGCTGATGGAGCCGGGTGCTCGTGGGGATATCCTCTCAGTCGCGTTCGCCAGCAATGGGATGCACCTGGATGCTGGAGCCAAGGTGACGCACCTTGCTCCGTACACCACGTCCCAGATTCTCTCGAAGTCGGTCTCCAAGGGGACTGGTCGCGCCTCGTATCGTGGGCTGGTCCGCATTAACCGGGGAGCGCACCATACCAAATCTAGTGTTCGCTGTGATGCGCTTTTACTCGATGAGCATGCGCGCACCGATACCTATCCAACTATTCGCGTCGAAGAGAACCAGACCGAGGTTGGTCACGAGGCGACTGTCTCCAAGGTCGGTGACGACCAACTTTTCTACCTGATGAGCCGTGGCCTGGCTGAGTCCGAGGCCTACTCGCTGATCGTTAACGGTTTCATTGAGCCGATCACGAAGGAACTTCCAATGGAGTACGCGGTTGAACTGAACCGTCTGATCCAGTTGGAGATGTCCGGCAGCGTGGGTTAAACGACAGCCTCTCTCGTAACAAGCGGGGATCACCAAATTGGTGATCCCCGCTTGTTACGAGAAAGCACGGCAATCCTGGCTGACTGAAAAGGTAATGGATACTGATTCCCAACACATGTCCATGATGCAGAAAAAACTGCTGCAGGCGCTGCGGGGAGACCGCTTGCAGGCTCTTCGCCGAGTAGATCCCTGCCCTGGCCTGCTTGAGGACCGCAGTATCGATATCGGTCGCAAAGATCTGGATGGGAAGCGTCGCCAGATAAGTACTCGTCTTTAGACTCGATCATGGTATTGGTTACGTCTCTTTTCCTGCGCTCGCCTCCCAGCGTCACGATAGATCATGAAGCCAAAAGCGCACGCAAAGACCATGATGAGAAGGAAAACAGGTATAAATTGTAGCATATTTCACTCCTTTACTGTTCTATTCGAGAATCGCTCCTCTTGCCATCGGTGTAAGTCAAGCTGCCGTATTACCGCCCAGGGTGACAGGCGTTGATCTTTGTTTCTTTGCATCCAGGTGTTTGCTGAGATCTACCGCACTCAGTTCTTCGCTGGACAGGTTCGCCTCATAAAAGTTCGCTTTGCTGAGGATGGCTCCATCCAGGTCTGCTCCACGCAAGTCGGAATTGCTGAGATCTGCTCCCGTCAAGTCGGCGTGGGAGAGGTTGCTCCCCCGGAAGTTTGCCCTATGGAGGTGTGCTCGCAGGAGATTTGCACCGCTCAGGTTAGCACCGTTCAGATTGGCATTGCGCAGGTCCGCATCCCGCAGGTCTGCATCCCGCAGGTCCGCACCTTGCAAATTGGCTTCGGTAAGATCCGCTCCATGGAGATCGGCGCTATGGAGATCGGCGCTATGAAGGTCAGCGCTATGGAGATCTGGCTCGAACGCCTGCACATCAGGATAGGTTCGTCGCCACTTATCCCAAAACGTTTTCCCCGATGAAAGAAGAACAAGTTGCTTCTGATTTGCCATGAGGTTCACGTCCTTATTCATGAATGATTGGTATGGATACACAAAGGGATGTTAAGAACTACTTCTCCTGGTGAGGGAGCCACAGCGCTTCTACAAGCAGCGATGTTCGTGAAGGAGGAGAAACAGAAATACAAGGGATCTGGATGAAGGGACATGGCTCACACGAATATATATGAGACTCTTCAATTATACACTATTTTTTATATACATGCAACATTTAGCGAATGAAAGCGAGGGGAGTGAAGTATTTTTGTGGATTAAGGATGGGGAGATTCCAGGTGAGAGGTGGCAGGAAATGCAAGGAGGCGGAAACAAACGTCTTCTTCCAGGGGAAGAATATAAAAAGAGAAGGTGAGCAAATACGCTCACCTTCTCTCGTGTTTTTGAATACTCACACTCCGAACGGTCGGAAGTTAATCTCGTCCGCCCTGATAGCTGGAACTTGAACGTCGTTCTCGTCCCTGGTTCCCCCGATTTCCCGCATTCTGACGCTCACGTGCTTCGTTGACGATGATTGTGCGATCTCCGAGGGCCGTGCCATTAAGTCGCTCGATGGCGGATTTCGCCGCCTGATCGTCACCCATCTCAACAAAACCAAATCCCTTGCTTTGTCCAGTGTCACGATCCATAATCACCGTCGTAGAAGTTACCTGTCCGCTTACCTCGAAGAGAGCAAGCAGATCTTGTTCAGTGGTTTGGTAGGGGAGTCCCCCAACATAAATTCTCATGAGAATATGCTCCTATGGAGACATCGCTTAACGCAGTGCCGCTCGTAGAAACCGTTTCTCACAGAAGCGATACAAGTATTTTTGATGCCATATACGTAGTATACCACACGAAGAGTGAAGTTTCTTCCCAAAAAAACCAGAAAGGCTTTTTTTGCCAGCGCAGTGAGACTTGAGGTGCTATTACTGGAGAGGCAAACAGTTTCCGCTTAGTTTGAAAGCGGAGGCGATTATGCCGCCGGGGAATTGCAAGCTTCAGCATCGCTAGCTCAGGCCGCTGCGGTGATGAGCACACAGCCTGCCGCCCTGCAACTGCGCTACCTGCAAACACTGACCGAGATCGCTGTTGAGAAGAATTCGACCATTATCTTCCCGCTCCCTATGGATGTGCTCGTGCCAGTGATGGATATGATGCGACGCCAGGCGAGCTTACCAGCCCATGAGCCACTGAACGGTTCTCGTATGATTGAAGATGTCTGACATTATGGGGCCTCAGATCTAAACGACTATGCTCTGTTCTCCGAGCCTCATATCCGGAGCATTGAGAACGGATCCCATTATGTGCGCGATGTCGCTTTTCATGAAGATCGTTCTCAGTTGCGCTCTGGTCAGGTTCCACAGGTCATGGACGCATCCAGCCCGCACTACTTCTTCACCTCCGTCCCCATCCTCTCGATCGGGATGCTCCTCTACCATCAACAGCGTGTAAGATGGCAAGGAGAATACAGGCTCCAATACAGGCAACTATAATGGTCCCGATCAGGCCAAAGGAGCCTGGCCCCAGGAGGCCAGCCAACCATCCTCCTAAGAGAGCTCCGACTATACGCTTTCTACCTCTCCTTTAGGTCTGCCAGGCCTGGGAGGAAAGCTATGTTCTGTTCTTCAGTGTACTCACGGAACGTTATAAAAAGCGTTATCCCAGCGTTAAATGAATTATCAGTGGCTGACCTTCCGCTTCTGCCGAGCAGGAGATCAGGATGGACGAGACTGTTCTGGCTCGCCTGGTGCAGACCGACGCGATGAAGAGGGCGGACAAAAAACGTCTCTCCTTGCTCAACTGCCTGATTGCTGGCTTGTCTCGACGAACCAGAGCCATTTGTCACGGAGGGAGCAGACGTGTTGCAGGGACAGGCCTTTGAAACCGGTGGTCACCTGCCCTATCAGCCCATCATCGAGGCCTTGCGCCCGCGCATCGAGCGGGAGAATGCCCCGGACGACCTGCTTTCAGACAGGTGGCTGGCAGAACTCTCGCGCCTGCTCCCCGAACTGTACGATCGCTATCCCGACCTGTCTGCCCCTCTCGGGGACAAATCAGTGGCACGCAATCGCTTGTTCGAAGCGGTGGCACGCCTGGGACAGGCTCTGGCGGCACGGGCGCTGCTTGTCTTGTTCATCGATGATGTGCAGTGGGCGGATGCCGCCTCGCTCGACATGATCCATTACCTCGCACGACGCTTCGCAGAGAGCGAGACTCCTGCGCTCCTGCTCCTGACACTGCGCATGGAGGAGAGAGAGATGCCGCCAGGGCTTGCCGAGTGGCGAACTGGGATGGAACGCACCGTGCCGCTGACCCGCCTGCAACCTGGCCCTCTCACCCCTGAAGATATCCTGCACCTGCTCCAGGCATTAGGGGGGACAGGAGGCAAAGACGGGAGAAGAGCGGCGAACCTGGAGCCCTTTGGACAGTGGCTGTTTGCGGAAACGGAGGGGCAACCTTTCTATCTGATGGAAACGCTCAAGGTCTTGCTCGAGCGTGGCGTGCTCGCTTCCCGCCCGAACGAAGAGGGAGGATGGACCATTGACTTTACGGCAGCCATGGAGAATGAGATGGTTGTACGTGGGTTCTTCCCACCCAGTGTACGCGAAGTCATCTGCGCCCGGTTGGATCGACTTACGCCGAACGCCTTTGCACTGCTGGCGGCTGGAGCCGTCCTCGGTCAGGCAATCACCTTTGAGCACCTGTGTCAGGTGGCTGATCTCGCAGAACAGGATGGCCTCCCTGCCCTGGACGAGGTTCTGCACAGCCGCCTGCTGTATGAGTCGGAGCGCGAGGGAGGGCAAATGACTGATGGCGATTACATGGACTCGACCTCTTGACCATGCTTCCTGCGCCGGAGATCGAGCATCTCTACATCCACCTGGGGCGGGCGTATGAACTAAACGCTGAGTGGGAGAAGGCCCGAGTGGTCTATACGTTACTGTTTGTATACGCACAGAACACACGCCAACTGGTCATGGAGAGCACTGCCCTCAACCGCCTGGCGATCCTGGCGGCACAGCAGTCCTTCGACCTGGCGACAGCACAGACGCTGCTCGAGGCGGCATGGCGTATTGCCGAAGCGAGCGGTGACCTGGTGGCGTGGACAGAGACGGAGTGGAATCTGGCACAGATGGCGCTCCATGCCTGGAAGTCGAAGCGAGCCCAGTTCCATGCCGAGCGTGCACTGGAACGGGCACACATGACCGGTCGGAAAGACCTGACCGCACGTAGCCTGTATACGCTTGGCCTGAGCGCTGCCTTCGGTGGCCTCTGGAAAGAGGTCGTGGCGTGTGCCGAGGAGGCCCGAACCCTGTACGCAGCTATCGAGGATCAAACAGTTGATGCCGCAGAATTGTCAGAACAATTGACCTATGCCGGGTTCCCACCATCATGGCAGTTGACGAACCGGGCGATGGAGGGACTCTGTCTGTGCCTGCTGGCTCTGGGCCACGTCAATCTCGGCGAACCACAGGCGGGCGTGAACGTTGCGCGAGCCGCTCTCGACATCAGCCTGGAGATCAACAACGTCTGGGTACAGGCGTACAGCCTCCTGAACCTGAATCATACTTTACTGGAGGTGGGGGAGTATGAGGAGGCGCTCCTGGTCACGCAGAAAGGGGTAGAGATGGCGCGTACTCTGCCCAACCCGACCTTGCTCTTCTTCATGCTCACGGTCTTAGGTGCTGTGCATCAGGCGATGATGCGCCTGGAGGAGGCACACGAGGCGCTCATGGAGTCGCTGACTCTCACCCCCGCTCTCGCAATACAGTCGTGTCAAGTGCTTGCAACCTCCCGGCTGTGCGCGAACCTTGCTCTTGCTGGAGATTGGAAGAGTGCGTACACCTACGCGCTGGAGACGGTAGCAGTACGAAACGACATCGAAACATCGTTGCTCTTCTTCGACTTCGTCCGCTACTATGAGATAGAAGCATTGCTGCGAGGTGGCGACAGGGAGTGGGCCAGGGAGGATATACAGCGCTTCGGTGCATCTCTCAGTACTAATCGGCGGCATCGCCTCCCGGAGATGACGTATGAGGAGATGGCCGAGGTTCTCACCATACCCGTTGGCACGATCAAGACCCATCTCTCTCGGGCCAGGAATCTCCTGAAGGAACGCTTGTTAGCACAGCACATTTGCGGCTCAGAGTCACGGGGGCTGTCGTGAAGGACCGACGGCTAAACCCGGTAGCTTCGACACTGTACGGTCCCTTCCACTTGTGAACCGGGTGTTTCTGCTAATTGAATACTGAATCAGGCTATCAAAAACAAACCGGGAAGCTTCTTTAACGCTTTTTATCACTACTTTGTTGACTGCGGATTCGTTGAGAAAGTGAACCCTGAATGATCTTTTTATTCCTTGCCCTACCGACTATCGCAAAGAAAGAAAGAAAACGCAGTAAAACAATCAGAAATATGGTATAAAAGGAACGTGAAGAGGAGTCTCGCTCTATGATGCAATACAACTGGGCGACCGTCTCAAAAGTTATCAAATCTGAGGTGAATACCCTCCAAA
>WNFY01006022.1_pt1 | contig 11131 bp, 13 predicted proteins | sample 5400091 | NCBI WGS metagenome assembly WNFY01 (sample SAMN13153364, study PRJNA577476) | soil metagenome | isolation source: 60 cm soil or saprolite under grassland replicate 1 | place: USA:California | collected 2016-06-15
TGGCAAGGTTACGCTGATGGGTACCGTTCATTCTCAAGCGCTGAAAACCCAGGTGGAACGAGCAGTGAAAAACGTGAAAGGGGTCAAATCGGTCGACAATCAAATCAGTGTCATGTGACTTGTCGCGAAATTGAAAGTCGCATGCGCAGGATCGCGTTAAGAGGTTTATCTCATCGTGTCCCGGGCCTGACGAATTGATAGTTAGTGCCCGCACCCCAGCGGAAAAGCGCCGGAGCCAAGGCTTCGGCGCTTGTTTTTGCGCGAGCATCTCATTAACACCTCGCTTTAGTTAGCAAGGTGTTACGGCAGGCTCGAAGAAAGGAGCCGTTTTAACGGCTTGCCATAAATCGTTGAAAAGGTTACCGGTTCCGTGCAAACCTTGAGTTACACCTTTGTTGAAGCGAGAAAGTGCGAATCAGAACTAAAAGGACTCCCCTGCTACCGTGGCAGCTTGTTCACGGTGACGCTGCTAATCTATTCTCACAAAAATATCGAACACTACGAGGACGCATGGATAACTTTCCCCAAACTGCACGCACAACACTAAAGCGATTGCCCCAGCGAGGCAGCTACGATCGCGAACGGCCTGGTGCTGGCGCGCTCAGCCTTTCATCATTCGATGAACTATCGCTCGGTAGTTATCTTCGGTCGTGCGACAGTCGTTGATAATCGAGAAGAAAAGCTGGCGGCGTTGCTGGCGCTGTCTGAGCACATGATTCCCGGTCGCTGGGCCGATGTGCGTGAACCTAATGAGCGCGAGCTTCAGTTGACGACCGTGCTTTCGCTTCCATTAACGGAAGCATCGGCGAAAGTCCGCACCGGACCGCCGCTCGATGATGAAGAAGATTACAAATTGCCCGTCTGGGCGGGAGTAATTCCAGTAAAGCTGATCTCAGAACCGCCCGTCAAAGATCCTCGTCTGAAAGATGGCATCGATGCGCCTGGCTATACCCGTCACTTTGCGTGCCGGTGAAAGCTCAGGCATTGATGATTGCTTTCTAGAACTGGGCGTGCCAACGAACATGGCCGCCTTCTTTCTCCAGGAACTTCTGCAAACCGGGCAGTGAGCGGATATCGTTCTCGATCGCAGCAGCATTCTGCGTAACCGGCCGAATGTCGAAAGCTCTTCCTGTCAAGTGCCTGCTGATCCTTAGAAGCTCAGTCTCCGGCATCGCATTCATCGCCGCCAGCAGGCCAGCCGTAATCTGGTCAATCGTTACGGCATTCGGATGATCATCCACCTACTTCTGCAGTTTTGCGCCGGCCAGATAAGTCTTTCCGATCCACTGTTGATCGTGGAGCATGACAATATTGGAAGCCATCGCGTGGGCCTGTTGTGCTTTATCGCGACGTCCACTCGTAAACTCAATGTTGGGATGCTTCTGCTGGAGCAGCCTGGCTGCATGCTCTGCGACCGGCTCAAGTTGTAACTCTTCGATGGTCACGGTTCACCTTCACGGAATGTACGTCGATTTGACAAACCGAATAATAAGCTATCGAAGGCTGGATGTTGCCGAGGACGCAGGTATGTAGCAGGCTCGTGAGAATTCAGCCATACGGAAAACGGCGAGAGAATATTCGCCTCGCGAATAGGAAGTCAATAGTCTCGCGGTGACTTTTGGCAAGCAACATGACCAGCAAAGGTTCTGGCTTGCTCGCCGCATTATTTGACATTCGGGCCATCAAAACTGCCATAGCACGTCTTCCTGCCTTGCAACTTCACCATGATATAGGGCATCATAGCTTCGGTTAATCCTTCTCTCGCGCATCAACGGTGATGCGCCCCGCGCATAAAATGGTCAGCGCTGGCGTTTTGGATCGTTCGAGAGCAGGCTTGTTTCAAACTACGAAGCCGCTCATATAAGAGCATCCGAACACGGCCCTTCGCTGCTACCGTTTCTTCGAAGCCAATCCGATTCGTAGCTTCTTTTCATTCCCAAAAAGGGGAAAGGTATATCTGTATGTCAACGAAACTTTATGTTGGAAATCTCGCTTTCCAAACCACCAGCCAAGAGTTGCAAGAACTGTTTGCGACGGCCGGCACGGTTGAATCAGCGAGCGTCGTGGAAGATCGCGACACCGGACGGTCACGGGGCTTCGCCTTCGTCGAAATGTCCACCAAGGAAGAGGCAACCGCAGCCATTGATCAATTCAATGGCAAAGAGCTGGGCGGCCGCGCCCTTAAGGTCAACGAAGCCAAGCCGCGTGAGAATCGCAGCGTCGGCGGTCGTGGCTTTGGCGGCAATCGCGGCGGCTACGGCGGTAATCGCGGTGGTGGCGGAGGCGGCTATGGCGCCAAACGCGAACCAAGGTGGTAAGTGAGTTTGAAGGATGCAACAGAAAATTGTTCGTGGAAGACAAAGCCAGTAGCGCCAAAGGCGCGGAAACTGGTAGCCAGGTGCAAGCGCGAAGCGCGCCGCGCCTGGAAATCGAATCAATTGATTATTCGCGCGCCGAAAATGCGCGAGGACAATCGATTATTCGTAATGACACGGCAAATCTCTGTAGCTCTTTCAGGGCTTGGTTACCAACGATGCCGGGACCAGGGGCTGCGCGCTTCGCGCTTGCCCCTGGCTCCTTCCTTTACCTGCTTCCCAGGTTAATGAATGGTTTTCGACTAACTTGAATGTTTGTCGTGCATCTTTACAAACAATCGCGACGATCTGCAAAGCCTGATTGTCGCCCTAAAAGGAGTTTATGAATTTTTCTCAACTGGGCCTTGCGTCGGCGCAACTGCGCGCATGCGAGTCGCTCGGATACAAAGAACCAACACCGATTCAGGGACAGGCAATTCCTGTCATCCTCAGCGGCCGAGACCTGATCGGCTGTGCCGAAACAGGCACAGGTAAAACAGCCGCTTTCTTACTTCCCATCATTCAGAAGATCAGTGAGAGTCCGCGACCAGGCATTCGCGTGCTCGTCTTAGCGCCGACGCGCGAGCTGGCGCTTCAGATTCAAAAGAACTATGGCGAGCTGAACCGCGTTAAGGCCAACCGCAGCGTGATAGTGATCGGCGGCGCGAACATACGTACTCAGATCGCGAACTTGGGGCGCGGCGCGGCAGTCTTAATTGCTACGCCAGGGCGGTTGCTTGATCTAACGGAGCGTGGCGCAGTCAATTTGTCCGGAGTCGAAGTACTAGTACTGGACGAAGCCGACCGCATGCTGGACATGGGATTTTTGCCGGCAATTCGCCGAGTGCTCTCGATGCTGCCGATAAAGCGACAGACGCTTTTGTTCTCAGCCACGATGTCTTCGGACATCGAGCAATTGGCGCGTTCGACAATGAAGGCGCCGAAGCTTATCGAAGTAACTCCCCGCGGTCGCGCGGCTACGATGGTCGAGCAGACCGCTTATCCAGTGGCGCAGGAATCGAAGACAGCCCTGTTGCTGGAGCTGCTGGAAAAAGAGCGTGAACCCTTTGAAAGGGTGCTGGTTTTTACTCGCACCCGTCGCGGAGCCGAGCGGCTCTCGCACATTCTCCGAGCGCGCGAACACAGCGTGAATCGAATTCACGCCGATCGCTCGCAACCGCAGCGCGAAGAGGCGTTGCGCGAATTTCGTGATGGGCGGGCACGCGTGCTCGTGGCCACTGATATTGCGGCGCGCGGTCTGGACGTCGATGCTGTTTCGCACGTGATCAACTATGACGTGCCGGCAGCACCGGAAGACTACGTGCATCGCGTTGGTCGTACCGGCAGAGCCGGAAATCAAGGCCAGGCAATTACCATCGTCGCGCCGGTTGATGAATTATCGATGCGAGCGATTGAGCGCTTGACCGGCCAAGCGGTCAAGCGAGTCGTGCTGCCGGCATTTGGTGGGGCGCAATCGGTTGTCGCCAGCGCCGGCAAATCGTTTGCTCGATTTAGCCGCGGGCGCACCAACACAGTGCGTTCCTTTCGACCGCGTCGCGCCAGATAAATAACCATCGACAAACCAGGAACAAAAATCAAAACACCCCAACCAACGAAGGAGCAAAATGGTCGAGAAACAAATTTTCGGAATCGGAGATCGAGTCGAGCAGACGTGCCTTACTTGTCGCGAGGAGCGCGGGCATATTGTGGCGTCCCTGAGCAAGACAGGAAGGATTACGCGCGTCAGTTGCCCTATCTGCAACTCGCGCGTCCCCTATAAGAGCGGCACAACGCGCCACACATCTGCCAAGCCGGGCGCGCCTTATGATCGCGCGCGCACCTATCGCCGGGGACAAACAATGCTGCACCCGACGTTTGGCGAAGGAGAGGTAACGGCGATTATCGAACCGCGCAAGATCGATGTTCTTTTCGCGGATCGAATGCGACGTCTGATCCATGCCAATACTTAAGGGCAAGCTCAGGTATCGGCGTCACGTCGGAAAGAAACCCTCAGCCGTTCGAAGTCCAACGGCGGGAATGCGACTGACGTTCCGCGCAGAGCTAATGCCCGGTCGCGAGACGAATGAACGCACGTTTGAAGTTGAACGAGTACTGGCTAGCGGGCGCATAGAATTGGCGAATCTGCAGGGACAGCATGCGATAGCCGAGTTCGAGCCCTTGCCGATTTAGGGAAAGCAGCAAGTCAATAGTGACAGGAGAGAATTCAATGGCGAGTCATCAAAGTGAAACAATGGATGTCAGGAAAAAGCAGGTAATCAATTGGGGGAACTATATCTTTGTGGTTCTTTTTCACCTTGGTGCGGTGACGGCACTGTTTTTCTGGAGTTGGCAAGCAATCGTAATAGCAGGGCTACTCTATTGGATCGCAGGAAGCCTCGGCATCGGCATGGGCTTTCACCGGCTGCTGACGCACAGGGGTTATAAGGTCCCGAAAGTGGTTGAGTACTTCCTGGCGATTTGTGGCACCCTGGCTGTCGAGGGTGGACCAATCCAGTGGGTCACGACTCATCGAATTCATCACGCGCATGCTGACAGCGAAGGCGACCCGCATACTCCGCGCGACGGCCGCTGGTGGGCGCATGTCGGTTGGGTCCTAAGGGGCCGCGCACAGCGCCATGAAGAAGCCGTGCTTCAGCATTACTCACCAGATTTAATGAAGGACAGGTTCTATGTCTGGCTCAACCGCCTCTTTTTTGTGCCTCTGGTTCTTGTCGGAATCGCGCTGTTGGTGTTTGGCGGCTGGGGACCAATGATGTGGGGAGTTTTCCTGCGCGTAACGTTGGGACTTCACGCTACCTGGCTGGTCAATTCCGCGACGCATTTGTGGGGCAGAAAACGATTCGATACCGGCGAGGATTCACGCAACAGTTGGTGGGTCGCGTTACTGACTTTCGGAGAAGGCTGGCATAACAACCATCATGCACATCCGACCTCGGCCCGTCACGGCCTAAGGTGGTACGAGATCGACTTCAACTGGTGGGGCATTCGCGTATTACAACTTCTGGGATTGGCGCGAGCAATCAAACGGGTTCGCTATAACGCCGCTGTCACCGCGTGGCAACCTGTCAGTGCGGACTCAAAAAACGAGAGGCACCTATGACAGAGCCTGAGTCATACTCGCGATTCATTGCCCAACCCTGGAGTAACGCATGACCAGGATAATTTGGTCGTGCCACAGATGCGGTACGGTGCTGCCGCTATGGAAGATGAAATGCTCGAATTGCCATCGAGCGGCTTTGAGTTGGCTGCACCTAATTGGAGGCGTCGTGTTACTTGTGCCGACGTTCTTCTTACTGCTTAAACTCTTTTAGAAAACATGAGGATGGCAGAAGCACCCAACTCTATCTTGAATCTTGATGACCGTGAGGGACGACCGGCAATAGATTCGCAGTTTCGATTGATCGTCGTGGCCGCTTTGCGAAGCAAACAGCTTGTGCGGGGCGCGTCAGCCAGAATCGAACCCAGTTCGCTCAGACGTAGAAGCACGAGCATCGCCGTCGAGGAAGTCAAACGGGGACTGGTACTTTTCACGATTTCTAAACCGGATTAAGAGACGATCCGTGGTAGGCCGCCGAAGATTTTTAATCGGAAGAGATTGATGAAATCTGCGAAGACCTCTCATGGTTCACCAGAAAGGACCGAAGGTCATAGCATGAATGGGCTACGTGTTTACATAAATCCTGAAGTTACCGAAAAGTCGGGTGGCTACGGCGTTTTTTATAGCCGGCGTGAGAGCGGCCCATATTATCGCTGGCGCTATGAGGAAAAAGTTAGCTCCTGGCGCGGGGCTCGGGTGCAGTCCTCCGACTTTTCGCCCCGGCTGCTTTCCACGACGAATTGGAAAGTCGTTCCGGCGGCGTTGCAAAAAAGCATGATCGAGCATTACCAGGAATGAAGACTCAATCTTAAGGAGAAATCTATTGGCTAGAGATGATTTGATTCCCGCCGAGGGCACCATAATCGACAAGCAGCCCAACGCATTTTTTAAAGTCCAGCTCGACAACAGCGCGCATGTCGTCCTGGCCGCAATTTCCGGAAAGATGCGCAAGCATCGCATACGAATTCTTGTCGGCGACCGCGTCAGCGTAGAAATGTCGCCGTATGATCTTTCGCGCGGCCGGATCACCTACCGATATAAGTAGCTGTCCAAAACAATCAGCCGAAATTTGTGGAACTGAAAATGCTTTCATGTGAAGGCAGTGCGTAACTCTGTGCAGAACGCGCGGTGGTGGCTGGAAGAGGGCAGCGAAATCTGTCCGGCATGCAGTCACACGTATGTATATCAGACGGAATATCGTTGCGTGGCCTGCGACGGGGCCGTCTGTGCGATGTGCGTGGAGGATACGATTGAGACGGAGATTTTCTGCCCAAGCTGTACTAATTCGGCGAACGAAAGAGAGCATTGAGGATGGCTGCACGCGCGATTTGGAAAGGCGATCTGAAGGTGAATTCGACCAAGGTGCCGGTGAAGTTGTATGCGGCCCTTAAGGACCAGGCGGTGCGTTTTCACATTCTTGACGAACCCTCGAAGACGCGCGTCAAGCAGCATATGGTGGAGCCGGAAACCGGGAAGGAAATCTCCAATGAAGAAATTCAAAAGGGTTTTGAAGTCGAGCCTGGCACATTCGTAATCCTCGACGAAAAGGAACTTGAAAGTGTCGAACCCGAAGCTTCGCGCGAAATTGAAATACAGCAATTTGTCCCACCGGATCAGATCGCGCCTGAATATTACGATCGTCCTTATTACCTGGGGCCTGATGGCGATCAGACGGCATACTTCGCACTTGCCGAAGCCCTGCGCAAACAGGAAAAAGAGGGCGTCGTGCGCTGGGTAATGCGCAAGCAGCCGTACGTCGGAGCGCTGCGTGCCGAAGACGATCACCTGGTGCTAGTTACCTTGCGCCCCGCGGAAGAAGTTTTGTCGGCAAAGGATCTGCCGCGACCTGCCGGGCGCACGCCCGATAAAAAAGAGCTGAGCATGGCCAAACAACTGGTCGAAATGCTGAAGGGCGAATTCCATCCGAAGGACTACAAAGATGAATATCGCACGCGGGTAATGGAATTCGTTGAAAAGAAAGCGAAGGGTCACGCGCCAAAGCTTCGCCTGGTGAAAACGAAACGCAAAGCGGCCTCGCTCGATAAGGTTTTGTCGAAGAGCATCGAATCATTGAAGAAAGAGAAACGAGCGGCCTAAGGCAGAAGGCAGAAGGCAGTAAGCAGAGCCAGTACCACTGCGTAAGCGGGTGGGTCATTGCGGCAGTAAGCCCGACCGTAAGGGAGGGGCGTGGAAAGGGAAGGCAGGAGGCGGTGAGCAGAGTCAGTACCACCTGCGTAAGCGGGTGGGTCATTGCGGCAGTAGCCTGACTGTGGGTGATTGGGGCAGTAGCCCGACCGTAAGGGAGGGCGTAAAAGGTAGGAAGGCGGAAGGCAGTTAGCAGCAGGAGCCAGCAGGAGACAAGATGCCTAAGAGAAAGACAAGCAAAGCAAAGACGGATGACAACCAGAGGTCTGCTCGTCCATTCTGGTCAGGCACGCTAACCTTTGGCTTGGTCAGCGTTCCGGTCGATCTCTATCCGGGTAATCGGACCAACCGCGCGCCCCTGCGTATGCTCAGTCCCGAAGGCGAGCCGCTGTCGCGTCGTTACTATTCACAAAAGACCAATCGCGATCTCGACAACGACGAAATGGTTCGCGGCTATGAGATCGACAAAGACAAGTACGTCGTTATCACTGATGAAGAGCTGGAACGCTTAGCGCCGGAACAAAGCCGCGACATCGACCTGCGTCGCTTTGTCGATCTGGAATCAATTCCGCCGATTTACTTTGATCGCTCATATTTCCTGGCGCCCTCAGAAGGGTCGGAGAAAGCGTATCGCCTGCTCGCTGAGACGATGGCTAAGAGCAATCTTGCCGGCATCGCCACGTTTGTCATGCGCGGTAAAGAGTACCTAGTGGCGATCTTTCCGGAAAATGGAATTCTGCGCGCTGAGACGATGCGCTTCGCGGACGAACTGCGTTCGCCTGAGGAAGTCGGCCTTCCGGAAAAGAAGAAAATCCCGGTAGCCACCATCAAGAAATTCGAAAAGATAATTGAGAAGAACTCGGACAAACATCTCTCACTTAGCGAGCTCAAGGACGAAAAGACTGAACAGCTACTGAAACTGGTGGAAAAGAAGCGCAAGCAACATAAAGACGTGATCGAAGTCGAAGCACCCGAGCGCGACGAAGGAAAAGTCATCGACCTGATGGAAGTGCTGAAGAAGAGCCTCGCCGGAAAACGCAAAGCAGCCGCTTAATTTGGAGTGCTCCGGTGGAGCGCCAGCTACGACGGCGCTTTGGATGGGGAAGTAAAAGAAATGAGCACGCCGAACGCAGGTATAGATACACGCAAAGAGATTGCCTCGGAAACAATCTCACCCGAAAAAATGATGCAGCGCCTGCTTGAATTCGAGCCCGCGTCGGCGCCGGTGATAAGCCTCTACCTGGACGCGCGCGCTGATGAGCATGGCCGCCACAATTTTCTTCCGTTCGTACGCAAGCAGCTTACCGAGCGCGGCAAGACCTACGCCGCGCACTCCCGGGAGCGAGCAAGCTTCGAGGAAGATTTTGTGCGCATCGCGCGGTATCTGGAAAATGACGTGAGATCCTCTGTTCAGGGCCTGGCGATGTTTGCCTGTGCAGCGGTGGACGATTTCTTTAAGGTGGGACAGTTCGACGCTCCGTTTGAGCATAACCGGTTGTTTGTTTATGACCGGCCGCATGTTTATCCACTGGCGCGTTTGATAGACCAATACCGCTGCTATGCCGTTGTCCTTGCTGATACTAACCGCGCATACCTCTTTGTCTTCGCGTCCTATCGTGAGATGGAGCGACAAGGGGTTGAGAACGTGAAGACCAAAAAAGCGAAGGTTGGCGGCTGGTCGCAAGCAAGATATCAACGGCACCGGGAGAACTATCACTTGCATCATGCAAAGGAAGTTATAGACGTCCTTGAACGCACGGTACGCGAGGAGGCGATAGAGAGCATCATTCTTGCCGGCGATGAACAGACTGTAATTCCAATTCTGCGCGAGCAAATGCCGAAAGTGCTCTCAGAAAAAGTCATTGACGTGCTCAGTCTCGGCATCGATACGCCTGAACACGAGCTGCTGGAGGAATCGCTAAACGCCTTTCGCCGGCACGATACGCTTACAGACATGCAGCAGGTCGAACGGCTTTTGAACGAGTATCGTGCAGACGATCTCGCGGTCGCAGGCGTGCCCGAGACGCTGGCAGCCTTATCGAATGGCCAGGTTGAGGAACTACTGATTGCGGCCTCTCCGGCAAGCCTTCAATACGATGAGACGGAGGTCACAAAGGTTTTGCAGCTTTACGGCGCTGATGAAGAACTGCGCGCACAGTTGGACCAACGCACAGTCGCCGACGAGTTGGTAAGACGAGCTAAGCAATTCTCTTCGGCGCGTGTCACGTTTGTTGAGGATGCGAGCTTGCTTGAGCCAGTCGGCGGAGTCGGCGCGTTGCTGCGTTACCGAATCTCGGCAGAGAGCGCTGCACCTTATGAGCAGCCTGACGCGGCTCCACGAGCTGAAGCATTGACGCCGAAGAGCAGTAGGCAGAAAGCAGAAAGCAGAAGGCAGTAGGCAGAACGCAGTAAGCAGGAGAAGGCAGGAGAAGGCAGTACCACCTGCGTGAGCGGGTGGGTCATCGGCGTCAGTACCCTTTGCGTGAGCGGGTGGGTCATCGGGGCAGTAGCCTGACCGTTAGGGAGGGCTTGGATCAGAAGGCAGAAGGCAGGAGGCAGAAGACGATAGTCAGTACCACCTGCGTGAGCGGTTATCGTCTCACTTCAAGATAATCATGACGAAAAAAGAATGCCTTCCATCTCTCCTCAAAAACCAGAAACGCAAAACCTGATCGAAATATCAGGAACCTCGAGCGGTACAGTTTAACGCCGATATGCGCGGATGGGGCAAGGTATAGAACTTGATCTGCGATCGACTTGTCTAAAGGCGAAGAAGTTCTTCAGCTCGCATCCAATTGATGTTTTGTTTGTTCGCGCAAAAGTTCGAGAAATGCCGCGGCCGCGTGCGAGAAAGTCATATCGCGACGATGCGTTACCCAAAGTGTGCGCTCATACGTAAGATCTTTAACCGGGACAGTAGCCAAAGTTCCCCGTTCCAATTCTTCAGCCACACACATGCGAGGAACGAACCCGAGTCCAATTCTCAACTGCACGAATTGCTTGATGGTCTCGATCGTCGCCAACTCGAGCGTAATATTGAGCGGTGTGTGGTGCTTCGCAAATGCCTCGATTACTCTTTGCCGCGAACCCGTCTTGACGTTATGCGCGACGAACGATTCGTCACCAAGTTGATTAACAGTGACTGACCCCAACTTTGTGAGCGGATGCTTTGGATGCATGATCAACACCAATTCGTCTCGGAGCACCGGGAAGGATTCGAGGTCACTGTAGACCGGCTGGAAAGCCATCAAAGCGAAATCGACATTCCCGTCAAGCACTTGGCGCGGTAAGTGCTCAGACACGTCTCCGAAAACTTCAACCTTCACCTCCGGATAAAGCTTTCGATAGTCAAGGATGAGCTGCGGCAAGAGGTAGAGCGATGTGCTTTCATTGGCGCCGATGCGCACACGACCACGCTTCAATGATCGCAGCTCCGCAATGACCTCGAATGTTTGGTCGCGCAGTGCCAGAATCCGCTTAGCATAGTCGTAAACGACCTCGCCCACCTCCGTTA
>WNFY01008272.1_pt1 | contig 11129 bp, 10 predicted proteins | sample 5400091 | NCBI WGS metagenome assembly WNFY01 (sample SAMN13153364, study PRJNA577476) | soil metagenome | isolation source: 60 cm soil or saprolite under grassland replicate 1 | place: USA:California | collected 2016-06-15
GCGGATGACGCGTTGCAATTCCGGTGACGCTAAAGGATTGAAATCAGTGATGGCCGGCGCCGGCTGGTGAATGATCTTGTGCAGCGTGTCAATGATAGAGTCGCCGGCAAACGGCTTCCTACCCGTCGCCGCCTCATAGAGGAGGCAGCCGAATGAGAAGATGTCGGAGCGCTGGTCGACAGGTTTCGCCTGCGCCTGTTCGGGAGCCATGTAACCCACTGTGCCCATCACCAGGCCGGGGGTCGAATGTTGAACGGGCATCATCGCGGTCGCGGCTTCGCCCATTTCCGACGCGCTTTCCGGCTTCGTCTCAAGCAGCTTTGCCAGGCCGAAATCAAGAATCTTTGCGTGGCCATCCCGCGTGATCATGATGTTGTCTGGTTTGAGATCGCGATGCACGATTCCTGACGCGTGTGCTTTCGCCAACCCTTCCGCGACCTGGAGCAAGTGTTTGAGTAGGACCTTCAACTCACTTTTTTCGCTGTGAATCTTTTCTCGCAGGGTCTTGCCGTCGACAAACTCCATCGCGATGAAGTTCACGCCCTCCCTCATGGTCGGGCTACTCCCTGCTTCACCAATCTCGTAAATGTGCGCAATGTTCGGATGATTGAGTGCCGCCGCCGCTTTCGCTTCCTGAACAAAGCGGCGCATGCGGTCCTGGTTCGCAGCGAGGTCTGACGGTAGGATCTTCAACGCCACTTTGCGATCGAGCTTTGTGTCCTGCGCCAGATAAACCTCACCCATCCCGCCCGCACCGATCTGCGAGCGGATTTCGTAACGTCCTAGTTTTGTGCCGGCAGGAATGGTCACATCTGTGGCCCAACGGGAGGTGCTATTCAGAACGGTAGCTGCGTACCGGAAGGCGCCCCATTCTACCTGCATTGGCTTGGGACCGCTACAAGACAGAGTGCATCCGCTTGGACATTCCAATCTGGAATCTCAAGACCGACTTTCAAGAATGGCACCGGAGATGGTGCGATTGATTAGCGTCGACAGCTGGAGTGCGGCACTGCCAAAATTGTTATTAAGTAAGGCGATTCTCGTCTCAACACTGACTTCAGAGTGGGCCGCGCAACCGACTAAGTATCCATTGCGCCCAACAAAAAATGAGTTCCGTTAACGCGATGAGAGCGCATAAACTCTTGAAAATGAAGACGGTGCCGAGCGCCGGAGTCGAACCCGCACGTCCTTACGGACAACGGATTTTAAGAACGTTGGAGACGGCATCACCTAGTCTTACCAAACGATATGAGTCAGTATTTAGGACCTTGAGCCTGGTTATTGGCCCGATACGTCAAGTCTTAAAAGCCGTTCGGCATCATAAGAGCGTTAAGCACGATGAAATTGTGGAATGATCCGATCGCCGGCGCACGGTGGCGGATGAAAGCGAGGTCCACTTATGGGCTTTGATAGAACGATACCGATTCTTCGGATTTTCGATGAAGCCAAAGCGAAGGAGTTCTATGTAGGATTCTTAGGCTTCAATGTTGATTGGGAGCACCGCTTTGAACCTGACCTGCCGCTCTAGCAGATCTCAAAGGACAACTGTGTGCTCCATATTAGCGATCAGTCACCTTCATCGGGCAGATGCCGAATACGTAATTGGCATCCGTGCTCTGCTTGACGGCATTGTCGTACCCGACGCTTGCGGATGAGCTTGAGGAAGCCTGTCAAGCTCGAATTAGTGATTACACTGCTAACTAGGAATTCGAGTAAGAGACTTATAGCTGCGCTAAAGCTAAATGAGCCTTTTGCACAACTTCAGCACCACTCACATTAAGGAATGGCCAAAATGACTAATACAGATCTCGATCGGACCAGGGCGAGCTATTCGGATTTGCTAAGGCGGACGAGTGAAGTCGCAAACAAATTCCTCGAGGGAGTCGCCGATCGTCCCGTCGCCCGTCCGATTGACTTCGATAAGCTGCTCGCCGAAATGGGAGGCAACGGACTCCCACTCAATGGTGACGACCCAATGCAAATCGTCGAACAACTTTCCAACCTCGCCGACCGTGGTGTGGTAGCGACGGCCGGACCGCGATACTTTGGTTTCGTCGTTGGTGGCGCACTGCCTGTAGCGGTGGCGGCAGACTGGTTGACCGCGGTTTGGGATCAGAATGCGGCATTCTATGCGCACTCGCCGCTTGCAGCGGCGGCTGAGCAAATTGCCGGGGCCTGGCTTATTGAACTGTTTGGATTGGCGAAAGGCGCGACGAATCGCACGTATCGATCCTTGCGTCACTGCAAATGTTGGGTCTAGGAAGTGGACAAGTTGTCAAAGTTCCAACCGATGATCAGGGCCGCATGAGATCAGATAAGCTTCGATCAATTCTTGCGGGCATTCAAACTCCTATTCTGGTTTGCGCGCAGGCCGGAAACGTCAACACTGGTTCCTTCGATCCGATTCCCGAGATTGCCGCTTGCGTTCGCGATCGCCCGAGTTGGCTTCATATCGATGGTGCATTCGGCCTGTGGGCAGCCGCGTCTCCTGCCCATCGATCTTTGGCGCAGGGTATTGAATTGGCAGACTCGGTCTCCGTTGATTGTCATAAGTGGCTCAACGTTCCGTACGACTCCGGACTGTATTCGTGCGTGATGCGGCAGCTCATCAAGCCGCAATGAGCTTGCATGCGTCGTATTATGTGACCGCGCGCCGCGCTGAGCGTGATAACTGCAACTGGGTTCCGGAGGCTTCGCGACGAGCGCGAGGCTTCACGGTCTACGCCGCGTTGCGTTTCCTGGGCGGCAAGGGAATCGCTGAACTCGTTGAGCGTTGCTGTCAGCTCGCGCGTCGAATGGCAAGCCGGCTCTCACAACCTCCGGCTGTCACGATCTTAAATGACATTGTGCTCAATCAAGTGCTGGTGCGGTTCTCAGATCCATCCGGAATGGATAGCGACGAATTTACGGCAGAGGTCATTCGCCGAGTGCAAGAAGATGGAACATGCTGGTTGGGAGGCACGACCTGGCACGGCATGCATGCAATGCGCATATCGATTTCAAATTGGTCAACGACCGAAAACGATATCGACGTGTCAGCTGAAGCAATTCTCAGATGTACCAGGCAGAAATAAATTCGGTCATGCTTCTTGTTGACGCTCGCGAAATCTACGAACCTTCGCGAGGTTGCCGCAGTCCTTCATGTCGCACCACTGACGACTTCGGTTACGACTGGTATCCATGAATAACCATCCACAGTCTTCGCTAACACACTGTCGCAGTCTGGAGAAATCACTGGACATAAGAAGTTCGGCGGCCGAACGGGCCACCGGCCAGAGCACAGAATCGAGCGTGTCTGACATGTTTTCCCACTCGGTCGCGAAGGTCTCAGTTGAGAAAACAAGCCTCTCGTGCGCTCTGGCCTTCTTTAACTCGTCATTCAGTTTGTCGACGTCAGCCTGATTTGGCCGGCGATCGTTTGCCGCCGCCTTAAAGATTCGATATAGCGCCTCACGCAAATTAATCGCGGTTGCAAAGACCGTTTGTGCGGCTCTCGGATGCTTTTCAGCCAGTTGGATCAGGTGACGGGCATCCTTCGTGTTCAGTAAAGCGGTTTGCTCGTGCCGGCACCACGCCACCAGGTCAAAATAATTTCCGAGCTTCTCCCCAACGATTTGATAGTGATCGCTGGCGGATCCTCTTGTGCGTGAATTGCTGCTCCTGCCCTCGACGGTATTTATAAAGTCAAGGCACAGAATGCCACCAATGAACTTAAAGCCTCGGGTCGAAACGTCGATATTCATATCTGCGCCTCACGCTCCCGGACGGTTGGAGTGTTCTTGACTCGTAACCAGCAATGAACTCTTGACAGGCTACACAAAGCGTATTTACGAGTGTAACCCGTAAATACAGTCTAGCTGGTTACCTACTAAGTGTCAACAGCGGCAGCAATTGCTCGAACGCATAGACGATGGTGTTTCTGGACGTACCGAGGCCGACCTGCGGTAATGCGACAGGGTGGTGTGGGCTAACAGTTCTTTATTCACTTCTCATCTGGCGGCGGTTTCACAAATACAGCAGCGGTGACTATCGTAATTAATCCCACCTGCATTCAGGGCAACGTTTCATAAGCTATTTCTCGACCGCATTTATCGCAGAGTACCTATCCGTCTCTCGAGGTCTTTATATCTTGGGTCATCGTGCAGCGAGTCCAAAGGTGGCGTTGCCAACCAAGTCGGCAGAGTCGACATTCGAGCCTGAAAGTCCTTTTCCAACCATGCGAATGCCTGATCCTTATCGCCCACTCCGACATAGATCCTTGCAATGTCGTGGCCGTTGGCCTTCCGCTGCTCGTATCTCGTCTTCAGTTCGCCGAGGATCGCCTCGGCCTCTGCTCGCTTCCCGGTACGCGCGTACACGAAGCCAAGCACGCCGAGCGGGAAAGTCTCGCGATTGGACATTTCCACGCTCTTCAACGCCTCGGATACGGCAGCGGCATTCCGACCCTGTTTAAGACACAACAAGGCCATATCTTGGTGTGCGTAGTACCAGTTCGGATCTAGATCAATTGTTCGTTGGGTCTGTTCTATAGAAGCGGGCACATCGCCTTTGAGCATATAGAGCTCAGCGAGGTTTAGGTTAATTATTAAGGATAATGGCTCAAGCTCCTGAGCGCGCTTCGTTTCGACCAGAGCGTCGTCGTAACGCATAAAATTAAACAATTGATTTCCATACCATTGGTGAGCACTCGCGTAGTTCGGATTTAGCTCGATCGCTCGTTTGTAGCCTTTTTCCGCCTCGTCCCAATTCCAAAGGCCGGTGTTGATATTCGCGAGCGACGCATGCGCTTCGCTCAATGAATCGTCGATCTCAAGGGCGCGAACCGCGTAGGATTTTGCTTTCAATAACGTGTCGGTCCCGCCGAGGGTGCTGTCGTAATAAGGAGCGACCCCATAGCTATCTGCGAGGCCCACATAGGCTAATGCAAAATTAGGATCTATTTCCGCGGCAGATTTGAAATGTTCGATCGCTTTTCGCAGGTTCTCACCGTCACGCCTATTCCAAAAAAATCTTCCTTTCAGATAAGCCTGGTATGCCTCATTACTGTTTGTATATTGTTTCGCAGCGATTTTCGCTTCGTTGCCGGATAGTTTCACTAGAAGCTTTTCGGTGATCGTCGCGGCTATCTCTTGTTGAGTCGAAAGCAGATCCGACATTTTCCGTTGGTATTGTTCGCCCCAAAGTGTTTTCTTGTTCCGAACATCTACAAGCTCGACCGTAATATTCAAATTTTCGCCCCTCTTTATTAGTCGTCCGGTCATTACCGCATCAACGCCGAGTTCGCTCGCTATATTAGCTACATCTGCTTCCCTTCCTTTATAACGGATCACAGAACTCGTCGGACTCACTTTCAGCCCGGGCAACTGCGACAACCTGAAGATGAGTGATTCGGCCAATCCGTCCGACAAGTATTCAGTGTCAGCATCTGAGTTCTTATTCTGAAACGGCAGTACCGCGATTGACTTTATGGTGGCGTCGGAATCCCGTTCGCGGAGATAGAATGCCAGTGCCGTGATGCCGGCGACAAGCACGACCAGACTAACGGCCACTGCCAGTTTGTGCTGCTTGATCCCGGTCACGACATACTCGGCGCTGGAGGCTTTAGTCGAGAGGGATGGGGTCTCGGTTGTCGGGCTGAAACTCTGGCTGCGTGTGCCTTCGCCTCCAGTTGATCCTGTGGTTTCGCTTTTGGTAGGCGGCGTTGCGGTTGTATCAATGCCAGCTCCTTGCAACTCGCGCCGCAACTCCTTCAATTCGATCGCAACTTCCTTGATCGACTGATAGCGCTCGTCGGGATCTTTCGCGAGACACCGCCGCACGATGCGTTGCAACTCCGGCGGAGCGGACGGGTTAAGATCGGTGATCCGTGGCGCCGGCTCATAGATAACCATGTGCAGTGACTTGATCACCGACTCGCCCTCGAAAGGTTTCTTGCCTGTCGCCGCTTCAAACAGAATGCAGCCGAACGAGAAGGTGTCTGAGCGCTGGTCGATCTCTTTGGTCTTGCCCTGTGCCTGCTCCGGCGACATGTAACCGACAGTGCCCATCACCGTGCCCGGGGTTGAGTGCTGCGGCATGACTGCGGTGGCTGCTTCACTGGAACCACCGGCTGGCATAGGCGGTTGCTCGATCAGTTTGGCGAGACCAAAATCGAGAATCTTCGCGTGGCCATCACGCGTCACCATAATGTTGTCGGGCTTCAGATCGCGATGCACAATTCCGGCCGCATGAGCCTTCGCCAACCCTTCGGCGGTGTGTTGCAGGAAGCGGAGCAGCTTTCTGAGTTCCGTGCGCTCCTGATGAATCTTTTCGCGCAGGGTCTGGCCGTCAATGAACTCCATGGCAATGAAGTTCACTCCGTCGCTCTCACCAATTTCGTAGATGTGTGCGATGTTCGGATGATTGAGCGCCGCCGCAGACTTCGCTTCTCGAATGAACCGTTCCATGCGATCGCGATTCGCAGCAACCTCAGCAGGCAAAATCTTCAGCGCCACTTTGCGATCGAGTTTTGTATCCTGCGCCAGATAGACCTCACCCATCCCGCCTGCGCCGATCTGCGAGCGGATTTCGTAGCGACCGAGTTTTGTGCCGGAAGGAATCGTCACTCTGTGGCAGTGCGAAAAGAGCGAGTCAGAACCGAAGCTGCAGATGGATAAAGCGGCTCATTCTAGCCGCATTGAGCTGTGCGCGCTAGATCAAGGGCACCATTTATGAGATTCCAATCTGGAGTTTCAGGATCGACTTTCAAGAATAGTGTTCGATGGCGGGATTCATTAACGCCGATTGCTGGTGTGTCTTATTGCTCGATATTGTCGGGATAAGAGGATTCTCTTCGCAACCCTCGTTGCAGGAAGGAATGGACAACGGACCTAACATCCGCGGTGTGGTTTGGAAGCTGAACCGGCCCCATCTGTAAATTCTTGACAAGATTGGTGCCGAGAGAGGGATTCGAGCCCTTACGGGATTACTCCCAACGGATTTTACGCCCGTTTCGAGGTTACTTACCTCATTCTACTACGCGTTACTAAGCAGTATTCACTGACGTTTCAGCCGTCAAAGCAAGCTGACGTATCGGTTGGTATCGGCACGTAACCCCCTCATCTTCCCCTCATCTGGAGAATCAATATGAAATGCGAATATCTTGAAAAAGTTGAGGGCCATGTCTCTGCGATTTTCATTTTGCTTTCCTTTCAGATTAGTCTTGTCGACTACTGCTCATCTTCGATCATTCAAGTATTAATGCCGCCCATCCGACCCAGCTGATAGTATTCAATGGCCTGCCGGATTTCGCCTTCCTTGTTCACTACAAATGGCCCATAGCAGGCGACTGGTTCCTTCAAGGGCATACCGGCCTTCGCAAACAGAACGATCTGTTGGCCCGTATGTGCGCCAATCACGCGCCCTGCAATAGGCGCGAGCTTATCAGGTCCACCTTCCTCTGCCTGAGGAATAATGCTGAACTCGATGGAAGGTTTGGTGATCGGTTGGCGCTGATCGCAGCCACTCAGCAAAAATGGAAGGGAGCCTAAAGCTAACGCCGGAATCCATCCCCAGCGGGCCTTCGGTCGAGACCACTTCATGCTACTTCATCCTTGGGGTTCGCCAACTCGATTCGCGTTAAAGCGAGATTGAATTGGGTTGGATAGAGCTGGAAACGACGGTTGAAAACTGGACCGTTATCCTACAATGTCAACCCTGAGCTTTGCCAGTTTGGAATTGGCTGTGACCCAATCGGCGTTTTTCCCGGCGCTGTCCCATTCTTTGCGGCGCGTTGCTGATTTTGGTCCGTGTTTGACCACCCGAGAGGCAGAAGACGAGAAAGGTTGTGCTGAATTCAATCCAAGTTCCACTAGAAGACGCATCGCTTTAATGATTGGGCCACTAACGACGATGTGCTGTTGAGCGCCATCCGCCACGCTATCGAGCGCAGCTCAGCTGCCCTTGGTGACGAAAGAGAAATAGAAGCACTCCGCGACTGTTGCGCATCACTCACGCCTCGCGAACGTGAGGTCATGAAGTTAGTAGTTTCCGGCATGTTGAATAAACAGGTCGGTGTAAAGCTCGGAATCAGCGAGATCACGGTGAAGGCACACCGAGGCAAGATGATGCTAAAGATGCAGGCCGACTCACTCGCCGACTTGGTGAAAATTGCGGTGAGACTCGGCCTCACACCTGCGAGGAATCCCATGGCACGCTTTACGAGAGACCTGATTGAGGTTTTTGAACTGATGTCCGATTGCTCTTACTACCAGCCGCTCGGGTTGAACTCTAAGTATTCTTGACTGCGCTCCCTTTGGGCTCTAATGTTCGAGCATGGGCTCAACCCGCGTCAGTCAACACATAAACGCGCCCCGTGCGATGGTCTATCGCGCGCTTCTCGATCCCCAGGCGATCGCGATCTGGAAAGTGCCGAACGGGATGACCAGCTACGTGCATGAGTTTGACGCTCGCGAAGGTGGCTCGTTCAGGATCTCTCTCACCTACGAGGCGCCGACCGAGACCGGCAAGACGACCGCTCACACGGATACGTATCACGGCCGCTTTGTGAAGCTCGTACCAAATGAGCAGCTTGTCGAAGTGGACGAGTTTGAGACGACCAATCCCGCGCTACGCGGCGAGATGACAATCACGATCAGACTCGTCGATGCAGTTGGCGGCACCGATGTCCTCGCCGTCCACGAAGGGCTACCGAGCGGCTTGCCGGCCACCGACAACGAGACCGGCTGGCGAATGGCACTAGCAAAACTCGCGGCGCTCGTCGAGGCAGAGAAGAAATAATGTGCCCTCCACTTTCGCTAATAACGTTGGTTCGCTAAAGCTGCGCGTCGATGCTTCTCGCCATCGGTTCGCATCCCATGAACTTCCCAGTCTCCAACGCGACGAAATCGATGAGGGAGTTTCCACGAACTACGAATCGACGATTTCCTCAATAAATTCAATCAAAATAAATTACGCAACGGAGTTAACTCCGTAGTGAAGATTCAGACCTGATCGATGACTGTTTGTAAGTTATTGATGGGTATGGTGCCGAGGGCGGGAGTCGAACCCGCACGTCCTTGCGGACAACGGATTTTAAGCCCGTTTTCCCGGTGATTACCTAATGGTACTACGTATGGCTAAGCAGTATTTACCGATGTTTCAGCCGTCAAAGCAAGCTACATCAGACTTGGTCCGAGCACGTAAGTCCCTCATCTTTCCCTCATCCTTTGAGCCTCGTCCGACAGTGAGGACTTTCGGAGTTGACCCATCCCGGAAGACCCAGTTGACTTACTATGTCGAGGAACCGGGAATCGGTGCGGACGTGCTGCGGCTGATCGCCGCATCGGTTGTGTTAGACGGAATGCCCGTCTCGATCTCAGCCGCACCGGATGTGGCGCCAAGTCTCGCCGTTCCAGCTTCGCTATTGAACGATGTCGAATCGCTGACGAGCGCCGTGCCGTCGGCGCGACAGAAGACGAGCGCATCGTCCGTTTCAACTCGATTGCACTGGGGGCAGCGTTTCATTGATTTGTATCAGACGCACAAATTCTGATTCAATCGAGTTTGGACGACCCGACCCTTTGCATCAGCGTCTTGAAGCGCGGATCAGCGCGCAAATCATCGAACAACGGATCGAGGGGAATATAACTGTAAGAGGTCGCCCGATCCGCAAAGTCTTTTTCAAGAGCGGCGAATGCTTCATCTTTCTCGCCGAGCGCTATGTCAGCGACCGCCAGATAATAACTCTGAATGTAGCGGCGTCCGATTTCGCTCTTCAGCTCGTCGCGCAGTTTTAACGCTTCAGTCCGGCCGCCGGATTTTGCCAGCGCGGCGATTAATATCGTCTTTCCATAAGGCTCAGGATTTAGTTCGAGAGACTTGCGAGCTTCTGCAATTGCCGGGCTGTACATCCCTTTTTGTAGATAGGCCCAGCCCAACAGGTAATGAGCGTAATAGAAGTTCGGATCCAGCTTTAGTGTTTTTTGGGCCTGGGCAATAGCTTCGTCATATCGTCGAGACAAAATCAGATCAAAGGCCGTGTCCGCGCTAATGATTAGCGAAAGAGGGTCCAACTCTTCTGCCCGACGCGCCGTAGCGATCGCTTCGTCAGGCCGATTCGCAAACGCTAACACGATCCCCAGCCAGTGATACGCCGTCGGGTAGTTTGGTTTGAGTTCGATGGCTCGCCGCAGCTCGCGCTCCGCGGCGGCTTGATCCCAACCATAACCGCTAAGGTACGTTCCCAGCGCCGCATGCGCTTCTGCAATTGAATCATCCAACTCCAACGCTTTCAGCGCCGCCGCTTTTGCCTGCGGCATGATGTCCTTCGGCGCAGTCACGCTGTAATTCGGGAACAAAACATACGTTTCAGCTAAACCGGAATACGCGAGTGCGTAGGCAGGGTCCTTTTCAATCGCCTGCTTGTAATAGACGGCTGCTTGGTTCAGCCCATCAGCTGTGCGTTTGTTCCAGTAGAAGCGGCCTTTGAGATAGAGCTGATAGGCTTCGGGGTTCGCGGTGTAATTCTTCGCGAGTTTCTTTTCATCGGCGCCGCTGAGCTTCGCTTTGAGCTTGCTCGAAACATCGCGCGCGATCTCGCTTTGCAGGCTAATGATGTCCGACTGTTTGCGATCATATTGCTCGCTCCAAATCACGTTTTCCGTTGCAGTATCGATCAACTCGAGGTTGAGCGTCAGTTGATCGCCACGTTGCATCACGCGCCCGTTAAGCACTGCCTGCACGCCCAGCTCCTTGCCAACGGTCTTGGCGTCCGCCTCTTTGCCTTTGTAGCGAAACACTGACGAGCGCGCCTTTACATTTAGATTCGGCAATTGCGACAGACTGGTGATCAGCGATTCTGTCATGCCGTCGGAAAGATATTCGACATCGGCATTGCCGCTTTGGTTGATGAAGGGCAACACAGCGATTGATTCAATCTGCCTGCCCCTGCCGACTTTGGAGCCAAACGCAAAATAGCCAATGGTCAAGCTCGCGGCCAGCAGCACGAGTGCAATGATCACCGTGGCCCGCTTGTGACTTTTCGCTTGATTGACAGCGTATTCAAGACTCGACGACGAGCTTACCTTTTGTCTTGCCGGAATCTGTCCGCTTCGCGTCGCTGCGGCAGCGCCGGAAGCATACATCTGCGT
>WNFY01010225.1_pt1 | contig 11128 bp, 11 predicted proteins | sample 5400091 | NCBI WGS metagenome assembly WNFY01 (sample SAMN13153364, study PRJNA577476) | soil metagenome | isolation source: 60 cm soil or saprolite under grassland replicate 1 | place: USA:California | collected 2016-06-15
CCCAGGCTCCCATCGGCGTCGAAGGGCGCCCACTCGCGCAGCTGCGCCGGGTCGGTAAGCGCCTGCCAGACTTTTGCCGGCGGGTGGCGCAGTTCTTTCACGAGAATGAGCGTCCACTTCTCGCCGTCCTTGCGTACCTGCGCCACGCTGGCCGGACCCGGTGTGTACTGCTCGCGATCGGTCATCTCGTCCTCCTACGCGTACCGGCCGTAAGCCACGAAGGCCGACAGCAGCCCCATCACGAGCGCCCAGACCATCGGGTTGGTGGCGGCCAGTTTGAGCGAATAGCGCGCGTACAGCCCGGCGAGCGCCAGGGTTTCGAGGGCGAGCGCGGCCGCCGCGAGCGGGGTCAAGACCGGCATCCAGTTGGCGGCGGCCGGGACGATCAGCAGGACGGCGCCCACCATCTCGAGCACGCCGAGCGCGCGCCATCCGCCGCGCGAGAGCGCGCGCATATGGTTTGCGAGCGCGTCGAACTTGAACGCTTTGTATAACCCCCCCGCGACGTAGAGCAGGGCGAGCCCGATCTGGAGGACCCACAAGAGGACGTTCATCGTTTTCTCCTTGTCTTCTCTTTCGTTGGTGTCGACTGGTCCATGCGGTCGAGGTGGCGCTCGAGCGCATCGACACGCTCGGACCAGAACCGGCGGAACTGGTCCAGCCAGTCATCAACCTCCTGGAGTGGCTCTGGCTTCAAGCGATAGAGACGGCGCTGGGCGTCCACCGTGGATTCGACGAAACCGGCGTCGCGCAGCACGCGCAGGTGCTTTGACACGGTCGGCTGCGGCATACGAAGCCGACGCTCGATCTCCCCCACCGACTGTTGGGACAGGACCAGGAGGCTCAGGATCGCGCGGCGGTTCGGCTCCGCGATGATTGCGAACGCAGATTGCATGGTGTTAATATACCCCAAAGAGAATATACGTGTCAAGGCATATACAGGCCAAGCAGAAGCCCCACCGCGAAAGTTGCTGCAGGGCTTCATCTTCACCTCAATCGGGACGGCGGGATTTGACGCGTCCGGCCCGAAGGGCCAGCAGCACCTCGGCAGTTGTTACAACGGCACCGAAACCGTTTTGAGCTCCTCACCCTTTGCGAGCGTGACGTCGGCGACGACGCGGCCATCTTTCAACGACGGCGTGATGCTGACTGCGTGATAGCCGGCGTTGTCGCGCACGGCCTGCTCCACCGCTGCCCGCAGGGACCCCTTTGCCTTCGCCATCGCCGCGCTCTGGCTCTGTGCAGCGGTGTAGTCCTCGGCTTCTGTGATCGGCTCGGCCTTGACGACCTTACCGCTGTTGTGGTCGACAATCACCTCGAAGTACTTGCCGTCCTTCAGCGTATAAACAGAGAGCTGGAATTTGCCCTCCTCCATCTCGAACTTTGCTGAAATCGCCTGGCCGTGACTCGCGCTCGCCGCCAGACCCCGCTCGAGGGGCACCCGAGCGCCCATAACGGCCTTTGCCAGCGTAGTCTGGTTGCCCTCTGGCTTGTCGTTGTCCTGGGCCGCGAGCGTGCTGCCCCAGCACATCGCTGCCGCGGCTAGAACCGGGACAAACCATCCCTTCCTCGTCATGTTCATGGTACCCCCGATCTCAGTGTCGTGAACTGATGCCCTAACCAGCCTTCTTGACGTTCATCTTGTCCAACGCGGCGCGGAGCCCGTGCGCCAGCTTGAGAGCGTCGTCGTTCGCCCAGTAATGCATGAAGAAGAGGTGCGGGCTGTCGGTCAGCATATGACTGTGGAGGGCCGTAACGGCAATGCCGTTGTCGCGCAGGGCACGGATCACGGGGTTCACCTCATCCCCGATCAAGACGAAGTCGCCAGTGATCGCCGACTTGCCACCACCCGTCGGCTGGAAGTTGATCGCCGTTGCCAGGCCCATAGACGGAAGGACGTCCACCCCGTCAGCCGTGATCTTCTCCACCCGCGGCACGCCAACCTGGTACACGCCACCGTTGACCTTTCCGTGGTAGCCGAGGATCTGCGCAATCTGCGCGGTGTCGATACCGAGATTTCCGGGGGACGCTGCCGCGGAGGGCGCGCCGAACGGCGTTGTGGTGAGGGCGAGCGCGGCGTGCACCGCCGCCGCGAGCCTCGCCGGCGTCCCACGCCCCGCGATGTGCATGTACATCACCCGAGGGGACTCATGCTGAAGGTGGTTATGCAGCGCGGTCTGCTCGATCCCACCGTCCTGGAGCTTGCCGAGGACGGGGCTGACCTCGCTCTCGAGCAGCACGAGGTCGCCCATCAGCATCGTCTCTGTGTCGCTCACCTGTTTGAACGCGACCCACGAGCCGAGTGCCAGCGCGGGCTTCACCGCCACACCGCCGATGGTGACGTGGATGTCGCTGCGCGGCATCCCGACCTTGTAGGCCCCGTCTGGCTGGAGCGCCCCAGACTTTCCGAGCCCCGCGTCCACCTGTTTCCAGTCGATGGGCGCGAGCGGTTGCTGGGTCTGCGCCTTTCATGCTGCTCCTGTGCGGCAGACTCGGACGCCTCCTCTTCCCGTTCGCCTTCTTCGCGCTCCCGCGAGCAGGCCGCTCCGATCAGCACCAGCGCGGCAACACCCGAGACTCCTGCTCTCCACCACCAACGCGGCCACCCCGCTCTCTCGCGCATACTCCTCCGGTGAGCTGATCCCGATCGGGTCAAAGCTTGCTCGGAAAATTCTCGCACGATACACTTGTGATAGTCAAGAGATTCGTTTGGGAGGTGACATCGACATGCCGCAGTCCGCTGCGAACCGCTGGGTCTTGCTCATCCACCAGATCCCGCCCAAGCCCGACTACTTCCGGGTCAAGGTGGGGCGCAGGTTGCAACGTCTCGGCGCGGTCGCGATCAAGAACTCGGTCTACGTTCTCCCTCGCACCGACGAGACCGTCGAAGACTTCCAATGGCAGAGCCGGGAGATCGTGGCCGGCGGCGGCGAGGCGTCGGTCTGCGAGGCCAACTTCGTTGATGGCCTCACCGACACCCAGATCGAGGGTCTGTTTCGCACCGCCCGGGACGCGGACTACGGCGAGATCGTGGCGGCCGCGCAACGGCTGCGCAAGGCAACCAACGGCCGCGGTCAGGTCGCGGCCGATCTCAGCCGGCTGAAACGGCGCCTCGTGGACGTCGTCGCCATCGACTTCTTCGGGGCCCCGCGCCGCCGGGCCGCCCACGAAGGGCTCGCGCGGCTCGAGGCGCGGCTGCGCCCGCGGGAGACGCAAGACCCACCACCAGCTCATCCCGCCCAGGCGCCGCGCGGTGCCACGTGGGTAACCCGGGAGGGGGTCTACATCGATCGCATCGCGAGCGCGTGGCTCATTGGCCGGTTCATCGACTCGAAAGCGCAGTTCAAGTTCGTCGCCGCCGAGGGATACCGGCCGCGGTCGGGCGAGCTCCGGTTCGACATGTTCGAGGCCGAGTACACGCACGAGGGGGACGCCTGCACCTTCGAGACGCTCGTGGCGCGCTTCGGGCTCGGCGATCGCGCGCTCCGCGTCATCGCGGAGATCGTGCACGACATCGACTGCAAGGAAGCGAAGTTCGGGCGGCCCGAGGCGTCCGGGGTCGAACGACTGATCGCCGGCATCGCGCAGCAGCACGCGGAGGACACCGCGCGGCTCGCGCACGGCGCCGCGCTCTTCGACGCGCTGTACGCGGCGCTGGCGGCCACCGCGGCCGAGACAGGCGCAGCGCGCAAGACGAAGAGGTCGTCGCGACGGTGAGCCTGCGGGCGTTGCTGCTCTACTTCCTGCGGCTCGGCACACTGGGGTTCGGCGGGCCGATTGCGCTCGCCGGACACATGCAACAGGACCTGGTGGAGCAGCGCGGCTGGATCAACGCGCAGGAGTACAAGGAGGGCCTCGCCTTCGCGCAGCTCGCGCCGGGCCCGCTCGCGGCACAGCTCGCGATCTACCTCGGGTGGGTGCGGGGCCGGGTGCTGGGCGCGACGCTGGCAGGGATCGCGTTCGTGGCGCCCTCGTTTCTCATGGTGCTCGTTTTATCCGGGCTGTACGTCCGCTTCGGCGGACTGCCGTGGATGCAAGGGTTGTTCTACGGGATCGGTGCCGCCGTCATCGCCATCATCGCCCGCAGTGCGCTGAAACTTGTGCGGATGACGCTGGGCCGAGATCATCTGCTCTGGATTCTCTTCGTCGTGAGCGCGGTGGTGACGGCCTGGACCGAGTCCGAGATCATCTGGGTTTTCCTGGTGTGCGGGCTCGTGCCGATGCTGCTCCGAGGACGGCAGACGACTCCGGCGACCCCCGCTCTCGCGCTTCTGCCGGTCGCTCCGGGGATCGCCGCCGGTCTCGGCGGCCCGGCGTCGGTGGGAATACTCTGGAAGATTCTCACGTATTTCGCTGGCGCCAGCCTCTTCGTGTTCGGAAGCGGGCTCGCGATCGTGCCGTTCCTGTACGGGGGAGTAGTCCGCCAGTTCCACTGGCTCACAGAGCGGCAGTTCATCGATGCCGTGGCCGTTTCAATGATCACACCGGGGCCCGTGGTAATCACGGTCGCGTTCATCGGCTACCTCGTGGCGGGACTCCCCGGCGCGATCCTCGCCGCGGTTGGGGTCTTCCTGCCCGTGTATCTCATCACTGTGCTCTTGGCTCCCCATTTCCATCGAGTGGCCAAGAACCGACAGGTGAAAGCGTTCGTCGATGGCGTCACGGCCGCAGCTACGGGGGCCATCGCCGGGGCCGCCGTGATCCTCGGGCGACGGGCGCTCATGGACGGGGCCACGATCCTCATCGCGCTCGTGACCTTGGCGCTCCTGCTGGTCCCCAAGAAGATCCCGGAACCCGTGGTGATTCTCGCCGCGGGAATTGTCGGGCTCGTGCTTAAGGGCATGTGGTGAGGACCCGCGTCAGCATCGCGCTCGCGGGGATCAGCATACTGAGTCGCATGGGAGCGGCTCAACGGGAGAACTCGGCGGGCGGGAGAGCGAGCTCCACGACAATTCGAGCGACTTTGGTCCGGTCGCTGGCGACGCTCGATGGCAGGCTTGACGAGCCGTTTTGGGCGACGGCGGACTCGATCGACGACTTCCGCCAGCGCGAACCGCTGGAGGGATCCCCCGCCACGGAGCGGACGGTCGTCAAGGTGGCGCATGATGCCGACGCTCTCTACATCGTGGTGCGGTGCTCCGATTCCAACATGCGCAGCGTGAGGGCCAGCCAGCTCCGCCGGGACGCCGATCTTTCGAGCGACGACAACGTCGAGCTCCTGATCGACAGCTACGACGACCGGCGCAGCGCGTTTGTGTTCGGCACGAATATGAACGGCGCGATGTGGGACGCGCAGTTGTCAGGCGTCGACGACTTGAACGAAAACTGGAACGGTATCTGGGACGTCGCCGTGTCGCGCGATAGCGCCGGATGGACGGCCGAGTTCCGCATCCCGCTGCTCGCGCTGCGGTTTCACGCCGGGACGAACCCGGAGTTCGGGTTCAACGTCCGGCGCTTCATTCGACGCAAGAACGAGGAAGACCTGTGGCGCTCGTACGGCCGGGTGCAGGGGTTCTACCACCTGAACAATGAAGGAACGATCACGGATCTCGGGGATCTGCACCGGCCCCGCGATCTCGAGCTGTACCCGTATGCGCTCGGTCGGGCCGTGGAGACGGAACACGACAGCGTCGGCGGGGAGACAACGGGCGGTTATTTCGGCGGCAAGGGCGGGCTCGACGCCAAGCTCGGCATTACGCCGACGTTGACCGCGGACGTCACCGTCAACACCGACTTCGCGCAGGTAGAAGCCGATCAGCAGGTCGTCAATCTCACCCGATTTCCCTTCTTCTTCCCCGAAAAGCGCCAGTTCTTTCTCGAATCGAGCGGCTTGCTCGACCTCGGTACAGCGGGCCGGGTGCAGCTGTTCTACTCACGCCGTATCGGGCTCGACACCAGCGGCGCGCCCGTGCCGATCCTCGCGGGCGGGCGAGTCTACGGGCGGCTCGGGCCATGGAGGATCGGCGTGCTCGACGCGCAGACCGGCGGGGCAGGCAAGGCCAACGACGCGGTCGTTCGGGTCCAGCACGACCTGTTCGACCGGTCGTACATCGGGGCGATCGGCACGCTCCACGCATCATCCGGTGGCCAAGGTGTGCAGCGAGCGGGGGGCTTGGACGTCGACCTCCCGCTCGTCGTCCATGGGGCTAACCTCGAGCCCAAGTTCTGGATTGCCGGCAGCCAAACGCCGGGGGTGCCTGGGACGGCGCTCGCCTGGCGGCTCTCTACCGATAACCCGAACGACCTGTTCGACAACTTCGTCTCACTCTACCGCATCGACTCAGGGTTCGCCCCGCCCTTGGGCTTCGTTCGCCGCACCGGCATCTGGGAGACGACCGGGCACGTCGCCTTCATGCCGCGTCCCGGCGTGCTCGGGATCCGCCAGCTCGACTTCACGTTTCCCATCCCGAGCTGGGACATCATCGCGAACGAGACAGGCTCACTCTTGCGGAGCGCGGACTGGCAGACGGCGTGGTTCGAATGGCGGGTGTTCGGAGGCGACCGGCAGAATGGCGATCACTTCGAAGTGAACTTCCAGCGCCTCATGGACGCGCCCAGCGGCACCTTCGAGATCTTCCGCGGCGTCGTGATCCAGCCCGGCCGCTACTGGTGGTCGCGTTATGAGCTCCAGTATTTCATGAACACGGGCCGCCCCTTGAGCTTCGGGGCATTCGTGAATTGGGGCCAGTTCTACGGCGGTCACAGCACCGATCTCGAGCTTACGGCGGCGTGGCGCGGCGGCGGCCACATCATCGTGAGCACGGATCTGACCCGGACACAGGCCGAGCTGCCGGTCGGCGTGTTCACGGCGGTATTGTCGGCGAGCCGGTTGGAGTACGACTTCAATACCCGCACGAGCCTGCTCGCGTTCGTGCAGTACGAGAATGAGAGCGAGCGCATCGACTTCAACGTGCGGTTTCACTGGATCCCCGTGATTGGGGACGATGTCTTCGTTGTGTGGAACTCCGGGTACACTACGGAGCCGCTCTCCCGCTATCGCTTCCCGGACACCGGGGCTCTGGCCCGCCCGCTCAACGGGGCATTCGTCGTCAAGGTAGTGCACCGCCTCACGCCGTAGGGAGGATGGCTCATGCTCACGCGCACGCTCACCGCATTCGTGCTCGCCGCGACACCGCAGGTGCCGACTCCGCCCTGCACGCTCGCCGGTCCACCGGTCGAGGCCCACTGGTCGGGCGCCATTCCGCCGGCGTCGAAGGCCGAGCCGCCCCTCCGCGTGGTTGCCGATGTACCGCTGCCGGGGAGCGCGTCTCGCTTCGACTACCAGAGCCTCGAGTCGGCCTCCGGCCGGCTGTTCATCTCGCACATGGGCGCCGGGCAGCTCGTGGTCTACGACGTGCGCGCCGAGCGAGTCGTCGGGAATCTGAACGGGTTTCCCACGGTGACCGGCGTCCTGGCCGTGCCGGCTGAGCACCGGGCGTACGCCTCTGCGACGGGGGACCATGCCGTCGTGGTCGTGGACGATTCCACCTTCCGGATCGTGGCGCGGGTGCCGGGACCGCGGTTCCCGGACGGGATCGCCTATGCGCCCGAGGAGCGGCGGGTGTTCGTCTCGGACGAGTCGGGGCGGCGGGACTTCGTCCTCGATGCCGCGACTAATACCGTCGTGGCGCGAATCGAGCTCGACGGAGAGGCGGGGAACACCCAGTACGACCCCGGCTCACACTGTGTGATCGTGGCGGTGCAGACTGTGAACCAATTAGCCGTGATCGACCCGGCGACAGCCACCATCGTTCGTCGCATCACGCTCGACCAGGCAGTCCGGTACCCGCACGGCGTCTACATCGACTCGGCGCACCGTCTGGCGTTCATCGCCGGTCAGGAGAGCGGGACGCTGGGCGTGCTGGATCTCCAGAAGCTCCAGCTGCGTCAGGTGCTCCCCATCGGGAGCGATCCCGACGTCCTGGCGTTCGATCCGTCCCTCGGGTGGCTGTACGTGGCCGCCGAGTCCGGGGTCGTGGCCGTGTTCGCCGAGCGGGACGGATCCGGCCGCCGAGTCCGGGGTCGTGGCCGTGTTCGCCGAGCGGGACGGATCCCTGGTGCAGCTCGGCTGGTACCGTGCGCCGAGAGCGCACTCGGTCGCGGTCGATCCCGCCACACATCGCGTCTACCTGCCACTCGCGGACGTGGGAGGTCATCCTTTTCTACGCGTCTTGGTGCCGAGCGACGTTCACTGAACCAGTGCGGGAGGAGCACATGGAACGAACCCGTCGATTCGCCGTGACTGCACTGGGTGCGGTCACCCTAAGCGCCGCCGTTGGCGTTGCTCGACACTCGGGCGCCACTGAGGCCTCGCGGTGGAATGGGCAGACGGTCCCTGCCGTCACTTGGCATTTCGATTCGCTACCCATGGGTCAGCCGCCGGCCGGGTTCGCTTTCGGCCGAACCGGCGGCGGCCGGGTGGCTCATTGGATTGTGCAGTCAGCGTCAGACGCGCCGAGTCCACCGAACGTCCTGACACAGGTCGACAGCGACCGCACCGACTACCGGTTCCCAGTCGCGGCCGCCCTGTCGCCGAGCTTCACGGATGGCAGCGTCTCGGTGAAGTGCAAGCCGGTGTCGGGGCATGTTGACCGGGCGTGCGGTCTCGTGTTCCGGTACGCGGATGAGAACAACTACTATCTGACGCGCGCCAATGCGCTTGAGGACAACGTCCGCTTCTACTACGTGAAGAACGGACGCCGGATCCAGCTCGCCAACTGGAGTGGGAAAGTCACGTCCGGCAGCTGGCACGAGCTGCGTGTCGAGTTCCAAGGGGACCATATCGAGGTGTACTGGGAGGGCAACAAACTCATCGACGCGCACGACCACACGTTCAGTGGTCCCGGTCGCGTCGGTGTGTGGACCAAGGCGGACTCGTACACGTTGTTCGACGACCTCACTGCGAAGCCGCGGGGGTAGTGACCCGCATGTTTGAGCGTCGCATATCGCTGCTCCTTGCCGCGCTGGTGGTCTTCCTCGGGTCGGCGGCGTTGTGGAAGGCCTTCGTGCGGCCGGCCCCCCGGTCCCCACCAAGCGCCATGCCCGGTGTCACGCCCGGCGCACCGCCCAGCCAGCCCTCCGACTCGGCGCGTGACAACACGGCGCCTGCCACCCCTGCAGCGCCCGCTTCGCGGACCGCCGAGCCGCCGCCGATTGACGCCAGCGGACCAAGCTATGTCGTACTGCTCGCGCGCTCCGAGATGCGCCGTCGTATCCGCGCCAGCGCGGGCCTCACCTATCTGAACGAGATCGTCGCTGCGACCCCGGACTCGGTGCTCCACCGCTGGGACGGACGCGTCGCCGCGCCGGTGCGGGTGTTCGTCCCAACAGGGTCGGTCGCGAACTTTCAACCGGCCTTCCTCGACGCGGTGCGCAGCGCCTTCGAGCGATGGCAGGAGGCAGGCGTGCCCGTGCGGTTCACCCTGGACGCCGACTCCGCCTCCGCCGAAGTGCGCTTCCAATGGCGCATCCAGTTCGAGGGAGAGCACACCGGGCAGACCGATCTGGAGTGGGACCAAGGGGACGGGCACCTGACCGGGGGGGTCGTCACGCTCGCGACGCTCGATCCCAAGGGGCAATCGCTCGGGCCCGACGACATGCGCGTGCTGGCACTGCACGAAATCGGGCATCTGATCGGCCTCGACCATTGCCCGGACTCGAGCGACCTCATGTTCGCACAGACCAAGGTGCGGGACCTGTCACCGCGCGACATCGCCACGGCGCGGCTTCTCTACGAGCTCCCGCCGGGCCCGCTGCGCGCAGGCCGCTGAGCCCCCGGCGCCGTTGACAGGTGCCGCGAAGCGCGGCTATCGTGCCCGCACCCGCGACTGATCTCCATCGGAGAATGAAGCCATGACTCGCACGATAGACCGCCGTCACTTCCTCGAGCAGTCGGCGCGCGTAGCCGCAGGGGTGGGCCTCACCTCCCTCGGGGGTCTCGAGACGCTGGTGCCCGTCAGCAAACCCTGGTTCCAGATATCCCTGGCAGAATGGTCCTTCCACAAGGCGCTGTTCGCCGGCACCATGGACCACCTCGACTTCGCCAAGGTCGCCTGGAGCGAGTTCGGCATCCACGCGGTGGAGTACGTCAACCAGTTCTTCAAAGAGAAGGCAACGGACCGAAAGTACCTCGCCGCGATGAAGCAACGCTGCAAGGACCACGGCGTAGAAAGTCGCCTCATCATGATCGACGATGAAGGAAACCTGGGCGATGCCGACACGGCGCAGCGCACCAAAGCCGTCGAGAACCACTACAAGTGGGTCGAGGCGGCAGAGTTCCTGGGCTGTTTCGCCATCCGCGTGAACGCCCGCTCCACTGGCAGCTACGAGGAGCAGCAGGAGCGGGCGGCCGACGGGCTCCGACGCCTCGCGGAATTCGGCGCACAACGAGGCATCGCCGTCATCGTCGAGAATCACGGTGGACTCTCGTCCAACGGCCAATGGCTGGCGGGCGTGATGAAGAGAGTGAACCTGGGTAACTGCGGCACCCTCCCCGACTTCGGCAATTTCGAGTTGGGTGACGGCCAGGAGTACGACCGTTACAAGGGCGTCGCGGAAATGATGCCCTTCGCCAAAGCCGTGAGCGCCAAATCCTACGGGTTCGACGACGCCGGCAACGAAACTCGCATCGATTACCCTCGCATGTTGAAGATCGTCAAGGACGCCGGCTACAGAAGCTTCCTGGGGATCGAGTACGAAGGGGACAAGCATAGCGAGCCCGAAGGCGTGCGATTGACGAAGGTGTTGCTGGAGAGAATTCGCGCAAGCTGAGCGATGACCCGTCCGGGCGTCCGGTACGACTTGCTACGTGACGTGGCGCCACATTTCATGCGCGTCACGCTGATGCGCACAGAGTGTAGCTACTCGTAGCGCAACAACCCCTGAGACGCACCCAGGAGGCCGGCTTGATGGTAGCGCCACAGTGCCGGTACCAAGGACGGCAGCATCACTTCGTGTCGTACTCGTCATGGCGGCGCCACCAGACGCCCCTCTCGTTGCGCCCCTGGGGGGCGCGGTCGAGCCACTGGTACATGCCCCAGAGGCCGTCCAGTCCGCGCGCATAGGTGGAATAGGTGTGGTAGACGACGCCGTCCTCGAGCACGAACGCGCTCATGCCCGGCCTCTCGCG
>WNFY01017613.1_pt1 | contig 11126 bp, 14 predicted proteins | sample 5400091 | NCBI WGS metagenome assembly WNFY01 (sample SAMN13153364, study PRJNA577476) | soil metagenome | isolation source: 60 cm soil or saprolite under grassland replicate 1 | place: USA:California | collected 2016-06-15
AGACGAGCGAGATGGGCACCAGCGTGCCGTCCGGGGCCGTCGCGTGCAGGCGCTCCGAGCGATAGCGCACAGGGTCGTAGCCGCCCAGCACCACCGTCTGCTTGAGCAGCGTGCGCTCGCGCGTGATCGTGTCGTAGTCGAAGACCGAGGCCGGCGTGATCAGCGATTGGTAGCGGAAGCGGTACATCCGCGTGATGAACTCCGCATTCGCGTCCGCACTCACTTCATAGGTCGGCTCGGGGAATTCCACGTGGTGCGAGGTGCCGTCGGCCAGCGCCGTGATGCGGAGCCGGATGAGGCCGCCCTCGCGCTCGTGGGCAACGTAGTGGTCAGCGAAGACCTCGACGTCTTCCAGCATGACGTCGTCGCGGTGCGGGATCAGCTCGGTGAAGCGCGCGGGACGCGGGTCGTCAACAGGGACAGAGACCAGGCGGAAGTTCCGCCGGCCGCCGCCATTGGTGCGGATGTAGAAGCGGTCGCCGCCCCCACCGTTTCCATGGTCCACGGCGTACTCGTGGTCCTTCTCGCGCGGCATGAGCATTCTCCAGACCGCGGCGGGATCATGGGCCGGGATATAGCGCCACTCGCTGCTCGTGAAGGAACCCGCGCCCAGGAAAAGATATGCTCTGCTTCGCGAGCGCTCGACTCCGATGCGGAAGAGGGCGTCCGTCTCCTCGTAGATGAGATCGCTGCCCGCAACGCCGGGGCGATACTGCCAGAGACGATAGGGCCGCTTGGCCTCGTCCTCGGTGACGTAGAAGATGGTCAGGTTGTCGGCGGCCCAGGCCACGGAGGCCACGCGCTCGAGCGTGCGCGGCAGGAGCCGGCCCGTGCGCAGGTCCTTCACGTAGAGTGTGTACTCGCGGAAGCCAGTGATGTCGGTCGTGTAGGCGAGGAGATCGCCGTCGTCGCTGACCGTGTAGGCCCCGAGGGAGAAGAAGGGATGTCCTTCGGCCATGGCGTTCAGATCCAGCGTCACTTCTTCCGGCGCGTCGAGGCTGCCGGCTTTGCGACAGTAGATCGGGTACTGCTTGCCCTTCTCGGTGCGCGAGTAGTAGAAGTAGGCCCCCCGGCGGTAGGGCACCGAGGAGTCGTCCTCCTTGATGCGCGCGAGCAACTCCCGATAGAGCGCCTCCTGGAAGGCCTCCGTGGGCTTCATCACCTCGGCGGTATAGGCGTTCTCGGCGCGGAGATAGGCGGTGACCTCGGGATTGTCCTTCTCGCGCAGCCAGAAGTAGTCGTCCTGGCGGATGTCACCGTGGAGCGTGTCCACCTTGGGGATCTTGTTGGCCACGGGCGGCAACGTCATGGCCCCGTAACTTTACCGGGGCGCGGGCGCTTGTCAAGGCGCCGAGCTTCCGTGATATATACGCTCCACCCCCTCCGAGGAGGCAACATGCGGGTCACACGTTACGCGCACCGGCTCGGCATCGAGCTCGCACCCTACGGAGCGCCGTACTTCGACAGCTCGAAGGGTGGGATACCGGACCAGCGTGCCTGAGCTGCCGGACATTACGGTGTATGTCGAAGCGCTGGAGTCGCGCGTGCGCGGCTCCACCCTCGAGCGCGTGAGGCTGGCGAGTCCTTTCGTACTGCGCTCCTTCGACCCACCGGTCTCCGGGGCGCACGGCCGCGCCGTCACGGGACTGCGCCGCTTGGGCAAGCGCATCGTCTTCGAGCTCGAAGGTGATCTGTACCTCTCGATCCACCTGATGATCGCGGGACGGCTTCACTGGAAGCCCGGCGGCGCCAAGGTGCCGGGCAAGGTCGGCCTCGCCGCCTTCGACTTCTCGACGGGCACGCTGACGCTGACCGAGGCGGGCACGAAGAAGCGCGCGGCGATACACCTCGTGCGGGGTGAGGGGGCGCTTCAAGCGCTCGACGCGGGCGGGATCGATCCCCTCGCCTGCGACGCGGAGCAGTTCAGCGGCGCGATCACCCGCGAGAACCACACGCTCAAGCGCGCGCTGACCGACCCGCACATCCTCTCGGGCATCGGCAACGCGTATTCGGACGAGATCCTGCATCGCGCGCGGCTCTCGCCCGTGAGGCAGACGCGGGCGCTCAGCGACGGCGAGCACGCGCGGCTCTACGAGGCGACGCGCGCCACGCTCTACGACTGGATCGTGCGCCTGCGGCAGGCCGCGGGCGGCGCGTTCCCCGAGGGCGTGACGGCCTTCAGGCCGGAGATGGCCGTCCACGGCCGCTACGGCAAGCCTTGCCCCGACTGCGGCGCGCCCGTCCAGCGCATCCGGCACGCGGACAACGAGACCAACTACTGCGCCAAGTGCCAGACGGGCGGCAAGCTGCTCGCGGATCGCGCGCTGTCGCGCCTCTTGCGAGCCGACTGGCCGCGCACGCTCGAAGAGATGGAAGAGCGCCGCGGCCTTGCGCCCAAGAACAAGTCCACATTTTCACCTTGAAGGCTGAACGTCCTGGGCCATAATCGCGCAGGCCGGGGCGCTCACGCCCAAGAGGTGGCGAGATGACCGTCGTTGAAAGGTAAGATGGGCGGGCCCACACGGAGGGGGCACTCATGATCACAGCACTCGAGTTCATCCAGGGCGGACTCAAGCAGCTCCACGGTAATCTCGACAAGCAGCTCGATGGTCTCACGCCAGAGCAACTCCACGCCGTGCCTGCGGGCAACCCGAAGGCCAATACCATCGCGTGGGGGCTCTGGCACTACGCGCGGACCGAGGACAACGTCGTCCAGTACATCCTCCAGAACAAGAAGACGCCGATCTGGGTCGAGGGCGGCTACGCGGCGAAGACGGGCCTGCCCGAGACGGCGCAGGGCACGGGCATGCCGACGGCCGAGGCGCAGGCGCTCCGCATCAAGGACATCCCGGCGTTCAAGGAGTACATGGGCAAGGTGTGGGCTTCGACCGACGCGCTCATCGCCAAGAACGACCCTGCGTTGCTCGACCGCATGGTGTCGATCAGGCCGCTCGGCGAGATGCACGCGATGCGCGCCTTGGGCGCCGTCTGCCTCACCCATGGGGCGCAGCACTTCGGCGAGATCGAGCTCGCGCGGACCCTCGTGGGCGCGGGCGCCGTCAACACCGTCTAGATCCCCCTCACGCTTAGATCCCCCTCACCCTGCCCTCTCCCCCTCCGGGGGGCGAGGGAATCAGGGGCCGGCGAGGAACTCGTCCACGAGGGAGATGGCGCGCTCCGAGCGCTCCTCCTGGGGGAAGTGGCCGGCGTCGTGGAAGCAGGCCGTGCGCTTGTGCGAGAAGACGGTCTGGAGGCGATCGAGCTCTTCCTGGCGGAAGGCCGGGTCGTTCATGCCCCAGAGGATCAACGCCGGAATGTCGTGGATCCTCTCGCGTCGGCGCCAGAGCCCGTCATACCACTCGCCGGCGCCGAGGAGCGCGCGGGCATAGGCATGGGTGGCCACGCGCTCGGCGGCCGAGCCGAACGGGCGCGCGTACTGCTTCTGGATGCGGCGGGGGAAGCGCGTCCTGTCCGCGATGGCATGCTTCATGATGACGCGCACGGAGAAATTCAACCGCAGGTAGAGGAAGCGGCCCAGCGCCCCGCCAAAGAGCCGGCCGAAGCGCTCGTAGCGCGGATCGCCGCGCAGTGACCACATCCACGTGTTCATCAGGACGACGCTCTTGACGTTCGCCGGCTTCTCGATGGCGTAGGAGAGTCCGAACGGCCCGCCGAAGTCGTGCAGCACCAGCGTGATGTCGCGCAGGCCCAGGTGCTCGATCAGCTGCCGGAGATTGGCCGCCTGCTCGGCCGGAGCATAGGAGGCGTCGGGGGGCTTGTCGGAGAGGCCGAAGCCGAGATTGTCGGGCGCGATGCAGCGGTACCGCGGCGAGAGCGCCTTGATCAGGTGGCGCCAGACGAAGGACCAGTCGGGCGTGCCGTGGACGAAGACGAGCGGCGGCCCCTGCCCCTCGTCCACATAGTGCATGCGTCCCGCCGGCAGGTCGAGCCAGCGCGAGGTGAACGGATACTCGGCCCGGTCGAGCCAGGCCGGGACGGCCATCTCAGCAGCCGAGCTGATCCGCAAGGTCGAAGAAGTCGCGCGCGACCACGTCCCAGTCGCGCTCGGCCGTGAGGTCCTTGGTCTGGCCGGGGCCGTGCTCCTGGCGCGGCACGAAGATGGTCTTGAAGCCCAGTCCTCGAGCCACCGCGAGATCGTTGTTGTGCGCGGCGACCAGCGCGCACTCCTCTGGCTTGAGGCCGAGCATGGCCGCCGTACCCAGGTAGCAGCCTGGCTGAGGCTTGTAGTGGCGCGTGACCTCCGCGCCGAGGATGGTGTCCCACGGCAGCCCTGAGCGCTTGGCCATATTGACCAGGAGCGCGACGTTGCCGTTGGACAGCGTGGCGAGGATGTACTTGCGCTTGAGCCGCGTGAGCCCCGGCACGGAATCGGGCCAGGGATCGAGGCGATGCCAGGCGCGGTTGAGATCGTCGAGCTCTCCTGCCATCACGCCCTTGATGCCGAACTCGGTGACGACCTTGCCCAGGCTCTCGCGGTGGAGGTCGTCGAGCTTGGTCCACCCGCGCTTGCCGCTCCGCACTTCCTCCATGGCGGGCTGGTACAGGGCCCGCCAGCGGTCGGCGAAGCCGGCCCAGTCCACGCTGAGCCCGCGCGGCTTTCCGAACGCCTCGCCCTCCCTGATGATGCTCGAGCGCCAGTCCACGACGGTCCCGAACACGTCGAAGGTGAGCGCCTTCACGCCGGTGAGCGCCATGTCAGTGGCTAGTCGAGCGCCGGGCGTTTCTGCTGCCAGGGGCGCGCCTTCTCGAAAGCCGCGGCGGCCTGGAGCACGGTGAGATCCGCGAATCTGCGCCCGACGACCTGGAGGCCGACGGGCAGGCCCGCCTTGGTGAAGCCCGCGGGCAATGAGCAGGCGGGCTGGCCGGTGAAGTTGAAGGGATAGGAGAAGGACGCCCAGCCGAGCCAGTCCCACGCGTGCTGGGGCCAGTGCTCGGGGTTGAGGCGGCCCAGCGGGAAGGCGACGACGGAAACGGACGGCGTCAGGAGGAGGTCGTACTTCTCGAAAAGCGGGCGGACCGAATCCCAGTGCGTCATCTTCCTGCCGCGCATGTCGATGTAGTCCGCGAGGCTCACGCGCAGGCCGTCCTCGATGCAGGCGACGAAGCCCGGATCCATCTTGTCCCGCCATTCGGGCAAGTACTGCGACCACGAGCCCGCGTAGTGCGCGGGCCACATCGTGCGGATCATGTCGTGGGTGTCGGCGAAGTGCGTCTCGACCTCCTCGACCTTCGCGCCGGCATCCTTGAAGGCCCCGACCGCACGCTTCACGATGGCGGCCACCTCCGGGTCGACGGGAAGCCCGCCCAGGTCGGGGCTCCACGCCACGGACGTGCGGTCCCAGTCGTCGGGACCCGCCATGATGCTGAGCATCAGCGCGGCGTCGCCCACCGTGCGCGTCATCGGCCCGTTGTGAGTCGTGTAGTCGTTGTTGGACACCGGCCACTGCGGCACACGGCCGTACGACGGCTTGTGGCCGAAGATACCGCAGAAGGATGACGGCACGCGGATGGAGCCGGCTCCGTCGGAGCCGTGGTGGAGAGGACCCAAGCCCGCTGCGGCCGCCGCGCCTGCGCCCGAGCTGGAGCCACCGGTGTTCATCGCGAGGTTCCACGGGTTGTGCGTGTCGCCCGTGAGCGGACAGCCGCTGAGCGCTTTCCAGCCGAACTCCGGCGTCGTGGTTTTCCCGATCAGGATCCCGCCCGCCTCCTTCAGGCGCCGGACGAACGGGGCGTCGTGATCCGGGACGCGCGAGGCGAAGATGTGCGAGCCCGACATCGTCCGCACGCCCTTGGTGAACGTCAGGTCCTTGATCGAAATTGGAATACCGTGGATGGGGCCGAGCTTCTTCCTCTTCATCACCGCCTGCTCGGCTTCGCGCGCGGCCTTCATCGCCGCCTCCGCCGTGACGAGGCAGAAAGCGTTGAGCTTGGGATTCAGCTTCTCGATGCGCTCGAGGACCGCGCGGGTCAGCTCGACCGGCGAGAGCTTCTTCGAGCGGATGAGCGGGATGAGCTTGGTGGCCGGCGTGTAGCAGAGATCGGTCGGATTCATGCGTGCCTCCGGGCTTGTGGTTACTGCGTCGGGCGCATGGTAGCACGGCGGCGGGGCCCGGCGGCGCCGGGCTAGGTGTGAGCACAAGTGTTCAGCTTCTTACCAGTGGATCCATGCATTGACCACCGTTGAATCTTCGTAACTTCCTGAATTCGTTCCGAAAAAGATGCTGGCATCCGGCTTGCCCGTAGGGTGGGTGTCTGTAGAGGCTGAGCATCCGCCAAAACCCAAAGGGGGCTCACATGGCGACGGCGACAGCGAGGATCAACGGTATCGACATCCAGTACGACATCTCGGGCGCGGGCCCGCCCATCCTTTTCCTGAACGGTCACGGTGCGCGCGCGAGGCACTGGGACCGCCAGCGGCGCGGGCTCCAGCCCCGCTATCGTGTCATCACGTTCGACGACCGCACCGCTGCGTCGAGCCCCGTGCCCGCCGAGGCCCTGTACCCGGTTCCCCAGATGGCGGACGATGCCATCGCGCTCCTCGACCACCTGGGCATCGAGCGCGCGCACCTGGTTGGTCCCTCGACAGGCAGCCTCGTCGCCCAGGAGATCGCGCTCCGCCACGCCGGGCGCGTCCGCTCGCTCACCCTCGCCTCCGCGTGGCCCCATCCGGGGCCGCTCGGCCAGATCACCCAGCCGGCCCTGGTCCTGGCGGCGGCGGAGGACACGCTGCCGCCACCGCGCGTGTCGCTCGAGCTGGCGCGAGCGCTACCCAACGCGCGCTTCGAATGGATGCCCGGCGGGTCCCGCTTCATAGCCGAGTACAGCGACCGGTTCAACGAGGCGCTGCTGGGCTTCCTCGACTGGCTCGGGGCGGCCTCGGCCTAGCCCCCTCACCCTGCCCTCTTCCCCGCGACGGGGGAGAGGGATCATGTGGGGAGTAAATCAGGGGGCCCTAGGAGGGGCGCGGCGTGGGCTTGGTATGGACGGAGCGCGGGACGACCACGGGTCCCTTCGGCCGACGCTCGATGCGGTAGCGCACCGTGCTCAGGCGTGAGGGACAGCACAGGGGATCGGTTTCGATATAGCGGAGAAAGGTCACCTCGACTTCCGTCGAAGAGAGAAGCCGGACCTCGCTGAGCGCGCCATCGGCGCGCGAGTCCATGAGCGCGGGCGAGAGCGTCCCCGCGTAGCGCCCGCTCACGAAGACAAATCCCTGGTAGTCCCAGGGCCGGCACATCCCGTCGACCGCGGCTTCCGCCAGCAAGACGATCGTGGCGCCGGAGACGCGGGCCTTGCTGAAGAGAGACCACCCCGCAGCGGCAACAGCGCGCTCGGGCGGCGTCTCGGGCTGGCGCAGGGGCCCGGCACAGCGTGGGTCGGTCGGCGGATCACCCTTGGGATCGGGCGCCTTCGGCACCGATGCGCCGGGCTCGTTCCAACGCGCGAGCGGCTGGTCGAGCCAATCGCCGGATGCGGCGAAGACGGCCTGCGCAACGAGAAGAAGCGCAACGGTCAGCATCGGGGTCAGGTCTTACATTACGACATTTGAGGAATGGCGGCTCCCACCGCTGCCGTTCTCAAGAGTAGAATGTCGTAATGCAAGACCTGACCCCGCATCCGGGTGCGGACATGGAAAGCTTCGTCCGCGAGCAGATGGCCTTCATGGGCCTGGCTGAAGCAGACATCCAGACGATACGCCGGACGGCGCCGCTGGTGCTCAAGCACGAGGCCGCGCTCACCGAGGCGCTCTACGACCACTTCCTGCGCTTCCCCGAGACGGCGCAGTTCTTCGTGGGCGAGGACGGGGTGCCGGATCGGCAGCGGCTCGAGCGGCGCAAGCACAGTCTGGGACGGTGGCTCCGCGAGACGGCCGAGGTCGCGATGACGCACGGCTTCGTTTATTACCTGCTCGCGATCGCGCTCTCGCACAGCCACCGCGAGTACGGACCAGGGGGCAAGATCCCGGCGCAGTTCATGGTGGGCGCCATGAGCCTGGCGCAGACGGCCATCGCGGGCGTGCTCCGGGCCGAGCTCGCGGACCCGCGCGAAGCCCTCGAGGCCTCGATCGCGTGGAACAAGCTCCTCCTCGTGCACCTCAATGTCCTCCTCCTGGGCTACCTCCTGCCGCCTCGCGAGGCGCGCGATTGACAGGTCGCGGGTCACACGGCATAGTGGGCGGGTGACCAGGCCCGGGACGGTCGGCGAGCTCCGCACGAGCGGGTACAAATCAAAATCGGTCAAGCAGGAGCTTCGCGACAACCTGGTCGTGCGCCTCAAGGCAGGCGCGGAGCTTTTCCCCGGCATCGTCGGCTATGAAGACACGGTCCTGCCGCAGATCGAAAACGCCATCCTCTCCGGGCAGGACATCGTCTTCCTGGGCGAGCGCGGCCAGGCCAAGACGAAGATCGCGCGCCTCATGGTCAACCTCCTCGACGAAGAGGTGCCGGCGCTCGCGGGCTGCGAGACCAACGACGACCCCTTCGCGCCGATCTCACCCGCCGGGCGCCACCTGATCGGCGAGCAGGGCGACCGCGCGCCGATCGTGTGGCTCGGGCGCGACCGGCGCTACGGCGAGAAGCTGGCGACGCCCGACATTACCATCGCGGACCTCATCGGCGAGGTGGATCCGATCAAGGTCGCCGAGGGGCGCTACCTCTCCGACGAGCTGACCATCCATTACGGGCTCCTGCCAAGGACCAACCGCGGCATCTTCGCCATCAACGAGCTGCCCGACCTGGCCGAGCGGATCCAGGTGGGTCTTCTCAACATCATGGAAGAACGCGACGTCCAGATCCGCGGCTACAAGGTCCGCCTGCCGCTCGATCTCTTCGTGGTCGCCTCGGCCAACCCCGAGGACTACACCAACCGCGGGCGCATCATCACGCCGCTCAAGGACCGCTTCGGCTCCCAGATCAGGACGCACTACCCCGCAAGGATCCAGCACGAGATCGACATCATGGAGACGGAGCGCACCCGCTTCGCCGCCGACGCCGTTGAGACGCGCGCGCCCGAGTACATGAAGCAGATCGTGGCGGAGCTGACGCACCTGGCGCGCCGGTCGTCGGAGATCAGCCAGCGCTCGGGCGTCTCGGTGCGCGTGAGCATCTGCAACTACGAGAATCTCCTGTCGAGCGCGCTCAAGCGGGCCATCCGCCTGGGCGAGGCCGTCGCCTGCCCGCGCGTGAGCGATCTCGATGCCATGCTCGCCTCGACCTCGGGCAAGATCGAGCTCGAGACGGTGGGCGAGTCCAGCGAGGAGAAGATCCTTGGCAAGCTCGCGCAGAAGGCGGTGCTGACCGTCTTCAACCGCGCCTTCACGGGCGCGGACCTCGACGAGGTGGTCGCGGCGTTCCAGACCGGGCTCAAGGTGGACGTCTCCGACGTCATGCCGTCCGACGCCTACGTGCGCCAGATCGGCGAGGCGCGCCCGCTCCACGCCGCGTCGAAGAAGCTCGGCGCCAAGAGCCCGGCGGAAGTCGCCTCAGCGCTCGAGTTCGTGCTGGAAGGGCTTCACCTCTCGCGCAAGCTCAACAAGAGCGCCCACGCGGGCCAATCTCGCTACGGAGCTTAGACCTAGGGAGAAGCCAAGCGCGTCCGGATATCGACCTCCGACGTGAGCGTCCGGTGCACCGGGCATCGATCCGCCATCTCCATGAGCCTCGCGCGCTGCTCTTCGGCCAGCGTGCCGCTCAAAGAAATCTCCCGCTCGATGCGATCCAGCATGCCTTCCTTCGTCTCGCACTCCGCGCAGTCGACGGCATGGATCCTCGAGTGTTCGAGCTTGACCGTGACACCCTCGAGCGGCCACTGCTTGCGTCGCGCATACAGCGCGAGCGTCATCGACGTTCACGCTCCGAGCGCCACGAGCAGGTAGTCATACGGCGACGGGCCCGTGTCCGTCCCGCCCTGCTCTTCCGGCTCGTCGGCCATCAAGCGGTGTCGGCCGACGACGATCTCCTGCGCGAAGCCCGTGGCTCCGCCGTGCACGATCACAGTGCTCATGTGCCTTGCCTCCTCTCGGCTGGCGACTCTTCTATTGGCGGGTCTGGACGATCACGACGATCGCCAAGACCGCCACCACGACCAGGAAGACCAGCATGAGCGGTCGGCTGGACCTGGCGTCGCCTCGCGGGAACAACTGAAAGAATTGGGCGGCGGCCAGCAAGAGCACGCACACCGCGAGCAGCGTGAACGCCGTGACTTCAACTGGGACCATCAGCCACCCTCCAGGAGATGCATTACTCGGTCACAGGAATCCTGCCCACCACCTCGACCCCCGGGTCGTTCCCAGGCTTGGGCCTGATCACCACGGTTTCGGCCTGGCCCGGCATGATGCCGACCAGTCCTTGCACCGTCAGAGCATGAGTGACCACGACGAGCGTGCCCGTCCCGTTCCAGGCGGACACCATTTGCTTCAGCGCTGCGAGCCGATCCGGGCTTCTGTCGGACGCCGCGACAGCCATTGTGCCCTCGACCGGACCGAGGGCCATCAGCCGCGCCGTCTCCAGGCAGCGGCACCAGGGCGAGGAGAGGATCTTGTCCACGCGCACGCCGTGCTGGCGGAAGGCGTCGCCGACCGCCCTGGATTGCATGCGTCCTTTCTCGTCCATATTGCGCTGGGTCGCGCAGTCGTCGATCTTGAAGCCGGGCGGGTCGCCGCCGTGGCCGGGCGGCGCGTTACCATGGCGGACCAGCGCGACGTGACCGCCCTTGGCGAGCGCGGCCCAGGCTTCCAGAGAATCATCGGCCGCTGCTGCCGGCGCGGCGATCAGCAAGACGCCAACCATCAGCGTCATGCAACGCCCGATCCCCAATCGCAAGACCTGACCCCAAGCGCGCGTCATGGTGGCACAGTATTCACGGATGGGCCGGTGAACGCAACCCAACGTACTGGACTATTCGATCCGCCCGCTGGTCAAGTGGGGCAGTCCAAACAGGCGCTGACTATAATCGGTCTGGGGGTATCACATGAAGACGAAAGTCGCCGAGATCGCCGATCGGATCTACCGCCTCTCCACGTTCTTGCCCACGGTGGGCCCGAGCGGGTTCACGTTCAACCAGTTCCTCGTGGACGCCGAGCAGCCGCTGCTCTTCCACTGCGGCCA
>WNFY01010384.1_pt1 | contig 11123 bp, 11 predicted proteins | sample 5400091 | NCBI WGS metagenome assembly WNFY01 (sample SAMN13153364, study PRJNA577476) | soil metagenome | isolation source: 60 cm soil or saprolite under grassland replicate 1 | place: USA:California | collected 2016-06-15
ACCGCGGCCACTCCCATCGCCGGCCCGAACCCGTCGGTGAATCCCCGCGCCGAGCCGAGGTTGCCGGTGGCCGCGAACACGCTGACGATGGCGGCAATGCCGAAGACGCCACCCAGCTGACGCAGCATGTTGAAGGCCCTGGACGCCTGGCCGATCTCCTGGGCCCCGACCGCGCCGACGGCCGCCTTCTGGGCCGCGGGCATCGCCATCGACACGCCGCAGCCGCTGATGAACGGGCCGCTCAGCGTGGCAAGCCCGGTCATCCCGCTGAAGATCCCCAGCGCCCGGCCCCGCTGCTCGGCGGAGAACGCCGCGCTCAGCTGCGTCAGGGCCAGCGGCATCACCAGCGCGGCACCGGCTCCCTCGACCGCGCGGGCGGCGATCAGGACGCCGATCCCCCGCGCCAGTGCGCAGCCAGCCGACGACGCTATGAAGATCGCCAGGCCCGCCACGAACATGCGACGCCGCCCGAACCGGTCGGCGAGCGCCGCGCCAGTCATCAGCAGCACGGCGAAACTCAGGACGTACGCGTTGACCGTCCACTCCAGCGTCGCCACCGACGCGCCAAGATCATGCCGGATCGTGCTCAGCGCGGTCGTCACGACGGTGCCGTCGAGCGCGATCATGAACGATGCCGTCGAAGTCAGCGCCAGTGCCCAGAGCTGGCTCGGCGTCATCCGCAGTCGGCTGACATTCATTCTCGGTCGGTCCTCCACATCCATGCGGTTAGCTAGTACCAGCGGGCCGGGCGCGGCCGCATTGCGCTCACCCGTACATACCGGCGGCTGGCGGAAACTCATCGGCCCGGGGCCGATGAGTTCTGGCCGGTGGCCCGGTACATACAGATGGCGGCACCTTGCCCGTCAGCCCAGACGCGACCGGACCACGCGGCGACCAGCGGGAGTGTGATGACAGCGACCTCGACGGCATTCGCGGACGGCGACGAATTCGCACGTCTTACCGACGGGTTCCGCCGCGAGTTGCTTGCGCACTGCTACCGCATGCTCGGCTCCGTGCACGACGCCGAGGACCTGCTGCAGGAGACCTACCTGCGGGCGTGGCGGGCACATGACGAATTCGACCTGCGACAGGCATCGCTGCGCACCTGGCTGTACCGGATCGCGACCAACGCCTGCCTGACGGCGCTGGAAGGACGCAGCCGCCGCCCGCTGCCGTCCGGGCTCGGCGGCCCGAGCGACGACCCGGATGCGGCTCTGATCCGGCGGCCCGAGGTCCCGTGGCTGCAGCCGATTCCGGACGCCCTTATCGGCTCCCAGCCCGGCGACCCGGCGGAGATAGTGACCTCGCGGGGCAGCATCCGGCTCGCGTTCATCGCCGCCCTCCAGTACCTGCCCGCCCGGCAGCGCGCCGTGCTGATCCTGCGTGACGTGCTGGCATGGCGCGCGGCGGAGGTCGCCGACCTGCTGGGCACGAGCACGGCGGCGGTCAACAGCCTGCTGCAGCGCGCCAGGGCGCAGCTCGAACAGGCGGCGCCCGCCGAACACGAGATCACCGAGCCGGGAAACGCGGATCAGCGCGCGCTGCTCGACCAGTACGTCGCGGCGCTGGAGAAATCCGACGTGACCGCCCTCATGCGCCTGCTGCGCGAGGACGCAGAGCTGGAGATGCCGCCACACCTCACCTGGTTCGCCGGCCGCGATGCAGTCGCCCGGTTCCTCATTGCCAGGACCAGAGGCACCCGGAGTGCCTGGCGGATGGTCCTGACCGGTGCTAACGGTCAGCCCACCGTCGCGACTTACCATCCCGAACAGGACGGCAGCTACCGGGCCCATTCCATCCAGGTGCTCACCACCGCAGGCACCGGCACCAGCACAGCCATCGCCCGGGTCGTGTCGTTCCTGGATCCGAGCTTGTTCCCGACGTTCGGACTACCCGAAGAACAGCCTGCCGCAAGCCTGGCCAGGCCGGGAACTGAGGCTGCGGCCGGGAACTGAGGCTGCGGCCGGGAACTGAGGCTGCGGCCGGGAACTGAGGCTGCGGCCGGGAACTGAGGCTGCGGCCGGGCAGCCCAGCCCGGCATGGAGATCGCGGAAGTCCAGATGTGCCGAAGCCCAAGATATTCCATGATCAAGAAAGGTTCCGGACAGAAGGTTCCGGACAAAAGTGGGCATGAGGACATGGCCGCGCGGAAGCCCCGGCTCATCCGAGCCGCGCGGTGCAATAATTGACGCGCAGGAATCAATGCCGATGTGCTGAACTGCCTGCCTTGCGGCCTCCTCCGGCTGTGAGGGGCCCTGGACAGGTGTGGATGACCCCGCTCACTCACTCTTTACGGCTGGCCGAGGCCGTCGGGGCGCTATCGCTGGCAACCGACCTGGCGATGGGCCAGCCGCTTGAGCATGGGCTGCGTACCGCGCTGCTGGCCGTCCGGACGGCTCAGGCAATGGGGTTGCCGGAAGACGACCTGGTGACCGTCTTCTATACGGGCGTGCTGCATTTCGCCGGCTGCACGGCCGAAAGCGAAATCGATGCGCGGTTCTTCGGGGACGAGCTTTCGGCGCGGCCGCAGATGATAGCGGTGGCCTTCGGGACCAGGCTGGACCTGGTCACCACCGCGACCCGGGTTGTCCACCCAAACCGTGCCCGGCTGGCGCGGGCGGCAGTGATGACCAGGTCAGCATTTGGCGGCGTGGCGGAGTTCCGCAAGTGGGCCGCCAGCCATTGCGATGTCGCCCGGGTGCTGGGCGCGCGGATGGGATTCTCCGAGCAGGTCCAGCTTGCGCTGCGGCATCTATGGGAGCGCTGGGACGGCAAGGGCATGCCAGGAGAGCTGCGAGGCGAGCAGATCCCGCTGGCTGTGCGGATCATGCAGGTGGCACAGGACGCGGACATGGCCCGGCAGCAGGGTGGTACCGAACTCGCGAACAGCATCCTGGCCGAGCGCGCCGGGTCAGGGCTGGACCCGCGGGTCGTGGCGGCCTGCCTGTCACTCGGCGATCACGCGTATGAGGGCCTGGGCGCGCCATCGATCTGGGATGACGCGATGCTCGCCGAGCCGGGCCCGCAGCCGGTGGTGGGCGAGGAACGGCTGGATGCCTGCCTGTCGGCGATCGCCGATTTCTCCGACCTGAAAAGCATGTGGACGGTCGGGCACTCCCGCGGCGTCGCCGAGCTTGCCGGAGACTCCGCCGCTGTAGCCGGGCTGGCCGCCGAGGATGTGCTGCTGCTCCGCCGCGCGGCGCTGGTGCACGACATCGGCCGCGTCGCAGTACCCGTCAACGTGTGGGCGAAGCCAGGCCCGCTGACCCGCGACGAGCATGAGCAGGTGCGGCTGCACGCCTACCACAGCGAGCGGGTGCTTGGCGCCGCGGCCGGGCTGCGCCCGCTGGCCCGTCTGGCCGGGTCGCACGGCGAGCGCTGCGACGGGGCGGACTGCTACCACGCGATGCGAGAGCGGCGTCCGCACCGGCCGGCACTGTCGCCGACCGCGGCGGCGGATGAATTGTGCCGGGACGCGGACGCGGGCAGGCTCGCGCCGGAGGCGGTGAGCGCTGTGCTGATCGCTGCGGGCCAGCCACGCCGGCCGGTGCGCCGGCCCGCCGGGCTGTCCGAGCGCGAATGCGAGGTACTCGGCCTCATTGCCCGCGGGCTGGCCACCAAGCAGGTCGCCCGCCAGCTGGGGATCTCTCCCAAGACTTGCGACCATCACATTCAGCGCTTGTACGCCAAGGTCGGCGTCTCCACCCGCGCGGGCGTGACGTTGTTCGCGCTGGAGCACGGGCTCGTCAGCTCGGGGTAGATCTTCGTCGCCTGGCAGACCCGCATGCGGCGGACGAAGATCGGCCGGCTGCCGGGTACCGCCCGCCGGACGCCGATCCGCAGAACGCCGGCCTGCCGAAGCCGGCCCGCCGGCACCTGCCCCGCATTAGGGAATTCTCCCGACTGTTCGCACCATGCCGCCCCTGCGTAGCCTCTGCCTAACGCCGACGCCATAACAGCCTTGACGACAGCCAGCAGGAGGGGAGACCACGGTGCTGAAGCTGCTTCCGGCTCAGCTTCCGTGGTGGCTCGGCGGTCCTGGCCTGGGATTGTGTGTCGTCGCTTTATATGGACTGGCCAACCGCCGCCTTGCGGTCTCCGGAGCATGGCTGGCCGCGGTGGTCGCGCCCATCGAGCGCTGGCACGGAGAGCGTCGGCACAGCGAGTACCGGTCGGCCGAGCGCAGGCCTGGCGGGCGCTGGCAGGCGGAGTTCCTCGTCGCGCTGCTCGGGGGCGCGCTCGCCGCGGGCCTGCTGGGCTCCGCCACCCGGCTGACCAGCTATCCGGTCCTGTCCCATAGCTTGCCTGTGGCAGTCCTGCTGCCGCTGGTGACGGTGGCCGGCCTCGCACTTGGGTATGGCTCACGCTGGGCCGGCGGCTGCACCAGCGGGCATGGCCTGGCCGGCTGCTCCATCGGCTCCCCGGACTCCCTGGCCGCCACCGGAACGTTCTTCGGCGTGGCGGTCGCCGTGACCTTCGCCGCGCAGGCTCTGACGAGCGGCGCACTGTGAACCGCGGTGCTCGGCTCAGCACCGCCGCTGTGGGGCTGGCATTCGGGTTCCTGCTGACCTCCAGCGGGTTCGGCAACTATGCGACGATCCACCAGGCGCTCCTGCTCCGCAGCGGGTACCTGTATGCCGTCTTCGCTTCGGCCATGGCCGTCTCGGTCCTCGGGCTGGCCCTGCTCCGCCGTGGCGGCAGCACGAAATTCGGAGGCCCGCTGCGGCTTCCGCGTCACCCGGCGCAGCGCCGTCATATCTACGGGGCAGCAGTCTTCGGGGCCGGATTCGGTATCTCCGGCGCCTGCCCGGCCGGGGCCGTCGCCATGGTGGCCACTGGCGGCACGGGCGGCATGCTCGTGGTCAGCGGCCTTATTGGCGGCCTGTGGCTGCGCGGCCTGACCGAGCATGAGGATGCCCGCGGGCTCGGGCCCGCCCGCCAAGCCGGGCCGCACGGCGGCGCTGGCCGCGAGGGCGCCGGGCTCGCCGCCATCAGCAACGACTCACCGGACGATGCCGCCCCGGCACCAGCTGCCAAGGAGGCCAGCCATGTCACAGCAAGTTAACGAGATGCCATTGCGCTCAACGGCCAGGCCCTTGTCCGCGGCCGAGATCACCGCCATGGATGCCGGCCGTCGGCTCTACACAACTGACACGATCGGCGCCAATGCGACCGTCAACACGATCCTTTGCCACACCTTGGCCCTGCAGCCGCGGGAGCAGTTGGCGCTGAACCAGATCGGAGAACGGTCGTTTGGCATCTGCGCACGCGCCGGCATGCTGTACCAGCAGGCACTTGACCTTCTGTCGGTGCTGTCCGATTTATGAATGGCGCGACCCGGGGCCCGTGCTCCACGGATAGCCCAGTCCGGCAGCCCGCACCCGGCCAGTCCGCCGGCCCGTGCCCGGGCGAACGGGTCAGCCTGCGACCGGGCCCGCCGGATGGCTCGGATGCGACCACGCGCTTGCCACTGCGCGTCAGTTGCCCTTCCTGGCCCGCCAGCCCTTCTCCGACCGCTCTACGAAGCCCGCGGCGGCCAGCGACCCGAGGCACTGGATAACGGTGTCCAGGTCAACGCCTGCGGCTACGGCTATCGACGCAGGCCCGCTTCCGCCGCGCGCCGGCACGGCTTCGAGGACGGTCCGGGTGACCGGGTCCAGGTCGTCTCGAGGCAGCGCGGGACCGAAGCGCGCGCTGCCGAGTTCCTCGCCGACCGGCGAGACGTGCTCGAGGACATCGCGCGCGCCGGTCACGAGGACTGCACCCCACTCCCTGATGATCTCGTGGCAGCCTGCCGACATGCCCGAGGTCACCGGCCCGGGCACGGCCATCAGCGGACGGTACATGTCGCGCGCACGGGCGGCGGTGCTGAACGCACCACTGCGCAGAGCGGCCTCAACGACGACCGTGCCGCGGCTCAGCGCGGCTATGACCCTGTTCCGCACTAGGAATCCGGGCCTGGTCGGCCTGCGGTCCGGCGACATCTCGCTGACCAGAACGCCTCGCGCGGCGATGGCCTCGAAGAGCTCGCGATGCCCTTTCGGATAGCCGTAGCTGAGCCCGCTGGCCAGCACGGCGACAGTAACGCCGTCGGCGGCCAGCGCACCACGATGCGCCGCGCTGTCAATGCCGAACGCGCCGCCGGATACGATCACCCAGCCTCGCTCGGCTAGCGCCGCGGCCATTTCCATGCCCACATGCGAGCCGTATGCGGTAGCGGCGCGCGAGCCCACGATGGAGACCGAGCGCAGGCAGGCGAAGCGCAGGTCAGCGCTGCCCAGTAGCCATAGCGCCACGGGGCTGGCAACCCCGAGCGCCGCCAGTTGCGTCGGCCATTCCGAGTCCCCCGGGCAGATCAGCCGGAATCCCCCCTGGCGCCACGCGGCGCACTGGGCGGCCGTGGGCGCCTGGCCGATCCGCGCACCCCACCGGCGCAGCGCGCGGTCCAGCCCCGGGAGCCCGCCGCTCTTCTCCCGGCCTGACCGATCTGACCGATCTGACCGGCCTGACCGGCCTGCCGGCCCGGCCGAGTCCGGCGGGCTGTCGCGGGGCGGCCCGCTGGCCATTCGAAGCTGATCAGCCTGGAAGAGCCCGGCAGGCTCCGGCGGATAGGCCGACCGGCCTGGCGGGTCCGCCGGCCGGCCTGGCCTGGCCCCGCTTCCCGCTGCATCCGCGGGCTCCCCGAACCGCCCGGCCAGCGGATGCCGCCCGGCTGCCAGCGCCGCGACGACCTCAGCGGCCGGACAGTACCGCAGCAAGGTCCCCAGCGCCCGGTCACCAGGATCGGCCACGTAGCTGAGCACCGCCCTGGCCAGGCGCTCCTCATCGCTCACGCCCATCATGACGCTGCCCCCAGCCAGAGCCCGAGCGCATAGCTGACCTCCGTGACCGTCGGCCGCGCGACGCCAGCCAGGTCCGCCACGGTCCAGGCCAGCCGGATGACCCGATCAACGCCGCGCGCGCTGATCTCGCCGAGGTCCATCGCCCGTTCCAGCGGGGCTAGCGCGCCCGGCGCTGGCGAGTAGCTCCGCCGCAGCTCGCTGCCGGGGATCTCGGCGTTGAGCCGCCACCGACTCCCGCGCAGCCGGAATGCGGCCCGCTCCCTGGCCAGCTGCACCCGCTTGGCCACTACCGAGCTCGGCTCGGTGAACTGCCGGTCGCTGAGCAGCTCGGCTCGGCCGACCGGCAGGAACTCCACCTTCACGTCCACCCGGTCGAGCAGCGGCCCGGACAGCCTGGCCAGGTACCTGCGGCGAGCCACTGGCGGGCACGTGCAGGCCGCCCGCGCTGCCAACGGCCTGGCCGTCAGCCCAGCCGATCCCACCGCGGCCGGCCCCGAACCCGCCGCCCGGGCGCACGGGCACGGGTTGGCCGCGAGCAGCAGCGTGAACTTGGCCGGGAACCGCGCGGTAAGCCCCAACCGGGCCACCACGACCTCGCCGGATTCCAGTGGCTGGCGCAGCGCATCGAGGACGTCCCTGGAGAACTCCGGCGCCTCGTCAAGGAACAGGCAGCCGTGATGGGCCAGCGAGGCGGCACCAGGCAGGATGATCCCGCTGCCGCCGCCGACGATCGCGGCCTTGGTCGCGGTGTGGTGCGGCGCGCAGAACGGCGGATGAATCAACAGCGGGCCGCCGGGCGGCAGCGTACCCGCCACCGAGTGAATGGCGGTGACCTCCAGGGCGGCGGCAGCCTCCAGCCGCGGCAGGATCGTCGGAAGCCGCTCGGCCAGCATCGTCTTGCCGACTCCCGGCGGACCAAGCAGGAGCAGGTGATGCCCGCCGGCCGCGCAGATCTCGGCGGCCCGCCTGGCGGTCGGCTGCCCCACCAGCTCGGCCAGATCACGGCCGGGAACCTCCGCTCCCGCCGGGCCGGGGCCGCCGCTGTCTGGAGGCAGCGAGCCGCCCTGCCATATCGCCGCGCCCGATGATCCCGCAGCCGGGCAGCCGCCGCGCAGCCAGCCGAGCAGCGAGCTGAGGCTGTTCGCGGCGAGGACCCGGACGCCCGGAACGAGCGCCGCCTCGGGCGCGTTGTCCGCCGGCACCACAACGGTGCCGAACCCGGCCGCTACGGCCGCCGCCACCGCCGGCAGGACGCCTTGTACGGGGCGGAGCCTGCCATCGAGCCCGAGCTCGCCGATGAACATCAGGTCCGCCAGGCTCGCCGCGGGCAGGACCTCGGCGGCGCCGAGGATGGCCACGGCGATGCCGACGTCGAAGCTGCTGCCGCGCTTGGGCAGGCTGGCCGGCGACAGCCCGACCGTGATCCGGCGCTGCGGCCAGGCTTCCTTGCTGTTGATGATCGCCGCCCGGATCCGGTCCCGCGCCTCCCGTAGCGCGGTGTCGGGCAGGCCCACCAGGAGCAGCGCGACCAGGCCGTTCTCGATATCAGCCTCGATCTCGACGTGATGCCCCTGCACGCCCACCAGCGCGATCGAGTGGGTCCGGGCCAGCGCCATCTAGCCCACCCCGCGGACATGGTCAACGGAGAATTCGCCCGACTCGGACCGCAGCACGCCCACCACGTCGATGCGTATCTCGTCGAACAGGATCCCGTGTGCGACCAGCCAGCGGATCGCAAGCCGCCGCAGCCGGTTCCGCTTCTGCCGGGTGATCGCCTCCAGCGGCGTGCCGTACCTGACACCTGAGCGGGTCTTCACCTCGCAGATGACCAGCGCCCGCCGCTCGGCGGCCACGATGTCGATCTCGCCATCGGCGCACCGCCAGTTCCGGTCGAGTATTCGTAGCCCGGCCCGCTGCAGATGCTCGACAGCCAGTTGCTCGCCCCGCCTGCCCAGGATGTCCTTGGCATTCAACTCACACCACCTCCGGCACCGACGGTGCCGGATCCGGGAACGCCGGGCTGAAGCCCGTCAGCCGCTGTGGCCCAGCGGCGCAGGAAACCGGCGACGGTGGATGAAACAGCCGGAATGTCAGTACCGGCGGCTTGGATGCCCGGCCGCGCCCCGCTGGCAATGTGATGAATGTGGCAGCGGGCCAGTCAGGTCGATTACTTCAGACATCCAACTATGAGTTGGATGAGTCCGCGACGAACGCGCCCCACCCGGGCTCTACCTTGATCAGCCCGTCATCCCGCAGGACCCGCAGCGCCCGCAGCGCCGTGTTCCTGCTGACGCCGTAGGTCTCGCAGAGCCGGGGTACCGGGGGAACCTGCTCGCCGGGCAGCAGCGCGCCGGACTCTATCTGCTCGCGCAGGGCAGCCGCCACCCGCCGGTACGGCGGTACGGCATCCCTGGGCATGCGACCAGGCTAAACAATTACGCGGCTAAGGATCTTCCTGGCAGTTTCGGGGGGTCCAAGGTAGTCCTAGGCCGGGTAGACTTCTGGTCCAGGAGGTAGCAATGCTGGGCAAGGACCAACAGACCACGCTGAACATGCTGCGCTGGCACTGGGAGAAGGCGTACGCCATCAACTGCGACGGCGAGACCTGGTCGGCCATCCCCGCCGCCGCCCCGGAGGCGGTGTTAACCGCGAACAGCGGGATGGGGCTGCGGACGCTGATGCAGAACGACCATGCCGCCCGCGCCATGCGGGCCGGCGCCACCGCCGCCCGCTGGGCAGGCGGGTGCAGTACCTGAGAGAGGGAATCGCATGGAGGCTAGGCTCTCAGCCGCCGAGCCGACCCGCCGCAGCCCTACAGCGACCGCGACCGCCTCGCCGAGATCATTACTGAAGCCCGCCTGCTGCTGGCCCGGCGCAGCGAGGTTCCCGCCGGCGGCTGGCCTGCCCGCTGCGGCGAGCTGGAGGCGATGCTCAAGATGCTCGCCCGACAGCGCCGAGGCCGCCGTCGCCGAGGGGGCTGAGCCCGCGTGACCCGAAGCGCTACTATTACTGCCCGTAAGCCTGGATTACGATCCGTAAATGCGCGACTCGCCGCGTAAGTTGTTGCACGTCGTGTCGCGCGGCACCGTGCGGCGGGCCGTGGGCATGCTGCGGGATGAAGGGCTGGTCTACACGGTCGGCGCCCGTGGCACCTTCGTCCGGTAGCGCTACTTCCGGCCGAAGATCGCACGCAGGATGGCGGGAGCCTCTTGTGGCCGACACTTGCGCAGGGCAAAAAGGCCGAGCACCAGCCGAGGCCGGGTCAGCAGGAAGACCACGACGACCAGGGCGACGGCATACCAGGGCATACCCGTAGCGCGATGAACGATGTCGGCTAGGAAGAGGTAGACGGACACCGGCTCGCCCGGCTCTGGCTGTTGCGCGCTGGCATGTGGGCTGATTGCATAGAAGGCTCCTTGTGCTGGGGGTAGGCAGGCCGGACGACTCGTCCAAGGCTCCGGCCTGCCTTTTCCTTGCGAGCACAATCTGTAGAAAAACTACAGTCGTGTAACTACTAGATAACGGCTGTAGGTTCACCGCGCTGGCGCAGCGGCTTGACAGAAATGACACATGGGGGAGACCGCCTACTCGCCTCAGTGAATTAGGAGTGAGCGCCGGGTTCTGTCGCGCGTTCTACGGGAAATAGTGGCGTTACATCCCGAACGAGCTGAAATACTTGCGGCGCTCATCCTCCCCTATGCCGTCAACTGCGCGCACCAGCTCGGCCGCGCGGGCAGCCACGGACTCGTCTGGATCACTTGCTAGCTTCCTCGCAAGATCAGCAGGCACAGCACACGGCTCTGTCCTGGCTACCTCCAGCAGGTCTGCTATCGCATAGTCCCGGTCATTCCGATCATGGCTCGCTGCCATCCGGTCGAAGATCGCGCGGGCAGCGGCCCGGCGCAGTAGAAGCTGCTTCGCACCAGCCCTGGCTGCGGCATGCACGTACCAGTCCTCCGTGCTTGGCTGAGCAAGCTTGCCCAGCAGAGCGATGGGCACACGGCCCGGAGCTGACTCTGCCCACTGCCACATCAGCACGGCCGCGCTGCTACGTAGGGAGAAATCGGCAGACCGAGCCAGGGCCTCCACGTCCTCGATCTTGACTAGCATTGGGTCCAGCCGGTCTGCGGCCTCAAGCAGCGAGCAGGCGACCAGCTCGCAAGTGTGATCATTGGTCGTTGTGGCCACGCGAATGACCGCCTCGACAGTGGCCTGCTGCTGATCTCGGGAGAGATGCAGGAACAGCCGATTCACGCGGCGTTCAGCTTCCTCATGCTCACC
>WNFY01011420.1_pt1 | contig 11123 bp, 10 predicted proteins | sample 5400091 | NCBI WGS metagenome assembly WNFY01 (sample SAMN13153364, study PRJNA577476) | soil metagenome | isolation source: 60 cm soil or saprolite under grassland replicate 1 | place: USA:California | collected 2016-06-15
TAGCTATACCCAAGCGCTATAAATTGCAAATTGTATATTGTAAATTGCAGCTCGAGAGTTATCTGCAATCTGCAATTTACAATATACAATTTACAATCGCTATACTTCGCCGTACTCCTCCAGCAGATCGCGCCACTCGCCGGTCAGTTCGTCGCGGCGGGCGGCGTAGTAGATATGGTCGGCGCCGTCCTCGTCGCGATACACCAGATCGACCTGGCTGCGCATCGGCCGCAGATAGCCGACATTGCCCCACCAGCGAATTTTATGCTCCTCGACCGGCAAGTCCTGGAGCGCCATCCGCGCGGCGTACTGTCGCACGGTTCCCTCCTCGATATCCTGCAGTCGCCAAGGTGCATTGCTGATCTCGCCGGTGCGCAGGTTGCGAAAGATAAAGCGCTGCTCGCCATCTTCGTCGTTGATCAAACTGACCACCTCGATGCCGGTGCGCGGGCGCGGCACGCGGATCAGGTTCAGCCAGGCTTCGGTAAGTTTCTCGCGCGGCACGGCAGGAAACTCCTGCGTCGTGACGCCCTCTTTGTCCTTCATCGCCAAGTCGAAGCGCGGCGCCTGGCTCTCGTCGCGGTGGATGTGCCAAAGCCCGCCGCGCCCGCGCCAACGATAGCGCCGCTCGCCCCACGACGCATCGCCGTCGAGTGAGGGTAGCTCACCATTGTCGAGCTCGGGTGCGAGCTCCGGCTCGTCTTCGTGAAATGCATGTGGCTCGCTCTCAATCGCCTCGCCCTCGCGCTCGCCCAGCAGCGCCTGCCAGCCCTCGCCAAGCCCCCAATCTGAAACGCCAAAGAATACATGATCGATCACCCCGTTGGCGTCGCGATGCACCAGATCATATTTGGTGCGGTTGCCCTGGCGGTAGGCGCGCCACAGCCCCAGCCGCCCGCGCCATTTGGCCTGGCTTTGGATGTCGATCCGGCCATCGCGCAGGTCTTCGTAGCGGCTGATCGCATACGACCACAGGCCCTGCGCTCGGTCGCGCGTCACCCCGGCGGTAGTGCGCAGGTCGCGCACCTCATAAAGCCAGATGCCGGCACGTTTCTGTGCGGCCACGATCTCGACGCCGCTGCGCGGTAGATCGAGGTCCTGTCCATTGTCGAGCGGCGACGACGCGCCTTCGGCCATGGCGCGCCGGCAGAGCTGGATGACCTCGCCACGATCGGCCGGCGCGGTTTCGCCATCGCGCCGAACGTAGATCGCGCCGTCGCGGGCGATATAGGGCGGGTGTTCGGGCGCGCGCACCTCGATGCGAATAAGATCGCGGCCCTCGTAGTTCATCAGCTCCATCGTCAGGTATGGCTGTGGAGTCACTTGCTCTTGTACCTGGCGGCGCAGCTGCTCGCTGACCTGATCGGGCCGCGGCACGCCGACCACGCCGCTATCTTCGACGCCGACGATCAGCACTCCGCCGCCCGTATTTGCCAGCGCCGCCACGTCGCGCCAGAGGTTGTCGAGCTGATCGGGCCGCCCGTCACGCAGAATCTGCCGTTCGTTGGGTTGGCCGGCGCGCAGGGTGTCGATCTCCCACTGCTTCTGGTCGCGCTTGGGCACCCGCACGCGGTCGAAGTCTTGCGAGGCGAATAGCGCCTTGAGTGCGGCAAATGACGTATCGGGCAACATCATCTCGACATAACGATCGCCAATGCCGTGGCGATGCCAGGCGCTGCCATCGCCGGCAGTGGTGCGGCGCAGGCGGTGGGCGTCCGATCCCTGGATGCAGAACATGCGCCGCTCGTAGTGCTCGGTTTTGCCGTTGTAGAAACCCGGCGAGGTGAATTTTTCGTGGTCGGTGTAGAAGTTCACGAACTCCAGCGCATGCAGCGAGGGGTGTTGGGTCGCGGCGATGCGCGATTGGCCGCTGGTGCCCATGCGCAGCGTCTCGGTGATCACGCCGTTGGGGCCATTGGCGTGCGCGGCGATCGCTAGGCCGCCGGCGCGGTTGATGATCTCATAGGATTCGGTGACGTGGCGTGTGTCGGGAACCGCGCATGCGCCGCGCTTCAGCAGATCGGGCTGGACGCCGAGCTGCAGCAGCGTCGCCTCGATCAGGCTAACTGGGCGGTCGGGCGCGAATAGCGCCAAGATATGTGCGCCAAAATGCGAGGTAAACTCAAAGCCGGGCAGAACAGTGATCTTCGCCAGCAGCCGCCGATACTCGTCGATCCGGCGCTGCTCTTCGTCGGTCAGCCGTTTTGCGCGCTCAAGCGTCTGTAAGAAGTCGATCTCTTGGCGCATCTGCTCGTAGCCATGCACGCTGTTATGATCGGTGAACGCGATCAACTCCAGCTCGCGGCGCTCGGCCTCTTGCAGAATTTCCAGATATGTGACTTGTGGCTCTGCGTAATCTTCCGAAGCAGGTGTGTGAATATGTAAATCGGCCCGAACCCAACAATATCCTTCGCGGACATTACTCCCATTGGTCGTCATACATTTTTACTCCAACACGATCAAACTACTATATTTTTCTCGAACCCCGCAAGCGCTAACGCTTAATCGTCGCATGCGCGGCCGGCTCTTTCTCTACATTTGTTCTGATATTGTGCGCTGTGCTGCCGACCTCCTTTGCTTGAGCTGTGAACAAGCGATCAAATATTCGCCGGATCTCCCGGCAATTTTTGAAATATCTTTACAGGCTGGAATTGTATGATACCCGAAAGCGCGCTATCTGGCAATGGTGATTCGCCACACATGTGGTATGATCGCATGTCAGCCGACGGCCTGCGGCGCATGATCGAAGCGGGGATCAATCATATGCGTTGTTCCGTTCGGGAGCGTGCTAATATACCGTTGTAGAGTCGCAAAAGGATGCGCTTATGTGCCCGGAACCCGAGCAGATTGGCGATTTGATCTATCTGCCGAATCCCGATTATCCTTACCCATTCCCGGTCGCGTCGCCGCCGCATTACTGGATGACCGAGCAGACCGGCCGGCTGGCCGATGCGATCGAGGCCTATATCAATGGCGACGCGCTTACGCCCGACGCGCTCGGACTGATCAAGCAGTATCTGCGGCAATACCTGGAGCGCGCGGTGATGACCGGCGACGCGAAGCGCAACCTGCTCTTGGATCAGCTCGCCTCGCTGCGCAACGGCCGCGAGATCGAGCGCTTCGCGGATGAGCTGGCGGAGATCGGGGTCGAGCCGTTTTAGACATAGGCTACCGCAAGTGCCATCCTAAGTTCCCATAGTTCCTTTAGTTCCCGTGCGAAGGAACTATGGGAACTATGGGAACTTCCGAAATCCTGATTGAAATTGTGATAGCCTGTATTAAGTTCGTACGGCCCACGGTTGACAGCAGCGTCATCACCGGCTACAATGTCGAGCAAGCGACGATCATCGGGGCGTAGCGCAGTCTGGTAGCGCACCTGAATGGGGTTCAGGAGGTCGCTGGTTCGAATCCAGTCGCCCCGACCAGCTTATCACACCAGGCACCCGTACGGGTGTCTTTTGTGTTTTCAGGCGCTGTAATCAGATGCTGTTTGGCCGTCCCTCAACACGCTATGGGCACTCAGGGAACTTGATAGAGATTGGGCTACTGCTTGTAGCACTGGCCGAGTTCCCGACGCCATCGACCGCCGTCAGGCTGAGAAGAGGTGCAGCACCGGTCCCAGTCCAGCTCCCGATATTGCAGACGGTATAGTATTACAACGCGAAGTTCCCGAACGCCGCAAGGCGGGCGAGGATGCGCTTTCGATGGGAGACGGCTGCTGCATGATTGCGCCGCTGATAGTACGAAATTCGTGATACTCAATGTCATCGCCTGCGGCGTCAGCGTGCCGGTCGGTGATGCTGTCGGCGTCTCCGTCGGCGTGGGCGTCGGCGTTACCGTGGAGAAGTGCGGCGTTACCGTGAATATGCTTGGGGAGGTTGCCGTCGGCGTAATAGTCGAGCTTGTGCTGCATCTCAGCGGGGAAGCCTCGCCAAGATACACGAGATCCAGATAATTGCCGGACTTATCAAACCATCGCACTAGGAAGTTCCCAACGCGCGCCACATGAATAGCTTCGGACGTATTGATGCCGACGATTCGATCGAAGATCGGCAGCGACAAAACTGTGTAATGGATAACGTGGTCATTGAACGCCGCGTAGACACGCGGACCGTTCGCGGTACCATCAAACCCAGCAACCCAATCGCCCACCGTCAATTCGTGTGGCAAGAGCGGGTAGCCAGACGGTGGCGCCGAGTTGGGATCCGGCCAGGGCACAACTTCGTCAAACCCTTGCTCCAATGTACCGGTGCCGCTGATCGCGGCGCTGAACGCATCGAAGTCGGTTGTTCCGCCCTGCCATGTTAAAAAGTGATAGTTCAGTATGGGCGTCCCGAACTCGCCGTACCGATAAAGGCGACGCTGCGTCTTGTTGGTGTAGGTTCCATCGCTGTACAAACCGTAATATGGAAGTTCGGCAGGTTCGGTAGGCGGGACAAAGCCATTCGCGTCGAGCAGGCTGGCATCAATCCCAATTGGATACGCCCAACTGCATGCCGGCGGCGTGAATGTCGCGGATGGCGTGGCACTGGGTGTGGTTGTACTATTTGGCGGCGCCGCGCAGATCGGGCGTTTGTATTACCACCAGGCCGCCGAGCAATACGAGGGTCACGATCGCCGATCCCATCAGGCGGCGAGTTCGCGTGCCAGCGTGCGACATTGGGCTGTCCTTCAAGTACTCCGATTGATTCGATCTGCGAATGCACGCGAATGTTTGGGGATAAATTTTCACGTTTATTCGCGGAGATGAGCCGATTCCGCAAAGCATAGTGGAACTATAGCAGCGCTCCGATCGGACGTCAATGGCGCAGTAATCGAGGCGTCTTTGGAGCGGCGCGGACTGGCCGCCGAGCGCCGTCCTGGGCGCTATTGTCGTTGCGTACGATGCGGAGTAGTAATCAGACCTATAGAAGCCCGGATATTGCGGCGCATACCGTCAAAATACTAAGCTTGGTCGTATACGTTAGGTTGAGTTATGTTCAAGTACAATATTTCTATTGACGCTGTGCATAAGATCTGATATATTTCTAATGCCTCAAACATAACGATCCACCACACACTGCTCGCCTCGTCATCGCACATTGCAGTATTAAAAATATCCGTAGTCAAAAGTAAGAAACCGAATCTTGGTTCGTTTCTTGCTATGCAAAGCGATTGAACGGTATAAAGTCGCTGCTGGCGACCGATCCTGCGAGACAATATTTGACAGATTCTTACCGATGATTATCTCTTCACGATTGCTCAACGCGCAGTAGCAACTGTGCAAGGTAGACACTTGAGGAGGTTAGCGATGATGCCGATTGAATTGGTAAAGCCCTGGCGGATAATCGCGTGTCTCATACCCTGCCTTTATGCAGGCCTGCTGATTTGGCAGGCGAACAACTCGCGAATGTTGATTCTTATCGCGGCTGCAGTCATGTTGGTGCTCGTGTATTCGGTTAGTGCCCTCGGATATCCGCTCTCAATCTTCATCACGGCCTTCGCCGGCACTTCTTTGCTGCTTGCCTGCATCTTCGTATTGTATGCGGGTCTGCCGAGCTCTGACTTGACATCGACCACGCGCACGCCACTAGAGGTGTGGGTGGCATTGCCGCTGGCGCTTGGCTATATCGGTTGGGGGGTGCTGACCGCCCGGCGATTCATGTATTATGTATAGGCCCCGAGATCTGCGAGTATATCGCTCGATTGCCTTGCGCCGAAGATTTGCCGCAAAAAACGACTCACACTTCTGAAGATGTACGCCTCTGTGCGCTTGGCATACTGAAAGCCTATAGTGTATCAGGGAACTGTGGAGTGCTCCAATTCCCACGGCTCCTCGGTAAGGAATTGATAGAAGCGGCATGCGCGGCCATTGGGCTGCGCATGCCGCTTTGGCGTCTGCTTGGCCAGAAACGCGTGTCAATGGTTGCGTGCTACGCTATTCCGTGTTACAATCGCGCCCGAGTGCCGTGTCGCACTATTTTTTGCTTTCCTCTTGCCATGCCTTGACGCTTGCGATATAATAGCCCCGTAGCTTTACACATTATCCGGCATTGTTCAGCCTTCGGGCAAGAATGGTACCCTCGCATCCGTAAAAGATTACACTTGAAACCATCTACGCTGTTTCAGCAGCGGGAGGATCGAAATGGCAAGCATGAGCCTGCAAGCGTCCTACGATCAAGCTCGGCAGTCGCTCGAAACCAATGATCTTGACCGAGCGATCGGTTTGGCCCAACATATTCTTGATCAATACCCCGATAACCTTGAAGCATATCGTATCCTCGGTGAGGCATACCTGGCAAACCGGCAGCTCGACCGTGCGCAGGAGTCGTTTGAGCGCGTGCTGCGTTCCGATCCCGAAAACATTCCCGCACATGTTGGCTTAGGCATTACGGCCGAGCGCCAGGGTAAGCTCGATCGCGCGATCGCCGAGTTCGAGCAAGCGCTGGAGATTAAGCCTGATATGACTGAGCTACGAAGCCAGTTGCTGCGGCTGTATAGCGAGGGCTTTGGCAGCGAGAACGCGCAGCTTCGCCTTAGCCGGGCTGGCCTGGCCCGCCTGTATGCCAAGGGCCATATGCTGCCCCAGGCGATCAGCGAGTTTCGCCAGGTGATCAACGATCAGCCGGATCGCTTTGATGCGATGGTCGCACTGGCCGAAGCGCTCTGGCGCGATGGCCAGGAGGATGAGGCGATCGATCTCTGCCGGGATATTCTGGCGGAGCGCCCAGAGTCGCTTAAGGCCAACCTGCTGCTTGGTTATCTGCTGTCGTCGTCCGGCCGGCCCGAGGGCGAGCGCTACTGGCAGGCCGCCACGGGCATGGATCCATACCAGAGTGTTGCTCAGGCGCTGTTCGAGACGTTGCCGCAGGATCAAAGCGAACCGCCAATGATCGAGGAGTGGGATGAGGCCGCCTGGCGCGGCCGCCGCGCCGCCGATCAACAGGAGCAGATCGCGGCGACGCGCCCAATGGAGGCGGTTACGCCGGTCGGCACGCCGACCGATTCTACGCCAGTCTTTGGCGCTGGCTGGCTTGAAGAACCGGCGACTTCGCCGCCTATGGCTTCCGGCAGCGGCGCGGCGCCTTCCGAAACCGATGATTTTCTGGCCAGCCTGCTGGCGCTCGATACCGCTCCGCCACCTACGCCCCACAGTGCAGTCGCCCCGATCTCCGATGAGGACTTAGGGCTAGATGCCGATATGATGCCTTTCTCGCTCGAAGATCTGGATAGCACCGCGCCTGCCAAGCCAGCCGAGGGTCTGACCGATCAGCCTGCTCCGAGCGCGCCGGTGGCGGAAGAAGAGCCGGCGATCACGCCCTTCTCGTTGAGCGATCTGGGGCTGTCCGACGACGAGATTGCGAGCATGAACGACTTGAGTGGTGCGCCACCGGCCGCGCCGGTGGCGGAAGAAGAGCCGGCGATGACGCCCTTCTCGTTGAGCGATCTGGGGCTGTCCGACGATGAGATTGCTGGCTTCGGCGGCCCGAGCAATACGGCGCCGACACAACCTTCGGCGAGCGATGATGAACCGACGATTACGCCCTTCTCGCTGAGCGATCTCGGCTTGTCCGACGACGAGATGGCTGGGCTGGACAGCCTACAGGCCGAGAGCAACCAGCCTGCGCCTTCTGCGTCAGCGCAGGCATCGCTTGGCGGACTGTCCAATCGATCGGGCGACGCCGATGCCGCCGACACGGCCGACCTGCCGATTGATCTGCAGCCGTTTTCATTTGACGATTTTGATTTGAATGCTGAAAGTGGCACCTCTGCGCACATGAGCGGTTTGCCATCAGCGCTCCAGCCGTTTTCGCTTGATGATACGCCGCCGCAACGACCGCGAGTGCCCGGTTTCGGTGCGCCGGAGTCATCAGAGAACGAGGCCGCCGCTGAAGAGGCCGATGAGGGAAATACCACCGCTGAGCCACGCGGGTATAGCTGGCAGCAGGCTACCCAGAAATCGGAGCCTAACTTCCTGAAACCGCCTCGTGAGGATCCGCTGGTTGGTGATGTCTCTATCTTCTCCAAGCTGAAGCAGCACCACGACACACTGGAGCCGCAGCCGAACGTGCCGTTGCCGCCGGTGCCGATAGAGCCGGATGAGCATCTGGGGCTGTTCTCGCTCGACGATATATCGCTGCGCGATGAAACTGACGTGCGCGCGCCACACGCAGATGTACCCAAGACCGAGCCTCCTGCCGCGCCGCCGGAGATCGAGAATCTCGAGGATGCGCTGGCCAGCGGGCAAGTGCAGCCATTCTCCTTCGCCGATCTTGGTCTTTCTGAAGAAGAAATTGCCGCAATGGGAATCGAGGGTGCGTCTCCGCCAGTGGCGCCAACCGCCCCCGCGGCTCAGCCGGAAGCACCTTCCGCCCCCCCATCGGAGATCGAGAATCTCGCGGATGCGCTGGCCAGTGGGCAAGTGCAGCCGTTCTCTTTTGCCGATTTGGGTCTCTCGGAAGAAGAGATGGCATTGCTGGAAGGTGCCGCGCCCGAGTCCTCGGCCACAGCGGATCAGCCGGAGGCGCCTGCCGCGCCCGAGATTGAGAATCTTCAGGACGCCCTGTCGAGTGGGCAGGTGCAGCCGTTCTCGCTGCACGACCTTGGCCTCTCGGACGACGAAATCGCCGCAATGGGCATCAGCGAGGCTGAAGGGCTGGCGCCGGCCGCCGAGTTGCCGGAAGCACCGGCAGCGCAGATCGACGAATTCGAGGTTGAGAGTCCTGCTTCCACCACCCCGAACCCGCCATCACAGAGCAGCGCGGCCTCCGGCGATGAAGAGGGGTTGCTGCTAAGCGATATCAAGCCATTCTCGCTGACTGATCTTGGTCTCTCAGATGATGAGATCGAAGCGCTCGGCCTGAACTCCGCGATCGAGTTGGAGGACAATGAAGATGTGGGCCTGGGCCTTACTGAAGAAGAGCTTGAGGGCCTCGACGGCGGCGATCTAAAATGGGCGCTGCAACCCTCGGTGCCTACCGTGCCGCCGGCCGAGTCGCCACCGAGCGACCAACCCGCGCCACCAGCCGATCAGTCCGATTCGCAAGTGACCAGCGGCGATCTGGTCGTCGATCGCTTGATCGCACTAGGCCACCAGCAGGGCTATATCGATATCTCCGATATCATCGCCAACTTCGAGGATCCCGAGGCCGAAGCGGCGCGGATCGAGGCGATCGGCATGCGCTTGCACGAGGCCAACATTGAAATTCGCGATGGCGATGAAATCATCGATATGGATGCGGAATATGAGGAGGAAAGGCCGGGCGCTGAGCCACCTGGCGAGGCGCCGGCGACTTCCGAGATCCCGACCCCGCCGCCTGCCTCCTATCCATTGCGCGATCTCGATCTCGTCACCGAAGATTTCGATCGGCCGAGTCCCGCGCCTGCGGCCGAGCCGGCGAGCGACGAGCCGGCGATGACACCCTTCTCGCTGAGCGACCTGGGGCTGACGGATGAAGAGATCGCCGCGCTGGGCCTAGGCACACCCGCTGCGGCCGAGGAGCCGCCTGCCGCTGAGCCAGCCGCGCCGGCCGAAGAGCCGCCGCCTGCGAGCGACGAGCCGGCGATGACACCCTTCTCGCTGAGCGACTTGGGGCTGACGGATGAAGAGATCGCCGCGCTTGGTCTCAGCCCCTCTCCGATCGATAACGACACCGGCGTGCCCGAGGTAAGTGCCCCAAGCGAGGCGGAATCGTCCGATCAGGATACCCTTCGTTCATTGGTCGATACCACCGAGCAGGCGCCCGCCGCGCCGCCCGAAGCTCCGCAGCCGGAATTGGAAGCATCGCCAGCGGCGCCGCCCGAGGAGCCGCCGGTAGTACGCGCAGCGCCTGCCACGCCGGCGGAGGAAGCGCCGGTAGTACGCGCAGCGGCTCCTGTGGCCACGCCGCCCGCGGCTCCCGTTGAAACCAACATGCCGATGGGCAATGATGTGCTCGACACGTTCCTGAGCCAGCTAGAGACCGATCCGGACAACGATGTCTTACGATTATCGGTTGCGCGGGTTGGTACCCAGATCGGAATGACCGATCTTGCGGTACAACAGTATAAATATTTGATCAAGCACAGCCGATTGTTGAATGATGTCGTCGGCGAGTTGCAAGACTTAATCGCGGATAACGATGATGTCCGGGTGCTACAGCGCCTCCATCGCACGCTCGGCGACGCATTAACGAAACAGGGCCGGCTCCGTGAGGCAATTGAAGAATATAGCTGGACACTTGGCGGGCCACGTGGCGCACGCTAACCAGTATTCCCTCCAAAGGAAAGGCTAAAGTCATGAGGCGGATCGTCGAAGACCTAATCCGTGTCGACGGTGTCATTGGCAGCCTGCTCGTCGGCAAGGATGGGTTGGTCGTAGCGAGTACGTTAATGGATGAGGAAGATGCCGAGATCCTTGGGGCCATGTCGGCGGCCGTCTTTGGCGAGATCGACAAAGCGACTAAACGTATTGGCGTTGGTATGCTTGTCGATTCGATTATTGATGCGGAACAAGGGTCAATCCTGATGCTTGAGGCCAAAGATCTCATTCTAGTGGTTATCACACAGCGGATGGTGAATTTAGGTCTCGTGAAGATGGAGATGCGCCGAGCCGCTAAGCGTATTAGCGAGGCTGTTCCGATCTAGCACCCCTGCTTTGAGAATATTGGGACTTCTGCAGATGGAACGATCACTGATTATTCTGAAACCCGACGCCGTACAACGCGGGCTGATTGGGCCGATATTAACTCGCCTAGAGCAGCGCGGCCTGAAGCTCGCCGGGCTCAAGCTGATGCGGATCGACGAAGCGCTCGCACGCCGCCATTATGCTGTGCATGAAGGTAAGCCATTTTTCAATGGCTTGGTCGAATATATTATTTCTGGTCCTGTCGTCGTCGCGTTGGTGATAGGCAAAAACGTTATCAACACAATGCGCAGCACTGTCGGTGCAACAAATCCTTCACAGGCGGCTCCCGGCACAATTCGTGGCGATTTTGCGGTGGAGATTGGCCGCAATCTCATCCACGCTTCCGACTCGCCCGAGAATGGTGAAAAAGAACTGGCGTTGTTCTTTCAGCCAAGCGAGCTGGTTGAGTTCGAGCGTAGCAGCGATCGCTGGATCTACGAGTAGTCGCGATCCTCAGGGCGCGCAGACCAACAAGCAG
>WNFY01005782.1_pt1 | contig 11122 bp, 11 predicted proteins | sample 5400091 | NCBI WGS metagenome assembly WNFY01 (sample SAMN13153364, study PRJNA577476) | soil metagenome | isolation source: 60 cm soil or saprolite under grassland replicate 1 | place: USA:California | collected 2016-06-15
TTTACGAACGATTCCGCTATACTTCCTGAGGATTTTTCGTCGTCGCTCGTCGGGGGGCGGGCGGGAAAGGAGCCCCGGCAAGGCCGGGGTTAATCTATGCCAGCGATAGTGGTTGTGGGCGGCCAGTGGGGGGACGAGGGCAAGGGCAGGATCGTAGACCTCCTGGCACAAAAAGCGAATATCGTCGCCAGGTACTCGGCTGGCAACAACGCCGGGCACACCATCATCAACGAACTCGGCGAGTTCAAGCTCCATCTCGTTCCCGCCGGAATCTTCTACCCCGATAAGCTCTGCCTTATCGGCAATGGCGTCGTCGTAGACTGCGCGGAGCTACTCCGCGAGATCAAAGACCTCGAAAGTCGCGGCGTAAGTGTTCGCGGCCGCCTCTTCCTCAGCGACCGGGCACATGTGATCATGCCCTGGCACCGGTTGATTGACGAGCTGGACGAGAAGCTGCGCGGTGAGGGCGCGATCGGCACGACAGGTCGTGGTGTTGGCCCCGCCTTCGTCGACAAAGTGGCCCGCGCCGGCGTCCGCATGGCCGATCTTGTCGATCCAGAGGCTTTGCTCAGCCTTCTCTCTTTTCTCGTCCCCTATAAGAACGCCGTTCTGCAGAAGCTCTACAGCGCGGACCCTCTGGAAATGGAAAGCGTTGCAGACGAGTACCGCGATTTCGGCGCCCGACTCGCGCCCTACGTTGCCGATACGTCGTCGCTCGTCCATCAGGCGCTGAAGACCGGCGATACTGTTCTTCTCGAGGGCGCACAGGGCTCGCTGCTGGACCTCGACTCCGGGACCTACGAATACGTCACGTCTTCTGTCCCATCCTCGCTGGCTGCCGGTGCTGCCATCGGCATGGGCATCGGCCCCACGCAGATCCAGTCGGTCCTCGGCGTTTTCAAGGCCTATAACACGCGCGTCGGCAACGGCCCGATGCCCACCGAACTGCTCGACGAGACCGGCCGCCTGCTGCGCGAAGGAGGCCCCAAACCCGAGTATGGCTCCACTACGGGCCGCCCGCGTCGCTGCGGCTGGTTCGACGGTGTCGCCGCGCGCCACAGCGTCCGCATCAACGGCCTTTCCTCCGCTGCTCTTACGCGCCTCGACGTACTGGATCCTCTGCCAACCATCAAGGTCTGCACCGCTTACCGTGTTCATGGCGAAGAGACCGATTCGATGCCGGCCGCCGGCGCCGCGCTCGCCGCCGCTCAGCCTGTATATAAAGAGCTTCCGGGTTGGCAGAAGCAAACTGCCGGCATAAGAAGGTTCGGGGACCTGCCCCCGGAGGCGCAGTCGTATGTTCGCTTCATACAGGATATGCTCGGCGTGAAAATTTGCCTCGTCTCCGTGGGCCCCGAACGCGAACAGGCGATCAGGCTTGAGCGTATAATCTGACGGAATGTCAGACGCCGTAACTCCCTGGCTGCACATCTTGGCGGTAACAGTCTGGGTGGGTCCGCAGTTCTTCCTCTTCATCGCCGCGCTTCCCGCGATCCGCACCATCGAGGACCGTCAGGCGCGGGCGCGCGTCATGCGCGTGATTGTCACGCGCTTCGGCTGGCTGGCCTGGGCGGCGATGGCAGTGATCGTCCTCACCGGCATCTCGAACCTCTTCCAGGTCGGGGACGACACCCCACTAAGCTGGTCGACCGCCTTTGATTTCCGCTACGGCCGCATTTTCGCCGAGAAGATGGTTCTGGTCGGGATCACCGTCGCCTTAACCGCGGTCCATACGTTCGTCGTCGGGCCGCGGCAGTTGGCTCTGAACGAACAGATGGACGCCGACCCGACGCAGGTCGCGCGCTTGCGCCGGGTGTCGATCGCCATCAGCGTGACCTCGCTCCTCGCCAGCGTCCTCGCAATCTTTATGGGCGCCCTGCTCGCCAACCACACCTACTCCTTCGAACCCGATTGACCGGCCCGCGCGTCGAAATCACCTATTGCACGCGATGCAAGTTCCTCTTACGCGCCGCCTGGCTCGCCCAGGAGCTGCTCACCACATTCGAGTCCGAGCTGGCGGAAGTCGCTCTTCGGCCCGGCTCGGGTGGGGTATTCGAAGTGCGCATGGACGGCGAGGTCATTGCGTCGAACGCGAACAGCGGGGCGATGCCGGATGTCGGCGAGGTGAAGCGCCTCCTGCGCGACCGTATCGCGCCCGGCCGACCCATCGGCCATGACTAGCCCCCGCCGGAATTATAGGAGAGGTCCAGATCCCGTTCGTCCCGAGTGTCCTTCTCTGAAGGACGTATCGAGGGACATGAAGCGGCAGCTGCGCTTGAAGCTACCTAGAAGCGTCCGGGCGGCGACTTAAACCCCTCGAACGGGCTCTCCCGCTTTGCCCAGCGCCGCCGCCGCAGGATCTTGCCCACCTCGTCGGCGATGTCCGCCGGATTGATTTCGTGTTCCATGCCGTTCAGCGAGTCGGGCTCCCCGTCGTCTTGCGGCTCCTTCGCGAAAGCGCGCGGCACCTGTACTCGCGACTCCGCTTCTGCGCGCAGAAGCTCCTCGATGGGGTTCGGTTCGAGGGAAGGATCCGCGATCGAGCCCGCCACTGCCTCCTTGACCGAAGGCTCTTTCTGATCGAGGTGGGCTTCCTTCTCCTCTTGCGCGAGGATCGCCCGCTTGGCAGCTTCAAACCGCTGTTCCGCTTCTTCCTCCAGCCGTCGCCTGTCTTGCGCCTCGGCTTCGACACGTGCCCGTTCTTCGGCTTCAGCTGATAACCTTCGCTGCTCCTCGGCCTCTGCTTCCAACTGTGCGCGCTCCTCAGCCTCAGCCTCGAGCCGCCATGTCTCCGCTTCCTCCTCGAGCCGTCGCCTTTCTTCCGCCTCGGCTTCGACACGTGCCCGTTCTTCGGCTTCAGCAGATAACCTTCGCTGCTCCTCCGCCTCCGCTTCGAGAAGCGCCCGATCTTCGGCCTCTGCCGCGAGGCGCCGTTCTTTCGCCTCCGCTTCGAGGCGGCGTTCTTCCGCCTCAGCTTCGAGGCGCGCCCGCTCCGCGGTTTCTGCCGCTAGCCGCTGTTCTTCCGCCTCCGCATCCAGCCGCCGCTGCTCCGCCTCCGCTTCAAGACGCGCCTGCTCCCCGGTTTCTGTGACTGGGCGGCTCTGCCCCGCAACTTCGAGCGAAGCGTGCTCTTCCGAATCGGCGTGGGGGCGCCCATGTCCGATCGCATCGCCCGCGATCCATCGCGGATGCTCAGCTGCCCCTTTCTCTGGCCGCGTTTCTTCTGTCGCGAAACTCCTCTGTCTTTCTGCCTCATCTTCGAGCCGTCGCTCGAGCTCTTCTTCGACTTGCCGTCGCTGTTTTGCGGCCTCTGCTTCCCACGTCTCGATATCTTGTACTTGCTCAGCCGAGATCTCGTGAGCGGAATCCGATCGACGGAGTTCCTCGAGCGCTGCTTGGCGCACCTCGATCTCCTGCAACTCCGCTTGGAGCTTCCGCTTCTCTTCGGCGGCGGCTGCTAACTTCTCCTGAGTCTCCGACTCATCTTCAACTTTCTTCCTGTCAGATTCAGAGGCCAGACGCTGCTGCTCAGCAACCTTCTCGCTCTGCTTCTGCCGTTCCGCCGCTTCAGCGCCCAGCCGCCTGATTTCCTCAAGCTCGGTCTGCAGGCGGGTCAACGCTCTTGTCTCGGCCTGTAGCCTGCGTTTCTCCGCGACGTCGGCATGCAACTGCAGCATCTCTTGCTCAACCAGGCGAGACTGTTCCTCAGCCTCTGCTTCCAGCCGTCTTCGCTTCGCCTCCGCCTCGGCACGCAGTTGCTTAATTTCGTCCAGTTCGGCCTTGAGGATCCGCCGCCTCTCCTCTGCCTCAGCCTGAAGCCGTTTCTTCTGGGCTGCCTCGCTCTGCAGCCTCTTCAACTCCTCAGCCTCAGCGTGCAGCTTCTCCATCTCATCGAGTTCAGCCTGTAGCCGCTTCTTCTCCTCCTCCGCCTCCGCCTGCAGCCGGCTCACGTCAGAGCCGGCGCGCTTCTGCGCTGCGCCGGGGCGGGCGCCCGCGTGGGTCTCTTTCCAATGACCCTTGGTCACGACGGGTGGGAACTCCGGTATCAGTTGGACGCCATCATCGCTAAGGACCAGGTTCACCATGCTCGCCCAATAGATGAGGATCAGATTGAGGTGCATACCGCGCTTCACTTCAAATCGCGCGAACGATTGTGCGGAGTCGATGTCAACAAACGAGACTACGTAGACAAGGTCTGACTCCTCGGATGAGCGGATCAATACCATCGCCTCGCCGCTGTTATCTTCAGTGTCGAGGGGGTCGGCGGGCTCTGCCTGCAGCGCCCAAAAGGCGTGGGCGCGCTCACGCTGCGGCCGCGACAGCGACTGGATGAACCGTGCAGCAGCTTGCGCGTCGGGGAATTTGGAAAGCCGAAATGAGCTCACCCCGGCCACGTCGGGGATCATCACCACCAGCGGTGGCGTGTCAATACTCGGAAGGATCGGCGCTTGCGCTTCCGGTTCCTCAGCTTTATTGCGGGACCTGCGGAGCAAAGCTCCCAGCCGCACCATTTAGCGACTCCCTCTAAACATTGGCCGTTACCTCCCCGTTCCTACCGCCCACACTCTTTAAGACATCGTTTTTAGTCGTCACGTTACGCGCCGGTCTCCCTCGTTCGTGTTTGATCGAAGTCGGGCGTGTGGACCTCGGCGTGTTCACCAATAAAGACGCAGGTTATGTTCTCTCCGCTACCGGTTTCCGCGGAGACTTCCCCGCTTTTTTCACCCCAGCGCCGGGCTCTGGCGGCGACGGGCGCCTCCCGGCTAACCTATGAGCACGGACGGAGTTTGTTATGACTGAACACGGGACGGCCACAAACCCGGCGACTTCTGAAAATGGCGAAGCATCGGCTACGGCCAAGGAAGTCTTCTCCGATCGGCTGCTTGGCCTCCTGGACGATATACTGGCCGGTCAGGCGCCCAATGCCGGGCGTTTTTGCGGCTATTGCTATCACCCGCTGGCTCCCACCAGGGAGACGTGCACCCACTGCGGCCGCCCTCTTGCCGATTGGCCGGCAGTTGCCGCCGTTCCCCGAGCGGTAATCGAGATGCACCGCCGTCGCCGCAATCGCGAGGGACTGGTCGTGCGAACTGTGGCCTGGGGAGGGCTGTCGGTCGGCGTTATCGCCGCCCTGCTGCCTCTCGCACTAGGAGATGTCGCGTTGTGGAGTGTGATCGCGTTCTTCGGATTGCTGGTGTTCTTCTATCTGCTTTCAGCAAATCTCGCCAACAGCCTCGGCGACTCTTTGGGCTACGCGTGGGGTCAGTCGCTGGTGCGGCGCGAGTGGGCGCGATTTGTCAAGCAGCGGGGCTCCGAAGTTAAGCCTTAATACGGTTGTAAGCCCCGCAGTTCGTCATCGCTAATCTGGACATGGATCACGCCATCCAGGATCTCGGTGACATAGTCCACAGGCAGTACGACATCTTGGTGGAAGACGACGCCGCGTCGAATCACAAGGTCCCGGATTTCGTCCGTGTCTTCATCAACAAGCACGCGCTCCACATCGCCGATATGCGAGTGCGGCTCCAGCCGCCAGATGGGAGCGTCGTTGAGGATCTCGCGCCCGAAGCTTGCTTTCCGCACAGTCTCCGCCGGCACCGCGATGCCTGTAAGCGTATTGGCGAAGGAGGCAGCGAGCGCGACGCCGATATTCCATATGCGGTGCACCGCGTCTGTCTTCTCGGGCTCCATGGAAGGAGTCGAGGCAGGCGTAAAATCGGTCTGGACGTGGACCGGTAGCTTGCCGAACTGCTCGCGGGTGCAACGGAGGATCACCTTCTCATCTCCGGCGTCTTCCATCAGGTCAATCGGGACGTCCTTCAGGTCCGGTGCGCCGAACCCCGGCTCCGGAAAATGCGGCCCGGTGTTCACGACGATATGCGTCACCTCATTGTCTCGCGGGTCGATCACTACGGAGTGCAGGCGTCCGACGTCCTTCCCTTCGACGCTCTCGACGTGCGCCCCGTGGTGAAGGTTCTCGAGTAGAGGCACGCCTACTGCCCCTTGTACTCCGGCTTCCGCTTCTGCGCGAACGCGGTCGGCCCCTCACGCGCGTCCTCAGACTGGAAGACCCGGCCCGCCATCTGCGACTCAAGCTTCAAGCCATCTTCCAGGGACATCTCTCGTCCTTGCATCGCCGCTTGCTTGATCGCCCGGACCGCGAGCGGTCCGCATTCGAGTACGCCGGCCGCAATCTCCTCGGCCGTAGCCATCAGACGGTCGGCCGGCACGACCCGAGATACAAGCCCGAAACGCAGCGCTGTCTGCGCGTCGAAACGGTTGCCTGTCAGGAGCAGTTCCATCGCGAAGGCGAGCGGGACTGCACGCGGCAGGCGTTGGGTACCACCGGCGGCCGGAATAATCGCGCGCTTGGGCTCCGGCAGCCCGAAGCTCGCGTGCTCCGCCGCAACTCGGATATCGCAAGCCAGGGCCAGCTCAAGCCCCCCAGCCAGGCAGTAGCCATTAATCGCCGCAATGATCGGCTTCCAGCATTCAAAGCCACGGGTGATTCCGCCGAACGGCACGTCGTAGCGCGGCCCTTCGGCGCCGCCCGCGAACGCCTCCGCCATAGCCACTAAGTCCGCCCCTGCCGAGAACGCCTGTTCGCCGCTCCCGGTCAGTATCGCCACCCACACGTTTTCGTCAGACTTGAACGCCTCGAAAGCATCGCGTAACTCGCGGCTCGTATTCGGGTCGATGGCATTGCGACGGTCCGGCCTGTTTATCGTCACGTAGGCCAGTCTTCCTTTTGTTTCGTAGGTGATGTTGGCGTAGTCTGCCATGCTTCGCTCCCTCGAACGCTCGTTGTAAGCGTGGAGCCAAGTATAACTTGCCCCGCCATCCGGCGAATTGAAACCGCGTCAGCGCTACAAACGTTAATAAATGGTAAACGCCGTAATGCGTCGAGCGCCGTGTTGTTATTGAGGTTGGAGGAGGTGCAGTTCTCATTCACCAGTTGCGGGGCTGGTGATGGTCGCCGCTAGGCGACCGGGGTGCGTGCAGCGCCTCCTCCGCGATTCCGACTATCGACTCACGGGGTTGCGGCGGGAGCCCAGAACGGGTGCGGCGAAAGAGGCCCTTCTTTCAGGAAGGGCCTCTTCCCCATTCTCTGGCGGCGGACATATGTCATTCCGAGCTCGCGGGGAGGGGCCGACAAACCGCCCTGAGCGCTGCGAAGGGGCGGTGGGGTGGCGAGGAATCTCGGCGCTTCGCGAAGCGGGATCCACCGTTCGTGCCGAGTAGACCACACGGCTTATCGGCCATCCGGCGGGCTGTTGAGAGGCTGCGCTACGTGGGCGGGGCAGGGTGGGAACGGAGAGAGGGAATCTCACAGCGAACCATTTCTCTTTCACGTGCCTATCATCTCCTCGAGAGCGTCTTCTCTGATATCTGGCCCCACCACTGACAGCGCCGCTCGCTCACGGCGTAGCACCCGCTGAGCCACTCGCGAGACATCTTCTGTGTTTACTAGGCGGAGTTTCTCGACCACGCTGTCGATGGGTTCGATCTCACCCAGCGTCAGCAAGTTCTCACCCGCTCGCTGCCCGAGCGCCATCGGCGTCTCCAGGCTTAGGCGAAAGCTTCCCACCGTATAATCGCGGGCCTTGGTTAACTCTTCATCGCCCACGGGTTCTTGTGTCAACTTTTCGAGCTCCGTCAGGATCACCTGCACCGCTTCCCGCAGATTTTCCGGCGAGACACCCGCGGAGACGGCCAGCAAGCCGGTATCGGAATGCCGGCTTACCGCAGACCCGACCGAATAGGCGAGACCCCGACGCTCGCGCACCTCCCTGAAGAGTCGCGAACTCATGCCTCGGCCGAGTAATGAATTAAGCACCATCAAAGCGTAGCGGTCAGGGTCCCCCCGAGGCAGTGCCGGCATACCGAGGGCCACATTCGCCTGCGAGATCGGCCTCGCCTCGCCTATCGCTCGTCGCGACGGGATATCGCCATCAACGGAGACAACGACAGGCGCCTTAGCCGCGTGGCGATTTTGGAAGTGACGGACCACCAGTGCATTGACGCCGTCAGTGGAGGCGTTCCCGGCGACGCTCACCACGATGTTCGGCGCTCCGTACCATTGGCCGATCCACTCCCGGAAGTCGGCCTGTGAAAGAGCGGCGACCGTATCCTCCGTTCCCGCTGTCGACCAACCCATCGGATGGTCGCCGTACATCGCGCGACCGAGAAGCTCTCCCGCCCAGGCGCCCGGTTGATCTTTCGTCCTCTTGATCTCCTGCTGAACAACTGACCGCTCTCTGTCGATTTCTTCCGGCGCCAGCAGCGCGTTGTGCAGCATATCAGCCAGCACCTCGATACCTGTCTCGAGCCGGTCGTCGGGGACCTGGTCCCAATAGCAGGTCATCTCTTTCGCGGTGTAGGCGTTGAGTACGCCGCCCGCCCCCTCGATCGCTTCCGCTACCTGGATCGCGGAGGGGCGCCGTGGCGTGCCCTTGAACATCATGTGTTCCAGGAAATGTGCTAGGCCCTTCGTGCGCGGCTCTTCACCGCGTGATCCCGCGCCGACGAAGATGTTAATGCTGACGGATTGCGCGGACGGGATCGATGTAGTAACCACACGAAGTCCGCCCGACAGTTCACTAACCTCGGAACTTACTGGCAATGCATCCTCCAAACGAATCGATGGACGTCGCCGAACAGTATATCCCGCACGGCAGGCGGGAATTGCGATCGAGGCGGCGGCGGTCGAAGTTACGGGCTGTAGGTCACGCTCAGGCTCGGTCGCTGGCTCGACGACGGGTCTTCGCGTGTCGCCCAGTCCACCTGCGGCGCTGACGGCTCGTCCGTGTCGGCTATTCGCCAGCCCCCGTTTCCAGCGCCCGCGACCCAGGCCTGCACATCCGTTGTCACATCCGCCGTTACGCATCCCACGGACGAAGGGACCGACATGCTGGCGTCGTAGGAAGACGCGGCAGTCGGCGCGTTGCTCCAGGTGAGCCCGGTGAGCCCCGACTCGGTCCAGCCTGAAGTAATTGGGCGAAGCTCATGAATGGGCGCGCCCCCGGCGCTGTCGGTCCGGCAAAGCCGGAGCAAGGCCGAACTCACAGTGGCGCCCCCGGGAATGCTGGATACGTCGAACTGCAGATACGAATACTCCTGCGGCCCGACCAACATCGTGGTCTCCGTGCCGTGATTCGTGGCGGGTTGCAAGGACCCTGCCCACGTATCAGCGTTGGCACTGAACGTGACGGTGCCGCCCCCCGTTGCCGTCGGCGTCGGTGTTGCGGTCGCAGTGGGTGTCGGCGTAGGCGTAGCTGTTGGCGTCGGCGTCGGGGTTGGCGTCGGCGTGGTTGTCGGCGTAGGCGTGGGCGTAGCTGTTGGCGTCGGAGTTCGCGTTGCCGTCGGTGTTGGTGTGGGCGTGGGCGTCGCGGTCGCAGTAGCCGTCGCCGTTGCTGTGGCAGTAGCAGTTGCAGTCGGCGTGGCCGTTGCCGTCGGCGTGGGAGTTGCCGTTGGGGTCGCAGTCGCTGTGGGTGTGAGGGTCGCCGTTGGCGTAGGTGTTGCTGTCGCGGTCGGAGTGGCCGTGGCTGCGACATAAGTAACGGTCAACAGCGGCCGCTGCCCGGTCGCCGGCTCCTCGCGAGTCGCATATTCAACCTGCGGGGCCGACGCCTCGTTCTGGTCTGTGATCCGCCAGCCCTCATTTGCCGCTCCGCCTACCCAGGCCTGCACTCCAGACGTCACATCGAGATGCACACAGTCAAGCGCAACAAGAGGCACAGCATAGGTGACCGGCGCCCCTGCGCTACCCGCCGGCTGGTTGCTCCAGGTGACAGCTGACTCCGTCCACGCGCCGGTTACTCTATTTAGCTCATGGGTGCGGCCTATCGCCAGCGGCAAAATCGAAGTGAAACAGAGGCGGAGGTCGGCGCTGGCCACATTCGACGCGGCGGGAATGCTCGAAAGGTCGAACTCCAGCAGCGAGCGGTCGACGTTGCTGACGCGCATAACCGTTGCCGTCCCGAAGTTCTGGAGCGGCGAAGTCGAGTTCACGTAGCTATCTCCAATTGAGTCGAGCGAGGTCGTAACTGATCCCGGCGTGGTTGGCGTTGCCGTCACCGTTGCCGTCGGCGTCGCAGTGGCTGTCGCCGTCGCAGTGGGAGTCGGGGTAGGCGTAGACGTTGGCGTCGGCGTTGCGGTGGCTGTTGCCGTTGCGGTGGCTGTTGCCGTTGCGGTGGGAGTAGCCGTTGCCGTTGAAGTGGCCGTTGCCGTAGGCGTCGCAGTGGCTGTCGCCGTCGCAGTGGGAGTCGGGGTAGGCGTAGACGTTGGTGTCGGCGATGCGGTGGTGGTGGTCGTCGCGGTGGCTGTCGCGGTCGCCGTCGCAGTAGCCGTCGGTGTGGTTGTGGCCGTCGCTGTAGCTGTCGCAGTGGCTGTCGGCGTCGCAGTGGGCGTCGGGGTAGGCGTGGACGTTGGCGTCGGCGATGCGGTGGGGGTGGCCGTCGCGGTGGCTGTGGCTGTCGCGGTGGCTGTGGTCGTCGCGGTGGCTGTGGCTGTCGCGGTAGCTGTCGGCGTCGGCGTGGAGGTCGCCGTCGCCGTTGACGTGGCTGTGGCCGTTGCCGTCGCTGTGGCCGTAGCTGTCGGTGTGGCAGTCGGCGTCGGTGTCGCCGTGGCCGACTGCGTAGGAGTTGGCGTGGGGGTCGGCGTGGCTGTCGCAGTAGGAGTCGGTGTAGTGGTCGGCGTATCGGAAGGCGTAGCTGTCGCAGTCGGAGTCTGTGTGGGCGTGGGAGTGGGCGTTGCCGTCGCTGTAGCGGTGCTGGTTGGCGTCGCTGTCGCGGTTGCCGTTACTGTCGCGCTCGGCGTAAGCGTGGCCGTGGCCGTGGCCGTCGATGTGGCTGTGGCTGTGGCTGGTGCGGTAGGAGTCGGTGTAGGTGTCGGCGTCGCGGTTGGCGCAAGGGTGGCGGTGGGCGTGGCCGTCGCCGTCTGTGTGGGCGTCGGCGTAGGCGTTGGCGGCGGGGCCGGAACCGGAGGAGGAGTCGGCGCTGTCGTCGGTGCCGGCGCCGGCGTGCCAGGCGGACCGAAGCTTGGCGGCACCCCTGCCGCGGGCGTTTCGGTGCTCACGGGCGGCGACACAACGGGCGTAGCGGACGGTGGCGGAGCGGTAGGG
>WNFY01005786.1_pt1 | contig 11118 bp, 10 predicted proteins | sample 5400091 | NCBI WGS metagenome assembly WNFY01 (sample SAMN13153364, study PRJNA577476) | soil metagenome | isolation source: 60 cm soil or saprolite under grassland replicate 1 | place: USA:California | collected 2016-06-15
AGCAGTTGTTCGATCGACAAAGCAGACCGGCTTGGCCGTTTTTTCTGTTTCTCGTAAAGCTCCTCCAGACTGATAGGCAGTGTGCCTTCCACCATATTGATTCCGTCACGAATCTTTCGCAGGTTGGACGGATCCTTTGGGTCGCGCTCCTGATAACGCGCCTGATAGAGGTGCATGAGAATTTGCTTGTTCGCCAAATCGGCTTCGAGCATCCCGGTGCGCGCGTAAGTCACCTTCACCGGCATGGAGTTCTGGTTCAATTCGAACACAGTAATGTTCTCAAGCTTGTTGCCCTCTTTTTTGCCAACATAAATTTTGCGCCCGGGAAACTGATCGATCACCTGATCGCTGCCAAAGAGCGCCATTGGATTGCGCGTGGCGAGATCGAAAATGGTGCTGCGCAATTTTTCCTGTGCTGCAGGCGCGACCTGCACATTGAGCCAGAGACACATCACAGTGCACGCCAGGGCGACGCCCCAAAGCGAAAGGCACACGCGTGGAACACTGACGCCGTTCGCGCGCAACGCGATCAATTCGTTGTCCGCAGAAAGGCGCCCAAACACGAGCAGAATCGCCGTCAACAATCCCCAGGGAATCGTGAAGATGAGTGAGAATGGCAACACATAGGCGATGAAAGTGATCAGGTATTCCATCGGCACGTCGTGATTCACCAGCAAAGGAAGAAGCTTGCGGAAAATATTTCCCACGACGAGGACAAGGCTCAGCACCGCGATGGCGAACAACACGTTCACAATCAGCTCACGACTAACAAATCGATCGATCAACTTCATCTTCTGGCGCAGAAGTTAGCACAAATCGATAGGCGCGCCGCGCTGCAGCGCTGGAGAGTCCAGCAGCCTGTTCCTACAAAAATCTGGATAATTTGCTATCATCAACAAACGATGGTGCCGGCAACGTGCCGGATGCGCTCCGCCTCTCCCTTGAACAAGGGAGAGGGTAGGGTGAGGGTTCCAGTGCGTTGTGAGCAAGTCGAAATCGCGAATCCCCTCACCTCAATCCTCTCCCCTTTTGCAAAGGGGCGAGGCCGATCCGGTGCAATCCAATCTTACTCGATCGCGCAAGTGCCGCCGCTACTTTGCTACGGGTATTTTTTTCGTTATCGCTTTTTACGTAACAAGTTGCGCAACAATTTCACATCACGAATTTTCCGAGCCAACTACTGCATGGCAGATTAGAAGCGGTCAGCTGATGTATCGCGCACCAAACAGAACGCTCATCGGCGAGGCGCTCGTGCGCTTTTCTAAAGCTGGCGACTTCGAATTAACGGTCTGCAAAGGACCGGGAGTCACGGTCCTTTCGGTGCGGCAGGATGCGACCTTCGGTGAAGTGAAAGGGGGATTGGCCCGCCAAGGTTGGTCGGGACTTGTCGGACAAGCTCCACCCCAATTGCGCGGTTGGCTCGGGTTGCGAGATCAATTCCTTCACGCCCCGGAGCAAAAGACCCTGCGATATGCATCCGGCAACGAGACGTTCGTATTCCGGTTTTAAGAGCCAGGCAGCGTTGAAGGGTGGAGCTCCCGCGACGCCTTAAACCTGCGGGCTCGCGGAGCTCGCCCCTCCAAAAGAAAAAACCATAAGCGCGGTCGCCGAAATGATCGATCGCGGCCACAGAATTGGCATCCTGGCGTCAATTCGTGTTCAATGGTGGCTCGTTCATGCGCATTAGTGATTTCATCGCCCGAACCATAACCCAGCGACGCGCGCTGGTCTGGGGCAGCGTGGCTTTGCTGACCGCTGCCTGCATCGCAATTCTTGTGACGTCGCTGCAACTCGATTCCGAAATCTTCAATGTTTTACCCGGCACGTTTTCGTCGGTGCAAGGTCTCAAGATTTACGATCGCGATTTTGAGCAGACGCGGGAGCTCACGTTCGCGCTCCAGTGCGACCCGAAGGACGTGGATAAACTGGACGAGTTTGCGCCGGTGTTTGCCGGAAAATTGCGACAGCAGCCCTGGTGCACGCGCGTGCTGGCCGGTTCGCCAATGTCCGCCCCTGATGGAATCCGCGATCTTCAATTAATCGCGGTATCCCTACTTCTTAATCTCGATCCAAACGCCTTCCGCGAGACCATAGCGGTCCTGCAAGCGGAGAAAATTCGCGATCGACTTCATCGCTTGCGCGAACAGATCGAAGCAGGCTCACCACGCCCGGAGTTCGAGCTTTCCTTTGATCCCCTCGGTCTGATCGCGCCGGCGCTGAAGCCCTTTGCAGAAAGCACGATCATTGAGCAGGAGCAACCGCTCACGTCGGCAGATCGCACGATGCGCGTTTTCCTGGTGGTGACGAATCAGCAGTCCATCAGCGCCTTTGAATGCCAGCGTTTGATGCGCGAAGTAAACAAGTTTCGCGTAATCGCCGCCGAGGGATGGAATCCCGAATCGCATTCGGGATTGCAGATCCTCGTGACCGGTCGCTCGGCCTTTGCATCGGAAATTTCGCTGAGCATGCGCTACGACGTCGTGGCGACGTTGCTGGGTTCGGTCCTCCTGGTAGGCACAATTTTCTTTGTTGGTTTTCGCCGATGGCTTCCGCTACTGGGCATGGCTCTTTGTCTTCTCCTCTCTTGCCTGGTTGCTCTAACTCTCGGGCAACTTCTTTTCGGGCGACTCAGCATGATCAGCGTCGGTTTTTGCGCGATTCTCGTCGGCCTTGGAGTGGACTTCTCGATTCTCACCATCGGACGTTATCACCAGGCGCGCTCAGATGGAGAACCGCATCGGCAAGCAATCGCAACATCAATAGCAAAACTTGGACGCGCGATTTTTTTCGGTGCACTCACCACCGCAGTCGGTTTTCTTGCCCTGGTTCTAAGTGGTTCCATGGCTTTCTCGCAGTTGGGCGTGCTAATTGCCATCGGCATTTTCGTCGCCGGACTCTTTATGTGTTCGATTTTGTTTTTGTTTGTTCGCGAGCGACAGGCAATTCCTCATGATTGGCTTTTCGAGGGCGTAAGAAAGTATGTGCGCTGGATCGTGCGAAAGCCTGTGCCGATGCTGCTTTTTTCAACTGTGCTTTTGTTAGTCCTGACTGTGATCGGCTTTTCGCCAAATCCGCCGCTTCATTTCGAGACCAACACACGTTCCCTGCAGCCCAGGAACATTCGCGCAAGTCAGGCGCTGGAGGCAATCATGCATGAAATGCCAGTACGCTGGGAGCCGGTATTGGCGATTGTGCGCTCGGCGAATCCGCAGGAGCTGCACGATTACTGGCAGAAAATTGTCGCCCATTGGCGAGAACTCCAGGCAGCAGGAAAGATCAAGGGCTTCTCCACGCCCGCGGCGCTTTGTCTTTCACCAGATTGGATGGAGACAAATCGGCGACAGTTGAGCGCGATCAATTTCCCAGCAGCACGCGAGACACTAGACCAAACTCTCGATGCTGAAGGATTCAGCCGCGATTCGTTCGCACCAGCGTTCACCCTGCTTGACGACTTAAAACACCTGACCGATCCCAACGTTCCCCTGCCGAACTGGCGCGATCAGCTGCCAAAATCATCCAGCTGGTGGTTCCTGGTTGATCGCTACTTTGGTCACGATCCCGCGTTGACTACGGGGTTCGTTACAACGAACCAACCGATCTCAGCCCACGCCCAAAGCAAACACCTGGAACGCGACCTGCAAGTACCCGGGGTTCCGATGATTCTCTCGGGGTGGAGTTATGCGCTCGCCGATTTGCTGCCGTGGTCGCATCACCAACTCCTGCTCATCAGCGCACTGATGGCGATTTTCGACATCTCGTTGCTGGCGCTTTTGTACCGGGATTTTCGTTTGTGGACGATCCAGGTGATCACACTGGCGTTCGGAATTGGAGCAATGATCGCTTCGATGAAGCTGCTGCACATCAATTTGAATCTTCTCAATGTGCTCTCGTTCCGCCTTGTACTAGCAATCGGCGTGGACTACGGGATATATGTTGTATTGGTCTGGCAAAAGACGCGGGAGATCGAGCATGACGTTGCCGGCGTGCTGAAGCCCGTCTTGCTCGCTGGTTTGACGGCAGTGAGCGGGTTCGGCTCGCTCGCCCTTGCACGAAACCCAGCCCTTACCAGTCTTGGTATTGCGTGTGCCATTGGGATTTTCTGGAGCTTGATGGCTACGATTTTCTTTGCTCTCCCCGCAATGGCGGCCAACCGGCCAAAAACCTAATTCGGGAATCGCGCGGACCGTCATGCCTCTGCAAAAGCTTTCCGGTCAATGAAACGCTGCTAGACTGCAAGCAAAATGCGCTTGCGCGGGTTACTGTGGTTTAACGCAGTATTTTTCATCACGCCCGTTGCGCTTTGGGCGAGCGCAGTTGTCGAAGGGCGCGTGGAACTTCCGAAATCGCATACGGCTCCGGTCCAGGCAAAACGTTACGAGATCGTCACCAAAGGCGGCGTACTTTCCACGCAACCTCCCCTCGCGGTGGTTTACCTCGACGGTGCTTTCCCGAGACCCGCTTCGCTGCCGACGAAACAGGTCGCACAAAAAGATTTGACGTTCGTTCCAGCGCTTCTCCCAGTCTCGGTTGGAACCAAGGTTGAATTTCCGAATCTCGACGACACTTATCACAACATCTTTTCCTATTCGCCTGCCAAACGGTTCGACCTCGGCCGTTATCGCCCGGAGGAACGTCCCGTTCCGACACAAGTTTTCGATAAGCTCGGTCTGGTCACATTACGGTGCGACATTCACGAACATATGCGCGGGCTAATCCTGGTTTTGAATACTCCTTATTTTGTGATGACAGATACGGACGGGCATTTTCGATTAAGCGGACTTCCTGCAGGTCATTACACGCTTAAGGCCTGGATCGACAGCAGGACCACGCGCGAGAAACCCGTGGAACTGAAAAACGGCCAGACGTTGCACGTCGAGTTCCCATGAGATCGGCGGTTCGGGCCAGAGACGAAGGTGTAGCAAGCTTTCGAACCCGGCTGTTCACCGCCATAATGGTCATCGTCGCAACGCTGACTGCTTTTGGTTTCTACCTCGCACAGCGCAAAGTCACAGCAGATGCGGAACGAAATTTACAGGAGAATTTCCAAGCGGAGCTTTCCTCGCTGCATAAGCTCGAAGAATTACGCCACGCAGCGTTGGCGGAGCGCTGTGACGTGCTTGCGGCCAAGCCACGGATCCATGCGGCCATGGAAGATAATGCAATCGACCTGTTGTATCCCAGCGCAAAAGATGAACTGCGCGACCTAATGGAAGGCGACGAACCGCCGCCCGAGCAGGCGGCACCATCGTTGCACGCGAAATTTTATCGTTTTCTCGACAGCACGGGCGCCGTCATTAAGCCGCCAAATCCGTACGACGTGGGTGAACTGGATGCGAAAACGGAAACGCAACTGGCCTTGAGTAGGTTGCCCGACACGCAACAAACCGGTTACATCCGGAAAAATACTGAAACCGGCGGAGGAACTATCGACGAAGTGATAGCTGTGCCGATCTTCTCGAGCTACACGGGCGACGTGATCTCGGCGCTCGTCATCGGGTTCAAACCGCTTGAGCTTGAAGAGAAAAACGCTGAGGTGGGAATGAGAAGTGGCGTCTGGGTAACCGGGCAATTGCATTTGCCCTCGCTCCCGAAATCTGCACAAGCATCGCTCAACGAAAAGATAGCCAGTGCGGTCGGAAATTCTGATCGCGAGCAAGACAACTTTCGCGTCAACGTCGACGGCGCGCCTCAGCTCTTATTTTACAAGCGGCTTAATCCTCGATCGCTCTTTCCACCAGCTTACGAAATTTGCGTTTATCCGCTGGCCTATTCGATGGCTCAGTTGCATCGCCTCCGCTGGCAGATTGGGGGCGCAGGCGCGTTGCTCTTGTTAGGCGGTTTCGTCGCAAGCCACGTGGTTGCGCTCAGGTTCTCGGCCCCAGTGAAAAAACTTGCGCTGGATTCGGAGCAAAATCGCGCGCAACGAAAACGCGCCGAAGCCGCGCTTGCTTCGACCACGCAGGAATTGGAAAGGTCGGCCCGATATTCTGCCGATGCCTCCCATCAGTTAAAAAGCCCGGTCACCGTTCTTCGCGTCGGTCTGGAAACATTGCTGACGCGCGAAGGTTTCAAGCCGGAAGTTTACGAGGAGTTATCCACCCTGCTCCATCAAACGCATCGTTTGACTGGCGTGATCGATGATTTGCTTCTTTTGTCGCGCATGGATGCTGGACATCTTCAAATTGCGTCCACACCGGTCAATCTTAGTCAGCTGGTTGATGAGTGGCTTGACGATCTTAGCGCGCTTCCGGATTCGCCTGATGTGAAAATCGAGAAGGAATTTACCGCCGGTTTATTTGTGTCCGGAGAAGAACGGTACACGTCCCTCATTGTGCAGAATCTCCTTGAGAACGCACGAAAGTACAATCGGCCCGGTGGGCTGATTCGAGTCAGCGCATCCCGCGCCCGCGGGAGCAGGAACGTTGTGCTGAAGATTGGGAATACGGGCCGCACCATTCCGCCCGGTGAAAACATCTTCGAGCGCTTTCACCATCGCTCGACTCCCTCCGCGGCGTCGGGTCACGGGATCGGTTTAAATTTGGCGCGCGAGCTCGCCAGACTGCACGGCGGCGATCTATGTCTGGTTCGCTCGGAAAACGATTGGACTGAATTTGAAGTGCGCTTTCCTGCTTCGGACGGGGTTAATGCAGTTGCATGAAGCTGCGCGTCCTTAGCCTGTGCGTCTTTGCCTGCACGGCGTGCGCATTCGACATCGATGATTTTTTCGACCGGGTCGACACCGCGCTTACGATTTCAGCATTTCACGATAATCTGCGAGCGCGATTGAGCGGCACTCTCGATTTGGAAATCTATCACTTCGAGCAGCCGGCGCCTGGTCTGATCGACAGCAGCATCGACACTCTTTTTAATCCGCGTTTGACGCTCTTTCTCGACGCACAGGTCGGCTCTCACATTTATTTCTTTTCGCAATCGCGGCTCGATCGCGGCTTTGACCCGAGTGATAACGGCGCCCAAATTCGGCTCGACGAATATGCGCTGCGGGTGACGCCTTGGGACGATGGTCGCTTGACGTTGCAGATTGGCAAATTCGCCACGGTCGTCGGCAATTGGATTCCCCGGCATCTCTCCTGGGAGAATCCATTCATCAACGCGCCGATGGTCTATGAAAACCTCACGTCTATCAGGGACAAGTCCGCACCCTTTTCGCTGTTCGACTTCGTCTACGGGTTCTACTACTACCAAAAGTACGCGTTCAATCCGGTAATCTGGGGTCCTAGTTATGCGAGTGGCATTTCTGTGTCCGGCCGGCTGGATCGATTTGATTACGCTGTGGAAATGAAGAATGCCTCGTTATCGTCGCGTCCGGAATCCTGGAACGTTACCGAGAATGGCTTTGATCATCCGACGTTCAGTGGGCGTCTCGGTTTCCGGCCTAACGAGGCCTGGAATCTTGGTTTCTCAGCGAGCGAGGGCCCATATTTTCGCCGTGAAGCCGAACCTACCCTTCCGCCTGGGCGCGACATCGGCGATTACCGGGAATTTGTCCTCGGACAAGACGCGGGCTTTGCCTGGCGCCACTTACAGGTGTGGGTCGAGTTTTATGAAGCGCGTTTCGAAGTGCCCCGGGTGGGAAACGCAGACACCTTTGCTTATTACGTCGAAGCGAAATACAAATTTACGCCACAATTCTTCGGCGCGATTCGCTGGAACCAGCAACTCTTCGGCGATGTCAGTAATCCAGACAGCGGAAGCATTCGCTGGAGTGACGATCTCGCGCGGATTGACTTGGCGGGCGGTTATCGCTTTACATCACATACTCAATTGAAGCTTCAGTATAGCTATCAACACGAAACCACCGGCCAAGGGAACGACAATCACCTGGTTGCAGCTCAACTTACAACGCGATTTTAAGGTCCATCCCTGATTTGGAAAGATATGCATATACTGGTTGTTGAAGACGACACTGGATTAGCGCGACAAATTGCATCGGCATTGACGGAAGCCGGGCACGATCCAATCGTCGTCCATAACGGCGAAAAAGCTCTGGATAAAACAAAGGCAACGCCGTTCGATTTGATTGTGCTGGATATTATTCTGCCTGGAATCGACGGCTTCGAAGTCCTCCGGCATCTGCGTGCGCAGCATCTTACCAGTCGTGTGCTGATGTTGACGGCACGCGGTGAAGTAAAAGACCGTGTCACCGGGTTACAACTCGGCGCCGATGATTACTTGCCAAAACCATTTGCAATGCGGGAATTGGTGGCACGCGTAACTGCGCTGGGCCGACGGTACCCGGAGGAACCTGTACTTAAGCTTCGTGTTGGTGATTTGACGCTTGATCTGGCAAGCCATGAGGTGCACCGCGACATACGCAACATTCATTTGTCTGCGCGCGAGCTGATGCTGCTAAAGGTACTGATGCGGGAACCGGGCCGCGTGTTCACACGTACTGAGTTATGCGAGCGAGTATGGGAACACCCACACGAATATGACACCAAGTTGGTGGAGGTTTTCATCGGACGCCTGAGAAGAAAAATTGGCGATCCTCCGCTCATCCACACGGTGCGCCATGTAGGCTATACCATCGATTCGCGCTAGGAGACGGTTGGAACACTGTGACGTCGCAGCCTAGGTCTGGGTAGCACACGCCCCTCGCGTCTTGGTTTTGGCGTCGCGCCGAAACAGGCTTTTCCTTGGATGTCATTGCATCGGCACGCTGCGAACTGACAAGAAAAGGTCGCGATCGCGAGGACGCGTTCGCCAGCACGCGAGACGCGCGCGCTACCCGAGACGCAACGCCCGAACTACGGTGCCGAGAACCTACAAAAGTAACAACAACGTTACTTTTCCGATACGCGGCGAAGCACCGATCGGTGCGATTCTCCCTACATAAAACAATCATTAAACCTATGAAAACAACTTCTCCTTACATGAAAATTGCCTTGCCTTTGTTTGCGGTGGCAATTCTAACAGCTGCATCTGCGCAAGCGGACACGTATTCGTGGACGAATTTCCAATCTGACATCGCCGGTGTAGCGCAGCACGTCGATGAAAATCTTGTTAATCCGTGGGGTATGGCAGCCTCGGCAAACGGGACGATTTGGGTTAGCGATAACGGCACCGGTGTTTCCACCCTTTACCATCAGGATGGCACGGCCGTCTCGCTGGTCGTGACGATCCCCACCGCGGCGCGAAACAGAGGAACAGGAAATCCCACTGGTGTCGTCTTTAACAACACGCCGTTCTTCCAAGTGACAAAAAACGGAAGCTCGGCGCCCGCTTTCTTTATTTTTGTCAGTGAAGACGGCTCCATTTCAGGCTGGAACCCGAACCTGGACCAGACAAACGCGATTATCGCAGTTGATAATGGGAGGAACCGTGGTCGTAACAGCGCCATCTACAAAGGCGCAACGCTAGGTGTGGCCAACGGTCACAATTTTTTGTATGTAACAGATTTCCACACCGGCAAGGTCGAAACCTATGATGAAAGTTTTCATCAGGTCAATCCTGGCGGCTTCGCCGACCCAAACCTTCCCGCAGGTTACGGCCCGTTTGGAATCCGGAATTTCAATGGCGAAATTTTTGTGACTTATGCCAAGCAGGATCACGCGAGGGAGGATGACGTTCCGGGTCCCGGCTTTGGCTTTGTTAATGTGTTCGATACCAGCGGCAATTTCCTCAGGCGCCTGATCTCAAACGGCAATCTCAACGCCCCCTGGGGCCTGGCGCTCGTGGACGGCGAACTCTGGGTCGGCAACTTCGGTGACGGCCTCATTAACAATTACGATCCGAATACGGGCACTTTTATCGAGACACTCATGCGCGCAGATGGAACTCCACTGCAATTTGATGGCTTATGGGATCTTCTCCCTCTGGGCGATGGCGTCTTTTTCACCGCTGGCATCGCCGACGAAGAACACGGTCTCTTTGGCATCATCACTGAGGACTAGAATCGACGATAACAACAGGTCAACGAGCGCGCCCATCATGAGTCCGACACCGAGGAGGACTCGTACTGTAACGATGTGTGCGCTCGCCATTTCCGCGCACACCTGGTGGCGCCGAAGTCTTCGTTGCTAGCGTAGCCTACTAGCAGCCTTTGACCCTACTTTGCTTTCTTGTCCCCACTAATTGACTCTATTTGAGGTCCGAAAGAGGCGAAGAACCTGGCGGGAAAATCCTCCGCCTGATCCAGATCTTTTAATTAGATATATTTACGAAGACCGCGCGAAATCGGCGAGCTAAGTGTCACCTGATTTTTATGTAAGGCTTCGCCTGAGTTGCGCCCTCCTTCCGGGTTCTAACTGCTAGGTATCTTCCCGCGTCGTTGCAGCAAAGGGCCAGGTCAGTATTTCGGAAACTTGGTTCCGTCATTACCGTAGAAACGAGACAGGAGCTTGGAAGATGTGCTTCCTTCCGGCGCGGTTGCTAGGGGCCGCGCGTCAGGAAACATGAGGGAATGATAAGTGTTTTTGGGATACCTGGTGCGCGCTATGCTCTTCTGCTTGTTTGGTTTTACTATCATCCTTGCCGCGATCATGGGATTTGCTGATTTCGGCGAAGGAGCATGCTTTTGGGGCTCGGAGGACAAATTTTGCATGCAGTGCTCAGCATTGGCTGTCTTACACTTGTCGGAGCTGCTTTCTTGCGCTTCGGCTGGAAGATTGGCCTGCTTGATGTTCTTTTTCTCTTTGTTGCCGCCCATGTAGCCTCACGTTGCTCGGATATCTCAGGAAGAAGTCTGATTCATGACACCTTGGCAATCGGAGAGGTTTGCGTCGGCCAGTGGAGATGCATCACCAGTAAATTATTGCCTGCGACTGCGAGTTTGTGACACAACTTGACAAAAATATTTTATTAAGCGTTTAAATCCTGTTCGATGAAACTCACTCAGATTCGATCATCAGGACTACTTTTCCTCGCACAACTTTTGAAAAGCAACATCAGCGCATAAGGGCTCTCAGAGCGGATCGAGATTAAGAATAGCCGACGTGACGGCCGCGAGGCGATAAAGCCAGCCGCCATACGGCGTTTGTAAGAATTGCGCGAGATGACTTTCGTTCAACTCACGGAAGAAGGAACTCATCTGAATCCCCTCGCATACGCAATATCGAGTATGCAATGCACGACGTGGGGCTGCAATGGGGCTACGTCAAA
>WNFY01008103.1_pt1 | contig 11117 bp, 13 predicted proteins | sample 5400091 | NCBI WGS metagenome assembly WNFY01 (sample SAMN13153364, study PRJNA577476) | soil metagenome | isolation source: 60 cm soil or saprolite under grassland replicate 1 | place: USA:California | collected 2016-06-15
CGGCGACCGACCTCGAGCGCGGTGCGGCGCAGCAGCCCGAGGGGCGCGCTCACCGTGAAGAACTCGTTGTCCTCCCGCACCGGGTACGCCATCAGCGCTCGCTCCAGGGCCCGCTCGAAGCGCAGCACGTCAGCGCCGCCAAGGGTCTCGTGCGCCGCCGCCGCGACGGTCTCCCGCTGCCGAGCCAGCTCCCCGCGGGTACCCGGGTCGAAGCCGCTGTCCAGCTGGTCGCGCACAAGCCCGAGCACCAGGTCGGGCCGCTCCTCCAGCGACGGCTCCGCGAGTTCGTACGACAGCGCGCGGCAGCCGTACTCTCCGAGGTAGGCGGCGAACACCGCCGCGAACGCCTCATCGACGGCGAGCACCTCGTCCGCCGGGGCACCCTGCGCCAACAGGGCGCGGACCGGCGGACCGGCCAGCGCGGCGACATCTGCCAGCGCCCGAGCCGGCTCGGTCGAGGTGGTCGAGGTGCCGCACAGCAATGAAAACGTGCGGGTCTCGTCCCAGCCGAGCAGGTCGCGACAGGTGAAGGCGAACTCACCGAGCACAATGCCGAGGGCACAGTGCAGCCGGAACTCGACAAGGCCAGGAGCGCTTCGACTGACGCCCACAACAATGATCGCAACACACTCAGAGGCGGCAGCTGATCTCCATGCCGTCCTCGACGGGGAAGGTCACGCTCTGATAGCCGTTTGCCGGGGTACGCACGTAGCTCAGATAGGGCTGCAGACTGCTCAAGGCGACGTCGTCGGCCACGACGAGGGTGCCGGGCTGCAGGTGCGGTTCAAGTAGGCGCAGTACGGGCAGGCACAGCTCCTTCCAGCCGTCGAGCAGGACGAAGTCCGCAGAGCCGTCGATGCCGCTGAGGGTCTCACGGGCGTCTCCCTCCAGCACGGTGATCACGTCGTCCAGACCGGTCTCGGTGAAGGTACGGCGGGCTGCGGCGATCTTGTCCCTGCTCAGTTCCGTGGTGATGACGCGTCCGGCGCCGTTGTCCCGCACAGCGGCGGCCAGGTGCAGTGTGGAGATCCCGAAGGACGTGCCGAACTCGATGACGGTGGCCGGTCGGATAGCCCGGACCAGGTTGTAGAGCAACTGCCCGCCCGCGGCGGAGATCGGCATGTAGATCTGCGCCGCGGCGTCGGCGTGTTCCTGCGGCGTTGTTGGCATGAAGCCGCCGTGCTCCGCCCTGATGCGGGCTGCGGTGGCTTCGTCGTGCGCGGCATGGGCGAACATCCGGCTGAGGGCGGCCTCGACCCGGGGGTCGGCGAGCGTGTGGGTGGGTATCATGCAGGCTAGAGTAGACGCATCGTTGTGTCTAGTCTAGGGCGGGTATCTATCCTGAGGCAAGGGAGGCGACATGGGACCTACAACAGACGCTGCTGAGGAGAACGCCACTGGCCGAGCAGGGCAACGTCACCACGGCAATCGGCACGGACGCAGCGAAAGAGCCCGGCAGGCGGTGCTAGAGGCGGCGGACGACCTGCTCGCCGAGAAGGGCTTCGCGGGCATCACGATGGAGGGCATCGCGGCGAGAGCCGGTGTCGCCAAGCAGACCATCTACCGCTGGTGGAACACCAAGACCGATGTCCTCATGCAGTCCGACGCCGGAGCCGTCTTCAAGGCCCTGATCGCACAAGCGCAGCACGATCCGGTATTTGCCGAGGACTTCCGGAGCAGGTACCTCGACGAGCAGCGCCGCCGCGACCGCCTGCCGCTGGAACGCGCCGCACGACGGGGCGAACTGCCCGCCGGCCTCGACATGGCGGCCGAGACCGACCAGCTCGTGGGACCCCTCTACTACCGCGTCTTGGTAACGGACGAGCCGATCGGCCACGACTTCACCGACCGACTTGTCGACGCTTTCCTCCGCCGCATGCGCTGACGCACCCGCCGCCCACGGAAGCGTCAGTCGAGCCTCATTTGGCCACTCCGCTCAGCTTCGGTTGACAACCTTTCAGTAGCTGGCCACGGGCGCGACAAACCACACTCCGAAACGGTCGTGGTGCGGCGACACGATGCGCCATGCCTCGGCGAGGTCATCGATACGGGTCCGTGATCTCGCGGAGGCGGGTGAGGGCGCGCCGCCTCGGCCTCGGCGACCCTCGCGATCGCGACCGCGGCTTCCCCTCGCGGTGCGATTTGCACCAGTCGGGCGCGGGCGTCGGCCGGGTCAGGCACCCGGCGCACGTAGCCCGCCCGCTCGAGTTGGTTGACGAGGAAACCCGCGGTCTGTTTGGTGACCCGGGCCTGCTCGGCCAGCGCGGTCACCCGTGTGCCTTTCGGGCCGATCCGTGCGGCCAACCGACCCTGCGCGGTCGTGAGATCGTCGAAGCCGGCCGCGGCCAGGGCTTCGAGCACACGGGTCTCCATGGCCCGGTACGCGATGAAGCAGAGCAGGCCGAGGTTCAGCTCATCTTGACGAGGATCCTCGCTCATCAAACCCCTTGACTTTAGACAGCTTCTCTGACCATTATTAGTCAGAGCATCGTACCAAATTCGAAGCGGCGGCAGGAGGCCGGGATGAACCGCGGCGACGTGTGGCGGACGATCGACGGTGAGCGGCTCAGTCTCGCGAGCTTCCTCGACGACCTGTTCGCACAGGAGTGGGAAACCCCGTCCCTGTGCGCCGGCTGGCGGGTGCGCGACGTCGCAGCGCACCTCACGCTCGCACAGACGGGCGTGCTTCCCGGAATGCTCGCGCTGCTGCGCGCGCGCGGAAACCTCAACCGCATGATCCGTGACACCGCCGTGCGACAGGCCAAGCTGCCCGTCGAGCAGTACGCCGTCCTGCTGCGGGGCATGGTCGGATCACGCAAGACGGCGCCCGGCGTGACCTACCTCGAACCGCTCATCGACATCCTCGTGCACGGACAGGACATCGCCATACCACTGGGCCGCACCCGACCCATGCCGACAGAGGCGGCGGCCACCGCCGCGACCCGGGTCTGGCCCAATCTTTGGCCCTTCCGCCCGCAGCGCAAGCTGAGCGGGTTCAGACTCATCGCCACCGATCACCCCTGGTCGGCCGGGCAGGGCCTGCCGGTCGAGGGCCCCATGGCCGCGATCCTGCTCCTGCTCACCGGCCGACGAGCCGCCCTACCCCAACTGTCCGGTCCCGGCGTCCCCGAACTCGAAGCGCGACTGTCCCCCTCCGCCCAGCTGACCTGACGGTCTACCACCAACCCGGCCGCCCGTTCGCGGCCAAGCCGCGAGCCGGGCTGGTGCTGAGCCGAATGCCGTTTCGCCCGTGCGGTTCCGAGACGACGGGATCACCGCCGCCAAAGTCCGAGAAGTCAACAACGGCAACGAGACTTCGTCCGACCGTGCGGATAGGAAAGCGGACCTGACAAATCCAAATGTGCGAACGTCTCCGACAGGTATGCCGGGGTACCGCGGGAGCCCAGGACCGATGGTCGTAGCGACGACGAGGTGTCGCCGGGCAACCCGCCGCGTCGTGCCACCCGAGCCGGAACGGCGGTGCGTGCAATGGGGCAAAGGAAGCGCGGGTATCGGGCAGACCTCGCGTTCGACGGTGAGAAGGCGGTCCCGGGCGGTGCCCTGGTGCTCGTCGAGGACGGCGTCATCATCGGGGTGGAGCCGGGCGGCGCGCCGGCCCCGGACGGCTGCGAGGTGACCTACCTGCCGGGCACCACCATGCTTCCCGGTCTGATCGACACCCACAGCCATCTCTGCGGCAACAGCGATCCCGACGCGCTGGACCGGTTGCCCGACCTGAGCTCGGACGAGCTCGACGTGGCCATCGAGGCGGCGCTTGCGGCGCAGCTCGCCAATGGCGTGACGGCGGTACGGGACCTCGGCGACCGGCAATGGGCGGTTGTCGACCGGCATCGGCAGCGGCCCGACGGGCCGACGGTCGTCGGCTCCGGCCCGCCCATCACCAGCGTGGGCGGCCACTGCGCGGTCATGGGTGGCGAGGCGAGCGGCGTCGACGAGCTGCGCAGGGCGGTCCGGGAACGCGCCGACCGCGGAGCCGACCTGGTGAAGATCATGACGAGTGGTGGTGTGATGACGCCTACCACCGACATCCGGGCATGTCAGTTCACAATGGAGGAGGTCAGGGCCGTCGTCGACGAGGCCCACCGGCTCGGACTCGCCGTCACAGCGCACGCGCACGCGCTCACGGCGGTGCAGCAGTGTGTCGCCGCGGGGGTGGACGGCATCGAGCATTGCAGCTGCGTCGGTGAGCACGGCATGCGTACGCCGCCGCAGCTCGCCGCCGCGATCGCCGCGGCCGGGATCCTGGTCTGCCCGACCCTGGGCCATGACCTGACCCGGTCGGGTGGGCAGCCACCGCCGCAGATGAAGGCCATGATGGAGCGGACCGGCGTCACCGTGGAGGGCAGACTGGCCCAGGTCGGCGACCTGTACCGGGGCGGCGTCACACTGATCAGTGGCGCCGACTCCGGCATCAACCCCGTCAAGGCACACGGCACCCTCCCGCTGGCGGTCATCGAGCTGGTTGACTGCGGTGTCCCCGCGACGACCGCACTCGCGTCGGCCACCAGCCTCGCGGCACATGCGTGCGGGCTGACCAGCCGGACCGGTCGGCTGCGGGCCGGTCTCCACGCCGACCTGCTCCTCGTCGGCGGCGATCCGACCACAGACATCACAGCCATCCGCGACGTCCGCACCGTCGTCTCCCGCGGCCGCGTCGTCGACCCCGACCCGGACACCTGACCTCTGGATGGACCGACGATTCGCACGAAACGGTCGACCCGCATCGCGCCAGCGGACGCGCTCAATCAGCCGCGCGATCTGCGGGCCGGTCGAGACTCGACAGCCACCTCTAAACGCACTCAATTCGGCGCGATTGGATGTCACGTTCCCGAAGCCATGTAGGCGCCCGGTGGTCGGCAAACATGCGTCTTATCAGCAACCGTGACACTTTCAGTGTTGAGGGCTTGGGCCCAGGGGCTGCGGCCGGACGCCTGGGCGGGTTGAAGGACGCGGAGGGATATGTGATCCGGCAGGGCGAGCATGACATCGCCGGGGCAGGGTAAGACCAGCCCATGCGGTACGTGGAGCTGCGTCGACACACTGAAAACGACGGTGATCGCCTCACCACGCAGGGAGTGGGGGACGCCGAGGCGATCGGCCACGACCGGCTGAATCCGCCCTACACCGCGTTTGTCTCCACGGGCGCTGCGCGCGCCACCCAGATGTTGGAGATCCTGCGGCACGCCGCGGGTCAGGACGAAATACCGATCGTGCAGGCGACCGGGTTGCGCTCCTCGGTTGAGGATCGCTGGCGTGAAGCGGCGAAGGCAGCGGGCAAGGGTGCGGATCTGGAGGCCATGCGGGCAGTCGACCCGGACCTGGTGGAGCGGGAGTCATGGCTGCTCGCGTCTGCGCTGCGACAGGTCGTGCACGGGTTGCCGGACGGCGGCCGGGCGCTCGTAGTAGGGCACAGCCCTACTAACGAGGCCGCCGTGCTCGGGCTGGCCGGTCGGGTCGTCCCCCCGTTGGGTAAGGGCGAAGCGGTCTTGCTGATCGAGGACGGCGGGGACTACCGGGTGGAGCCGCTGGGCTAAATGGCGGTGATGGCTACACGCCGCCGCCGGCAGCCGGCGCGTACGGGAAGAGCACCCGAACGTCGCCCTGCCGCGTGGTGGCGGGCACGCAAGTGACCACCGCGCGATCATGCCACCTACACCACGCAGCAGCCGCTTTCAACCAGCTGGTTGACGCGTCGAGCATCGTCCGGCTAACGTTGGTTTCAACCTAAGGGTTGAAACGAGGGGTGCTGATGGCGGCAGACACACTGTCCCGAATCTTCTCTGCTCTTGCGGATCCGACCCGGCGCGACATGGTGGCCAGGCTCGCCGAGGCCGACGCGACAGTGAACCAGCTCGCCGAGCCATACCGAATGACGCTGCAGGCCGTCTACAAGCATCTCCGGGTGCTGGAGTATGCCGGCCTGGTGAGCCGGCCGCGAGGGCCGCAGCCTCGGTCGGTGCACCTCGAGACGGAGGTCTTCGACCTGATGGACAAATGGATCGAGCGCTACCGGCGCCAGGCCGAGGAGCGGTACCGCCGCCTCGACGCCGTCCTGGCTGCGATGAGCGACAACGACGAGAAGGATGGAAGCGCACCATGAGCAGCATCGCCGAGACAATCATCGAGGCTGACCCGAAGTTACCGATCATTCGCACGACCCGCGATTTCAGGGCCACGCCTGAGCAGCTGTTCCGGGCCCACACCGATCCTGCGCTGTTCGCGCAATGGATCGGCCCGCACTCTTTGGACACCCGCATCGAGCACTGGGACGCACGCACCGGCGGTAGCTGGAGGTTCATTTCAGCGCGGGACGGTGTCGAGTTCGGGTTCCACGGCTGCTTCCACGAGGTGCGCCCGGATCGCATCGTGCAGACCTTCACGTTCGAGGGTGACCGTGACGGCGTGGCGCTGGAGACGCTGTGGTTCGAGGACGTCGGCGATGGCCGTACCCGGCTGCACGCACAGTCGCTGGTCGATAGTTTCGAGGGCCGTGACGCCTGGCTTTCCAGTGGTATGGAGACCGGGGTCAACGAGGGCTACGCCAAGCTCGACGGGATGCTTGCCGATGGCGCTATCTGATCGGCCCGCCGAGCGGCACCGCGAGGTTGGCGGGGCGTTCACCGCCCGGGTCCGCGGAACCCGGGCCTGGGACATGCCCTCGCCGGTTGCCGGTTGGGCCGCCCGCGATGTCGTGCGACATCTGACGCTGTGGTTCCCGGCCTTTCTCGCCGCAGGCACAGGTATCGAGTTGCCAAGAGGACCGACGGTGGACGATGACCCGGTTGCCGCATGGCAGATCCAGTACGACGCCGTGCAGGCAGTGCTCGACGAGCCGGCGACGGCGGATCGGGTTCTGGTCAATCGGCATATCGGCGAGTTGCCCCTGGCCCGTGCGATCGACCAGTTCTACACCGCTGACGTGTTCATGCACATCTGGGATCTTGCCCGCGCCACCGGCCAAGACGACCGGCTGGACCCAGACTTCTGCACAGAGTTGCTCGCCGGGATGGAACAGATGGAAGAGGCAATCAGGTCCTCGGGTCAGTACGGCACCAGGGTCACTGTGCGCGACGACGCCGACCCGCAGACCAGGATGCTGGGATTCATTGGCCGCGACCCTTTCTGGGCACCGGCCCATGGGGACGCTGCTAAGTAGAAGCCGGTTCGAACGGCGACGGCCGTGTTGAGGACGTCCAGGTTGCGCTCCCGCAGGCCCACCAGTAGCTCGCGCACCAGGGTGGCGTTCTCGGTGGAGCAAACACCGATCCGCCGATGCTCTTCGGGGAGTGGACTCTCGTACGGCCGGCCGACAACCGCAAGGTGCTACCGGCCGAGCGCCGTCGCCCCGGCTGCGGCCGAGGCGACGGCGTGAAGACCGGTCTTGTTGTTCAGATAACCCGTACCTGCTCGGCCTGGGGGCCTTTCTGACCCTGTGTGACCTCGAACTCGACCCGCTGGTTCTCCTCCAGCGAGCGGTAGCCGCCGGACTGGATGGCAGAGAAGTGCACGAACACGTCGTCACCGCCCCCGTCCTGCGCGATGAAGCCGAAGCCCTTATCCGCGTTGAACCACTTGACGGTGCCCTGAGCCATCGCTCTACTCCCTTGTTGGGCGCGCCGAACCTGCGGCGCAGGTACCGCGCCTACCCGAAGTCCCAGTCACCGTAACAAAGGGCGGGACCGGCGGCAGGGTTCGGCCGTACGTCGCAGGCACCCGTGATCAACTGCGGAGTCGGTACACGTGGGCCTCGCTGATCTCGGCGTCCTCGGGCGCGCCGACCATCGACACCTCGTAGCTGGCCACGAGCGCGAGCCGATCATGCGGCACGTACCTGCGCCCGGGGTCGCCGACGAGCACGCTGGCACCGCCCGCCGACGCCCGCTCCAGGAACAGCAGCATCCGCTCCGCCATCGACCTGCTGTAAAAGACGTCCCCGGCGAGCACCACCTCGGCGTCCCCGCCGTCGCCGTCAAGCAACTCACCGCGCTCCACGTTCACGGCCACGTCGTTGACCTCCGCGTTCAGGGCTATCGCGGCTAGCGCGTACGGGTCGATGTCGTTGGCAGTGACACTGGCCGCACCAGCCATGGCGGCGGCGACCGCCACCAGGCCGGAGCCGGCGGCCACGTCGAGCACCCGTCGACCGGCGACCACGCCGGGCTGCTCCAACACGTAACGCGCCACCGCCTGCCCACCGACCCAGGCGTCGGCCCAGTACGGCGGCGGCACTCGCCGGTCGGCCTCCGCCTCCAGCCTTGCCCGCAGGACGATCGGATCCTCGGCCAGATACAACCTGACCCCCGGCACGAACGGAACGTCCATCAGCCGTAACTGGTCAAGCCCGGCCACCCCCGGCTGTATAAGGGGATCGAGCATGGTGCACTCAGCCACGGGCGAGACGCAAGCTGTCCGGTTCGTCACCGACCAAGGATGCCGTACGCACCAGTCGACCGCCATGTGACCTCGCCGCCCGCGCCGGGAGGGCGCACGACCGGTCCCGCCGGTTCGCGGTGCTCGCGTGATGACCGTTCGCGGTGCTGGTGGCGACGGGGGTGCGGAACGTCGCGACCGAATGGCACGCTATGCACCACTTACCGGTGGTTCACGTCGACCGGGCTGGGCGACCATCCTCCCTGTCCGATGAGATTCATGCCGCTTTGACCGGCGGGTTGCCCGGCAGCGCAGTCACCAGGAGGTGTGGGCGCATGCGAAGTGTCTCGTTCACCGCCCTGACGCCGTTGGCGTTTCTTGGCAGGCGAGCGGAGTGCGCACCGGCGACCGCGTCGCGTACCTGTGCCCGAACATCCCGCAGATGCTGGTGGCGAACTTTGGGGTGCCGTTGGCCGGCGTCATCCTGGTCCCCATCAACACCAGGCTGTCGCCGGAAGAGATCCAGTACATCTGCGACCACTCCGGTGCGACGCTGCGCGCCGACGGTGTTAACGGACTATAAGCAAACCGTAAACGGCTGCCCGCACGATGGCTCCAGCGGAAAACAACAGTTCGAGAGGAGAAGGTACGTGCGGATTCGATTGGCCGGGCTGCTGGCCGGTGTCGCCGTCGCAGGCGCTGCCTTGATCGGGGGATCCACTCCGGCCATGGCCGCCCCGGCCGCCACCCACCAGGTGCGCCCGATGGACTCCACGAAACCGGTGGCCGTTCATTTCTACAACGACGGCTGGTACTGGGCGTACGCGGATATCTGGGGCTACAACTCGAGTGGCGCGGAGGTATACCACGATTGGAGCGGCACTGTGGGTCACACCGGCAACAGGTGGTTCACCGTGCCGGCAGGTGTGGCGAGGGTGTATTGGAAGGTCAGGTACGACCCGACCGGCGAAACGATCCACGAGCAGAACATCGACCCGTGGTACAACTTCAACGACTTCTGCGGTGGTAAGCACGCCACCATGTACGTCGGCGGCCGTTGGGGCAGCCCCAACCACTACGACATGCACTGCTCGAACTGGTAGGACACAAAGCGGAACGCCCGCCCTTCAGCGGCGGGCGGTCGCCGGTCTGATCTGACTGTGACGGGCCTGGGCAGCGCGTTCGGCGCCGCTCAGGCCCGTGCCTTTCGTGGCGGCGAAGGCATTTCGGCCCGTAGTTCCAGTGGAAAGACATCAGTTCCAGAGGAGTAGGTAGATGCGGATTCGATTCGCCGGGCGGCTCTCGATCGGGCTCGCCGCCGCGCTATTGGCCGGCGCGTTCGTCGCCGTCCCGCAGGCGGCGGGTGCGCGCGCGGGCGTGGCAGACCCCAGGTACAACGAGGTCTACGGCACCGCGACCCACAACTCGTACTGGCTCAACCGCTCCGACAAGGCCGACTTCTTCGCCAGCGGCACCCAGGAGATCCTCTCCGACCAGTTGCTGCACGAGCACATCCGCGCTCTCGAGCTGGACATCCACTCCGAGGGCGCGCCCGCCGGGCGCTGGAAGGTGTACCACACGTCCGACTCCGAGGACTTCACCTGCCGCTACCTCGACGACTGCCTGCAGATGCTGCGCAACTTCCAGTACGCGGTGCCGCGGCACGAGGCCGTGAACATCATGATCGAGCTCAAGAACGTCGTGCCGTACACCGGCGCGAGCTTCCCCGGCATCCCGACCAACGCCAACTTCAACGACAGCCACACGATCGAACAGCTCGACGACACGCTCCGCGAGGCGCTCGGCGGAGCGCTGTACACGCCCGGCGACTTCCTGTCCCGGTGCGCGCCGGGCGGCACGATGGTCTCGTGCATGGCCTCGGCGGGCTGGCCGACTGTCGATCAGCTGCGCGGCAAGTTCATCGTCAACCTGCTGGGCAACTGGAGCACCGCCGGCGCCGACTGGGTGCGGTACGCCACCCACGACGCGGCCCACCGGGCGGCGTTCCCGATGCAGTCGGTGTTCGAGGTCGATCCCGGCTGCACGGCGAGTTGGCTCAACGCGGCGAACTCGCGCGTCGCCCCGACCGGGTTCCGGGCCAACGGCCTGGACGCCGCGGGCGGTGCCACGGATGCCTACTGCGTCCGGGACATCAGCGACTTCGACCCGTCCCCGCCGATCGACGCCGCGGCGCGGCAGGCGGCGTTCCAGGCGTCCGTGTTCTGGCAGCTCGAGGACATCGGGCCCAACGGCACCGCCAAGGCGGGTGCGCTTCTGGCGCACAACGGGGTCGTGCGCGGCGCGGACAGCTACGACCACCGCCCAGGCTGCGACGCCTACTCCTGGCAGTGCCAGGAGAACCGGATCAACGCTGGTTACCAGTTCGTCCAGACCGACTACCCGTGGCACGTCGTCGGGAACACCGATGCGTCCCAGCGGTTGCGGCGCCGCGACGGTACCGCCATCCGCGAGCCCGGTTCGCGGCTGTACCTCCACACCGGCCCGTCGCCGGCGTACTGGCCGTGGGTGTACGCCACCGTGCCGGCGACGTCGCAGCGGTGGTGGGAGACGACCGTCTCCAGTACCCGCAACGGCGACACCTGGGGAAAGGAGACCACCGCCGGGGTGTTCGTCAAGGACGTGCTCAAGACGTGCCCGGCACCCGGGCTGGACAAGCAGGACACCTGCACGAACTACGCCCGGGCCGCACAGAACGGCGACGGCAG
>WNFY01015973.1_pt1 | contig 11115 bp, 11 predicted proteins | sample 5400091 | NCBI WGS metagenome assembly WNFY01 (sample SAMN13153364, study PRJNA577476) | soil metagenome | isolation source: 60 cm soil or saprolite under grassland replicate 1 | place: USA:California | collected 2016-06-15
ACACCGCCGGCGTTCCGGTAGCGCCGATCTCGGTCGCCTATTCGCTCCAGAGCCAGGACCACGCCAAGCTCAAGCACATCGCCGCCTTGCTCACGCCCGGCCTGGTCTATGTCGCGGACACCGGCCCCTTCGCCAAAGCGCTCGCCGCGCTCGACCTGACGCATGTCGAGCTCGTGGCAAACCGCAACAGCGCCAACATCGACGGCGTCACCACCTTCGAGCAGATGACGCAGGGCCAGCCGGGCCCGGCATTGGATCAAGCCGTGGCCGCCATCCGCGGCGATACGATTGCCAAGGTCCTGTTCACCTCTGGCTCGACTGACCTGCCGAAGGGCGTCATCAACACCCACGGCATGCTGACGGCGAACCAGCAGCAGCTCGCGCAGATCTGGCCTTTCGTCGACGAAGCCCCGCTCGTGCTGCTCGACTGGCTGCCATGGAACCACACCTTCGGCGCCAACCACAATTTCAATCTGGTGCTGCGCCATGCGGGGACGCTGTTCATCGACGGCGGCAGGCCGCTGCCGGGGCTCATCGAAGAGACCGTGCGCAATGTCGCCGACGTCTCGCCCACGATTTATTTCAACGTGCCGGCGGGCTACGCGGCGCTGCTGCCGTTCCTGGAGCGGGACGAGGCGTTGGCGCGCTCGTTTTTCGCGAAGCTGCGACTGATCTTCTATGCCGGCGCCGCGCTACCGCAGGACCTGTGGGAGCGGCTCGAAACGGTATCGCAGCGAGCGACCGGCGAGCGCGTGCCAATGACCTCGTCCTGGGGCACCACCGAGACGTCGCCCCTTTCAACGGCCGCCCATTTCATCATCGACCATGCAGGGCCGATCGGCGTGCCCGTTCCCGGCGTCGAGCTCAAGCTCGTCCCGGCCGCCGACAAGCTCGAAGTGCGCGTGCGCGGGCCGAACGTAACGCCCGGGTATTGGAAACGGCCCGAGCTCACGCGCGCGGCGTTCGACGAGGACGGCTTCTACAAGCCGGGCGACGCCGTGCGCTTCGCCGATCCGAGCGACCCAGCCAAGGGAATTGTCTTCGATGGGCGTCTGGCGGAGGATTTCAAGCTCGCCACCGGCACCTGGGTCGCCGTCGGCGTGCTGCGCGTCGGAGTGCTTGCCGCGGCGTCCCCGGCGCTGCAGGACACCATCATTGCCGGCGAGAACCGCGAGTCGATTGGAATGCTCGCCTGGCTCAACGCCGCCGGCTGCTGCAAGCTCATCGGCTGCGAGGCACCGCTCGCGGAGCTTGCGCGTCATCCCGGCCTGCGCGAGCACGTCCGCCGCGCCATCGCGCGCTGGAACGCTGACCATTCCGGCTCATCGCAAAAGATCGCACGGGTGCTGCTCCTGCCCGATGTCCCATCAATCGATGCCAACGAAATCACCGACAAAGGCTACATCAACCAGCGGCTTGCGCTCGAGCGGCGCAAGGCCGATGTCGAGCGGCTGTTTGCGGCGGCACCGGATGCCGACGTGCTAGTAGTGTCGTTCGCTCCATGACGTGCAGGAGAAGGCGCGATCGAGGCTCGACCTTGTCCTTCGGAACCATTTCATGACGGGTGTGCTTGTTCGATAAAATGATGCAGGAGGCCTGCCATGGGCGACCGGCTCTCGAAGATTGTCATTGCCGCGCTTTTGGTCGTCCTCGCCGTCTATGTCGCGCAGCCTTATGTCGACCGGTGGATGTTTTCGGCCTCGACGCCGCGGGCGATCGAGTCGCGCGGCAGCGTGTCCGACATCGAGCGCATGACGATCGAGATCTTCGAGCGCGCGTCTCCTTCCGTGATGCAGGTGGTAGGGCGCGCCGGAGCGCTCGAACTATCCTCACCGGAGTCCGAGAACGGTCCGGCGCAAGTCGCGCGCGCACGTCGTCGGGACCGCGCCCAATTACGACCTGGCGGTCATTCGCGTGGACAACACGCGATCGTTACCCCCGCCGATTGCGATCGGCACGTCCGACGATCTCAAGGTCGGGCAATTGGTCTTCGCGATCGGCAATCCGTTCGGACTCGATCAATCCCTGACCACCGGCATCATCAGCGCGCTGAAGCGCCGCCTGCCCACCAGCGGCGGCCGCGAAATCACCAACGTGATCCAGACCGACGCGGCCATCAATCCGGGCAATTCCGGCGGTCCGCTCCTTGACTCCGCAGGACGCGTGATCGGTGTCAACACGGCCATTCTTTCGCCGTCGGGGACGAGCGCCGGAATCGGCTTCGCCATCCCGATCGACTCCGTCAATCGCGTGGTGCCCGAGCTCATTCGCCGCGGCTCCGTGCCGACGCCCGGGATCGGGATCGTTGCCGCCAGCGAGGCCGCGGCAACGCGCGCAGGTACGCAAGGCGTCGTCATTGTGCGAACCGCTCCGGGCTCCTCCGCCGAGCGAGCCGGCCTGCGCGGCATAGACCCGCGCACGAAAAAACCGGGGGACATCATCGTCGGCATCAACGGCAAGCCGGTGCGCGGGCTGGCCGACCTGATCCAGGAGCTCGAGCGCGTCGGGGTGGGAAAGCGGGTGACGGTGACCGTGCAACGCGACGGCCGCGAGGTCCCGGTCGAGGTCGAGGTGACGGATATCGGGCGAAAGGGATGACCGTCCCGCCAGAGCCGTCGCCCTGACTCCGCAGCACTTTCGCATCGACGCTCCCCCGATTTCGCGCTACCACCCGCTGTCCGCTGAGCGGCCCTGCGAAATTTCCCAAAGCAAATCCCGCCCAATTGCGAGCATAGGAACCAAAACCGTGATTGATCTCTATACCTGGACGACTCCCAACGGCCGCAAAGCTTCCATCCTGCTCGAGGAGCTGACCTTGCCCTACACCGTACATCCCGTCGACATCAGCAAGGACGAGCAGTTCAAGCCCGACTTCTTGAAGATCAGCCCGAACAATCGCATCCCCGCCATCGTCGACCACGATACGGGCATGAGGCTGATGGAATCGGCGGCGCTCATGATCTATCTCGCGGAGAAGACCGGAAAGCTCCTGCCGAAGGCGGGTGAGCCACGCTATCGCGCGCTCGAGTGGCTGATGTGGCAGATGGGAGGACCCGGTCCGATGTTCGGCCAAGTCCACCATTTCGTGAAATACAACAAGGGCAAGGCCCCCTACGCCGAGGAGCGCTTTCTCAAGGAGGCGCACCGGCTCTACGGCGTGCTCGACCGCAGGCTCGCCGACCGCGAATTCGTCGCCGACGATTACTCCATCGCCGATATCGCAATCTGGCCGTGGGTGTCGCGCTACGAATGGCAGACGATCGACCTCAACGAATATCCGAACGTGAAGCGGTGGTACACGACCATTGCCAAGCGCCCGGCCGTGCAGAAAGGTTACAAAGTCCCAAAGGATGTCGGTGAGGTTCCGATACCGGCGTGACGAGCGCGTCGTCTATCAGCGGCAGAAGCCGCAGCCAGAACGGCACCATGCGCTGCTCCTTCCCTCTCCCTGCATCGGGAGAGCACCCGCTGTCATGACATTGGTCAGGCTGATTTTGATTTGCGCTGTGCTCGGCTTTGCTTGTGCGCAGCCGAGCAAGGCGCAAGACACCATTGATCGTCCGGTGACGATCTATGTGGCCGGGACTGCCGGCGGCGGCATCGACCTCTACGCGCGTCTGGTCAGCCGTCACATCGGCCGCCACCTCCCGGGCAAACCGGCTGTAACCGTACAAGTGATGCCCGGCGCGGGCGGCATCCGCGCAGCCAACTATCTCGCCGAACAGGCGCCGCGCGACGGTACAGCGATGACGACTTTCGCCGGCGGGCCGATCCTCGAGCCGCTGATCGGCGCGCGCAATCCCGGCTATGACATGAGCAGCTTCACCTGGATCGGCGCCATCACCAAAGATATGGGCCTTTGCATCGCGTGGGGAGCGACGCCGTTCAAGACCATCGATGACGTCAAGCGACAGCAGATGGTGGTCGCGGGAACTGGAGCAGGCTCGGAAACCGACACTTGGCCGGTCGTGCTCAACGACGTGCTCGGCACCAAGTTCAAGCTGGTGACCGGCTATGTCGGCACTCAGGAAACCATCCTGGCGATTGAACGCGGCGAGGCGCATGGCCGCTGCGTGTTCAGCTACTCCGCGCTCAAGATCGCCAAGCCCGACTGGCTGCGCGACAAAAAGATCAATGTGCTCGTTCTGACCGCGCTCAAGAGAAGCCCTGACTTTCCCGACGTACCGGCCGTCATCGATCTCGTCACCAAGCAGGAGGACCGTCAGCTGCTCGAACTCATGGTTGGGCCTTCAGCTATGGCGCGGCCATTTGCGGCGCCGCCTGCTCTGCCGGCCAACAAGGCCGCGCTGCTGCGGCGCGCCTTCGATGCAACCATGCAGGACCCCGAATTCCGCGCCGAGGCGGAGCGCATCCAGGCGGACCTTGCGCCGACGGCGGGTGAGGAGGTGCAAGAACTGGTCGCGCGTCTCTATGCGACTCCGCGGCCGGTGGTCGAACGCGTCAAGAAATTGTTGGCGCCGTAGCTGCCGGGCGAGACGCTAACTTCGATCCCTCGCGCTACTCCTTCATCAACCGTCGCCCAAAACATGGGCAATGTAGCGCTTCGGGCGGGCGGCGCGGATATCCCTTTGGTTGGCGCGCAGCTTGCAGCTAGGATCGGATGGCGCGCGGCTTGGTGGGTGGCGCGGCCGCGCGATCGGGACGAACCCATGATAGTTGCGTTCGACGAGATGAAGGGCGGCGACGGGACTCTGCGCCCCGCCTATAACGAGCTGTTTCGCTGGCTCTCCGAGGTGCCAGCGGATGTGTTGGACTACCGCCGGCGCGAGGCGGAGGTCTTGTTCCGCCGCATCGGCATCACCTTTGCGGTTTACGGCGAGGCAGACGCACAGGAGCGGCTCATTCCCTTCGACGTGGTGCCGCGCATTCTTGCCGCCGCCGAATGGGACATCCTGCGCGCCGGCCTCGAACAGCGCGCCAAAGCCATCAACCACTACATCGGCGACGTCTACACTGGGTGCCGCACGACATCTACGTTCATATCGCCGGCATCGACATTGTTCGTGTCGACGCCGAGTCTTTCTACGTCCTCGAGGACAACGCGCGCACGCCCTCGGGTGTCTCCTACATGCTCGAGAACCGGGAAATCATGCTGCGGCTGTTTCCGGAGTTGTTCGCCCGCCACCGGGTGGCCCCAGTCGAAAATTACCCGGATGAGCTGTTGGCGACCTTGAAGTCGGTGGCGCCTGCGACCGCCAGCGCCGACCCCACCGTCGTGCTGCTCACGCCCGGCGTCTACAATTCCGCGTACTACGAGCACTCTTTTCTTGCCGACAAGCTCGGCGTCGAGTTGGTCGAAGGCCGCGACCTGTTCGTAAAGGACGATCTCGTCTTCATGCGCACGACACAGGGCCCGAAACGCGTCGAAGTGATCTACCGCCGCATCGATGACGATTTTCTCGATCCGCTGGCCTTCCGCCCCGACTCCGTGCTCGGAGTGCCGGGGCTCATGTCGGTATACCAGGCCGGCAACGTCACGCTGGCGAATGCCGTCGGGACGGGAATTGCCGATGATAAGGCGGTCTACAGCTACATGCCGGCCATCGTGAAGTTCTACCTGGGCGAGGAGCCGATTCTGAAGAACGTCCCGACTTGGTGCTGCCGCGAAACCGAGCACCTCGCCTATGTGCTCGACCACCTCGAGGAGCTGGTGATCAAGGAGGTGCACGGCTCGGGCGGCTACGGCATGTTGATCGGCCCAATGGCCGACAAGGGGACGATCGCGGCATTCCGCGCCAAGCTCAAATCCAATCCGAAAAATTTCATCGCGCAGCCGACGCTGGCGCTCTCGACCTGCCCGACCTGCGTCGAGGAAGGAGTTGTGCCGCGACACGTCGATCTGCGCCCGTTCGTCCTAATGGGGCGCGATCGCATCCGCATCGTGCCGGGCGGCCTCACACGCGTGGCGCTGAAGAAAGGTTCGCTCGTGGTCAATTCCAGCCAGGGCGGCGGAACCAAAGATACCTGGGTCTTGGATCGGTGACACGCAACGTACGATTGACTCGGATGTGTTGTCCGCAGAGCGCTTCGCTGCAGCAGTGGCCTGCACCACCTCCCGAATAGCCCGATGCTCTCGCGGACCGCCGATAACCTTTACTGGCTGGCCCGTTACGTGGAGCGCGCGGAGTATCTCGCCCGTATCCTCGAGGTCACGCAGCGGCTCACCACGCTACCGCTGGCCTATGTCGGCTCCTCCAACGAATGGGAATCGGCGGTCGCGACCGCCGGCTGCGCGCACGCATTTGCCGCGGCCTATCCGGAAGCCAACGAGGAGACGGTCACGGATTTTCTCTGTTTCTCCGCCGCCAATCCGTCCTCCATCCGCAACTGCTTCGAGATCGCCCGCACCAACGCACGCGCCGTGCGCACCGCGCTCACCGTCGAAATGTGGGACGCCATCAACGGCACTTGGCTCGAGCTCAAACGCTTCGGCAATGGCCCGACCTCGCGCGAGGAATTCATGCGCTTCCTGCGCTGGGTGCAGGAGTCCTCGTTGCGCTTCGATGGTTCCGCCTATCGCACTATGCTGCGCAACGATGCCTATTGGTTCTCCCGCCTCGGCGTCTTCATGGAGCGCGCCGACAACACCGCGCGCATCCTCGACGTGAAATATCATATGCTGCTGCCGGCGCATGAGCGCGTCGGCGGACCGCTCGATTATTTCCAGTGGTCGGCCATCCTGCGTTCCGTGTCGGCACTGACCGCCTACCATTGGGTGTATCGCGAGAGCGTGAAGCCTTGGCTGATCGCCGACCTCCTGATTTTGCGCGATGAAATGCCGCGTTCGCTGGCGAGTTGCTACGAGAACCTCGTGGTCTACTTGGATCACATCGCGCGCGCCTATGGCCGCCAGGGACCGGCCCAGCGCCAGGCGCGCGCAGTACGGGCGCGACTCGAGAACAGCCGCATGGAGGAAATTTTTCAGCAGGGAATGCACGAATTCATCAGCCAGTTCATCGACGACAACAACCGCCTGGGCGTGGCAATCAGCGAGCAATATCTGATGTAGGCGGGAAGAGAGAGGACGAATACCGGAGGACGGAGTATGGTCCGTCCTCAGTCGTCTGCCGTGCGTCTCGGTCCATGCATATTCGGATCTCGCATCTGAGGAGCTGCCCAAGATTGCCGGTTGGGGGCCAGCATCGGTATATAGGGCCGCACCGGCTGGCCGGAGCGTTTCGAACGTCATGACGTATTGCTGTGGCATCCTGGTGCGTGACGGCTTGGTGATGTTCGCCGACACGCGCACCAATGCCGGCGTCGATAACGTTGCGACCTTCCGCAAGCTCCACGTCTTCACCCGGCCGGGCCAGCGCATCATGGCAATCGCCTCGGCCGGCAATCTTTCCATCAGTCAATCGGTGGTCAGTATCCTGCGCGAGGGCTGGGAAAATCCGGAGACCGGCGAGACTGAAACGCTGATGGGCGCCCCCACCATGTTTCAGGCGGCACAGCGCGTCGGCTGCATTATCCGTGAGCTTCACGACATCGAGGGCAAGGCGCTCGAGGCTTCGGAGGTCACATTCGACGTTTCATTCCTGTTGGTCGGACAGATCAAGGGCGAGCGGCCGCGGCTATTCATGCTTTATGCCGCGGGCAACTTCATCGAATGCACACAGGATACTCCTTATCTGCAGATCGGCGAGCACAAATACGGCAAGCCGGTGCTCGATCGCGCCATCACCTACGACATCGACCTCTACGATGCGCTCAAGGTCGGCTTGGTCTCGGTCGATTCGACCATGCGCTCGAATCTCAGCGTCGGCCTGCCGATCGACGTCCTGATCGCGCGGCGCGACGTCTGCGACGCCGAGCTCAACTTTCGCATCGAGCCGGGAGAGCCGTACTTTCACGACCTGCGCGAACGCTGGTCGGCGGCGCTGCGCGCCGCGCATGCGGGAATTCCCCGCCCGCCCTACAAGAACGTCCGCTGACTGCGCGGCGAGGACTGGGCCTGTTGGCATTCCAGGTGCCTAAAGCGCGCTGATTTTTGGTTGGATCGTTGGCCCCCTCCGTCGTCATCGCCCGCGAAAGCGGGCGATCCAGTAACCGTAAGACTCTCAGTGATTACTGGATGCCCCGCTTTCGCGGGGCATGACAGGGGAGGAGCGAGCGACTCCCTCTAAAGTCATCACGCGCTAGCCTTCGACGAATGATTTGAGGCGCGCCAAGGCGTCATCCCATTGCTTGGATACCCGATCGAGGTACTTGCGAGCATCGTCTAATGGCTGCGGTTCCAGCTCGAACAAGCTTTCGCGCCCAACGCGGACACTACGCACCACGCCTGCGCTTTCCAGGACCCGGAGGTGTTTCGTGACCGCTTGACGCGTGAGATGGGTGCCGACCGTCAGGCGAGAGATCGATTGCGGCCTGCCGCTGCTGAGCTTGCTGAGCACCGATAGCCGCGTCTCGTCACCGAGAGCGGCAAACACCGATGCACGAGCTTTCAAAGTGGCAAGTCCGCTAAGCCGCATGTGCAAGGTGCCGTGAGATGTTTCCGAGTTGCTCGTCCCAGCCGCCGTCGTTCATGCGAAAGGCCTCGAGGCGGCGTTTGTTTGGAAGCCGGTCGAAACCGGATTCGACCACGCGAAGCAATGTCCCTCTCGCGCTCTTCTCCAATGTAAACTCAACGAGCGTCGGCGCCTCGGCCGAATAATCCTCATCCGGATCGATGGCATAAGGATGCCACGTGAAAGAAAACAGTCGCTCAGGCTCGATTTTCTGGACAACGGTCTCAAATCGGATGTGCTCATAACCGGGATAGGTGATCTGGCCGCGCGTAGCCTGTCCCGGCACAAATGGCCCCTCCAGTCGAACGCGGAACCAGGTCCCGAATTCGCGGTAATCGGTCAGCGCGCGCCAGACGCGGGAGACTGGTGCGCCGAGTTCGATGGCCTTTTCGATACGATCGGACATACGCAACCTCCTGGTTGCGTATGGAAATAACCTACTTTTCGGCGAAACGCAACCATTTTGTTGCTCTTTCTTGCAGCGGCGCTACGGCCCAGACCTTTGGCCCCGCTGTTGCGGACTTATCTGCGAGCGATAGGCGATACGACCACATTGCTTCCCCGCGAGCCCAATGACGATAATGGCGTGATCTGCGGAGGGTGCCACCATGGCTCAGTCTCAAAAAGTCGCGCTCGTGACCGGCGCCGGGACCGGCATCGGCAAGGCGGTAGCGCTGGCGCTGATGAAGGACGGCTACGCTACGGTATTGGCCGGGCGACGAAAGGACAAACTCGAGGAAACAGCGAGCGAGGGCCGGTCGACCGGCGCGAAAAGTCTTGTCGTGCCGACCGACGTCGCCGATCCGGCGGCAATCAAAGCGCTGTTCGCCAAGACCAAGGATGCCTTCGGCCGGCTGGACGTGCTTTTCAACAATGCGGGGATCGGCGCTCCCGCGGTGCCGCTCGAGGATTTGCCCTACGAGACGTGGAAGCAAGTTGTCGACACCAATCTCACCGGCATGTTTCTGTGCACGCAAGAAGCGATCAAGATCATGAAGGCGCAAGATCCGCGCGGCGGCCGCATCATCAACAACGGCTCGATCTCCGCGCACGCGCCTCGCCCGCGCTCGGTCGCCTACACCGCGACCAAGCATGCGGTGACCGGGCTCACCAAATCGACCGCGCTCGATTGCCGCGGCTACAACATCACCTGCAGCCAAATCGACATCGGCAATGCCGCCACTCCGCTGACCGAGCGCATGGTGCAAGGGCAAGGCGTGATGCAAGCGGACGGCCGCATGACGATCGAGCCGCGCATGAACGCTGACGACGTCGGCCGGGCGGTGGTCTACATGGCCAACCTACCGCTCGACACCAATGTCCTGTTCATTACGGTGATGGCAAACCTGATGCCGTTCGTCGGGCGAGGGTGATTTTACGCGGCCAACGCATCGAAGCGCGCTAATCGATCCGTGTCACGCTGAGCTTCGCCCCTGCCCTGACCTTGGCCAGCGTCTTCACGTCGCCGGTCGCCCTGCCGAAGATGTTGCATGGGCTCGCAAGCCGCGTCTCGTCTCCGCGGCTGATCGGGGTGCGGCCAAAGCCGAGCGCAATTGCGTGACCATCGGGCCAATAGGCGAGCTCACCGGGCGTGACCACGGCGCGCGCGTCCTGCTCCCGCGCAGCCTTGACCGTGACCTCGAAGTAGACCTCCTCGCCCCAGGTGAGCGCCGACGAAGAGATCGGCAGCGCGGCCGCGATCGCACGCGCGGTCGGCGTATCGAACAGCTCGGCGTCCAGCGTGAGCGTGCCGAAATCGAAGCGAATGCGCGTCATTGCAAGCCTCCGTTGACCACCGGCACTGCGTGGCGCATTTTTTCCCGCCGTGCAACCGGACTTGGGGCGCGCGTGCGCCCCGAGGGTAAACGTCGCAAGCCGGCTCGCTTCCACCGTGAGCCCGCGCTTGTCGAAGGGGGCAATGCAGAATCTCCAATCGGCATCCGGCATCTTCGCGCTGCTCGCCATTGCCTGGATCGTCAGCGAAGATCGCCGCGGCGTTGCGTGGACGCAGGCTGCCGTCGCCCTTCTGGTGACCTTCGCCACCGCGGTCATTCTGCTCAAAGTGCCCGGGGTGAGGCGCGCGTTCGCGGCGATCAACGATGCGGTCGATGCAATCGCCGCGGCAAGCAGGGCCGGCACGTCGTTCGTTTTCGGCTATCTCGGCGGCGGCGAGCTTCCCTTCGAGCTCAAGGTCCCCGGCGCGGAATTCGTGTTGGCGCTGCAGGCGCTGCCGATCGTGCTGGTGATGAGCGTCTTGACCACGCTCCTGTTTCATTGGCGCATTCTGCCGCCAATCGTGCGGGGCTTCTCCTGGGCGCTCGAGCGCACGCTCAAGGTCGGCGGCGCGGTCGGGCTCTCGACCGCAGCCAATATTTTCCTCGGCATGGTCGAGGCGCCGCTGTTCATCCGGCCCTATCTGGCAAGGCTCACGCGCAGCGAGCTGTTCATCGTGATGACCGGCGGCATGGCCGGCATCGCCGGCACGGTTCTGGTGATCTACGCGACCTTGCTCGGCCCGATTATCCCCGATGCCGCGGCGCATTTCGTGATCGCCTCGGTGATGGGTGCGCCCGCCGCCATCCTC
>WNFY01014712.1_pt1 | contig 11112 bp, 14 predicted proteins | sample 5400091 | NCBI WGS metagenome assembly WNFY01 (sample SAMN13153364, study PRJNA577476) | soil metagenome | isolation source: 60 cm soil or saprolite under grassland replicate 1 | place: USA:California | collected 2016-06-15
TGGGAAAGAGAATGTTTGACGGGGGAGAACGATTCTGGCCGGAAGAAGCGCCCTTTCACACACCAGTCTTCGTCTTGACTCACCAAGTGCGCAAGCCCTGGGAACGGCCAGGAGGCACCACTTTCTACTTCGTCAATGAGGGGATAGACGGTGCACTTGGACAGGCGCGAAAAGCCGCGGGCAACCGGGACATAAGAATCGCGGGAGGCGCAAATGTCATTCAGCAATATCTTAACGCTGGATTAGTTGACGAGTTTACAATCCACTACTCACCAGTATTCTTCGGTCACGGAGCGCAGCTGTTTTCGAAAACAAGTAAGGACATTCGCGTAAAGATCAAAGAAGCATTTCCATCCAAGGAAGTTACGCATGTTACGTTCGAAGTAGAGAGGTGAACGATTCGATTCTGTTCTACTAACGGCTCGTCTTAGATAGAACCACAGAGATTCCCGTAGGCGGTGGCGTCGCGCAGCGTGACGAGAGTGTATAGGATCCATGCGATCAGCGCTACGACTCCTACGGCTGTTAGCCCTACGGTGAACAGTATCAGAGCCGGCTCCAATATTATGAATAGTGTCCCTAAGAGCCAGAATAGTGCTCCTCTCTGCATGCTTGCACGTTTCTTAACGTTGCTCAGCTTCAACACTCCTACTCGGTAGTAGTAGAGTCCTGACAGGCTGAATGTTAGGATAGTCAGAATTATGATTGTCAGGGTAAGCTGGAATAGGGTCGGGTCAATCCGCCCCGAGGAGTATTGTGGGTAGAGGAAGAAGAGCAGGAACGTGAAGACGGCAATTGTCGACCCTACAAGGGTCCCAGCCCGGTTCACGTTCGCGGCTGCCAGATCAAGGTCCAACCAGCGTTCTTCCTTGGAATCGGACACTGAATAGGCCTCTTCTACGAGTTCGCTCGAAGCACCTCTCCAGTATTAAGGTAGTCGAAAAATCCCGCGAAGACCATCAGTCTAGACTAGTAGCCTTCGATTTCGCGTTTCATGCGTGCAAGCAGATCTACTGCGTTATCTGCGTAGCTGCCGATCCACCGGTCGTGCAGTTCTTTTATCGGGAGCGGGTTGATGTAGTTCCAGCGAAGACGCCCCTCGCGCTTCACGATAACTAGGTCGGCTTTCACGAGAGCGCGTAGGTGTTGCATCACGGTGCACCTGTCTAACTGCTTGAAACGCTGTACCAACTCGCCGGTTGTTCTGCTTCTGACTTTGAGCAAGTCCAGTATCTCGCGTCTTAGAGAGTTGCCTAGTGCCTTGAGAATCAGATCATACTTTTCTTCCCGTGGCATGCTACCACCTCCAATGTGAGACGTGTGTGCGAAGATTCAAGGCTGAAAGTTGAGTAGTGGACAAAGTGTTATAAAGATATAACATGTCGGCAGGTCTGAGATAGCTATGGGGATGGACCTGAGATTCACAGTTCAGACGAAGATCCAGAAACCTGTAAGCGAAGTGTTCGACGCTGTATACAACCCAAAGAAGCTCAGCAAGTACTTCACGACCGGAGGAGCCGACGGGCCGTTAGACGAAGGAAAAACCGTGATGTGGAGCTTCAACGATAATGGGAACAAGATCCCTCCTTTCCCAGTGAAGGTGAAAAAGGTGGTGCGGAACAAGCTGATCCAAATCTCATGGGAGGCTAGCGAAGGGGTCTACGACCCGAAGACTGGCTCAATGCCGACCGGCGCTGGATACGACACTCTCGTCGAGGTTAGCTTCGAGCCTCTCAACGCGAACGAGACGCTCGTGAAGATCGTAGAAGGGAAGTGGAGGCCTACCAAGGGCGGTCTGCATGGCTCATACCAGAACTGTCAAGGCTGGACGCAGATGAGCATGTGTCTCAAAGCCTACTTGGAATACGGTATCAACCTCCGGAAAGGATCTGTTTGAAAAAGTTCTGAAATCACAGGCAGCAGTCGCGAAAGCCTGGTACGATCTACCTCTTCGCAACAGGGATGGGTTCGTAATCGAGCCGGACGACTCCGTTCTTGTACGCCTTGCTTGCGTTGAGTTCGAGGTTGAGCCGCTTTTCGCCGCGGAAGAATGGCTTGCCGCTTCCGAGTAGCGTGGGGTGTAGCCAGATATGGAACATGTCGACGAGACCGGCCTCGGCTAGGCTCTGCACAAGTTTAGGGCTGCCGAACGTGACGATATCTTTTCCAGGCTTTTCTTTCAGCTTGCGAATCTCTCGTAGGGTGTCGCCTCGGAGTAGGGTGGCGTTGGCGTACTTGCCCCATGGGGTTTCCTTGAGAGTATTCGAAGCGACCAGCTTTGGTGTATTGTTCATTACCTCCGCGCCGGGAGAGGTCGTTTCAGTCTGGTTTGGCCACGCGCCTGCCATGATCTGGTAAGTCTGACGGCCTAGGAGGAAGGTCCCCGCGTTGGCCTGTAGTTTACTCATGTCAGCTCCCATGCCCTCGATGTCGAAATTATTGATGACCCAGTCCATCTCCTCTCTGGGACCAACAACGAATCCATCTAGAGATAGGAACATGGAGACGACAACTTTACTCATGGGTAACAGAATCCTCCCGACAGCAGGACTTCCATCCACCCAGTCCAGCTTATTTCTTTGTTTTCGGCTGCAAGAATTCCAGGATCACCCTGTTCGCAATGCTTGGCTTTATGGCAATAAGAAGCACGTAGTCTCAGTCCCCAGATTCATTCTTCTGGAAATCTGCGAGCTTTTCTATGGAGCGGCGAATGATTCGCTGAGTTTTCTTGGTGGGCCCGCCCGGATTCGAACCGGGGACCGTCAGGTGTCTCTTGCCGTGGCTATGAGCCTGCCGCTCTTTCAGTCCGTTGGATGTGAAACCTGGCTGAGCTACGGGCCCTCAAACCGGTGCCCTATGATCTGAAGTTTTAATGTTTAGTGAAATAGGTCAACGCTGAGCAGGATAGCGATTCCTACAGAGCGTTGCTGAGCGTCGCGGGGCAAGTGTAACTTGGCGTTTTCTTCACCAGTAACGATACAAGCTTCAACAGAGCAGTTCTACACGTTGTTCAGTACACGAAGGTTCACGGTTTGCGATTCCGGCGATTTCTCAAGAACGAGCGCGGTATTGACACCATTATCGCTTCAGTTCTAATGGTTGCCATTGTCGTAATCGCATCTGTAATGGTCTATATCTACGCGACGGGTCTATTCGGCGCAATTGCGACTCCTCAGAAGGTAGCGACAGAGTCGATTAGCCTGGAATACGCATCCTTCACTTCGAACAACACTGTGAACCTCTCCATCAGAAACATTGGCACTACTCCGATAACACTGAAGTCATACTACGTGAATGATTACACAGGGAACCAGTACACTAGAGCAAACTGGTCTGGACCTATGTTCAATGCCACAACTCAGACAAACGCGATAATCGTAATTTCGTCAGCGTGCCCTAGCTGCACTGCCAGCGGAACCGCGTTCGTCTTCCAGTCAGGATATCCCTATACGATAATAATGGTCACTGCTACGAATGAACAATTCTCCTTCATGATCACTCGATAATGCATCGCAATCAATCAGAACATCCGACGGTCGGATTTCTAATGCTTTGGTTTACTGAAGTTAGAAATAGCGTCGTCCCGGTTCGGATTCGAATCGGGAGAACCCAACAAGTGAGCAGAGTCCTCAGAAACTATGCGGGTCTCACTATCACTTGCGTTGTGGGCGTAGCTTTTGTTCTAATATTCGCAGCCTCATCCACATCCTTCTCTTCCCTGACGCTAATTCTCGCCCTCTTCACTTTCGCCTCCGTAATTGCTGCAGCCATGATGATTGCCTGGGCTGCTGAAGCATCACAGTACTCTATCAGCCAGGGTCTTGCATTGGCGATTGTAGCAATCGTCCAGACGCTTCCAGAGTTCTTCGTCGAAGGAGCCATCGCCTGGAACGCGGGACAAGATCCTGTCGGCTGGCTTCCGAACGTGACCGCGAACTTTACCGGAGCGAACAGATTACTCACAGGGCTCGGATGGCCTCTGATACTGTTCACGGCTATGCTTTCGAGAAGTGGGAATAAGCGATCTGGACTGCACGTAATTGCGCTGCGCAAGGAACAGAGCATCGAAGTCGTGTTCATGCTTGGAGCAACCTTGTACTATGTCCTGATCTGGCTCAGAGGCTCTCTGGAACTTATCGACACTTTCGTTCTCCTCGCCGCCTTCCTAGGCTATCTCTGGATGTTATCTAGGTTACCGTCCGAGAGGCAGGACCCCCGGGAAGCGCTTGACGCGTCACCCCGTGCAATAGTTGAACTCGGAACAAGAAATAATCGAATCATTGCAATACTAGGTCTCTTTAGTTTCTCGGGTTTGGTTTTTGTATTCATCTCGACGCCGTTTGTGGACTCGATCAATACTATTGCAGTTGCACTGTTCGGCACGGGCGCAGGATTCTTCTTCATTCAATGGATCGCCCCATTTCTATCCGAGTTCCCTGAGAAAGTGACTGCGTTTCACTGGGCACGGAAGATCAAGCTAGCGCCCATGGCTCTGTTGAACTTCGTCTCATCGGCTGTAAACGAGCTGACGGCCCTCGTTGCAATCATTCCAATAGTCTTCGCTCTCAGCATTGGAGCTATTGGACCAGTCTCTCTAACGGCTCACAGGGACGAGGTGCTGCTGACTATGGCTCAGTCGCTTTATGCTTGCGTTTGCCTGATGGATTTGAAATACGATGTTAGAAACGCTCTGCAGCTCTTCGGCCTCTGGTTATTATCAACAGCATTCGTAGAGACCAGATTTGCAATTTCAATCGTCTTCCTTCTCGCGTCCCTGGTCGAATTGATCATCCAGCGCCGACGAATCACTGTATTCTCCTCGTTCAAACAGACCCTTCAACAATACTTCTCGCGGCACTCCTGACGAGTAATGAATAACCGCACTTTGAAGCTTGGTAACTAGCCTGAAAGGTCAGATTGTTTCTTTGACCTATCATTTCTCCTAAAAATTCCCTTCAAGAGTCTCCTGATCATCCCTCGTCGGCCTTCAACAAGAACTTCCTCCCAGTCGACCCTCATCAACAGGATGGCGACCAAGATCACGATGACAGCTGACAGTATGGAGACGTAGAGACCGCCGCCCAGAAGGTCCTCGAGGCCTCCCTGAGAACTCCTTGCCGCGTAGGTTATCAGTATCGTCAGGACAAACTTTCCTGAATAGAGCGCGATGAACGTCTTGACCGGACTATACTTGATAATTCCGAGAGGCACAAAGACGATATCATCAGGTAGGGGTAAGGCCGCGAAAACGAGTGCGAGGAGGAAGGAGCTGCCGCCCACAAGTTTTCTGAACGAGTCGAACCTTGCGGCGCGTCCACTCAGCGCTCGTCGAGCCCCGTACCCTACCCCATAGCTCGCAAATTTTCCAATCGAAGCGCCCAATGCTGATACGGCGGCTATCTGAAAGAGCCCCAGACCGGGGAAGCCGGATGCGATGGTGATCACGAAGAGCAGATACGGTACGGGGAAGAATGGGATCATGTTGCCTATGATGCTCACCAGAAAGACAACGAGGATCGGGTTGCCCCCAACGAGAACCATGATTGCGCCTACGATGTCGAAGGCCATTCTTGGCTAAGACCATCGACAACCCAGCAATAAGTCCGTACGTCTTGTGGAATCCCGCATAGATCTCAAGCTTCTCGAAGGGTGGATCCCGAGAGCCTCTGCGTATTCGAATCGTGATCAACACAAATGGCTCGAGCCCAAAATCTTCCTGTCCTTCGCCGGAAAGTGCTTTAGCTGTAGAGAGAGCGCGTCTCCAGCCAAGCCCAACTTATGACCACGACCTTTCTCTTCGATCTAGCAGTCGCGGTCGCAGCAGCCCTCCTCTTCAGCCTCCTCTTCTACAAACTACGCCTTCCAATGATCGTAGGACAGCTAGTCGCGGGAATGGTCGTAGGACCCTTCGGTCTCGGCCTAATCCGAGACACAACAGCCATTGACTTTCTCAGTACTCTAGGCATAATCCTGCTACTATTCGTAATAGGTCTCGAGCTAGATCCTCGCCATCTCAAGACCGTCGGATCAAAAGCCATAGTACTCACCACGGTAGAGTTTCTCGTAGCCTTCGCTGTCGGGGTTCTCTCCGGTCTCGCTGCAGGATGGAACCTTGGCACTTCTCTGTTCCTAGGTTCGGTACTAGGCTTGAGCAGCACAGCAATCGTAGCCAAGATCGTCGCCGACCGGACCCATGAACATGGCGAAAGCCTCGCTGCTACAATAATGATGGTCATGGTCGTCGAGGATCTAATAGCCGTCTTTCTACTCTTCCTCACGCCAGAGCTTGCCAGCGGAAACCAAGTCCAAGCCTCAGCATTCCTGATCGTAACCGGAAAGGCAGGCTTCCTCTTCCTCGCCACCTTTGGCTTTAGCAGGTATCTCGGTCCGAGAATCATCAACCGAGTAAGCCAGTACGAGATCGAAGTTGGAGAAATCTCGTTTCTGCTAGCTCTATCATTCGGGTTCCTCTTCGGAGTTTTATCCGACCGGAGCCCCTTTGCTAGTCGGCAGCATCCTAGTCCCTCGGGGGGAATTCTCACTTGTGTTGGCAAAGGCAGGCGTTGATTCTGGACTCGTGAGCTTGCAGCTCTACCCTGTTGCGGGATTGGCGGTCCTAGCAACGACCCTTGCATCACCATTAATCGAGAGATCGGTGCATTCTTCTCGGGCCAAGAAATCGATTGCGCCGGAATAAGCTCTAACCGCCTTCTTGTCTTGAGCTTACAGAGAGGCACGGTTTGCAATCATAACTGGCTTAAACAAAGACACAATTCGGAGCAATCATATGGCTAACGGCAAAGCTCTCAAGGCCTACGAAAAATATGCTTGGACCCTTCTCTTCGCTTTCTGGGCACTCCACCTCGTGCTATCAGCGCGGGACTTTTTCCCGAGTCTGCAGGATTTCTGCGTAGGCTGTTTGCCAGGTGCCCAGACAGCGATACAATCCTCCACTGGAATGAACTGGAGCCAGCTGGCCTCGACGAACCCGAAACCCGCTGGTTTTCTAGCCTCCGTCCTTGTCGATGACGGTATTTCAGGAGTCGGCCTGGCAATCTTCGGCATGATCATTTCCCTGACCAGTTTCAAAAGAGGCGAAAAGTGGGCGTGGTACGTGTCCTGGTCAATGCCAGTTGGAATTCTCGCTGCTCAGCTTAACGTGTATCTGTTGACTGGCTCCATGATGGTGATAATTCTAGCCGTTGTGTTTGTACTAGTATCTCTTCTGGCTCTATTCCTGCCTTACAGACAGTTCTTTCCGAAAAAGATGTTGCCCGTTTCCTAGAATCTCTTTGATGCAGTTCCAAAGGTCAGCCTTATCCTTTAATAAACGGGAGTTTCCGGATTGCCGTTGCCGCCGGCTAGAAGCGGGCCGCCGTTCCCTCAAACAGGGGCGCGAGCTCAGTGGTAGAGCAGCGGGCTCGGTCAAAAACTGAGGCTGAAGCTGTTAAAGAAAGCCACTGCAGCAACCCGTTGGTCAGAGAGCCCATAGGACGGGCCCGGCCAGAGGTTCGAACCCTCTCGGCGGCGCCAAAACTTCAACGAATCTGAACGCATATTTTTGACAAGTCTTGAGTAGTCCTTGTTTTAGGTCCAATCGTGTCTCACTCACAGGGCAAGGCTTCTTCTCTGAGCATCTCGACCCTCCTCGACTAACATGACGAGTGACGGGCGCGCCTCCAACGGGTTTCCCGTCGGTGGGTTTCTTAGGACACTACCATTCTGGCTTGGAGCTGTCATCGTCAGCTTCGTTCCGACAAAAATTCTGTCGACGATTGAATACGTTCTTGTTCCTCCGCAGGGATTTGGAAGCCTAATTCTTGATGACGCTCTCGTTCTCTCTCTCGTCATGCTCTACTTCCTCTACACCATGCGGTACATTACCAGAAGAATGGACAGACTGGACGAGTATGCAAAGGGGATGAGCCCCGAGAACACAGCGTTACGCTTGAGAACGCCGCCCATGCGACTCTCCAGGATCTTGCTAGTCTGGATCATACTCCTCGTAGTCATCACCCTAGTCTCGCCCATTCCCTTGAACTTCGAAGGACTCGTCTCCAACCACGTTCCCGTCTTCGCCTACTTCTTCCTCATTCTTGCCTTCTTCCTGTGGACCTACGGCTCTTCCATGCTCACGATATATCGGGCCGGAAAACTTCCGTTTCAACTGAAACCCTTCACCGAAGATCGGACCCTCGGCCTGAAACCGTTCGGCACTGTCTCGATGAAGCTGGTAAGCGTCTACGCCATCTTCCCGATAATAGTGACGTTCCTCCAACTCATCACCATAAACGTGGAAGTTCCCGGTGGGGTAACTGTTGGGCTGGGAAGCTTACGCGCGAGCGACCTAATCATTCTAGGCGGATTTATACTAGTGGGGGTCGTACTGTTTCTTCTTCCCTTAGTTGGCATCCATCGTCGGCTCCAAGAGGCTCGGCGTGAGGAGCTCAGCTGGATTACACCTCGTTACACTACTCTCGTCCAGCGTCTGAAGGATCAGATGGCCCGTGCCAACCAGTACGAGAACGTGAACGAGAAGGACGCTTTAGCGAGTGAACTCTCGATTGTCCGCCAAATAGAGAGTGACATTCACAGAATCCAGACTTGGCCTTTCGACCTCAGCGTTTGCACCAGACTCGCTACTGTTCTAGTGCTGCCTCCAACCCTAGCCGTGGTCGCGAGAATAATGATCCTCATATTCCTCCGTATTTAGAATGAAATCAAGCGTTTCGCAGTTTTTGCGAGCGAGAACCATTTCAAGCCAAGTCAGGGTAAATCGTAGTTGGAAGTGCTGATGAAGAAGAGCAAAGGTGAGACGTTTTGGCGTCTAAGATATCTCTACATTGGAACCTCCAATGTCCAGAAAGACGTCGACTACTATACCAAGGTCTTAGGGGCCAAGAAGATCTGGGATATCTCGAGTTTCGGGACTCGAGTCGCCGCCATGAGGCTCGGTGAAGGCCCTGTCTTTCTTCTCGCAGATCATCGGCCCGCGCCTAGCTGCATACTGATCTTCCAGGTAGACAATTTGCAAGCGGTATCAGAGGAGCTCCGACAGAGGGGCTGGAAACCTGAAGGAGAACAGTTCGAAATTCCTGAAGGACCCTGTTACAGGTTCAATGATCCAAGCGGCAACCCGCTCGCTCTCCTACAAGTTACAAGACCCAGCGTACTCGGAATAACCAGTGAAGAACGGGAGTGACGTTACTAGATTATCTGCACAGAGTGTGATTTGTATCGATACCTACTAGGAAAGTCAGACTGGACCAAATTTGACGAGGAAGATTACGGTGAACATGTACATGACTCTCGACGGGTACGGTGAGTTTCCCAAGTATCCCGGGTCCGACGTTCCTTCGAAGGAACCTGGTGAGGGTTTCACTGACATGTGGATCAAACGATATGATTCGGTGGACACGATCTTGTACGGTCGGAAGTCCTACGAAGGTCACGTTGCCGTACACTCCGAATCAGCGAGGAAAGCATCAGATCCGGAGTACCTGTTCGAGTTCTCACGATTCCTAGGCCGAAGTCAGAAGATCGTTCTCTCTCACGTCCTGAAAAAGACCGAATGGCAGAATTCTAGGATCATGAAAGGAGACCTCACACGAATCGTCGCCCGCCTGAAACGGGAACCGGGAAAGGACATCATCGTGGACGCGGGCCCCTCGCTCGTCCAGGAGTTCATCCGGCGAAGCCTTGCAGATGACTACCGCATTATAGTGTGGCCGGTCATCCTCGGACGCGGAAAACATTACTGGGGTCCGATGCAGAAACAGCAGACCCTCAAGCTCCTCTCAGTCAAAAGCCTCAAGCATGGTGAGCTAATCTTGCACTACGAGACTCTCCGGGCAAGAAAGAGCTAACGCGCGAGCGGGTTCGAACGTCTCGGCAGTCTAAATATTCAGACGGACGTCTTAAACTGACGAGAGAGAAATACGGCAAAACATGATCGGCGGCTGTCACGACATGAAGCCGCTTCCAGATTCCGTCAAGAAGCTCATAGAGGCCAAAACCTTCGCGAACATCGCCACGCTGATGCCTGACGGCTCCCCCCACGTCACTCAAACATGGGTCGACCACGATGGGGACCTCGTCCTCATCAACACCATTGAAGGGAGCCAGAAACACAAGAACGTTCTGAGGAATCCCAGAGTCGCACTCGACATCTGCGACCCCGCCAACGCCTTCAACGTGGCAGTGATCCGTGGACGCGTCAAGGAGGTGACCTTCAAAGGGGCAGACGAACATGTAGATAGGCTTGCGAAAAAATATCTAGGACAGGACAAGTATCAGAGCCGACGGCCAGGTATGAGACGTGTATCGTTCAAGATCGAACCCCTCCACATCGTGCCTCCCTTCACGGATACTACGCCTCGGAAATCTACCTGAGACGCGTCGACCAGAGTTACAGCTAGCCGGCGCACTCAAAACAAGACTCTGGGACGAGGGCTAGAGCTAGACTATTTTCTGTCTTTTTCTCGCTTTGTGTCTTCCGCAAGCTTCTTTCTGGCGAGTTCAGGGTCCTTGATGTAAAGAATGATCGCGTTAGCGTGACCATGTCCCAGCCCACAATCCGATTTGAGCCACGAGAGCAGCTCAGCATGCTTCTCTAGCCCCTTCTGCTTTGCCAGTTTCTGAAAATACTCGGGGCCCTTACCGGTCTTGGCCTTGATGTTGTCTATGTATGCTTTGTAGGTCATGTTTTCACGACGGGTTGGATCATTCAAGTTCGAATTTGACTTAACTCTTCTCCAAAGAAGAGAACAATCAAGGAGATACTCGTCAGTCCCCAAACAGTCAGCAACGGACAACATTCATTAATGGTGGTGGAGCTGTTCGTTTGACGTTTTCACGGAATCGCTGAAGCTCGTGGAGGTTTGATGGATGTTCCACGCGCGGGACGCGTGGGTTGCGATACGGATTATAAGCGGCGAAGCATCTAGTTACTCGTAGAGCACTGTTCCTAGATCTGCTCTGGCTGGTTGAGACATGAAGCTTGACCCAGGTGGCATAGGCGAATTGCGAGTCTTAGACTCGGGATATACAGACCAGGTCTTACTTGACACTATCAGCGAGGAGGTTCTGCGGATCAAAGCGACAGTCTGCAAC
>WNFY01022136.1_pt1 | contig 11112 bp, 11 predicted proteins | sample 5400091 | NCBI WGS metagenome assembly WNFY01 (sample SAMN13153364, study PRJNA577476) | soil metagenome | isolation source: 60 cm soil or saprolite under grassland replicate 1 | place: USA:California | collected 2016-06-15
AATTGGTAAGCTTTTATGCAAATATTGTCCTCATTTTTCCCTTGGAGAGTTAATCCACTCGTTGAAAATTGAATATTGATCCCGATAGCTATCGGGATTGAAGATTGAATATTTTTCTCTTCCCATTCATCGTTCTGTACAGCCTCCAACGCGTCTTGTAAGGGTACCGGATAAAAAACGGTTTCAATATCATGATAACCATCATTTCTTTTTCGGATGACGTTGAGACCAAGATTGATTTTGCAGTTGGGGAAAACGACCACTGATTACGCTGATTAATCTAAAGAAAATGATTTATGCCGACATAAAATGTTGAATGGAATTAGAGAATGTAAAAGAGTGCGACCCTTCGACAAGCCTGTCTGCCGACAGGCAGGCTCAGAATAAACTCTATAGAAAATGATTAAAGACATAAAGCCGGTCTAATAGTAAATATCATTCCAATCAATAAATCTGTTTAATCAACGGTTTTTTTTGCGACTGTTGATCTCATCTCTGATTGCAATGGCACGAATGTAATCTTCACTTTCAAGAACCTCATTCAGCAAAGTATTGAGTTCTTCAAGACTCATTGTTTTGAGATCTTCACTTCCTGTTCTTACCTCTTCAACAGCTTCGCCCTGGGCTTTCTTCTTTTTTCCAGAAGTTTCTTCCATCATGATGCCGGCACTTTCCAAAATATTTTCATACGTGTAGATCGGGCATCCAAAGCGAACAGCCAGTGCTAATGCATCTGAAGTTCTGGAATCAATTTCTACGGTATCATTTTCTGTGGAACAAACGAGTTTGGAAAAGAAAATTCCTTCCTGCAAATCGTTAATGATGATCTCATTTAATTCTACTCCAAAGGCGTTCATGAAATTTTTCATCAAATCATGGGTAAGGGGGCGACTGGGCTGCATCTTTTCAAGGGCAACGGCAATAGCTTGTGCTTCAAATCCACCAATTACAATAGGTAAACGACGAAGGCCGTTGACCTCTCCAAGTACAACGGCGTAAGAATGAGTTTGTGTAATACTATGCGAAAGCGCAACTATTTCCAGTTCGATCTTCTTCATAAAATATCAGCGAAACTAAGGCATTTTAAATAAAAAAAACGGCATCAAAATAGGCCGTTATTCATATATTCTTGTATTTTTTTTGACCTATGAAACTCCTTTCATTTTTTTAATTGCTTCGGTCAATTTAGGCACCACTTCAAATGCATCCCCAACGATACCATAATCGGCAGCCTTAAAAAAAGGTGCCTCGGGGTCTTTATTGATAACAACAATTACCTTACTTCTATTGACACCAGCCAGGTGTTGTATTGCTCCCGAGATACCAATGGCAATATAGAGATTCGGGGCAATTGCAATTCCCGTTTGACCTACGTGTTCATTATGCGGTCTCCAGTGGGCATCGGCAACAGGACGGCTACATGCCAATGCCGCGTGTAATGCATGAGCGAGGTCTTCTATTATGCCCCAATTCTCCGGCCCCTTCATTCCTCTCCCGGCACTCACCACGATTTCTGCTTCTGTTAAAGGAACTTCGCCACTCGCTTTATTGGTCGCAATAACTTTTACTTTCGGGGATGGAAATGTAGCATTAAACGAAATGACTTCTGCAGTTCCTTCCTTTGCCTCAATTTTATAGGCATTGGGATTAAGAGCAATAATTTTTACATCCGTATTCAGAGAAATGTTTGCAAATGCCTTTCCTGAAAAAACATTTTTCTTTACTACAAATCCATTACTGATGTCCGGCAATGCAACGGCGCCCGAAACCAGGCCCGCTCTTAACCTGGCAGAAAGCCGGGGAGCAATGGCTCTGCCATCAAGATTATTTGAAAACACAATCAGTTTTGCAGATATAGATTGGGCCACCTGAGCAATTATATCCGTATATGCCTGGGAATCGAAATGGTTTAGTAGTTCATTATTTACATGGTGAATTTTTTTTGCACCGTATTTTCCCAATCCGGAAAGATCTTCCGTAACTGAACCGAGAACAACGCCTTCCGCAGTTGTGCCCATTTGTTCGGCAATTTTTGCTCCATAACTCAAAGCTTCGAGCGAAGCTTTTTTTACATGGCCTTCGGCTGCATCAATAAAAATTAAAACAGGCATATCAATCTCAAATTTATTCTAAATCATTTTTGCTTCTTCATGTAATAATCTCACCAATTCCTCTACATTATCGGCAGGCACTAATTTAACTCCGGCTTTTGCCGGTGGCAAACCGAAACTTTGAATTGTCGTCAATACATCAGTTGCAATCGCCTCAACAACTTTTAATGGTTTTGTTCTTGCGGCCATAATTCCACGCATGTTAGGAATACGTTGCTCCGCCACACCTTTCGCGCAGCTGACAACGACGGGGAGTTCTGCTTCGCAAACTTCTTCTCCGCCTTCAATTTCACGGTTAATAATTGCTTTGTTACCATCCAAATCAAATTTGGTAGCCAAAGAAATAAAGTGGAAGCATCCGCTTCTTTTAATTCAATGGCACGCACCAGTGAATACCATTCATCATACGGGTTAATGATCCATTGTACACCACGGTCATCGAATTTCGTGTTGTTGTCAGTGAAGGCTATTTTTGCCGTAGTGTCAGGCGTTTTGCTGATACAAACCAGGATCTTCATCTGAATCTAATTTAAGTTAGTTGTTTATGCAACTAAAGCAAAGATAGGGCAAGGTGATTAGAAATCTGTAATTCATAATTAATAATTTTTGTGGGAGAAAAAAAATTACATGAGCCGATAAATTTTGAAAACTCAATTGAATTTTCGAAAAGATTGGATGACCTGGACCCTCTCAAAGATTTTCGTAATTATTTTCTCATTCCTCAGTATAATGGCAAAGAACAGATTTACTTTCTCGGAAATTCGCTGGGACTTCCATCAAAAAATATAAAAGACGAGATCAATAAGATTTTGGATCAATGGGCGAACTATGGCGTGGAAGGTTTTTTCATGGGTGAAGCCCCCTGGATAAATTATCATGACCAGTTAATAAAGCCATTGTCAAAAATTGTAGGAGCCTTGCCATTAGAAATAACGGTAATGAATCAGCTCACCGTGAATCTGCATTTAATGATGGTAAGCTTTTACCAACCGAAAGCTAAGAGAAATAAGATCCTGTGTGAAGCAAAGGCTTTCCCCAGCGATCAATACATGTTTGAAACGCATATTCGTAATCATGGATTAAACCCTGATGAAATAATAATCGAAGTGGAGCCTTATAAAGGAGAATATTTAATTCGAACAGAAGATATACTAGGCGCAATAAATAAACACAAAGATGAACTGGCTCTTGTATTATTCAGTGGTGTAAATTATTATACAGGACAGGTCTTTGATATAAAAACCATTACTGAAGCGGCCCATAATATTGGAGCCATGGCGGGTTTTGACCTTGCCCACGCAGCCGGTAATATTCCTTTACAATTGCATAATTGGAATATTGATTTTGCCTGTTGGTGTAGTTATAAATATCTCAATTCAGGTCCGGGAGCAGTGGGAGGAGTATATATTCATGAGAAATTTCACCACGATAAAAATATTAAACGGTTTGGAGGCTGGTGGGGTTATAATAAGGAAACAAGATTTAAAATGGAGAAGAGTTTCAAGCCTGTTCCAACGGCAGAAGGTTGGCAATTAAGTACACCTTCATTATTACTATATGCATCACACAAAGCAGCTTTAGAAATTTTTGAAGAGGCGGGTTGGGAAAATTTGCAGGCCAAACAAAAATTGCTGAATAATTATTTGTGGTTCATACTTGAAGAGATAAATAAATCATCCTTTCAAAAAAAAATAGTTTTTATTACCCCACAGAGAGAAGAAGAGAGAGGTTGCCAGGTTTCCATGCTGATGCTGGAAGGAGGAAAGGAAATTTTTGATGATTTAACTAAGAAAGGAGTCATGGCCGATTGGCGTGAACTGGATGTTATAAGAATAGCGCCCGTTCCATTATATAATACGTTTGAAGAAGTGTGGCGGTTTGGAAATATTATTAAAGATATTCTCAGCTAAAGAGTAAGCTCAAAACTGTATCTTTGCCTTATGACCCGTCAACAACTTGTTGACCAAATCTTTTCAAAGCAATCTTATCTCCTCGTCGGTCTCGATACTGACATTACAAAAATTCCAAATCATCTTTTAGCCTGCGCTGATCCTGTATTTGAGTTTAACAAACAGATCATTGATGCTACCGGAGATCTTTGCGTTGGCTACAAGATCAATACGGCTTTTTATGAGGCATTGGGAGTCTGTGGATGGAAATCTTTGGAGAAAACAGTGAACTATATTTCACGTGAACATTTTAAGATTGCCGATGCTAAACGGGGAGATATAGGAAATACATCTTCTCAATATGCAAAATCTTTTTTTGAAACACTGAATTTTGATGCTGTTACAGTTGTGCCATACATGGGAGAGGATAGCGTTAAACCATTTCTGGAGTATGATGGTAAATGGGCCATTGTACTTGGACTTACTTCGAATGCGGGAGCAAAAGATTTTGAATTGCAAAAATTTGTAACCAAAACTGATCTGTTGGACGAAGGAATTCATATTGAAAAACATGACACGAAATTTTTGTATGAAATGGTTTTGGAAAAAGTTTCAAGATGGGGCAATCCAAAAAATTTAATGTTTGTGATCGGTGCTACTCAACCAAAAGAATTTATAAATGTTCGTCAGCTAGCTCCCGAACATTTTTACCTGGTTCCCGGCATTGGTATACAGGGCGGCAGTCTGAAAGAAATATCTGAGAAGGCAATGACTAAAGATTGCGGATTGCTGATCAATGTAAGCCGTGCCATTATTTATGCAACAGATAAAGAAAATTTTGCTGAGGAAGCAAGAAATATTACGAAACAATATCAACTGGAAATGGCTTCATATTTACAATCCTGATGGCAATTTGCCAGTCTTATTTTCGTTGGTTCTTCTATTCTTAATTACTTATTCTTCGGCTTATCAAGCAAGTATTCAAATCTTTTTCCGGTCACTTCTGCCATATCAGGGATATTATCCACTTTGTATGCGCCTACATCCAGTTTTTTCTTTGTTTCGCTAAAGGCTTGCAGTGTTTGCTGAATATCTTCATCAGTATGCACAGCGGTTGGAATGAGGCGATAAATAATATGCCCTTTCGGAATAACGGGATATACCACAATCGAACAAAATATTTTGTAATTCTCACGCAGATCCATCACCATTGCAGTGGCTTCCTCCACACCACCCTTCATATATACGGGTGTTACAACTGAATCGGTTTTTCCAATATCGAAGCCCCGGTCTTTTAAACCTTTCTGCAGCTTAAGAGCATTTTGCCACAATTTTTCTTTCATCTTTGGTTGGGTACGTAACAATTCCAATCGCTTCAGGTTACCAATTACAACAGGCATCGGTAAGCTCTTTGCAAAAATTTGTGAACGGATATTATAGCGTATATAATCAATAATGTTTTTTTCACCGGTAACAAATGCACCAATTGATGCCATTGATTTTGCAAACGTGGAAAAATAAAGATCGATCTTTTCCTGCACTCCCTGTTCCTCGCCGGCACCGGCTCCGGTTTTACCCAGGGTGCCAAAGCCATGAGCATCATCTACCAGTAAACGAAATTCGTACCTGCCTGCCGGCGAGGCAGGTTTGCTTTTGAGATCCGTGATCTCTTTCAATCTTCCCTGGTCACCCGCCATTCCAAAAACTCCTTCAGTGATCACTAAAATACCACCGGCGTTTTGTTTTTCGATCAAAGTAGTAGCACGTTGCAGTTGCTTTTCAAAATCTGCAATATCGTTATGCTTAAAAACATAACGATGACCCGGATGCAAACGCAAACCATCAATAATGCAGGCATGACTTTCTGCATCATATACAATTACGTCATGGCGGTTGCAAAGCACATCAATAATGCTTACCATTCCCTGGTATCCGTAGTTCAATAATGCGGCATCTTCTTTTCCTTCAAACGTTGCCAATTCCCTCTCCAGTTGTTCATGATAATCACTATTGCCACTCATCATCCGGGCACCCATGGGCAGCGCCAAGCCATATTCCTTTGTGGCATCGGCATCTGTTTTCCTTACTTCAGGATGATTAGCCAAACCGAGGTAATTATTCAGGCTCCAAACGATCATTTCCTTGCCGCGAAATTTCATACGGTTGGCAATCTCTCCCTCAAGCTTTGGAAATGTAAAATAGCCATGTGCTCTTTCACGATGCTGACCGATGTTTCCGTAATGTTTCAATAATTTGTCAAAAATATCTGCCATATTGGGTATGGGTTTAGTTACCAGGTTTTAGATAGCCAACTGCATTGCAGCTTTCAGCGCCGGTCACCCGCCCGGATAATCCGGTCGGACGAGTGTCACTCACTTCGGTGTTCTGTGTTCTATAATTCTATTTTGGATTACTGCGCAGTTGTAAAAATTGCCGCAAATGTAATGTATTTGAGAGGAAAGAGAAGGGAATATTGTCTTTTGAATTACAAATTTTCAAATTGACTTTAAGCTTTTTGTATAAATCCAAATTCAATATTCACATTACTATTTGAAATGCAGAACTTCTACTGCAATCTTCCATCCATTTTCTTCTCTTCGCCATATACGCAGATAGCCATCCTGCTTATCATTAATATCTGCAGATCCATAAACATAACCGAGGTCTTTCATCGGTGATATACCAGACCCTAGGATAGTATAATGAATATTTGAGGGAAGTGAATCAAGCAATATTTTTCTTGCTTCTGAATTTGTTGCAGGTAAAAAACCCGCATAGTTGATCCTGCTTCGTGAAGAAAGAAACGACTCATATGCTTTGGCACCCTGTGAAGCATATGCCTGGATGAAATTTTCTTCTGTCTGGTTTAATGATTGCGGATTCTCCTCTTTCAATCTTAAATTCCCGGCACTTCTTTTTTTTACTGCCACCTTTTTGTTTTTTTTTGAGCATGTGATACCAAAGTCGATCAGGAATTTCCACCCATTATGATCAGTAAGATGCCAAACGGTAACGAAATAACCTTCGGCAACGGGATTATCCTTAGGGCTGTTTTGATAAAACTTCCAGGGGCCTGTTGTATATCCAAAATCATTAGACGATGCAATTTCCGCATATTCAGGTTCCCAGGTAAGTATGCCCGGTCTTCGTTCACTTTTTGTGTAAAGTTTAAGGCCATTTACGGGCTTACCTTTATCAAATACAATCCCGGCTGTGTCAATAAAACTTATGAATGCTTCATTTGTGCTTACAACTAATGAAGTATTTGCAAATTTTTTTTCCGCCTGTACCAGGCCGTCAACAGGCCATTCTTTGCCGCATGCTTATCTGTAATATATACTTATTCCCAACCTCCAACAAAAATCAATCCTGTTCAGCGTCCAAAATTGGTTGTGGGTATCGTGGTTGACCAGATGCGCTGGGATTTTTTGTATCGCTATTATGATCGTTATGGAAATGGTGGTTTTAAACGATTGATCAATGATGGTTTTTCCTGTGAAAATACAATGATCAATTCGCTTCCCACTTTCACGGCAGTGGGTCATAGCACAATATTTACAGGTTCTGTTCCCGCTATTGATGGTATTGCAGGGAATGACTGGACGGAACAGCTTACCGGTAAAGTGATTTATTGCACATCGGACAGTACAGTACAGGCTCTTGGGAATTCGTCTGCTACCGATGGCCATATGTCTCCAAGAAATTTACTGGTATCAACTATTACAGACGAATTAAAATTGGCTACCAATTTCCAATCAAAAGTGGTAGGTGTATCGTTAAAGGATAGGGCATCTATATTGCCGGCTGGACATATGGCTAATGCTGCTTTTTGGTTTGATGATTCAACAGCCCGTTTTATTTCCAGTACTTACTACATGAAGCAATTGCCCCAATGGGTTGTAAACTTCAACAATAAAAACCCGGTGAAGCGGCTGATAGAAAATGGATGGAATACTTTGTATCCAGTGAATACCTATAAAGAAAGCGATAGCGATAATGTTCCCTATGAGGGAAAATTCACCGGCGAAGCAAATACTTCATTCCCTCACGATTTAAAGAAGATCTACTCAAAAAATAAAGCCAGTTTTCGTACAACACCATTTGGTAATACCATTACTTTAGAGTTTGCAAAAGAAGCCGTGGATGCGTACCAACTTGGAAGGGGAATGGCAACAGATTTTTTAACTATTAATATAGCTTCTACTGATTATGTCGGTCATCAGTTCGGACCTAATTCAATTGAAATAGAAGATACCTACCTGCGTCTTGATAAAGAGCTTGCCGATTTTTTCCAGGGGCTCGATACAAAAATCGGCAAAGGGCAATATCTTGTTTTTTTAACGTTTGAGAAATTTCATACTTCAGCGCTTGTTCGTTCTGTTATGAATTACCAGGTAAATTTTGATCTTAATAAGATAATGGATAAAAATTTAGACTTCAATGCTATAAAGAATGCTGTAGTGGATTTTTTGCAGCGACAACCTGGGATTTCATTTGCAGCAGATATGTCTGTGATCGGAAGATACCCCATTCCGAAACGAATACAGGAAATGATGATCAATGGATATTATTTTAAACGAAGCGGCCAGGTGCAGATCATTTTAAATGCAGGATGGTTTGATGCATACTTTAAAACCGGCACTACGCATGGAACATGGAATCCGTATGACACGCATATTCCATTGCTCTGGTATGGATGGAATATTCACCCGGGAAAATCAAATCGTGAGATTTATATGACTGATATATCTGCCACACTTGCCGCTTTGCTGCATATACAAATGCCAAATGGCTGTATTGGACACGTTATAGAAGAAATAGTTAAATAGTGAGTGGTGAGTAGTGAATTGTCAATAATCAAATCACAATTCACCATTGACAATTCACAATAACAGTTCCCTGATTTTTGTAAGATGATGATCATCATGCTCTGCAACAAAAAATAAAGAATCGATCAATCTCATTGGTATTTGCATTCGCGGATGAGAAGCAGTTAATGAAGCGGTCGCTTCATCAATATCCTGAACTTTTTTTATTAACTTATTTCTCTCCAAAGAAAATTGTTTAAGTAATTCCTCAATATTTTTTTTATTATGGTCAGCTTCATGAGTTTTGGAGTTTCTCAGATCGGCAGCTCTCAAGGTTTTTTTTCCTGATAAAAAATCTTCGATACGGCCATACCATAAGTCTTCAAGATCGTATAAATGACCAATCTGTTCTTTTACTGACCATGCATCCCCAATTCTTTGACTTAGTTTTTCTTCGGTTTGATCCTTTATCATGCTTTCAATTCGCGGCCGGGTGCCTCTTAACCTTTCGACAATTACAGGAAAAAGACCAACCGGAAAATTGAATTCAAATTTTCTTTCAAACCATGGAGTTTGCTGTATCATGAATATTTTTTTATCGGGTTTAAGAAATTTTTTTATTCAGTTAATCATTAAACGACTTGGATTAAATCTTATTTGACTTATGCTACATATTGGACAGCCTTAGTCAATAAAATCTTCTTTATTGAGTGAATAGAGTAAAAGTTCTTCGTTTGTATCTTTAGTGATAAAATTTTTATCGTATTTAAAGCCAAGTTTTACTAAAAGCCTGATGGAAGAAGAATTTTCAGGAAGAGTAATTGCCAGTATATTTTCTTTTTGAAGCTCGTTCATTGCATACTGAATAGTTCCTTTTGCAACTTCATATGCGTATCCCTTGCCTGTATAATTTGGAAGAAAAGCAAAACCAATATCCGGATGATCCAGATAATCTCTTTTGATCAGGCCACACATACCGATAGGTTTATTATTGGCTTTTAGCTGAACCAGGCTTAGCCCAAAACCATTGGTTTGATAACTTTTTAAAGGCCCGTTTTCTAAATATTCCCTGGCCTGTTCTGTTGTTTTTACATTTCTGTCACCAATATATTTGATCCAGCCTTCGGTATTGAGCAATTCTAAAATAAAATCACTATTTTCAAGTGTAAATGGTCGCAGGAGCAGCCTTTCAGTTGCTATTATTTTTAAATTCATTTTGTCTTTTGCTAAGTGTCATAACCCAATAGTACAAATGTAGTATTGCCAGCAGAGTTTGAAACTATCTTATTATATTAAAAGAGAAAAGAATTGTTGTTATAAATAGAACAAATAATCCGGCTAAGAAAATATAATCTGCTGTTTTTTCAAGAGTTTTACTTTGTTTCGATTCTTTTCGCATCGATAGAAATGACAGAAGGCAACTCAGCATAAAAAGAATAATGGCGACAAATGTAATATCGTCAATTAATGTTTGCCCGGATTTTCCTAATACTTTAAGTGATGTCACAACGAGAAAGCAAATGCCTAACAGATTCGATGATGTATTTAGAATGTGTGGAGACTTATCTGATTGCTGATTCATTTTTATAAAAATTTAATTGAGACAAATATCTTTCAATAAGAAAGCAACAAATGTGATTTGAATGTTATTTAACAAATTCAAAGTCCGGCAATCAACAATTTAATCGATGATAAGCGGGTTCTTTAATTTATTAGATTACCCTATAAATATTGCGAAAAATATAGCCGTGAGTCCTTGTCAAATATATTTTATCGAAAGATTTTCTTTTTTGGCAATATCTCTTGCTATTTTTTTTGCGTCGAAGGCTATTTCCCTGATCTGGCCGGTTGGACTAATCCAATAACCACAGAAATACAAACCGTCTTTTCCAAAATATTTTTGTTTATCCGCACATACCCGCAGATCGTCAAAGCGACTTTTGTCAACCTTAATTATTTCAGCATAATCCCGGTAATAACCGATACCCGCAATAATAGCATCAAAATTTTCTTTATTACCATCTTTGAAGTAAATGGTTTTGCCTTTCATGTGATCAATATCATCATAGATTTTTATGTGCTCCTCGCAGATATGTTGAATGGTTCCAATATCCAATAATGGAACATTTCCATCTCTCCGGATTTCTTCCAGTGGACCGTATCGCATTTTTTTGAGACCCAGTTTGGTAAGATCGCCTATTAACCATCTCATTAAAGGAGCACTGATAGCATCGGCTACACGCGGTGGAATGCGGCTCATTAATAAACTTAGTTGTAGTGCAGGTATTCCTAAGACATCCCGTG
>WNFY01005796.1_pt1 | contig 11109 bp, 8 predicted proteins | sample 5400091 | NCBI WGS metagenome assembly WNFY01 (sample SAMN13153364, study PRJNA577476) | soil metagenome | isolation source: 60 cm soil or saprolite under grassland replicate 1 | place: USA:California | collected 2016-06-15
CCGTTTCCGGGGTGAAAATGCGAGCGATTCCGGCAAAGTCAATGCCACAGAAGGCAAAAGCGAGAATGGTCGCCCAGCGCAATGGACCGAACGCAAGGTTACCCAAAATATCGGTAAGCGCGAACACTGTGCTCGAATAATTGAATACTTCGAACGCCATCAGCGCAACCAGGATAATGCTCCCGAAGATCAAACCACGTTTTTGCGCCGTACGCTGTATCAAGGGGAGCAATTTCAATTGCATTGAACGGTTCATGGGAGCCTCCTGTGACATCACGTCACTGAACATACAACGGATAACGATACATATATATTAGAACAAACGTTCTAATTTGTCAATAGGGAATCATTGAAATTTGATGTTAAGAGGAAAATTTTAAGTTTTAATCCCACTCACAAAGCTTGCGAAGGTTAGATCCCTCAGGCTCCGCCCTCAGGACAGGTTCTGCGTAAGGTTTTATGTCAGGCTTTATTTCACTTCCGTCAAAGCGTTACGCACAACATCCAATGTTTGCAGCGCAGTGAGGTTTCTCCAGGGCCAGGCGCTTTTCATTCGTTGAGGGTCGTCAAAAAAGTTACGCGCAAAAGTCAGATGAAATCCGTCCGGGCTCAACCCATGATTTGTCAGAGGATGTACGGCTGCCCAGAAGTTCCACATTGGGATTTGATACTCGTAAGCGATCTGCGCCACCGTGGCATTGATTACATTATTGCCTTCCAGATTATCCGCTTTGGTGGCGATGATCGGCAGCGCGCCGGTTGCAATAATACGGTCGAGAACTTTGCGCATATATTTGTCATACTCAGTGGCGGGCTTCTCTGACCACCAGGTTTCCATGCTGACGATCACAATGGATGGTTTCCATTTACGCAATTCGCAGTCGAGCGGGGATTCATTTGGATTGCAGGATTTCGGGTCCGAGCGGAACGGCGAGAGGACCGCCGCAGCATTGAATCCGCCTTTGACGGCGAGACTCTTACGGGAGAAGGATCCCTGGTAATAGTCAATCGTCGGTTGGAGATAAGCGTATTGTGTCCCCAGGCTGAACTTACCGGGCTTGTCAAACACAGAAAGAAAATAGGACGATACGTTCTGACAGTCACCGATAATGGAAAAATGAGTCGGGTCGGTACCACGCGCTAAGCCATATTCATAGATCTGCCGGGCGCGGTCGCTAATACTTGTCGGAACGACCGGCATTTGCATCCATGCATCCTTGGGCAATGGATCTTTTCGCCCTGGAGTGGGAATAGGGGAAAGCGTAGCAGTTGACAATGAGGATGCGCTCACCATCTTAGAAACAGAATCTGTTGTCGGCTGCGTGGGAGCCGTTGTCGATTCCTTCTTCACAGGGGTGTTAACTTTTGTCGGAACCTGCCCTGAGGAACAGCCAGCCAGCAGAGTCATGATCAATAAAAGAAAAAGAGTCTTTTGTTTCATAGTCCTACTTGCATGAAGTTTGGATTGCCTGGGCGATTTTATCTGTCAATAATTTTTCGCCGGAGGGCGTGAGATGAATGGCACTGTTTGTAAATTGGTCTATCGGAACGAGATCCCAAAGATCGAGGTAGTTCCAATGTTTTGTAGAGGCGTGTTCGCTCAGCAGGAGGCGATAGTCGTCGTATGCCCAGCGCGGATAAAAGAAATTATAGCGGATGTCGCTGTTCGCGCCATTACTGATAAGAATCGGCTCATTGACCAGCATCATATTTGGAGTGACGGTCATCCCTGCCTCGAGAACATCGAAGGCAAGTGTATTATCAAGCGATGTTAAGTTGTGAAACTCCTGGTTTGCTTCGAGATCGATCTGCGCATGCTCGTAATCATTTGGATAGACCTGATCGATGCCGGTCGATGCCCACAGCGCGCCATAAATTTGAAGCCGTATCAGATCGGCAATTGCCCGTCTCTGACTCACAAAGGTCTGCTCCCATTTTGACGGGTGAACCAGTACCGGATCATTTGGGTTCGCCAGTAAATGGTAATTGGTAATTAGTCGTTGGACCCGCGCTGTATTGTTGGCAACAATAGGCGATGATAATTGCTTATCGTTGGGGAACGCTTCCAGGGTTGTGAGCCAGATGATTAAATCGGGTTGATAATTTTTTGCCTGATCGAGAATCATCAAGTCTTTGGTGAGGGAGATTGTTGGATATCCCAGGTTGTAAGCGTAGACCGTTTTTCCACAAGCCGTAATTGGATTTGCATTGAGTTGCCCGGCGAGCGTTTTTTCATTCGTCAGCAGTGTACCCCATAGGGATGAGTCGCCAATGAGCAGGACACGGTATTCATCGGGAGTCTTTTCGGTACCGTTGAGAATGTGTGAAGAAAACATCGCCTCGAGATCAAAAAGGCTCAAGTTATAAGATTCTTTTGTTTCGCCAAACGGGAACCGCTCACGTCCCGGAAAAACAATATTGTATAAAGAAAGTTTTCCCAGTGGGACACGATTGATTAATAGGAATGCAAAATTGAACAACACAAATAAAAATGCTGCTTTAAGAACAACTCCGAAAAGACGAGGTTTGTTTTCCATAGTAAAGCTCTAGGCGGCGTCCCGCCGCCGGGGACGGCGGCTAGAGCAAATTAAATAATTTTCCAAATACCATCCACGAAAGCGATGGGCTGCTCAATGCAAAGAACACCCATCCCAACGCAACGAAGTGAAATGTGAGCAACACGCCGCCGATTTGCAACGCCGATTTTAAGCGCGGATCGCTTATATTGAAACGTGTCTTTGCAAAATCACTCCAGCGGTTTTGAATGAAGAGTCCTAGCCCATGCCAGAGACCCCAGAGAATGAAGTTGACCGTCACACCGTGCCACAAGCCGATGAGCAACATCGTGGCAAGTTGACCGATGAGAATCATCATCCATGCCGGAATGGATTTGTAACCGCGTAACCAGCGATTGAACGGATTGAAAAAATAGGAACGAATCCATTGCGTTAGGGTCATGTGCCAGCTATTCCAAAATTGGGTGATGTTCGGTTTCAGATATGGCGCGGCAAAATTCTCGGGAAGTTTGATTCCAACGAATCGTCCAATTCCAATGGCAATATCTGTGTAGCCGCTGAAATCAAAGTAGATTTGGAAAGCATAGGCGTACATGACGATCCACATCCAACCTGTGGTGCGGACTTGTGTGGCAAGCGCGTCGTTGAGGGCGATCAATGCCAAAGCATCGGCGATCACAAATTTCTTGAAGAGTCCGAGAACGATGCGCTGACCCGCGGATAACGTCTCATCCTGGGTAAGTTTGAATTCCTTTCGCAAATCCTGGGCGAAGCGCTCGGCGCGGTCAATGGGGCCAGCCGCAAGCGATGGAAAGAAAACAACATACGTTGCAAACTCTCCCAGAGAAAGCTCAGGCAAACGATTCGTCTGCTTGTCTCGCAACACGTGAATGAGACGAAATGCAATATAGGAAAAACCCAGCCAGCGTAAATCAGAAGCCAACGCATTTTCAATTGGGCGGTTTGTGATCGTGCGAAAAACCATATCAACTTTTAGAGAAAGAGTCGGGGATTTGAGAACGAGGAGAATTGCGATGATTAGGAGAATCACGAAGGATAATGTCCATGATTGGCGGTGTGAAAGCCAAAAGAAGAAGAAAATTATGATGGCAAGAATCAGAATAAGAACAAGATATTGAACGAATTGCGGAGGGATTGTCGCCGTAACAACCGGTTTGGGAAGGAAGTAGCGTGAGAGATCAAGAAGCGTTGCGAGCGCAACAATGATAAGCAATGCAATTCTGTTTTGAGGCTCCCGCCACGCATCTGCTTTTGCTGTGATGAACCACGTCAGAACGGCAAAAGCTAATGTGAGAGAGGGAAGCCAAAAGTCAAACGAGCGCAAGGGAATCGCCGGTTGGAACCAATAAACGGCAAGCACACTCAGGGCAAGCAGGAGATACGTCCGCCAGGCACGATGTTGAAAATCCCACGTCAGCGTGGGCGTCAGGGTGCCAACCAGGATTGCGGCTGCGAACGAAGCGGCGATTTCGACGAGTCCCATTTAGAAGCCTTGATAAATTCCCATGTCCTCAGGCAAGAAGATCTTAAACACAAAAGGCATAACACTTACACCGCACGTACATCGCCTGATTTGCCTAGCAAATCACGGTTCGATGCCAGGGAGTGCAGGGGAGAACTTAAAGGAAAAGCCTTCGTGAATCTTGTGTCCTTCGTGGTTAAAAAAGTTTATCGCGTTCCGCATACAAGCCAGTCGCCACCCTCTTGGACGACTTGATACGTTCGCACAGAGAGATCGATGTTCTGGTTTTCATTATTATAGGTAGTGACGATATTGCCCGTGCAATTCACGAGAGTGTTATCGCCATCTTTGCCAGTTTGTTTGCAGGCGACATTGTCGAGCTTGGCAGTCACTGCCTGAAAAGAATCAAGTTCGAGCAGGGCATCGTTTTCCCAATCCGCACATACCAACGAAGGAAGACGATCCGCATCTTTCGCAACCAGGGCGTTCAGATAATCTTCTACAGCTTTTGCGGGAGCATCTGTTGTTTTCGACGAACAGGCGGTAAGCAATAGATTGGCTATGATAACAGCAAGCAGAATCGATAAAAGTTTGCGCATGAAACCTCCGGAGTTATTCGGACGGGGATTATAAAGGAAGAATTTATCCGCGAATGAAATAAATAATTGAGATGATTACGCCGATAGTGATCACGGTCCATCGTAGTGTGGATGGTTTGATTCGACCGGCGAGTCGTCCGCCCAGTGTTCCGCCGATCAACGCGCCGACTGCCATCACCAACGCGGCAGACCAAACTACCTGACCTGAGAAGATGAAGAAGATTGCAGCCGCAATATTAACAGCAAATGCAACTGCCTGCTTCAATGCGTTGAGACGGGTAAGCGAATCTTCAAGCGTCACCCCCAGGGCGGACAGCACGATCACGCTCAAGCCTGCGCCGAAGTATCCGCCATAGATCGATGCCAACCCGACAGGCAACCACGTCACTTTTTCGAGCCGCGCGCCCTGACCTTTTCCCATGCGACGCGTCAACCAGGCGCGGACAGGATCCTGACTCGCAAGTAATACACAAGCGAGAAGGATGAGATAAGGGACGAGCTGCTTGAATAACTTTTCCCCCGTGAGTAGAAGAAGATATCCGCCGAGGACTCCGCCCACAATACTAGCAGGGATGATCAACCATAATCTATTCTTCTGGTTTTTGAGATCGTTCCACTGCGCAAGTGTCCCGCCAAAGTAACCGGGACAAAGCGCGACAGTATTGGTCACATTTGCAGCGACGGCAGGTATGCCCAAAAAGGTGAGCATTGGAAAGGTGATAAGTGTCCCACCACCAGCAAGGGCATTGACCGCTCCAGCGGCAAGCGCGGCGAACACAGCAAGGATGTAGTCGGCAGGAGTCAGCATAGAGGGATTTGTTTTCCTTAGTTGTTTAATTGGGAAAAGTATAGCATCTTTTATCCTTCGATTTTATATCGGAATGAAGAGAGCAAAGTGTCAGAAATGCGGTGAATCCGATTGATGCAATGGATATGGTATAGTGAAAGAGATAATCACCCATACTATCAACGCTCTTCTGCAGACATTATGGTTATATCTAGAATACTCCGATACCTAAAATCAAATATTGAAGACGGGCTTGTCTCGGAAATTTTGCTTCTGGGGAGTGCGGCGGGTTCGATCTTATGGTCAATTTATTTTGCAGTTGTCACGATATCCATTCCCTACCCAATTGAACTCCGTGAAGGCGCATCGCAAGTTATGACCCGCTTTTTCTTGAGCGGGAGTAATCCATTCGTGCTTCAAAACCAACCTCTTGCCATGAATAATTATGGTCTGGGTTATAACCTGGTTGTGGCGCCCTTTGCGGCACTATTGGGAAATACACTCCTTGTGCACCGTTCGGTTACTTTTGGTTTTATTCTTTTATCTGCGGTCACCGGTTTCTTTGCAATTCATAAACTTAAGAGGAATATTGCACTTGGCTTGGCATATGCTGCATTCATCATGATTGGCTTGATAAATCGTGGAGGCATTGGCGCCTTTCCATCGGCAATGGGCGTATTTCTTTTCATGATGACTGTTTTCATTCCTTTCTTTAAAGGCTTTACTCCGATCAGCCTGCTATTGAGCAGTTTATTTTCTATCGCGGCTTTTTACTCCAAAGCATATTTTGTGCTGGGGTTTGGGGTCGTAGCATCTTATCTATTCCTGTTTGTATCGAAAAAAACGGGACTGCTCTACAGTCTTTATTTCTTTCTCTTCTTTGTCATTTCCTTTTTCGTGGTGCGGTTCGCTTTTCCCCTATATTTTATAGATACCATCATTGGGAATATTTCCAATACGAGCAGGTCTGCGGCTCATATGTATTCTCAAATGAAACAATTATGGCTTTACTTTTTCCCAATCCTATTGTCGTCCAGCCTGGTTCTGTTATCCACGAAAGGACATGCGTTGACTGGAGCGATGGATCAGCCATTCAACATTCAGAAATGGGAATCTCCCTTGATTAACGTTTCCTTGGATTATTTCCTTTATGCATCTGTGTGTTCCTTGCTGGCTTTTATCTTTCTTCTTGGTCCGCATATTGGCAGCTATTTGTCTTATGCCTACCAATTGATCATTCCGGTGTTTTTCTGTTGGTTTTTTCTGAACTTTAATCCGCAGAGGAAAATGGGGTTCCTAATTGTCGTGCTGGTTGTGTTCAATTTGTTTTTTTGGCAGAAGAGCGTGCTGCCGCCGCAAATGTTGGAACAAAAGGCATCAAAGGAATGGAGTAGTTTATATTCTTACATACAACCCTCAGCAAATATTCTCAACTCTTCAGTCATCACTTCGGCGATGATAGATTCTGGGCTGAGCCCGATCGATTCTGGACAGACAGTCTATTATTATTTTGTGAAGCCCTACCCCGATAGCCCCTTATTTGGCATATCCTATGCGGCATTACGTTCGGATGGATTCGAATACATTAAGTTCATCGACAATTCGCTCGCAAAGCAGAAGTTCGATCTAATTTTCACAACCCTGGAAAAAGGCGGTACGTTTTATCATATGGGCCTTGTCGAAAAATTCTATATGCCTATTACTGAGATAAAGGTGGAAATGCCTCAAACAGACCAGCAATGGACGATACTCATATGGAAACCAATTGTTAAGTAACAGCGCCTTCTCTTGACTCACAATTTTCGAAAGCGTATAATCTCAATCATTCAGAAGTAGTAAGCGTACCGGGTCCTGATAGAGAAGAGTGCAATCGGTGGAAGCATTCACAAGAACACAACGCCGAAGTCGTCTGAATTCCATGACGAAGAAAGCCATTATGACAGGCAAGTAGACCGATCACGGGCGCGCACCGTTACAGCGCAGGCTGATGAACCCGTCAGCCAGAGTGCGTTTTTGACCAAGTCAAAAACGAATTGAGGTGGTACCGCGACACGCTTGTCGTCCTCATCCTGGACGAAGCGTGTTTTTGTTTAAGAGAATAGGGACCAGAGACCAGTCTCTAATCTCCGGTCTCTGCTCTCTGCAAAGAAGGAGAACGAATGACTAAACAGGAATTGCCCAAGGCATATGATTTCAAATCGACCGAGCCGCGCATTTATGAGATGTGGGAGAAAGGCGGTTACTTCAAACCATGGAATGATCCCAACAAGCCAGATTTCGATCCGAACGTGGAACCGTTTGTTATTTCGATTCCGCCGCCGAATGTGACCGGAGAACTGCATATTGGTCACGCGATGTTTGTGAGCATTGAGGATCTCATGATTCGCTATCATCGCATGAAAGGTTATTCCACGCTCTGGGTGCCGGGGAGCGATCACGCGGGGATTGCAACTCAGTTGATGGTGGAACGTGACATCCTCAAAAACGAAGAAGTGACTCGTGAAGAACTTGGCCGTGAAGAATTCATCAAGCGCACCTGGGAATGGAAGCGCAAATATGGAAGCATGATCACGAATCAGATTCGAAGAATTGGTGCCTCCTGCGATTGGGATCGTGAGCGGTTCACTCTGGACGAAGGACTCAGTCGAGCCGTCCGAGAGGCATTCGTGCGGCTATATGAAAAGGGACTCATCTATCGCGGGCCTCGTTTGATCAACTGGTCGCCCGGTTTGAAGACCGCCGTCTCCGACCTGGAAGTGGAATACAGCGAAGAAGATGCGAATCTGTACTATTTCAAATATAAAATGAAAGATTCCGACGAATATATTCCGGTGGCAACCATTCGTCCCGAAACAATTTTGGGCGATACCGCAGTGGCAGTTCATCCAGACGATGAACGCTATCAAAAATATATTGGCAGGAATGTAATCGTGCCAATCTTGAATCGCGAAATCCCTGTGATCGCGGATGAATATGTCAGCATGGAATTTGGCACGGGCGCCCTCAAGATCACGCCGGGACATGACCCCAACGATTATGCCATCGCGCAGCGTCACAATTTGCCGATCATCTCCATGCTCGATACCGAGGCAAAGGTCAACGAAAACGGCGGACCATATAAAGGTCAGGATCGATTCGAGGCGCGTAAGAATCTCTGGTCTGATATGAAGAAAGCTGGTCTTGCCATCAAGACTGAACCGTACCGCACGACCATCCCGCGCTCACAACGCGGCGGAGAAATTGTTGAGCCGATGATCTCCACACAATGGTTTGTGAAAATTGATCCGCTTGCGAAAGCCGCTTTAGAAGCAGTGAAAGACGGTCGCATCAAGATTGTTCCCGAGCGCTTCGAGAAAACCTACTACAACTGGCTCGAGAATATCAAAGATTGGTGTATCAGCCGTCAATTGTGGTGGGGACACCGTATTCCCGTGTGGTACTGTCCCAATGGGCATATGACTGTGACGCGCGAAGACCCCACGCAGTGTGGAACTTGTGGTTCGACAGAACTCAGGCAGGATGATGATGTGCTGGACACCTGGTTCTCGTCGGGGCTGTGGCCTTTCTCTACATTAGGCTGGCCCGAGGAAACACCTGATTACAAATACTTCTATCCTACATCTTACATGGAAACAGGATATGACATTTTGTTCTTCTGGGTAGCACGCATGATCATGAGCGGCCTCGAATATACGGGAAAGATTCCATTTCATACTGTGTACCTGCACGGTTTGGTGCGCGACGAGCATGGGCAAAAAATGTCGAAGACAAAAGGCAATGTGATCGATCCGTTGATTGTCATGGATGACCTTGGCACAGATGCCTTGCGCTTTACATTGCTCGTAGGTTCCACGCCTGGCAACGATACAAATGTCGGCTTGAAGAAAGTGGAAGCCAATCGCAACTTCGCCAATAAATTATGGAATGCGGGAAGGTTTGTGATTAATGCGATTCAGGGGCTTGGGGATCAGAGACTAGAGACTAATCTCCAGTCTCCAATCTCTAATTACACCCTCCCTGACTCCTGGATTTGGGCGCGCCTGCAGCACCTAACCCGCGATGTGGAACGACTCTTCCGAACATTCCAATATGGACAGGCTGGACAGCAAATTTATGATTTCATCTGGGCCGACTTCGCCGATTGGTATGTGGAGATCGCGAAAGAGCAACTGCAGAATGATGAACTCAAAATGCAGACAGCGTATACACTTGCGCGAGTATTTGATACTTGTCTCAGGCTTTTGCACCCATTTACCCCATTTGTGACTGAGGAGATTTGGGGTCACTTGAAGAATACAATTCTCCAATCCTCAATCTCTAATCTCGCCTCAGATTGGTCAGAAGCGTTAATCGTTGCGAAGTGGCCCGAGCCGCGTGAGATCGAAGGCTGGGAAGAATCAAAAATTGCCGATTTCACTTTGATCCAGGAAATTGTGCGCTCTATTCGCAATTTACGCGCGGAAAAGAATGTGGCTCCCAGCAAAAAGATCCCTGCCAGTATTGCCGCCGGTTTCAGGCTTGGTTTGTTAAGAGAACAATCGAGAGTAATTGCAGCGCTGGCTGGGTTGAACGAAGCAGAATTGAATATCACTGAATCGTTGACTGATAAACCCAAAGACGCTGCCGCACTGGTAGTCGGCTCTATAGAAATTTATCTTCCCCTTGCTGGAATGGTTGATCTCGCCGAGGAGAAAACACGCCTCGAAAAAGACCTCAGGGAAGCGCGTTCTCAAATCGAACGGCTGGAGAAACTTCTCTCGAGCGACTTTGCCAACAAGGCGCCTGCTGCATTGGTTCAAAAAGAGCGTGAGAAGTTGGATGGTTATAAAGCTACTGCCGAAAAGATAGAAGCGCAATTCAAGTAATACTGAAATAGAGAACTCCGAGCTTTTACAAAACTCGGAGTTCTTGAATTACGTGACTCAAGATTGATTTACGGGTTTAATACCTCAAGGTAAAAATGTCGCCAAATTATTTATATTCCCGGAGGAGATATGCAAACAACTCAGTACGCACCCTGTCCGAATTGTGGAAGCACCAATACCGAGAAGGTCAAATTCACATGGTGGGGTGGCGCCCTTGGACCGTCATTGTTCACTCATGTAAAATGCAAAAATTGCGGTAGCCAATTCAATGGCAAAACCGGGAAGTCAAATCAAACCAATATCATTATGTACTTTGTTGGCACCTTTATTATTGCTTTTTGTGCCTGTGGCGGGTTTGCAGCTTTAAGTTACTTTGCGAACAGATAAATCATTCAAGAAACATCGTGAATGATAGTAACCGAAAGTCTCATGAGAGAATTTGAGACTTTCGGTTTGTTATTTTATAAGCGGAGGTCATCATGATAAATAAAACTGCTTTGCAACGACGAATCCGCTTTCTAATTATCCTTTTTATTTTCGCACTCAGCGCGGCTGGGCTGACGGCTATTCCATTGCGCTGGGAACTCGGACTGTTGAATCGATGGTTTGGAATAAATTCCTTCTTATCGCATATCTTTCCACCTATGTCAGAATGGATCCGTCGCGTAAACCACAGCGTTCAAAATGGCTATGGGGGATTTCCACTTCTCGCCTATGGAACCGATTGGTTAGCCTTTGCACATATTATTATTGCTGTTTTATTCATTGGACCTTTGCGCGATCCGATTAAGAATATCTGGGTCATAGAATTTGGAATGATAGCCTGCATTCTCATTATCCCTTGGGCGCTGATTTTTGG
>WNFY01005799.1_pt1 | contig 11106 bp, 12 predicted proteins | sample 5400091 | NCBI WGS metagenome assembly WNFY01 (sample SAMN13153364, study PRJNA577476) | soil metagenome | isolation source: 60 cm soil or saprolite under grassland replicate 1 | place: USA:California | collected 2016-06-15
TTTGCTGACTTATTCGCAGCCGCTCTATCGGCTGGTGAGGACTCTTCGCCCACTCGCCTAATACCTACAAGGTAATTTCTCGTCGCTGAGGACAATTGTCGTTACGATAAACTTCTTAAAATTGTTGCCCAAAACGGCAGGCTAAAGCTTATCGAACAGTAGACGTTATGTGGTTGAAGTTGGTTGAGGTTTTGGCGTGTCCGACCTGTGTGGGGAAACTCACTTGCGTAGCTACAGAGACATACGCCAGCGGGGAGATCGGGACGGGGACACTTGAATGCGAACCATGCGGTAAGAGTTACGCTATCAGGGACGGCATTCCGCGCTTCGTTCCGGAAGACAACTACGCGGCGTCATTCGGCTTTCAATGGAATCGTTTTCGATCTCAACAGATTGATTCCGTTAACGGGACGGATATCTCAAAGAAGCGCTTCTACTCGGAAACGGGCTGGACCCCGGACTGGCTTAATGGAAAGTGGATTCTGGATGCGGGCTGCGGTGCTGGGCGCTTCCTCGATGTCGCATCTAAGACTGAGTGTCAGGTCGTGGGCATCGACATCAGCAACGCGACCGACGCTGCGCGCTCGACCCTGAGTGGGCGAAAGAATGTTCACTTGGTTCAAGGCAGCATCTACGAAATGCCTTTTCGTTCACAAACGTTCGAGGGCTGCTACAGCATCGGCGTAATTCAACACACGCCCGAACCGCGTCGCGCCGTGTCAGCTTTACCACGAATGATAAAAGGCGGCGGGCGCATAGCCGTTACGATCTACGAGCGCAAGCTGTTTACGCTCTTGTATTCAAAATATCTTTTGCGTCCGCTCACGAAGAAGATCGACAAAAAGACGCTCTTGAGTGCAATCGAGAAATCAATGCGGTTCCTCTTTCCGCTGACCAACGTCTTGTTTCGAGTCCCGCTGCTGAACCGAGTATTTGCTTTCGCGATTCCGGTGGCGAATTATGTTCATGAGCCGGCGCTGTCATCAAAGCAGCGCTATGATTGGGCGATCCTGGACACCTTCGACATGCTATCGCCGGAATACGATCAGCCCCAAACCGAGCGGGAAGTCACAGATGCGCTCAAATCCGAGGGAATCGTCGAAATCAGCAGGCTCCCCAATTCTGGACTTAATCTTGTGGGTCGAAAGTCAGTGAGTGTTCCCCATGGTTCTTGAAGGGCGACGCGTCCTTTATATTTCGTACAATGGGATGCTCGATCCTCTAGGTCAGAGCCAGGTGATTCCGTATTTGCGTGAGTTGGCGAAACAGGGCGTTAAGTTCACTTTACTCAGTTTCGAGCGTAACGGGGCGCTTGAATCGGACGGCCGCAATCGATGCCGGAAACTAGATCAGCAACTGGCTCAAGCGGGTGTCGAATGGCATTGGTTACGCTATCATCAAAGGCCTTCGTTGCCGGCAACCACATATGACGTTATTGCCGGCGTCCGCTACGCGCAAAAACTTGTGCGCCGTAATGCCATAGAACTGGTCCATGCCCGTAGTCACATTCCGGCGACGATTGGCCTGGCGTTAAAGAGACGCCTGGGCGTGAAACTGATCTTTGACATTCGTGGATTGATGGCTGAAGAATACGTCGATGCTGAACATTGGCGACGGAACGGTGCTCCTTACCGCGCGACCAAACTGATGGAGCGACGCATCTTGAGGCGTGCGGACGCCGTCGTCACGCTAACTGAAAAGATTTGGCCTATCATCAAAGAGTGGGAAGGCTTGCGTAATCGCGACGTGATTCACGAGGTCGTCCCGTGTTGTGCGGATCTTGAGCACTTCAAATTCAATGAGCAAGATCGTCGAGAGCGTCGCGCTGAGTTGGGCCTACAGGATCGTCGTGTGCTCGTTTACAGCGGCTCGATCGGTGGCTGGTATGAAACGGATAGGATGGCGGATCTGTTTGTCGAAATGGCCAACGAGAAAAGCAACTGGCACTTTCTATGGCTAACTACTGGTCCGGCCGATTTGATCAGAGAGTTAATGATGGAGCGGAACATCGACGCATCACGATATACGATCAGGTCGGTGGCGTCATCGGATGTCCCTTCTTATCTTTCAGCCTCTGATGCCGGCGTTGCTTTTTACAAACCAGCTTTGTCGCGGCTGGCTACTTCACCGGTAAAGTTGACGGAATATTTGGCCTGTGGTCTTCCGGTAATCATCAACTCCGGCATCGGCGATTCGGATGCGCTGGTTACGCGTGAAGGTGTGGGCGCCGTCGTTACCAGATTTAACGCGCAGGAATTTGCTGCGGCCGCCAGGGTTATCGAAAATCTTGGTGGCGCCGAGCGCACTCGCAGGAGATCCCGTGAAGTAGCCGAGGAATTGTTCGACGTTCGGAAGGTTGGCGTCGAAAGATATGCGCGCCTATACGACAAAGTTCTGGCCAGTGCCAATTGATGTTTAGTGTCTATGAAGGTCTTGGCATTAGCGTCTTACCCAAGGGAAGCGGCTGCAACGCGATATCGTTTGGAGCAGTTTGTCGCTCCATTAGCTGAACGCGGTATTTGTTTGACGATCCGCCCTTTTATCGATTCCGACCTTTTCAAGCAGTTGTATCGTCGGAAATCATGGCCACGAACGGCGATTGGACTGATAGAGTCAGCTCTGCTGCGATCCGCCGATGTGCTGGTTGCTCGACAGGCCGAGGTGGTTTTAATTCAGCGCGAAGCCATGATATTCGGACCGCCAGTGATCGAGTGGCTGACGACACGCTTGCTGAAACGTCCCCTGGTGCTCGATTTGGATGACGCGACTTATGTCTCATATACTAGTCCGACCTACGGGGACTTCGGAAAAGCTTTGAAGTGGTTCAGCAAGACGGACGATTTGATCCGGTGGGCCACGGTGGTGATATGCGGCAACCGCTCGATTGCCGAATATGTCACCAGCAAAGGAGCCCGCGCTCGCATTATCCCGACGGTAGTGGACACGGAGGTTTTTCGGCCGGCGAGCCCACCCGCTAACGCAGGTGGTACTGGCGTCGATCCATCCGCTAACGCGAGTGGTACTAACAAGTCGTTACATCGAACTAAAAGCAGTCGCGTCGTCTTGGGATGGATCGGTACACACTCGACTCTTCCCTATCTGGAATCAATCTTTCCCGTGTTAACTGACTTGGCTAAAGACTATGACTTCAGGCTGAAGGTGGTCGGCGCCGGGAAAGATGAGATTACGGTTCCGGGAGTGGAAGTTGAGAATTTGCGCTGGAGTCTCGAGCGCGAAGTCCAGGACTTTCAATCGATTGACATTGGGCTCTATCCGATCGATGCCAGCCTCTATTCAGGCAAGTGGGCCGAAGGCAAATCAGGCTTCAAGGCAATTCAATATATGGCCGTTGGCGTGCCTTATGTAGCAACGCCTGTGGGTGCCTCGAAGGAAGTCGGAGAAGTAGGTGTCACGCACTTCTTCGCGTCTAACTCTGAGGAATGGCGAAACGCTTTGGCGGAACTGATCGTCAACGCGAAAAAGCGACGGCAAATGGGCGCGGCGGGACGTCGTCACGCAAAAAAGAACTTCGCATTGCCGGCGCAAGCAGATAAGCTTGCCACCGCGTTGGGTGAAGCTGCTACATTGGCTAAAGCCAGGCCGATAGAAGTTCGTTGAAACGGTCTGACGAATCTTTTTGGGCGCCTCAAGAGGATACAACTTGTTTGAATAGGATGAGCGAAACATCCAAACGGATTCTGCAATTGGTTGAGAAGGGAGAGGTGAGGGTATCCGATCATGGTTATGACGAACTTGCAGAAGATGAGATCCTCGTGAGAGACGCAATTGGTGGGATCGCAAACGGTCAGGTTGTGGAGGATTATCCTGAGTATCCGAAAGGTCCGTGCGTATTGATGCTGCAAAAGGATCGGGACGGCAGACCCATTCATGTGCTGTGGGGAATTCCGAGAGGCACCACGTCGCCAGCCGTTATCGTCACGGCGTATCGACCTCGTGTTGAGCAATGGACGGATGATTTCCTGAGGAGAAAACGATGACGAAGAGACGACACACAAAACTAGTGCATGAAGGTGAGTACGTGGCCGAAGTTGAGGTCGAGCTAATCGAAACAGGCGAAGACTGGGCCCCGTATTTGTCGCTTGAGGATGCTTACAAACTTGACGATGTTCGGGCGGCTTTGCGTCGCGGAGACATCGACAGCGCAACCCGAGTTGCGCGTGTGTTCACGTTGACTCCAGTTGGTGGGTAATTACTCACTGGCAAACTCAAAGTATTACTTAGTTACTGAGGTTGATGCAGCGAACAAGTAAATTCAAACTGTTAGTCTTAGCTGGCGTCGCCGTTCTCCCATCATTCCTGAAGCGACCGTGTTATCGTCTTTTTTTTCGCTATCGAATTGGCAAACGGGTGCGCGTTGGTCTTAGTATCGTCGATGCACAGGAATGCTTAATCGAGGATGACGCCCGCATCGGCCACTTGAATCTGATTATTGGCGTCAAGCGCTTGACGATTGGAGAGCATGTTCGCATCGGCCTCCTGAACATTATTCGTGGTGGGGATGAAGTTAGGATCGGACGATTCTGCGACATAATTCGACTAAATGAGATAAACTCAATTCCCGACGCCGAAGTTGTCAATCCGGTCGATCCGCGTTTCCTGCTTGGCGACGGGAGTATAATAACCAGCGGCCATAAGATTGATTTTACCGATCGCGTTGAGATTGGCCGGCGGACAATCATCGGTGGCCGCAACTCGTCTTTATGGACGCATAACAGGCAGCGGACGCGTCCAATCAAGATCGGGTCATTTACCTACGTGGGGTCAGAAATTCGTGTCGCGCCTGGAGGATCGATACCGTCTCGTTGTATCGTTGGGATAGGCTCGGTGATTACAGGTGAATTGGCCGGCGAGGAGCAATTGATCGCCGGAGTGCCGGCCAGAGCGATTAAGGGACTCAGCGCGGAAGACAAGTTCTTGATCGAGCGAAAGACACGTCCAGATTTGCCGGATGACACCGGAGGCAAAGGATAATACTAGGCAATGAACGCGTTACTTGGCATCCTTACGGCAATTGTCTTTGTGGCAGTCTTGCTGGTTGTTCCAGCACATGCAGACGCCGCGGGGGCTCTTACTGTCTGTGTGCTTCTTGCTATTCCCGTTGGTGTGCTGCTGTGGAGAAATAAAGTCGAAGGTCAATTCCTGTTGCAAGTGTTCGTGGCCGCGCTGCTGGTAAGGGTCCTGGTCGGTGCGGTCATTAACGTTTTTGAACTGCAAGAGTTCTTTGGCGGCGATGCCATAACTTACGATTTTTATGGCTTTGCATTAGTGCAATCATGGGGCGGCGACCACTATTATCAAACTAGTGTCAACGCTTTTTTTGGAGAGTACGGCCAAAGTGCCTGGGGAATGGTGTACATGGTTGGAGCCATCTATCGGGTGATTGGCCGTAACATGCTCGCCATCCAATTCACCAACGCCGTGTTCGGGGCGGCAACAGCGCCGGCAGTTTTTTCCATCGCCCATATACTCTTTCAGAATAGACGAGTCGCTCGCCTGGCCGCTCTGCTCGTGGCTTTTTTCCCTTCATTGGTCCTTTGGTCATCCCAAGGGCTTAAAGACGGCCCGATAGTATTTATCCTCGTGTTAGCAATACTGTTGACGCTACAACTGGGAGAGAAGTTCAGCTTCAAGAACACCGTAGGTCTCTGTCTAGTCCTCGCAACGTTGATCAGCTTTCGATTCTACCTTTTTTACATGATGACCGCGGCGGTACTGGGAGCATTCGTCATCGGTACGCGCGAATTTACGCTGGCAAGTTTCATCAGGCAATTTTTGGTTGTTATCGGTATTGGCGTAGCTCTTACCTATATGGGAGTGCTCCAGAGAGCTCAGCAGCAAGCCGGATATTTCGGAGATTTAAGAGTCGTTGAAAGAAGCCGTCAGGATCAATCCCGCGCCCAATCCGGATTCGGTCAGGATGTCGACGTGTCGACCACCGAAGGGGCTATTAAAGCGGTCCCACTTGGGATCATAAATCTTCTGTTCGCTCCATTTCCGTGGGAAGTGCGCTCCTTGCGCCAATCGATCACTCTCCCGGAGATGCTGGTCTGGTGGGCATCCTTCCCTCTGTTGATACTCGGCCTTTGGTTTACGATCAGACACCGTCTGCGGCAGTCGTTTGTGATCCTGATTTTCACGACTATGCTAACGCTGGCCTACTCGATATATCAAGGAAACGTCGGGACAGCCTATCGCCAGCGGTCTCAGCTTCTGGTTTTCTACTTCATCTTCGTCGCGGTGGGGTATGTATTGGTGCGGGAAAAGCGCGAGGAAAAGAAGCAGTACGCTGACGCTGTCCGTCAACACGCCGAAGAACGGCCGCGAGATCGGCGCCTTCCAATTAGCGCGGCATCTCCGGCAAAAGCTAACTAAATTTTACCTCTCAGCTTCGCCCATGCCAGGCCAAGGTATTCGTGTAAGGCAAGATCTGCCTTATGCAACTCGCCGGCGCTGGGATAGAAGTCGGATAGCCGCAGACCTTGGCTCGACGACTCATAGTCTGTGGGAGCAGCAATAGGATCCATGCCCAATTTCCTGAACAAGGCCTGCGAGCGCCTCATGTGTGAAGCCGAAGTGACCAGAATGAATCGATCCTTTTCCACAATAGATTGCACGAACTGGGCAGACTCTTCCGTGTCGCGCGACTGCGTTTCGAGCACTATGTCCTTTTCCTCGACTCCAAGAGCGCGCATGGCCCTGCCCATCACTTCGGCAACCGGCACGTTGTCAAACGTCGTCCCCTCTGAAAGAACCATTTTTGATTCCGGGAGTTCTTTGTGTAGCCGTACTGCCTCGACAATCCGTGCCAGCGAAGCGTCGTGCAGTTGCGCTGTCGGGGGCAAAAAAGGTGAGTAAGTATCGCCGGCTCCAAGTACGACAATCCACTTCACTGGCGATTGGGTCAACGACGCGACCTGTTCGGGTGTGGCGAGCGCGGGCGCGTAGGGTCGCTCGAGCGGCTGTAATAACAGATTCGGAAGGCTCGCATTGGAAAAAAGAAGCAAGGTCACCGCTCCAAGGGAAACCAGAATTCTTCCCAGTCGCTGTCTGCCGGTAAACCATAAGAAAATTAAACCGGCGATAAGCAACAGCGTGCAGACGGGCAGTGGCAGAAAGAGCGAAGATATTATCTTTTTTAGCAAAAACATTTTGAGCGTTAACCTCGGCGAAATTCAAATTTGAAATAGATTATGACGTTACGCGACTCGACCTTGACGCTGCGAAGGCGGCGTAGCTAAACTCAACTTCGCACTTATGCTTGGACGTACCAATACTTTCCCGGCGGTCGTGAGAATGCCCGCGAAAATCGTCCGGATGGTTTCGCGCGACTCGCGAGGATTCTTCATGCTGTTAAGAATGGCGTTCTGGGTCGCAACGCTCTCGCTAATGGTTAAGGTACTGCCGCTACCGACCACCTTCCGCATCATCACTCCACGAATCAAATCCGAAGCCCCAGACGATCCGCAAGCGATACAAGACAAACTGGCGCGTTTGATTGACCGGCTCCTGGCACTGGATCTGTTTGTCTTTACACCCACTTGTTGGAAGCGGGCCGCGATCTTACATCGTTATCTGGCTTTGAACGGAATACCGAACCGCGTCATCTTCGGGGTGCGAAACGCTGAGGAAAAACTGCTGGAAGGCCACGCCTGGCTCGAGGCCAATAATCAACCAATATTAGAAAAGATCGCTCCTCAGTACACAAAGATTTACGCTTTTGAATGAACCAGACGCTGGGCTGCGAAGGCCTTCAAGATTTTTTCTACGCTCGCCGCAGCATGATCTGATGATACTTCGTAGGTTTCCGTCATCTTGTTAATAATTTCGGGAAGCGGTTCCTGCTTTTCGAGGCAGGTCCAGACTAGCATTGCCGTCTCGTTAAGTTGGTAATATTGCTTTGAATTCAAATCCACGAGCACACCTTCGCCCTGGTCGAATGCTGTCGAGATCACATGTTCAAAAGGAATTGGCGTAGCGCTTTCCAACATTGCTTGCTTTCTCCTCCTGGGAATTTTTTAATTGCGAGACATCTTATCAGAACTCTCGGTAGAGCATGTACTGCTCGCTTCTAAGAATGATTTCACAGTCTGCACAATCACTCTCGGAACTGATTACGAGCGCGCCTGGCGGAGCTAGCTCGCCCTTATCCAGGTGTACAAATTCGGACCTGCTTCTCCCTTCGAGCGTCGCGTACCACAACGCGTGTATGTAGGCCGGGCCGTAGTATCCGTCAATTAAGTAGATCGGTCTTGAGGGCATGGCGGTGGCCGCGTCATAGACTGTCTTGTAACCCACGTCTAAAGCAACGGTTCGCTTTGGGTCATTTGGGCCATCGCGCCAAAATACCACTTGAAAATATGCGGCCTGCATTGTCGTAGCCAGAAGCAGTCCAACCAATAGTGCTTGTCGCGATGTCAGACCAGCGACACCTTTGACGGATTTTGACTCAGCACCTTCGACAGCGACGTCGAGATTCTCTGTCTGGCTGTTTTCGTATAACCACTCCAAGCCGGGAACCATTAAAACGATTAGAAATATTTGATATGCAATCATGCGTCCGGTGTGAAAAGCGTCTACAGTCAACGCGCCAGGCACAACTGCGGCCAGCGCCGCAAAAATAATGAATCGCCAGAAAGGATCGCGGCGCCTGTACGCGAATACAATCACGATACCCAACAGCGAAAGGATGAGTGGCGCGATCAGCATGCTGCCGTTTGCTTCAGGAACGTGGTGGCGCGCGTTTACGTCGCCGCTCGTCAACAGGCCGATCAAACTCAGATCTTGAAAATATCGGGAGATGAATCTAAACCCTATGGCTTGAATGCTCGGCTCCCTGCGAATGTAAGAGATGAGCGCGAATCTGGAAGTTAGTAGTCCCGGATGGCGAAGATTAAAAACAGCCAGGGGAATGAGAGTCACGCCATAAACAATCCAGACCTTCACCACATCGAAAAGACGTCTCCGATTTACCACCAGGAAAACCAGACCCAGGGCAAGCAGCGGCGCCAGCAAACGGCCAATCGTGTAGGTGTAAGTTAGTAAGCCGAGCGTGGCGCCGATCTTCACTACATCCAACCATGTCCAGCGTTCCCTTGAAGATGCAGAGTAGAGCGCGAGCAGAAACAGTGCGAGCGCCAAAGGATAGAAAGACGAATCAAAGTAAAGGCGTCCGACTTCAAAGAGCCATGGCGTAACCAAAGCTGTGAATCCTACGATGATGCCGATTGTGCGTCGTCGCGAGATTCGAAACGCGAGCAATCCCAAAAGCATGGCCGCGCCGAACTCGGCAGTTGCACTCAAGAACCGCGAGAGCCAAATGCTGGGAGGAAACACCAGGTTGACCGCAGCTAACAAATAAATACAGACCGGGTTAGCGTAAGTCGTAAAAGGAGGTGTGAAATTCTTAAAGAACACTGGCCAGCGCACGCCAAACTCACTCGCTCCGGTCTTTGCGATAAGATAGGCGTTGTATGCGAAAGCGGACTCGTCAATATAAAAGCCGGGAGGATTGTGCGTGAGCCCATAGGTGTAGAGGATGAAAAGAATGACGACCCCGATCGCGAAAAGAAAATTCCGAGCGATACCCGTTACGTTTTCTGACGTCTTCATATCAGGTGACTTCATTAGTCCGCTGAGGGCGCGAGCGAAACTCAAACACTACAACTTTGCCATCGTACTTCTCTCGGCAAGCAAAGTCAGACCATCGCATTTTGTGGAAATCGAATCATGTGCGACGACCTGCATTCTTCCGATGAGATGGACGCTGTCTTTGGCCCAACCAGACGCGATACTTGATCGGGTGTTGCCGGATGGAAACGTAGCACGCCAAGCGCTTTCAGTATCGGCGTTACGGCAGGCCACCAGACTGGAAGCGGCACCGCTATGTATTTTCGCGCGAGCCGCAGAGCCAGAGTCACGCCATTGAGCCTTTCAGGCCCGCACAATTCAACTATTCTGACGCCTTTCGTGTTACTGCCAATCAAACGAAACACACACTCAACAAAATCATCCAGGTGAACAGGCGCGAATTGAATGTTTTGATTTCCCCATAATAGCGGAACGACGTGCAGACCGGCAGCCACCGACACGAACTTATCGAGGCCTTCACGACTTCCACCGCCATATATCTCCGCCGGTCGCAGAATCACTAAGCTGTCCCAGGTCATTTCCTTCAATGCTTCTTCGGCGGCGAGTTTTGATTCACCGTACGCGCCATTGCCCGCTACCGCACAGCGAGTGCTTACATAGAAAAAGCACCGGCAGCCCAACGCCTGCGCCGGTTCAGCCAGACGTTTTGTTCCCTGCAGATTAACTTGCCAATAAATGCCTTCGTCAACCGCGTGAGTCACCGCTGCGAAATGGATAACGAGATCAAGCGGCTTCGGGATCGGTTCAAGAGAGATATTGCCGGTTAGGTCCAGTGAAAACTTGCGGAGCTTTGGATGCGTTACGGAAACATCTCGTCGGTTAACTCCACACCAGATTTCCGAGTAATCCGCCTGATCCAATAGTCGGCTTAAAACGCGTTCGCCGGGTGCCGAAGAGGCTCCGGTAAATAAGACTCTCATTAATGATTATTGTAGTCGCGAAAGCTCAAGTATCCCTATCTTCCAGGCTTTTACAAATCACTTCAGATTACGGTGGGGAAGAATTCCAGCGACCGAGTACCCTGGTAATGTCTGCACGCGTTCCTTGTCGTCAAGTCTCGTGCTTCTGACGTAACAGGGAAACCCTATCGTTCCGTGAATCCGATTGCGCCGTCGTCGTCATCGGATCGCTTCCTGACTGCGGAGCGAGGAGCGCGCGCTACTGTGTTGTCTGAGAGATCGTGCTGCACGGACACGTCCATGCCAACCAGCGCGCGCGAGCCGACGCGACGTCCATCACGAATGCTGGAGTTGATCCCGACCCACGCTTCTGCGGCGATTACGGCGTGACCGGCGATCACGACAGCGCCCGTCACGCTCGCGCTCCTTTCGACGCGGACGTTATGGCCGACGTGGACGTGATCGTCGATCTTAGCGTAGTCCTCGACGAGAGTCGGTGTGATGGTTCCGCTCTGCACCGTGACCAGTGCACCGATTT
>WNFY01016361.1_pt1 | contig 11106 bp, 3 predicted proteins | sample 5400091 | NCBI WGS metagenome assembly WNFY01 (sample SAMN13153364, study PRJNA577476) | soil metagenome | isolation source: 60 cm soil or saprolite under grassland replicate 1 | place: USA:California | collected 2016-06-15
CCGATCACCAGTCGAATGCGAAGCTCAACCCCGGTTTCAAGCGGGGCATCAGGATCGGCAGTGTGAAGGACGGCGCGGTAAGAACTCTCATCCCAGGCCTGGGTGCGGAGCCCGAGGCCCAGAGCGTCGGCGAAGGCGTGGTCGCGGATGTCAAGGGCAACGTCTACTGGGCCGAAACCGCCGGGATGACGGTGAGGAAATTCGTCAAGAAGTAGTCGGCCAGAACGGCTAGATGAACGCCGGGACGCTGCCCAAGGCGCGCATGCCGTGCCGGAACGGATTCATCGTCCGGTTTCCGGACAAGCTATAAATCAACCTGCTCGATCCAGGGGAGGGATAACCATGATGCGCTCATGCATGTCGAATGACGTTCTCTTTCGTCGCAGCGATCATCTTGGTAACGACAGGAACTCGCCCAATACAGCCTCTCTCCGAAGCGGGCTGGGCGAAACTTCCCGACGGGACGAAGTGAGGACAGATGGGCGCGATCGATATCGATCGCCACAGAAAAGTCTAGGGCTTCGAGAGATGGCGCGAACACCTGCGCCGGTTCGGACGTGAGGCTGTGTGGCTATCACGCGGTTAGCTTTTAATTATTTTGCGCCCAACTCCAATATCGCTCCACGTAGTCCTCGCCGTATCTGACACCTCCGGCGACAGCCCCTCCCGCCACAAACATGGGAATTGCAGGCGCGGTTTCGGGGCCGAAAATTAGGGCACCAACCCCCGTCCAAAATCCCCATCCAGCCCCAAACGTTATCTTTTGCCAGAACATCTCCCAGTTCCACACGGGGCTAGGCACATGTCCCAGGATTACGTCGCCTTCCTCGAAAGCACAATTTGAGCATTCATTTGAGGTTCCACCGGACTTGACCTCACCTGCAGCAAGAATCGTCTGACCTGGAAATGCCTCGGCAAGTGTCATGGTCTGCCCAGGCGAGAGATCGGCCTTCAGCGACTTTACTGCCTCCTCGAATGGTAGTCCCCCTTCCACAGCGGCTATATATGCTTCGGCCTTGGCATAATTAGGGGCTGCAAGAGCATATATTACGCCTCTCCAGTCACGGACGCGCATCGCCATCCGGATGTACTCGTCCCTTGCATCGCCGGCGGACTCTCGCTCTTCGAATTTCCTGTTTCCCTCCTCCAACGCCTCGAATATCTTGTGCCCCTTCTTTTTGTACCATTCCTGATATTCCAAAGTCTGCTGCATTGCCGCTGGGCGGGTGTCGCCTCCTCCACCAGAATCATCAAAATAATTCTCGCCGAATCGTCCAACATACCTATGCCGTGTGAGATTGTCCCAACGGTGTCCGGTCGGGTCGATGCGGTTGATCGGATCCCCGGCCGTGTAGGTATACCGCAAGGTATCGATGGTGTCCGCCTGTAAGAATCTTCGCAGCCGTGGGTCGTACACGCGGGCGTTCAAGTGAATCAATCCGCCGGTAAGTGTCTTCGCGCCTGTGTAACCGAGCTCCGATGCGTTCTCCACCGTTTCTGCGTCTTTCACAGTCACGACCCCATAGGGCGCATACCGGTAACTTGCGCCCCGCTGACCGCGAGCCAGTGATGTTGCGATGACGCTTCCCGAACGATCGCGGTGGTAGTAGAGCACCGTGCCGTTTCGGACTGTCGCGATCCGAAAGCCGCCCAACAGCACGTGGGCGCCGGCCTGCGCCACTCGAGAGGGCGGTGGTTCACTCGTCGATGAAATGGCGATTGTTGCGTCTGATCCAAGGTAGTAGATGGTGCTCGTCTGCGAACCACGCGGCGCCGTGATAGTCCTGCGTGCCAGGGCGCCGAACGCGTCGTAGGCCAATGTTTCGGCCGTTGCGCCTGCCCGTCTGATCTCGATCAGGCGGTTCTCAGCATCGTAACCGAACTCCTCTTGTATGCCATTTCGGGAGACGACATTGCCCCGCTCGTCGTAGCCGTATGTGTCGGTTGAGGCGCTGCTCGAGGTGCTCATGGTCGAGATCACCCTGTCCGCACCAGCGTAGTTGTACGTCTGATCGATCGGATTGGCCGGCTGACTCTGGTCCTTCACTCTCTCCAAGTTCCAGACGCTCGGCTTCGGCGTGCACGTCCCTGGGGTCGCGAAGTCCTTCGTCACGAAATAGCTGAATGACTGATCGTATCGTTGCGCCAGAGCCGACGTTGCCGTCGGCGCTGCCGCGGCTCGCGCGAGCCTCCCGTCGCAGTCGTAGTCCATGGAGTAACTCGTCGCGCCGATCGCATCTTTATAAGACGCGAGATTCATGCCGACATACCGCATATCCGTGAACGAGACGAGCGGCTGATTATTGAGAGCGACTGTCTGCATGACAGGCAGGTTGCTGTACGACGAAAATATCTGAGCTGTGGAGACGAGGCCGTTGTCTGCCCGGGTCTGCGGGAATCGGCCAAGAGCGTCATACGCTCCGGTATTCCCGGATGGGGCCGCTTCCCAGAAGATCTGGACACCCGCTTCGATCCGAACCGGCCGCCCGGCCGAGTCGTAGCGCGTGAGGTAGGTCGAAGGGATGGAGAGTTCCGGCGCACTGACTGTCGTCGATAACACGCGCGCATCATTTCGCATTGCGCGCAGGACCGTGTAACGCTTGGCGTTTCCCGTGAACCACTGATCCCGCCGAGTGATCGTGCCATCCTCGTCATAGCCGAACGCAGCCGTCGTGGCATCGCTCACCACAGATGAAATCCGGCCGGCCGTGAACTGATAGGCGCCCGACCCAGGTTGGGCCGTGAACGGCTGATCGTAGAGGAAGCTGCCCGCCCGTGCGTTGGTCCGCCGCCACTGTCCGCTCGCATCCTGTTGCCATTTCACGTGCTGAATTTCGGTGAGACGACCAAGGCTTCCGTAGCTGTAGTCCACTCCCACCGTCCCCTCGGGAACCGCAGTTGTGGAATTCTGCCCCATATGTGCGAGCTGACCCGATGCAAGATACCTAAAGATCCGGTTGCCGTAGCTCTTCGCGTCTTCTTTCCGAATCGGGCGGCCAAGTCCGTCATAGGTGATCGTATAGCTCGGCACGCTGCCTGCTGGACGTTCTACCGCGATCGGACGCCCAAGCGGATCCCGACGAATCGCCGTCATGTTGCCGTACGCGTCGCGGGTGAACGCGAGCCGGCCGGCTGCGTCGAAATACTGTCGAACGGGCGCACGCGTTCCATTCTGCGAGTTCTCGCGTCCCGGGACGGTATCGACGACGAAGTAGTTGCGGCCTTTTACCGTGTCTACACCGTAGCTTGTCCGGGTCGCGAGTCGATAGCCTGCATTATCCGGAACCGGAAACTCGGAAAGGCAGGCTGTGTTCGGAATGGATCCAGAAATGGGCCGGTAGACCGAGCACGTCAGGCGACTCTGGGGATCGTAGCTCGTGACCGTCGCATGCAGACCCGGCGCCGTCAGCCCCGTACCGATTGAGTAATCCTCGAACGTGGCCGTCTGGCTGTAGAACGGCTCCAACATCGCGGTGACCCGGCCGGCACCATCGAGCAACACCGCACCTGCGACGCGATATCCCTGGAGGTTCTGGATAATTTGGGCCCCGGGCGCACCGGCGCTGCCTCCGCCGAGGCGCTGACGCGTCTGGATCACTCGTCCCAGCGCATCGAGGTACGACGTGCTCACGTTGACATCGCTGCTCACAGGCACCGCCCCGAGCGTGAAATTGAGTGGCGATGCGAAACTGTAGGATCTGATCTCAGCCGGCGAGGCGGTGTCTCTATACTCGATCGCCCTGACAGTCCGGGACACCGCAGCCCCGTTGATTGGCTGTCGCGCGACGGCAGCGAGCCGGCCAAATGCATCGTATGCGTACGACCGCTGTGGTTTCGCCAGATTCGATCCCTCGACATACGGGCCCGACGTGAGCGCAGGCCGGCCCGTCTCCGCCTCGTAAGCGGTTTCACTGACCAGTCGCACGCTGCCCCGGTCCGAAACCGTGCTGCGTATCACCCGCAACTGAAACGGGTCGTACAGAATCGCCGTCTTGACGTATGGATCAGTCTGTTCCGTAGCAGCCACGGTCCCGTTGCCGTTGAAGCTGATTCTCGAGGCAATCTCGTACGTGGTTCCAGAAACCCACCGCTCAACGTAATTCAGATGGCCCGATCCGGCCCTTCCTCGGGGAAACGGCTGGTCGGCGGTCCCGGTGGGCGAGTCGTAGCGGAGGAACTCATCACTGAGGATGGCGCCCACGGAATCGGTGACCCGCCTCTGTACGAGACAGTCTTTACACGCAGCCTGAGCATCAAAACCGAGACGTTCCGTGTACTCGTCTCCAGACGCCCCCGTATCCGGGTCGACACTTACGGCCTGAACATTGCCGAATGCATCTACATCGGCGCAATTGGTCGTGGTGCGCGACGACAATTGCGTACCGGCTTCAATCCTCGTGCTTTGCGAAACGGAGGGAAACGGAACAACTGGATAATTCGCCGCGGATGGGGTCGCGGAGCAGGCGTTAGTCACGAGAGATCGCGCCGTCCAAGCATATTCAGTCCTCCGGAATGGAACCAGCCGCGTGCGCTCGGTCAGTGACGGTAACGTGCCCTCTTCGATCAACTTCGGCGTGCCGGCCAACGAGTGCATCATGTTCCAGAGGGAATGCGTAATAATCCCGGTGGTCGCATCCTGGGACCAGGACTCCGCGAACCCGAGGAACTCCTGGCGTACCGGATCATCCCACGATGGAGAAACCGTCGCGTTTGCGTACCAGAACAACGTGCTGTTTCCCTTCAGCGCCGGCCCGCTTACCTTCGACTGGCTCACCACCGGGAAAACCGTGCCCAGTGTGACGGAGTCAAACGCCGTTGACGGTGCGTAGGTCAAATCAGTTTGTGCCAACAGGGGCGAAACAATCCGCGTGAGAATGTCAGCTCGGTTTGCGCCTCGCGGTGTAACGCCGGCATAGAAGTACCATTTCCCAGCTCCAGAATCAGTGCTCACGTAGTCGAGTACGCTGTCCCCATTCGCATCGATCAACATTCCCGCGTCAAAGGTGAACAAATCCGTGCTGCGAGTGAATGGAAATAGGTCTGCCGGGAGTGCAGTGGATCCTACCGGACGCTTCGGCATCGCCATTTGTATACGTAATCGGGGAGCCCATCCCCATTCAAGTCTACAAGCAGTCCCCGATAACCAAACGAATTCTCATCGCCCGAATCATCATCAGCCATGGAATCGGCGATGGCCTGAACCGCTTCATTCCCTGTCACCCATGCGCGTGCAGGATCCGAGGGGCGCGCTTTGAACTCAAAGCCGGTGTTGTACTCGACGTTCCAGGTTCCAGGTGTGCCGGGAGACGCTACCACGCGGTCGAGGAGGCCGTCGCCATTCACGTCCACCAGGTCAATGAACGTGCTGCCCCGCGCGCGACGGATTGGCGTAGCGACATTACGGATGGCGTTGAGCGGCCGGAACTTCCTGTACTGCGGGGCAAACGCCCAGGAACCATCATCGAGCCGCTCGCCGGGATATACGTGCCAGCCGTCCGTCTTAGTTGCAATGACGTAGTCGGGCACTCCGTCTCCCGTCAGGTCGACCAAATCCACAACAGTATCTCCGCCATCTGTCGTGAGGGAGAGGTCAAACGACTGCCACAACGCGATCGCTTCCGCGCTCGCTGCAGCAGCATCCATACAAATGGGTGCCGCAAACTGAGCGTTGCTGCCCGCGCCTTCCGCGAACCGTACCTGAAGGCGCGTGGCCGGACAGTTTCCTCCGACCCCTCCGCCGTCAACGAGGTCTGGTCGTCCGTCGCCATTCACGTCAAGCAGACGGCTGCTGACTCGAACACCGAGTGGAAAGCTCCCGGTCGTCTGCTCGCCGGTTGGATGATCGAAAGAAATGGTGCCCCGAAAATTGTTCGAGCCCGGGAGCACTTTGACGTTCTCAAACGACAGCGTGGTGGCACCGGCTGCGGTGTTGTTGCGTGCCCAGCGGATGCCCGCGCCGCCACCGCCCCATACGAGGTCCGGCCGTTTGTCGCCATCGATGTCGATCCAGGTCGCGAGTGCATCGAGGCCACATCGCGACGTGTCGTCGCCCCGTCTAAACCAAAGCCTACACCTAGCCGGTGGCGGTCGGACCTCGGTCGGGTCGCCGCCGGGCAGTGCGATCGACACAGCGTCTTTGAAGCCGGCGTAATTCGTAACGCCTGCGTCCAGACGCCCCTGATAGGTAAACCGCGTTGGTCGTGGGCCAGTCGCTCCTTGAAGGCCCTTCAGCTGGATTCCCGAGAGTAGGCTGCGACCGGTCTCCGTACTTGGAATGAAAGTGATCGCATAAGTGAAAAGCGTCACGAAACCCTGTGAGCCGCGAGTTTTTATTCGGAGGTTCGCGAGACGCTGCGAATGTTCCACCAAGCTGCCGGCAATAACCTCGATTTGGGGATGCGGCTCGGACTCGTACTCCAGATCTACCGCCGTCGCATAGCTCCCGGTATCACCCACTTTGCCGGTATTCGATGGAGAATTCGGGTCGTAGGCGTTGTAGCGCAGTCCGGTGAGGAGGGCGCTCGCACTCTGGCCCTCTGAGGTGTACTGATAATTCACGACGTTTCCGTCCACATCGCTCACCTGAGTGAGGTACCAACGCGTGCACGGGACTGATGGGGTGCAACTGCCTCCGGCGGGTCCGTACGCGCTCTTGAAGAGATACCTATTCCCTCTCCCGTCGAGTGCCTCCCAAAAATTCGGTGAATCGTCTGACCCATTACGGACGACGTCCAGAAAGCCGCGCGACACGTCGAAACGATAGTGACCGGCCTGACCGAACGGCACGAGCGGACTGCCGGAGCCATCGAGAATCAGCCAGTACCGGCGCCGTGGATTTCCTGCGGAGACGTTGTTCGGCGAGGCGCGCATGGCTCGCTCAATAAATGTGAGCGGTAGCAACCAGCCCACGCCGTACGGACTACTACCCCCATTACTGCTGTAGCGCAGCACCAGTTTGGGCTGAAATCGCCCGCGGCTTTGAGGCAAACCGAACGGATAGGTGTAGCTGAGCGATCCATCGTTGCCTCCTACCGTCACGTCTCCGCCATAGCTGCTAAGAGACCCGGCGCGCAGCGCCATGTCTTGGTGAGTTTGGGCGAAGGCCTGCCAGGGCCCCGCGAGGCTGAGGACAATCGTGAGCGCCAAACGAATCGGGGGTCTCATCTGGAGACTCCGTCGTGATTCCTCAGTCCCGCCGTTATAAGGGTATTGCCTCGAGCAAGGGATAAGGGATAGGAGATTCAATACGCGACGCGTCTGCGGGCGAGGCCTGGACAAGGTGCGGGCGTGACGAGGATCCGCGTGAGGCGGGTTAGCGTTCATGGTTCCCCCTATTAATGCGGTGAATGTGGGCGTTGCGTTTCGCACGGTTACCCCTTTTTCTCGGCACGACGGCCCTTCGGTTTGTATTTCCTCTGCTGAATTAAAATCGCGCTGAGTTCCTCGGCGTTACGGAAGTGTAGAACCCTCCCGGCTCCGATCCACTCGACGATGCCGACGATCTCGCTAGGCCGCGCCGGGTCGCGACGGTAAACCCGCACCACATACGTCTCCACAAATAAATGACGCCTTCCGCCGCGTTGGTCATGGGATGGCAAACTACCACCCGCCGGTAACAGATCGGTAACGGATGGAAAAAGAATCGCCCTCCCAAACGAAGGGGTGGCTTTACGGAGGATCTAGCGGTCTAGCGCCCGGTCAGAGCGCGATAAAGCGCCTGGGTAGCAGCAGAAGGTTTGATCCCGAGCGCCGCGGCTAGGGTCTTGGCACAACGCTCGTATACAGCCAGGGCCTCGGCGCGACGGTCGAGCTTCTGGTAGCCGACCATCAGGCGCTGGTAGAACACCTCGGCCAGGTCGTCGACTTCCAGCGCCTTCAGATAGCACTCCAGCGCGCGCGCCCAGTTGCCGATTTGCTCCCAGTGACGGCCCAAGGCCTCGCAGTGACGCAGATACTTGTCGCGCAGGCGTTCGCGCATGGAGATCGCCGGAGCGGTGTCCTGACCGGAAAAATGCCCGCGATACAAACTCAATGCCTTGATACGCAGGTCGCAAGCGGCTTCGCCTTGCCGCTCATGCTCCGCGGTCTCCGCCTGATTCAGGAGGCGTTCGAACGCCGAGACGTCCACCCAGGCATGACGGGGATCGAGAGTCAGCCGGCCGTCCGCCGACACCAGCGCTTCCTTGTATCCCAGCAATCGGCGCAGGCGTTGCAGCGTAGTGAGGAACGCGCGATGCGCGGCATCGCCCGCCGCGTCCGGCCAGAGGATGTCGCTCAATTGCGCTTCAGGTACGTCGCGCCCGCCCAAGGCGATCAAGGTCTGCAGCAGATCCAGCGGCTTGCGCTGCGCCTTGACCCCCGACTGGATCGGCCGTCCCTCTTTGATAATGGAAAAACGCCCCAGGGCGTGAATCTTGATCGCCCAGGGCCACTGGTTGCTGTATAAAAAATCTGGGGCGGGCGTGAGCTTACGCCTGCGGATCAAACCTTGAACGTAATCCATTTCCAGACCGGCCTCCAGCGCCTTGGCGCATAAGCGGGACATCGCTTTGGGACGCCACCAATAAAAATTCACATAGCTCTGTTCCTTACCGAGCGCCAGCCCCGCGGCCAAAGACGTGAGACCTACGCGCTCGTCGTCCGTGTCGAATGCGAATTCGGCCTGCGCCAGCAGGCACATGAATTCCAGGATGCGGCTGTGCATGGCGACGGCGACACGGCGCGCCTCGGCCAGATGCGGCGCGACGGGCTGGCGTTCTCCGCGCTGGTGTAATACGAGGGCCAAGGCAAGATGGCATAGGCCTTGGTGAAACGGCGCCCCCGCCTCTTGCGCGAAACGCAAAGCGAGATCGACGTGCCGCTGGGCGCGCGCCGGATCCTCCTGAAGCATCGCCGCCCAGGCGGTGTTGTAATGATACATACAGACGTCGATACGGCGGGATTCCACCAGGGTGGAGGCCATTTTTTCCAGATACATTTCGCCGCCGGCAGCGTCGCCCGCACTTAGCGCATTGTTCGCGCCCTGAGAGAAAAGTTGCGAGTTCCACACCAGAACGCCGGTGTTGTGCGCGATCTCTAGCCCCTCGGCTACCGCCTTCAGACAAAGATCGTGCCGCGCCATCCGCACCTGATAGACCGCCTCGACGGCTTTTCCTGTGATCCGCGCCAACGGCGGCGCATCGGCGGAGGATGTCGATTTCTGCAAGGCGGCGACGATCGATTCGGCGCCGGCATGATCGCCGACACACAAGTAGTAGAATTCCAGATAACCGTATATGAAGCTTTTCGCCCGTATATCCAAACTGCGTTGCGCGACGGCGTGGGCTCGATCGAGCCACATCGGTATCTGCGGATGCTGCGGTTGCCTCAGAGACAGCACGAAAAACACGCTTACCGTGATGCGCGCCTCGATGTCCGCCGACGGCGGCGCCGCATATTCCCTCAAGAGCTCATCCAACATGCCGATCCAGTAATCCGCCTGCGCGAACTCGTTCCACCCGTAGATAATGGCGTCCATTACTCCTGACCAAGACAAAAATAAACCCGCAGGATTTTTTCCCCCCTGGAAAAGCCTAAAGGCGCGTTCGAAACAGCGCTGACTCTCGGGGGGGTCGAAGGCCAAACGGCAGGCCCCCAGCCAATACTCCAACCAGGGATCGCGCGCGCGGAGTTCTTCGGGGATACCGCACAACCACCCCTCGATCGTCTGCGTGCGACCCTGCGAAATAAAAAGCGAAGCATGCCTTCCGATCAATCGCGCGAGCATCGCCCAATCCTGGGCCGCGCGCAGAAGCTCCGCAGCAGCTTCCACCTGACCGTCTGTTTCCAGCAATGCGGCCGCGTTCTGCTGCAACGCGGTCAGGCGCTCAGGCAGCAGCATCTCTTTCGCGCGCGCGCGCAGGAATTCCTGAAACAACGGATGGTACTGGTAGACGGGCTCCGCCTGAGGATGTTTTACCGTGAAATAATTTTTGCGGCTCAAGTCGGACAGAATGCGGCCGGCGCGATTCTGACCCGTGAGCTGCTCCACCGTTTTGACGTTCAGCATGGGCAGAAACGCGGTCTGAAGCAAAACCTCCCGGGTTTTGTGGTCGCTCTTGTCGAAGACTTCCCCGGCGAAGTAGTCAAAAATGGCTTGAGGCGTCGACTCAAGCTCAGCCTGGGGTCGGGAATGCTCCGTTCGCTCCAGTATCAATACCAGCCCGGCGACCCACCCTTGCGTTCGGGCGTACAGTTGTTGCAGCATTTCCGCGGGCAGTCTGTTCCGTCCGCGCAGCCGGACAATGCTCGAGAATTCTCCGAGCGTCAGTTTGAGCGCGTCCCAATCCAGGATGTCCATGGCGCCGCTCGCCAGGAACCGCGCGAAGGCCGGGGGCGGCGCGCTGCGGCTCAGGACCACGACATGGCCGCCCGCAGGCAACCCATCCAGACCGTCCCTGAGCACTTCATGCAGGCCGGCGTCAGCCGCGACCTCCTGATAATTATCGAAGACCAGTGTGAAAGGCGGTTTCAGGCGGCTGTAGAGCTCTTGAAAATAGCGCCGAGTAAAGGTGGCGAGGCCGGCGCGGTACTCCGGCGTGAAATGAGGCAGTGGTCTGCGTTTGCGCGGAGCGGCTTTTTTTACGGCCATTCCCAGATAGTGAAAGAAAGCGGCGATGTCCGCGTCGCCCTCATCGATCTGATACCAAAGGCAGGCCGGTTTTCGACGAGCGATATAGTCCGCGACCAGCGTGGTCTTGCCCGCGCCCGGCGGCGCGACGACCCAACTGATTTTGCGCGCCCGATCCAGGCGTTGCAGCAAGCGCGCACGCGCCAGGACTTGTTCGGGTCGCGGACGCGTGATCTTGGCGAGAGAAGCCGATTGGCTGGTCTTTTGCGGCATCACACTCCCAAAAGCAAAGTGTCGCGAGAAGACTCTTTTGTCCCGTCTAGTTGAACACGCGCGATTCCCGACATCTTCCCGGCAAGGCCCGGGTCAATCCGACTTGGTTCCGGCGAGTCTCCGGTACTGCGCCATGTGCCGTATGGCCTGCTTGGGCTTGTTCAGCTCCTCGCACAGGAGCGCGAGGTTGTAATGGCAGTCCGCGAGGCGCGGGTCGCGGTGCA
>WNFY01005800.1_pt1 | contig 11105 bp, 10 predicted proteins | sample 5400091 | NCBI WGS metagenome assembly WNFY01 (sample SAMN13153364, study PRJNA577476) | soil metagenome | isolation source: 60 cm soil or saprolite under grassland replicate 1 | place: USA:California | collected 2016-06-15
CCGGATGTCGGGCACGAGCTTCTGCAGCGAGCGCACGAAGGCGGCTTTGCTCGCCGAGCGGTAGAGCTCATAGGCTCCCATCTTCCAGTACCGCCGCGCCATGTTCCAGAAGCCCGCGTAGCCCAGCATGCCCAGGGCCTCCCCGGGGCGCACGGTGCCCAGCGTATAGCCCTCGCGGGCAAAGGCCAGGACCGCGTTGGGCCCGGCTTCGATGTCGCCGTGGATCGTGCGCGTGAAGTGGACGCCGAGGAACGGAAACTCCGGGTCCGGCACGGGATAGATCAGGTTCTTGACCAGGAAGCGGCGCTCCGGACGGAGCATGAAGTACTCGCCGCGGAACGGAATGATGCGCACCTCGGGCCGGACGCCCATGAGCCGCGCGACCTCGTCGGAATAGAGCCCCGCGCAGTTGATCAGGACGCGGCTCTCCACGGGGCCGCGCGCCGTCTCGAGGACCAGTCCCCCGCCCGAGCGCCGGATCGCCCGCACGCCCGCGCCCGTCCTGATCTCGACGCCGCGCTTCTGGAGCAGCTCGCCCATCTTCCCCGCGACCAGGATGTAGTCCACGATGCCGGTCTCCGGCACGTGCAGCGCGCGCACGGCGCGGCAGTTGGGCTCGTAGGCCTTCACCTCCGGGCCCTCGAGCATCTTGAGCCCGCTGAGCCCATTGGCCTGGCCGCGCTCGTAGATGCTCTGGAGGCGTCCAAGCTCGCCCTCGTCCGTCGCCACGATGATCTTGCCGCACGGGTCCCAGTGGATCCCGTGCTCGGTGCAGAAGGCCTTCATGAGCCGCGCGCCCTCGACGCACAGGCGCGCCTTGAGCGAGCCGGGCTTGTAGTAGATGCCCGAGTGGATGACGCCGCTGTTGTGCCCCGTCTGGTGGGCGGCGATCGTCGCCTCCTTGTCGAGGATGACGAGCCTCGCGGCGGGGTAGCGGTCCGACAGGGAAAGCGCCGTGGCGAGGCCGACGATGCCGCCGCCGATGATGGCGATGTCAGAGGCCTGAGTCACAGGCGGCAGGATATCAGCCGGGGGCGGGTTTGACCAGACAGCGGTAGCCGGGCCATGGCCTCCTCCCCCGCAGTCGTCGGCCTCTTTGAGGCATCGGGCCCATGGAAATGAGCCAATCGCTTCATGGCGCTCCGGGCCGAGCGGAGTTGGAATGACAGCGGGTTGACGTAGCCGTTATGCACTCCAGATCGAGGAGGTGCGCATCATGTGGCTCCTCTGGCCGGTGCCGATCTTCGTCGCGGTCACCGCAGTGCTGGTTGGCATCTTGAGCGCTGGGCGGCGCCTGTTCCCGGGCGTGTACACGGCCAAGCGCGTCTTTCGGTGCCCGTTCCGAGACAGGAACGTCAGCGTGGACTTTGCGGAAGCCCTCTGGGACGGCCTCCTCGTGGATGTGATGGCCTGCACGGAATTCTCACCGCCACAAGACGTGCGTTGCGAGAAGAGCTGCCTGATGCTGGGGAAGTTCCCCGCGCCCAAGGAGCTCACGACGACTTGATGAGGTACGAGAGCCCCGGGTGCGCCTACTGCCCGCCCACCGTCCGCGCCTGTCGCCACGGCGAATCGGAGAGCCGCGGTCCCGGCTTCTGCCCTTCGAAGGTGGACGAGGAGGGCATCGAGCGGGCATGGGAGCGGTACGAGGACCCGGAGGTGCGCCGCGTCGCCCGCGCCTCGGCGCTGGTGGAGAGCGCGGGATATTGCCGCTGGACGCGTGTGGAGGAGATTTGCGCCTTCGCCCGGGAGATGGGGTTCACCAGGATCGGCATCGCTACCTGCATCAGCATGGTGGACCTGGCGCGAACGCTCAGCGGCATCCTTGAGAGCCATGGGTTCGAGGTCGCATCGGCGGCGTGCAAGAACGGGGGCGTGCCGAAGGAGCGGCTCGGGCTGCGAGACGAAGACAAGATCCGCCCTGGCACCTACGAGCCCATGTGTAACCCGCTCTCACAGGCCGAGCTGCTCAACGACGCCGGCTGCGAGCTGAACGTCGTGCTCGGGCTGTGCGTAGGACACGACAGCCTCTTCTTCAAGTACTCCAAGGGGCTGGCCACGACGCTCGTGGCCAAGGACCGCGTACTGGCCCACAACCCGGTCGGCGCGCTCCAGCTGGCCGACACGTATTTCCAGCGCGTCTGGGGGCCGCTCCGGCCCGCTGAGGCGCCGAAGCTGCCCGCCGGGGGACGCGACTAGCGGACCTTCAGCGCCTGGTGCCCGAACGGACAGGGAGGATCCCGATGCAACTCACAGCACGAACCGCTCTCGTCACCGGAGCCTCGCGCGGCATCGGGCGCGCCATCGCGCTGTCCTTGGCCGAGGAGGGCGCGGATGTGGCCGTCAACTATCTCTCGAACAGGGAGCTGGCTGCGGATGTCGTGGATAGCATCCGCAAGATGGGGCGCAGGGCCATGCTCGCCCAGGCCGACGTGGCCGACTATCAGGATTGCGACCGAATGTCGCGGGAGGTGCTCGAGGAATTCGGCCACCTCGATATCCTGATCAACAACGCTGGCATCAACTCCGACCATACCTTCGTGAAGATGGATCTGCCTTCGTGGCGCAACGTGCTGGCCATCAATCTCGACGGGCCCTACAACTGCACCAAGGTCCTGGTCGACCAGATGATCAAGCAGGGCTGGGGGCGGATCGTGAACATCACGTCGGTCATTGGGCAGATCGGAAACTTTGGTCAGGCGAACTATGCTGCCTCCAAGGCCGGCCTGGCAGCGTTCAGCAAATCGCTGGCCAAAGAGCTGGTCTCCAAGGGCATCACGGTGAATTGCGTGGCGCCGGGCTTCACCGAGACCGAGATGGTAATGGCGATCCCCGAAAAGGTGCGCATGAAGCTGCTCGAGCAGATCCCGATGAAGCGCTTTGGACGCTGCGAGGAAGTGGCGCGGGCCTGCGTCTACCTCTGCTCCGCGGACGGCGACTACATAACGGGAACCGAGCTCAGCATCAACGGCGGCCTTTTCATGTAGGAGTCCCCCGAAGTGGTCAGGTCCCTGTCAAGCCAGCATTCCGCGATCTACGCTGGCACGAAGGGGTACTGGCGCGGGTCTTCTTCCGGGAAAATATTCCCGCCCTGAGCTCAACGGAATGGAGTAAATGGTTTGTCCTGGCCGTTCGTCTCATGCTCTGGGAGGTGAGACGCGCCATGCGCTATCTGAGGATCGTGCTACTTCTCTTGGCTGTGACAATGGGAACTCAAGCGTGCTATGTGGTGGTCGCCCCAGACCGGGACTGGCATCGTCACCACGAGGGGCGTTACGAGGGGCGTTAAGCGGACGACGTAAATTCGCAGCAGCCCCCGCAACCAAGCAACACGAAGGGGCTAGCGATGCTGCCGCTAGCCCCTTCGTGTTTTTCTGCTCCCGGGGAACCCTCGGGCGAGGCGAGCCAGATCGTCGAGACGTGGCGCGGTGGACTACAATGGCGTCCGGGTTCAGAGCGCGCTGGTGGCTCACCAGCATCAACGATCGCGAGGGGATCCATGGCGGAGGACATCGTGGCGGTGATCAACGCGATCCCCGGCTGGACCAAGGAGATGGGCATCGTCATCCTCACCGCGACGCCCGACGAAGTCACCTGCGCGCTCGAAGTTAGCGAGAAGCATCACCAGGGCTACGGGATCGTCCACGGCGGTGTGCACGCGGGCATCGTCGAAACGCTCGCCTCGATCGGCGCCGGGCTCGTGGCCAAACCGCGCGGCCAGCGGGTGGTCGGAGTCGAGAACAGCACGTCATTCATCCGCGCCGTCCGCTCGGGCAGGCTCCACGCCAACGCGCGTCCGGTCACCCGAGGTCGTACGAGCCAGGTATGGGAAGTGTGGATCCGTGACGAGAAGGAGCAGCTGATTGCGCAAGGCCGGGTGCGGTTGCTGTGTGTCGACGAGGAGCGGACCCTGGGCTAAGGAGGCGTCTATGAAGCGCTCGTTCTATTTCACATTGGTAGTCGTGCTGGGCCTTCTCGCTGTTGTGATCTCCCGCCAGCCCGGGAGGGCGGACGCGACGAAGCCGACTGACGGCTGGACTCTGCACATTGACGCCAAGCTTCATTTCCCGGGCAAACCCCAGATGATCGCGCATCACTACTGCAAGCCCGTGTCGGGAGGACTCACCGAGTGCCAGCTCTACGACAGTGATGCCGCAGACGCGAGGCTCGTTGGTGTCGAGGTAATCGTCACTCCGGACGTCTACAAGAGATTCAGCGCGGCCGAAAAGAAGCTCTGGCACTACCACAAGATAGAAATCCCCAAGGTCTCGGCCACGCTCCCCGATGTGTCCCAGGAGGAAGGCGCCAGGGTCCTCAAGAGCATCGAGGAGACCTACGGCAAGGTGTATGTCCTGTGGGTTCCTTGGCTGCCCTCTGGGCCGGTTGGGCGACCGACCGTCTCCATCTTGAAGTAAGAGGGGGACTGTCGCGGATTGTGTCCCGCAGGGATATGACCCCCCTCAGCCGATCATCGAACCCGCTATACCCGGGAGGCGCGGACATGCTGTGCCAAGGGAAGGCTGGGAAGACCCTCGGGGCTCGACGGGCCATGACTGATGTTATCTACGCTCCCAGTCCTGAGCTCGTCAAAGCGCAGTGGGTTATCGAGGCGGAGCTGACCGAATTCGTCGGCCCCATCGCTCCCCTTCTCTGCCGCGACCACATCACCAAGGCAGCCGCCGCGGGACCGCCGCTGGATTTGCGCGCGCTGGTCGAAGCGGCCGCCCGAGAGCTTGGTCTCGACTTTCGCCCCCCGCGCCGCGCTCTGCGTCTCCCGCAAGTAGTCCCCAATACTGGGTAACGCGCCCCACGGCGCCGCCCTCCCTTCTGCCTGACGCCAGCGGCGCTTGACGCCGCCCAGGGTCTGGATCAGAATCACCGGACCAATGATCGCGCTCCTGACGGCTCTCCTGCTTCCGCGCCGCGCGTTCCTATGCACCCTGGGCTCTTGGGACACCCGGCCTCGACCGATAAAGCGCTTTATGTTTCCTATCCGCTCGGCTTCGCTCCCGACGGCCGTTAATGCGGACTACCCTCTGATACTCTCGGCTGTGGCTCCTCCTTTTGGATCGGCTGGATGAGTGAGGAGCGCGTCGAGCGCCGCTTGGCGGCCATTCTGGCGGTCGATGTCGCCAGCTATTCGAGACTGATGGGTGCCGACGAGGAAGGCACGCTAGCGGCGATGCGGGCCGTTCGGCGCGAGCTCGGCGATCCGAAAATCCGGGAACATCGCGGCCGCATTGTCAAGACGACCGGCGACGGGCTCTTGGTCGAGTTCGCCAGCGTCGTCGATGCGGTCCGCTGCGCCGTTGAGGTGCAGCACGAAATGATTGCGCGCAACACCGGTGTGCCGGCCGAGCGGCGCATCGAATTTCGCATGGGCATCAATGTCGGCGACATCATCATCGAGGATGGCGACATCTTCGGGGACGGTGTAAACATCGCCGCCCGTCTCGAAGCGCTCGCCGAGCCGGGCGGCATCTGTCTCAGTGCGTCAGCCTACGACCAAGTGCGCGATCGGCTCGATATCGCCTTCGCGGATCTCGGTGAACAGCAGGTCAAAAACATCGTGAGGCCAGTGCGCGTTTACAGCATTGGACAGCGATCTCGTGGCCCTCAGGCGGCCGAGGTGCAAGCGGCGCAGGCGATGTCGGCGCCGCTGCCGGTGCCTGAAAAGCCGTCAATCGCGGTGCTGCCGTTCCAAAACATGTCGGGCGATCCGGAGCAGGAATATTTCGCCGACGGCATGGTCGAGGACATCACCACGGCGCTGTCGCGCATCCCCTGGCTCTTCGTCATCGCCCGAAATTCGAGCTTCACCTACAAAGGGCAAGCGGTCGATGTGAAGCAGGTCAGCCGTGAACTCGGCGTGCGCTATGTGCTCGAAGGCTCGGTGCGCAAGGCGGGCAACCGGATGCGGATCACCGGGCAGCTGATCGATGCGGTTACCGGCGCGCACCTGTGGGCGGACCGCTTCGACGGCTCGCCTGAAGATGTGTTTGAGCTTCAGGACAAGGTAGCGTCAAGCGTCGCGGGCATCATCGAGCCAGCATTGCAGGCTGCGGAAACCGCCCGTTCGGCAAACCGTCCGACCAATGATCTGACCGCCTACGATCTCTATTTGCGCGCCTATGCGATGATTTTGTCATCCACAAGGCAAGTCGCTGAGGCGCTGCGCCTTTTGGAGCAGGCGATCGCGCGCGATCCGCGTTACGGTCCGGCACTCGCCTGGGCCGCGCTCTGCTGTTTTCGGCTTGTGGGGGACGGCCGAAGCGAGGATCCGGCAGCAGACCGTCTGAAGGGTACCGATTTCGCACGGCGAGCCCTGGAGGTGGCCGGCGACGACCCGAACATCCTGGCGAATGTCGCCCTCGCGCTCGCCTATTTCGGCGAGGATATCGGCGCCATGATGGCGCTGGTGGACCGGGCGCTGGCGATCAACCCGAACTTCGCGCGCGGGTGGAATATCAGCAGCTCCCTCAGGAATTGGGCCGGCCAACCCGACATCGCGATCGAGCATATGGAGACCTCGCTCCGTCTCAGCCCACGCACCCGTGTCGGCACGTCGCTCGTTGGAATAGGCTCCGCACATTTCGTCAGCCGGCGCTTCGATCAGGCGGTGCCGATACTGCTCCGCGCGATCCAGGAGGATCCGAGCCATCCTCTTGCATATCGCTATCTCGCCGCCTGCTACGCCCATATGGGTCGGCTCGACGACGCACGAGAGGTTATCACGCGACTGCGGACGGTTACTTCTCTCGTGATACCGGATCTCAGCTATCTGCGGAACACCGAATACCGCGAACTTTTCCTGTCGGGCCTACGCCTGGCGATCGGTGAGGTGCAATGACCACGAACCGCTGCGTGGAATCGGGCTCCTGGCGGCCAGTGTCTGAGTATGGGCTTGCAATGTGATTCTCGGGATCCAGTTGACCGCCCAGGAGAAGAAAGACTTGGTCGAATTCCTCCGCGCTCCCTGAACATCGGGTGCGCCGATCGCCGCTTACGAGTGCGATTGCACCCACTCCAAGTGAGACGATCCAACCGACCCTGCGAGGTCATTTCTTCCCAGTTGTACGCATCTTATCCAGCAATCGCTGAGCCCGCAGTCCAATAAACGCCCGGTAAAGATGGCATCGCTGTTGCTTTCTGTTTAGGTGTGATGGTTTTCGGCCTTTTGGAGGGTGCCGACGAGCTCGGGGTTCCAAGGGGTTGAGAAAGGAGCCAACCATGCTGAAGCTCAGGTTCGCCGAGTATGTTTCCTGCTTAGGGTTAGTCGCGCTGGTTGCCGGCTGCGCGGGGTCAATTGCCAGCAATGCCTCTGATACGTCCGGTCCGATTGCTGTCGCCTACACTCCTGCGAGCGACTTCACGGGGACCTGGCGCGGCTCCTTCAACCAGGTCGGCGCCGTGCTGTATACGGACGACGGCGACGTCGTCCTCCAGATCAAGGAAGACGGGACCTTCGTCGCCCGTTCCAGTCGATCGAAGGCGGGGACGAACAACCTTGCAAAGGCGGGTACGTGGTCGGGGACGGTGGTCAGAAGCGGAAACCGGATCACTCTCCGGACCTCGCAGGGGCCGTGGTTGACGCTCGTTCGCTCGGGCAACACTCTGTACGGCGTGGCCGAAGATCCCATCGTCGAAGCCACGATCATGCTGAGGCTCGAGCAAGAAGGCAGCACAGGGTAGGCGTCTTTCGTTGGGTGCATTGGCCCTGGGACGGCTCGACCGCGCGTTCAATCGGATGTAGGGCCGTCAACGCGGCCGGTGCCAAGCGAGCTGACGGCGGCGCAGACGGCGTCACGCGAAAGGCCTGCGCCCGCTATAAGGGCGAGAGGCTGCTGAGAGCATCCTTGATGCGCTCAACGCGTGTCCTTTTTGCGATCCTTGTCGTCTTCGGATATTCGACCGATCTCGCGGCCGCGCCCATCGCGGTGCGGCTCGTCGAGGGCACCGCACACGGCCTGTTGCTGGTCCGCTCTGTGAGCGGCGAGATCCTGGGCCACGGCGATTTCCTTCAGGCTGCTCATCCCGATCGCATCGAGAGTCGGCTCGTCCTTCGCTTCAAGGACGGCTCGCTGCACGACGAGATCGTGGCGTTCTCGCAGCAGCGCGTCTTCACCATGATGAGCTATCGGTTGGTGCAGCGTGGCCCGTCCTTTCCAGAGACGCTCGAGGCAACTCTCGACCGAACGACGCGGAGCTACAAGGTGCGCTCGACGCAGAAGGGTAAGGAGGAAACCCTCAGCGGCAGCATCGAGCTACCCCCCGACGTCTACAATGGAATGCCGCCGATGCTCCTCAAGAATCTCGGGCCAGGGTCGAGCGAAACGATTCACATCGTGGCGTTCACGCCGAAGCCGAGGCTGATCCAGCTTCAAATGGTCCCCGCGGGCAGCCAGCGATTATTGACGGGCGATATCGCCCGTCAGGCGACACGCTACGCGCTGAAACCCAAGCTGGGTGTGGCCCTTCGGGTCTTCGCGACTCTTCTTGGAAAAGCGCCCAATGACCAGGAATGCGTGATTCTGACCGAAGACATCCCCACGTTCGTGCGTTGCGATGGACCCTTGTATGTCACGGGACCAGTCTGGCGCATCGAGATGACGAGCGCCCGGTGAAAGGAGGCGATGATGCCGACGACGTCCGCCGTCAGGTGCTGGATGTCGTAGTCACCGACCGCGGGCGGCTTGTCGGTCTTGCCGAAGCCGCGCATGTCCGGCGCGACGGTAATCGCATACACTACCGCACATGAGCGATCTCGTCCCGGTGGGCATGCGTGTCGGCGTCCTGATCCCTACACGCGGCGTGGTCATGGAGTCGGCGCGGCGGCCGGATCTCGACCTGTGCTGGCGCATGGCGCGGCTGGCTGACCGGGCTGGATACGACGCGGTGTGGGTCGGCGACAGCATCGTGGCCAAGCCGCGGCTCGAGGCGGTGACAACGCTTGCGTATCTGGCCGGCATCACCGAGCGTGTGCGGCTGGGCACCGCCGTGCTGCTCCCGGCGCTCCGCCATCCGGTCGTGCTCGCCAACGAGCTTGCGAACGTGGACCACATGTCACGGGGACGCGTGGTGCTCGGGCTCGGTGTGGGGTGGAGCCTGCCGTCGGCCGAGCTGGAATGGGCGGCCTGCGGGGCCGACCACAAGCGGCGGGTGCGCCGTCTCGAAGAGCACGTCGAAATCTGGCGAATGCTCTGGCGCGGCGAGCCCATAACCCATCGCGGCGAGGACGCCGTGCTGACCGAGCACATGATCGGCCCGCTGCCGTGGAACCCGTCGGGGCCCCCGGTGCTGATCACCGCGGCGAACCGGGGTGAGATGCTGCCCGCGCAGTTCGAGCGGTTCGCCCGCCTGGGCGACGGCATCATCACGACCTACATCGAGGCCGAGGATTGCCGGCAGGTCCGCGAGCGCGCCGATGAGGCGCTGGCCAAGCGCGGCCGCAGCCTTCCCGGCTTTCCGCTGTGCGTCTATACGACGGTCCGCTTCGAGGACGACGTCCGGACAGCCGAGCGCCGCACCGGTGAGTTTCTCTCAGCGTACTACGGAGGCGGGGTGCACATGCGCGGCACGATGGGACTCGGCCCGCCGGACGCAGTCATCACCGCGCTCCAGCGCTATGCCGCCGCCGGTGTCACCGACCTCTGCCTTCGCTTCGTGGGCGACGGCCAGTTCCAGCAGTTCGAGCGCTTCACCTCCGAGGTGTTACCCGCTCTCGTCCAGAAATAGATTCCCGGTCACTCCGACCCGGTAACCCGGTTCGCGTCCTGCCGGGAATTCTCCTCGAGAAGTGCCGGCGCGGTCTCTGCGCTGTCATGGTGGCTGGACCCCTGGGACTCCCGGCGCCTACTTCTGCCATCCGGACCCGACCGCGGCGCCCAGCGGCGGCCGTCTCTTGATCGGATGCCTCCGTCCATTCAGGATCACGCCGATCCACGTGAACCGGACGAAGAGATGGTAGCTCGCGAGGAGGGTGGGGACCGAGGCGGCGAGAACGACGAGCGCCTTCACAGCCGGAGGCCAGCCTGTCCCGGCCACAGCGATCTGAAAGACCAGCAGGACCGGCATGTGCGCCAGGTAGAGCCAGTACGAAGAGTCCGAGATATAGCGGATCCACGACACCGGCCGCTCCAGGAGGCGGAAGCATACGCCCGCGAAACCGAAGGTGAAGAGCCACATCGAGAGTCCGAGAAACCATGCGCTCCCGAGAAACCAGACGAGCGTCTGAGGGCTGCTCGGCTGTTGGCTCTTCCAGATGAAAAAGAAACCCAGGAGGGCCGCGGCGAGACCGAGGCCGACGAAGCCGGCAGCGCGCCCGAGCCGAGGAAAGGCCTGGTTCCGGTAGAGGAGCCACCCAAAGACGAAAAAGCCGAGGTAGGTGACGAGGATCTTCGCCTCGGGGACAAAGCCGGACGGATCTCCGAGGGCGCCTTCCTGCATGAGGCAAAGGACGGGGAAGACGATGGCGGCGAGGAGCAGGGGCCCGAGGGCTGAGCTCACGACCGCGCGAAAAACGCGGTCGATCCCGCCGACGGCACCCGGCAGCTGGCGCGCGAGAGGGAGTACGGCCAGCGCGAGCGCATAGAAGATGAGGAGGTACTCGAGGAACCACAGGTGCATGGGGTCGAGATGGTGCAGGACCTCTCCCGAGCTATAGAACTGCAGGTACTTGCCAGGAATGGCGGCCGGATCGTCCAGGTTGAAGGCTGTGGTCGCGATGGCAGCGACCAGTGGGAAGAGCACCGCCCACCCGACGGCGAACGGGAGCAGGATGCGCACCGCCCGGTTCCTGACGAAGCCGGCGGCGCCGCGCTGCTCGAGCAGAAGCGCGCCGAAGAAACCGGCGATGCAGTAGAAGACAGGCATCCGGAAGACATGGATGAGTCCCAATGACACATCGAACAGCCCGGTCGTCGAGCCGTCTTTCCAGGGCCAGCTGCCGTACCGGGAATAGGCGACCGTCGCGTGGAGGTAGATCCCGAGGAGCATCATCGCGCCCCGGAGGGCGTCGAGAGAGTGGTAACGGCCCGTGGCCATCGGACCCATGCTGCCTAGTAGGGTAGCCGTACGGTCAAGGATTGTCGAAGCCACCCGCATCC
>WNFY01010749.1_pt1 | contig 11103 bp, 9 predicted proteins | sample 5400091 | NCBI WGS metagenome assembly WNFY01 (sample SAMN13153364, study PRJNA577476) | soil metagenome | isolation source: 60 cm soil or saprolite under grassland replicate 1 | place: USA:California | collected 2016-06-15
CAGTGCTTGGATCTGCTGGTGGTGCCCGCTGAATGACGCTAAATCCCGGTGCATCGAATCCGGGATAAGTGCCAGCTGGTCCCAGAAAACAACATAATCTTAAAAGGTCGCGAAAGGAATATAAGGTGTCACTAGTTCCCACCAATACAATTGGATAATAAGCCTGGGGCGCTTTGTTGATCCACTCTTCTTCATCGTCAGAGTTGAGGGGTGTTGCACTTTTATCAATCCATATCGCAACCTTTTGATCCACATGTTTCTTCAATTCATCGAACGTTTGAACAACGATAATTTCAGGATGCGCTTGCAGATCTTTTGAAGAAAGCTCTCCTTCCCCATGCGTTAAGTAAATGGCTTTAAAAGGAGTTGATTTCGGTGCACAACTGCTGCACAGCAGGAAGATGAACAGCACAACAAAATTCCGCATTACGGTCATTTTTCCTTATTAACATTATATCTATCTGCACCTATTAGACATTAAGAGGCTGTTCCCATATACAAACACAATTTCCCCATAGGTTCTTTATCTCAGCTTTACACGCAACAAATAAGATTTAGAGCGTTGGAGATATTCCAACTAAATCAAACAAGGAGTTAAAGACAAACATGAAGAATAAAATGTTGATCATCATTGCCGGGTTGCTCGCTGCCTTAGTGGTTGTTGGCGTAGTCGGTGCGACCGGAGTATTCGCGCAAAGTTCAGGTCCCACCACTACCACCCCTGTTCCCAATCAGGGAAGGTTTCTGGGAAGTGGACACGGTCATGGGCTGGGAACTGCGGAATTGGAAGCTGCAGCTAAGGTCCTGAACATGACGACCGATGAACTGTCGACGGCGCTGCAGAGTGGAAAAACGCTTGAGCAGGTCGCTTCCGATCAGGGTGTAGATTTCACCAAGGTGCAGGCGGCGATCCAGGCTGCCCATGTGGCTGAAATGCGCGCAAGCATTGCGCAGGCTGTTCAAGATGGAACAATCACGCAGGCGAACGCAGATTGGCTCAATGAAGGGCTCGATAAGGGCTATATCGGTGCTCCGGGAGCGTTCGGATTCGGTTTCGGTGGTCCCCATGGCGGACATGGATTTGGTCCGGGATCGAATCAAAATCTGAATCAAAGCCCCACTCTACCACAGCCGACTCAGCCAACACAACAAAATACCCCGCAAAGCTAAAGCTAGTGAAGAAAGAAAACAGGCGAGATAATTATCTCGCCTGTTCGTTTAATTTCATGTTTTATTTCAAACTAAATTGGAACTGAATGGTTGACCCATCAATGAGAGTGATCAGATAAACGTATGTGCTGCCTGCCTTTAAGTTCCTGGTATTGATGTTGAAAATCCATTGCTGATTCCCGGAGCGGAAAACAGGATCGGACGCGGCCGAAAGGACAGGCTGATCCACATTAAGCACCATTGCTTTGCTTATGATCTCGATCAGTCTGAATTTGCTTACTACTCCAGGAGTTCCAATGGCTTTACCATTCGTGTCACAAACACGGAACTTGACAGGAACTACGCTTCCCTGCTTGAATACGCTGGAACCGTCAATGTTAATCGGCGCTAAAACCTGATGACCTGCAACGCCACCGCATTTGGCTCCAACTGGGGCATATTGAACAAAGACCGTGAAGTGGGCGCTCGCGTTGTTTCCATGAGAGTCCATGGCTGAACAGTTAACAATTGTTGCTCCAATAGGAAATACCGAGCCGGAGGCGGGTGAACAAGTCACAGGCACAGGGCCATCCACCAAGTCGTTAGCGTAAAACACAAATTTCACCGGCGTCCCGGATGCTTTCAATGCTGTCACAATTAGATTAACAGGCAGTTTCAACGCCGGGGCCGTGGTATCAACTATGGTGACAGTGAATTGAGCCGTGCCCGTATTGCCATGCATATCTGTTGCAGTACAGGTAACGGTTGTTGTTCCTAATGGGAAAACAGTGCCCGAAGCTGGCAAACATGATTGAGAGCTGACAGCGTCATCAGGGTCCGTAGCGGAAGCGATATAGTTTACGATAGCTCCTGTGGGCCCAGTTGCCTCCACGATGAGATTCGCTGGTACTTTCCAAACAGGAGGTGTCGCATCATTGGCGTTGATGACGGTTATAGTGAAGCTGCCATTTGCAGTGTGGGTATGGGCATCAGTCGCTGAACAATGTACAGTTGTCACCCCCATTGGAAATGTCGAGCCGGAATTGGATGAACATGTTACGGGAACGGAACCATCTACCAGGTCCGTTGCGGAAACCGTGAAGTTCACCGTTGCGCCCGATGAACTGGTGGCGTTCACTGTCATATTGGAAGGTAATGCCAGTGCAGGTAGAGTAGTATCCACAACGGTCACATTGAAGCTGGCAGTGCCGGTATTGCCATGAGTATCCGTGGCGGTGCAATTGACAGTTGCTGTCCCCAAATTGAAGATAGAGCCCGAAGCAGGTAAACAAGACTGAGAAGTCACAGCGTCGTCGGGATCACTAGCCGAGGCGGAATACGTGACGATTGCCCCTGAGGGACTGGTCGCCTCTACACTGAAGCTGGCGGGTACATTCCATACAGGAGGCGTTGTGTCGGTGACTACATTTGTTACGGTCACAGTGAAACTGCCGTTGGCCGTGTTGTTATGCGAGTCAGAAGCCAAACAATGTACAGTTGTCATCCCAATCGGAAATGTCGAGCCGGAAGTTGGTAAACATGTTACGGGAACAGAGCCATTTACCAGGTCTATTGCCGAAGCAGTGAAGTTCACGGCTATACCTGCAGCGCCGGGGGCATTCACTGTCATATTCCCGGGCAACGTCAGGGCAGGCGGCGTTGTATCCACGACTGTCAAGCTAAAACTGGCGGTTCCAGTATTGCCATGCGTATCCGTGGCAGTGCAGCTGACGGTTGTAGATCCCAGTGGGAACGTGGATCCCGAAGCTGGTGAACAAGATTGAGAATTAACAGCATCATCCGGGTCACTGGCAGAAGCAGAATACGTAACGACCGCGCCGCCTGGTCCGGTCGCTTCCACGCTAAAGCTGGCTGGTACATTCCATACCGGCGGTGTGTTATCTATTACGACTTGGGTGTAATGCCCGATCACCGTTGTCGTGGAGTACGGATTCCCGGAGGTTAACGGACTACCTGGGGAGGCAGATCCAAAATTATAAGTAGTCCCGCCACAAACAACAAAGGCGGGATATAAGAAAGTGACCGATGTGGATGGGTATACATCCAGCGTCCAGGGTGTTGAATCACTCGCGGTTTGACCAGGTTGATTCGCCGGGTCGGTGTAACTGGTCACAATGACAGTCACTGCACAAGGCGCATCGGCTGTGAAAACAATATGTGCAGGCGAGACAGCGGCTAATGCCAGCGAGTTGAGGCACATTGCCATCACCACAGCCAGCGACATTGCAATTGAGAATTTCCTTTTCATTTGGAAAATTCCTCCATAAAGACTTTGAATTGAAAACAAGATCGAACCGTTGGATATTCCACCCCCTTATAAAACCTACCTCCTTCAATTAAACACCCACCTGTTGGAGCAAAAATATTGAAAGCAAAAAGTGTCTGTATAAAGTCAGAAGGTGTCGTTGGAATAATTCTTCGTGAAGCGCGACTCGGTTCTCGAAGGATAGGTTGCACGAGGTTTGTCATGGAAGCGGTATTGTCTAACCTTAGTTTATACAAGCGTGACTTCACGACGCCTTTCAAAATTGAAAGTTACAGTATTTTACCCTCAAAAGGTTACGGATTACTATATGTAATTTAGGCTCTCTAGGATTCACCGTGATGAATCGCCAAATGTAGTGCGACATTAATGTCGCCTTACGCCAGATATACTGGTTGATCACGGCGATTCCCAATGAACCGTAATTTAGTGAGGAGATACAATCTGACAAAACCGGTCAGGTTCGGGCTCTCAAAGGGAGGCTGATAGTCTGTTTTCAAATTAAAAAACCAGGCGAGACAGATAAGCTATCTCGCCTGGTTGCATTCATCTACGGGTTTATCTATGGCACAACGGTAATTGTGTTCACATCAAGTCCATCACCGCTATCCGATGGAGATATGATGCGAATATAGGGATATGTACCATTCGGAACGCTATTCACTGTAATGGTGATACCAGGTGAGTTAGTAGGCGGAAGCGTAATCGAGCAGTTATCCGACTCACTTGGACATTCAGCCGGATTGATATCTGTTGCGTCTGGCACACCATCACCCCAATTAAATACAGTGTACCAATTTCTGCCATCACTAATTTGCAGAATAACCAAATCCATGTTAAGCATGGGTGGCGACGCGGAGTTTTGCGGGTAATATACTAGATGAGAACCTGAACCTACAACTAACGGTACACCCAATTGATAATCACTATATGAGCTTGTGGCAAGATGCCCAATACTTCCGGATGGAATGGGATTGGCTATGATCAATAAATCGCTATCGCTAGCCGAATTATTACTTGAATTCGGATCAGTAACCCCAGTAGCAGCAGGAATATTTATTGTGGCAATACTACTCAAAAGTCCACTTGGGGATCCGATTACAGCCGCATTTACTGTGTAGGTAACGGAGGATCCGACTGGCAGGTTGACAGTAGAGTCGTTGATATTGTCCGAACCACTGGCTGTACAGGAAGCACCCCCCGATCCCACACAAGCCCAGGTGATGCCAGTTAGATTCGAGGAAAATATATCACTCACGATTGCACCACTGACAGCATTTGGACCAGATGGATTTGAGGCCACGATAATATATCGAACTGAAATACCTGGAGCATAATCAGTTGCGTTATCAGTCTTTGTGATTTGCAGATCAGCCGATGGATTTGGCGTCACAGGGGTACTTGTTGCCGTCAAACCCGGTTTAGGTTTGGGTATTTTCGTATTCGTGGGATACAAAGTTGCTGTGCTTGCCGGAGGAAGGTAAACCAGTGTGCTGGTAGCTGTTCCTATAGGAAAATTCGTAGCAGTTGGCAAAACGCGCGTAGATGTGGCCATGGGAGTTGGCGTAACGGTCAGATGAATTCGGGTGGGAATCACGGCATCTTCGGTTAAATAGGAATTTAACCAGACTGGTGGAGTTAGGATAGCCGGGTCGATGGCTTCCACAAATCCACTGGGACGAGTCAAAGAGTCACTGTTTGGATCGAGACCCGATCCCATATCGGCATTCAAATTCCAACTTGACGAGAAGCGGAGGGCCCAGCCTCCCGCGAGAAAAACGAATAAGAGTCCAAGAAGAAGAATAACTACAACGATCACCCAGTCTCGTCGTTCATTTTCAATTTCTTTCATTGAAGTGTCCGTCGATGGGCAGCCTTACTAAGACTGTAGTGCCGGGCAGTGTATCTTCATTGAAACCTGGACTGTCGAGCCAGATCCGTCCATGATGTGCATTGACAATGCCGCGGGCAATAGCGAGTCCCAAACCTGGACCGCCACCTTTGAACTTGGTCTTGCCAGAGGAATGCAGGAGCACTTCACCCGTTTGATAGAACTTCTCGAAGACCAGTTCATGGTTTTGAGGATCGACACCGATACCCGTATCTTGGACAGCGATTTCAATGAATGACGATTCAGGGATGATATTCCCGCTTACAGTAACACATCCACCGTCGGGTGTGTATTTGATAGCGTTGACAATTACATGATAAAAAAGTTTATAGAGCAGGTCTTTATCGCCCACAATGACAGGCAGAGATTCAAGTCCTTGCGTGACAAAAGTTAGCTTGCGTTCTTCCAGGGCAGACTCAAACGTTTTCCTTACTTTTTCAATCAATTGCACAAGTTCGACTTTGGCTGGCAGGATTTCCAGCAGGTTACTGTCAATACGTGAGACATCCAGCATGTTGTCGATGATCTCAACCATTCGCGTGGTACCTTCGACGATGCCATTTGTATAATTCACATATTCATTGTTTTGATTAGCTTTCACCTGTACCATTTGAGCATAGCCCTGCACCAGCGTGAGAGGCGTTCTCAACTCATGTGCAGCGACTTGGATGAAGCGCATCTTCGCCGCATCCATTTGTTCCAGAATCTTATTCGCCTTTTCCAATTCTAGGGTACGTTGCTCTAGGTGGTCGGTCATCTCATCAAACGTATTGGCTAGTACACCAATTTCATCTTTGCTTTTGATTTCTGTACGCTTGGTCAGGTCACCGCTTGCAATGGCGCGGGATGTCCGAACCAGTTTTAACAGCGGAACAATAATCAATCGTGAAACGAAATAACCAATCAAAATCACGGCAATCATCGCCGCGCTATAGAGGGCTATATAATTCCAGCGACTTACAGAACCGGACTCAGCAACAAAATCACTCGCGAGTACCACCGAAAAGACAGCCAGGCGGTCGTTCGCAATTTTGAACGGACCATATGCAATGCTATACGAGCGAGTGTCTACCGTGATGTCTGCACCTTGCACAACCTTATCGCTATCTACCATAGATTCATACTGTTGAGTGGTGATAGAGATAATCCGCTTATATACATCGTCTTGTAAAGCCAGCGTGGATGCGATGGAATGCCCGTTTTCATCGTACAAAACAACGTCGGCAAGCGATGTTGTTTTTAGAAGTGGCAAAAGGGTATTCAATGAAGTGCCCACGACAACGGTACCGATCACTTGATCATTAGCTACTACAGGCAGAGTTGTGAAGTAGTAATAGCGCCCATCAGCAGAATCGATCGCGATCTGTCGTTTTGGTGGACTATCCGGGTTGTTCTCTTTTAAGAGCGTGTCCACGACGGATAATGTGGAGAGGCGCTCGAGTTGGGTCGCGTCACGCAATATATTATCGGGCTGTCGAATAATATGAGTAAGTTCCTGTCCCTGAGCATTGAACACTACAACGCTTTCCAAATCTGTCCCCTCCGTATATGGCATCACTAGACCCGCCAGTTTGTCATGATCCCCGGCACTTAATGCTTCCCCAAAGCCGCGCGTGTAGATGAGTGAACGTGCCGCATCTACATGTCTTCGTTCCCGCCGCGCCATCGTGTCGGAGACGATTCGCCCTGCTTGAATCAACTGGTTCTTGAGACGTTCATGCAGCGAAATGGAAACCAAATGTGTGACAATATAAGCACCCGTAGCTGCGACGATGAGGGTCAGAAGAAGATAGGGCAAAATGACTTTGAAACGAATGCTCACTCGATACCTTTTCCCAATTCCGATGTAATAACTGCATTATAAGGAAGAGTCAGCCAAAAACAACATAAATTTCAATATTGATAGTAATTTATAACACTTCTTTTCTAGGAGCAAGCTCAAAAGGAATGAAAAATCCTGCCATTTGGCAGGACTCTGTGGGCGCTAAGGGACTCGAACCCATGACCTCCGCTGTGTAAAAGCGATGCTCTAACCAACTGAGCTAAGCGCCCGTGCGGGCTATTATACATCATGTTACACTTGCCAAATCAAACTGGAGGAAGTCCTATGCGTATTGTGCGATACGAATCCCTGGATGGGACATCCAAGCCAAAATATGGCTGGATTTTGGATGGCAAAGTCGGTGAGATCAGTGGGAATGTTTTTGGGCGCTATCGTCGTAAGGAAGCAGAAGCGCCTCTTTCTGATGTGAGGCTGGTCGCTCCCTGCGAGCCGAGCAAAATCGTCTGCGTGGGACGTAACTATGTGGACCATGCCAAGGAACTCGGAAATGAGGTGCCGAAAGTACCGCTCATCTTTTTGAAGCCACCCTCATCTATACTCCCCAACGGGGGGACGGTCATTTTGCCGCCACAGTCTGCACAGGTGGAGCATGAAGCGGAATTGGTCGTCGTCATCGGCAAACGCGCACGAAACGTCACCGCAGAGAATGCGAAGAAATATATCTTTGGCTACACAATTGGAAATGATGTCACAGCCCGCGATCTGCAAAGGATCGACGATCAATGGACGCGTGCCAAGGGCTTTGACACGTTCTGTTCGTTCGGTCCATGGATCGATACCGAGTTCGATCCGGCAGACGCGGTGATCACCTGCCGCGTCAATGGTCAGATGCGACAAATGGCATCGACCCGCGATATGGTATTCAACGTGGGAACATTGATTGCCTACATCTCATCGGTGATGACATTGGAACCCGGCGATCTAATTTTTACCGGTACACCGGCGGGGGTTGGAGAATTGAAACACGGCGATGAAGTCGTGGTCGAAATCGAGGGACTCGGCGCGCTAAAGAATCCTGTTCGCGCAGAAGGTAAATAAGCAAAAAGATATTGCGCAGAGATATTTTGCGCGATATCTTTCTTATTTGTAATTTGCTAACGAGGTGCTTGACGTTGCTCACCTTCTTTATAGGGTCGCAGCGAGAATGCTGACCAGCTTTCATTTACTGAGATTAGAGTTATCCATTTTAAGTCCAGAGCTCTTATACTTTCCCAACCTTTATCGCGTGTTAGATCTGTTTGAATCCTGGATGTTCCTTTAGGGAAGGAAATCCATAAAATAGATTCTGGTTTCAATGCCCTGGCGGCTTTTGGAATTAGTTTATCGAGTTCAGATTTGTTTTTCACGAAGATTTGAATCCAATCAAATTTCCCGCTTAGTTGGTTAGAAATATCGCTGTCATGTTTGAATTCTTGAGCGTAATTCTCCGGAGCATTGATCACCGCGGCACGTGCACCGGATTTCAATTTCATCTTTTTCGCCAGAGAACTCTCAACCATGGTCGCTACTCCTTTGTTTTCTTGCAATCAAATGCCAGACGTCCATTTCGCCTTTGCCTTTGACGGGAATGACACCGATATATTCGCATTCGAATTCATCCTTGACCAGTTCATAGGTGGCGCGGGTGATTTGAATTTTGCCTCGTGATCCGTGACTCTCCATGCGGCTGGCAGTGTTGACCGTATCTCCCCACAACGCGTAAAAATATTTTTTGCGCCCGATCACGCCACCCAGGAGCGGACCGGAGTTCAATCCGATGCGAATTTCAATGGGTTGTTTGCCAGCCAGCAGCTCCTCGTTCTTGACACAATCCAACATGTCCAATGCCAGTTGCGCAAGGACAATGGCATGGTCGGGCCGCGGAGTTGGGACGCCCGCCGCCACCATATAACCGTCACCCGCCACCTGAATTTTTTCCACGCCATATTTATCCACAAGCTCATCGAAGTTAGAGAACAAGTCGTTGAGCATATCCACAACTTCATGAGGCGCAAAGTTTGCCGAGATGGGCGTGAAGTTTACAATATCGGCAAACAGAACCGTCGCGGAGCTGAATTCTTCGGCGATAGTTTCGTTGCTTTGTTTTAGTTTTTCCGCGATCCGTTCCGGCAGAACATTGTAGAGGAGTTTGTCGGCTTGATCGCGCTGTGCCTCAATTGTATATTTTTGAATAAATTCTCTGCGAGTATAGCGCTCCAATGCATAACTCGTGAACATGCCAATGACGTTTGCACCCAGGAAGAAAAAATTATGCATGATAAAAATGACCAGCCCGGTCTCTGTTTCAAGCCGCTGGAGGAGAATGATATTGCTGTACTCATAGCCAATCAGGATGAAGACATTTGCCAATACTGCATAGCCGAAACGAAGACGTGACAAACCATACGCCCACATTGAAACCAAAAGAAGACCACTGAAATAGAATTTGCTCCCAAATTCCACTTCGCGTGCAACTGTGATCCCCACAACGATTCCCAAGCCCGCTATTGCCACACCAACGCACATCAATGCCTGGATTTGTCTTTTAAAGCGTCCGTCATAAGAAACGATAAGGAGAATGACAAAAAGTGGATCGATAATGCCGAAACGAATTGTCCAAATAATGTATTTGGAAACCGGCATGGCATAAATATCAAGGATGCCGAATATAGAATACAAGACAATCCCGAGCACCATCGCCAGGCGCGTTACGGAAACCGTGTTGAAGTGATAATCCTCACGGAACTGTTCTTCGATGTCATCAGGGAAGCGGAGTTTATCGGCGTAAGGATAAAGCCAATCGAACATTTATAAATTCGGTAAATCCAACAATAAAACTTCAGCCAGCAACTTGGAATTCACATTCTTTTCCATTTTTTCGAGTGTGCTCTCCAACTCATTCACCACCAGCCTCGCGGCAGATAGATCCATGCGCTGAGCAATGTCCTCGATTTCCAGGTTGCGATCGACATTCACGAGCGGCGTCCCTGCCTGCGCGGTTCGCAGCATGACATCGCGCCAATAAGAAAGCCAGATCAGAATCACGCGCCGCATCGAATCTTTATCTTTCGACAGTTTGTCGGCGTAGGAAAATTTTTCTACGCGTGAAGCAGAGATCAAGCTTTGCAAATCGTTCAATCGTTCCTCACGCTCGGCGAGCAGCGACTCGCTTTCGAGCAGGCGGCGCGCGTATCCGAACCTTCCGCCGGAGATGTGAGCAATGAGCTTGGACTGATTTGTTTCAAACCCCTTATCTTCCAATGCCTGTTGCACTTCTTCGATCCTGAGCGGGCGGAGCCGCAGCACTTCACATCGGGAGACAATGGTTGGCAATAGTTGCTCGGGATTATCGGCGGTCAAAATTAGGACTGCATAGGAGGGCGCTTCTTCCAGTGTTTTCAACAGCGCGTTCGAGGCAGAATCATTTGCTTCCTGAAAGCGCAGGAATAGCGTCACGCGATAATTTGCGGTATAGGGTTTAAGAGTTAAAGCGTGGCGTGCATCGCGGATCTGATCCACTTTTATGATGCCACCTTCTGAGTCGGCCTGGATAATCGTCAAATCGGGATGCTGCATCGCGGCGATCTGTTTACAGTTGCGACACTCGCCGCACGGAATCCCGGGTGCTGTTGGAGATTGGCAGTTCAACGCCTGGGCAAAGCGCAACGCCAGTGTGCGGCGACCGATTCCCGGAGGTCCCGCGAAAAGATAGGCGTGGCGCATTGTCCCGTGGACGACATGCTTCTTCAACATATCCACTGCCCATTCGTGGCCGATCAAGTTCCAGTTTTCAGTCATCATCCAGTAGTCAGTTTTCAGTGATTAGTATTCAGTCTTTGCCGGCGCGCAGGCGCAAGTAGGATTCGTATCGCTCAGGATAGATTTTACCTTCTCTTAGCGCGAGGCGCACTGCACAACCTGGCTCATGCGTGTGCGTGCAATCGTTGAACTGACAGT
>WNFY01006497.1_pt1 | contig 11101 bp, 10 predicted proteins | sample 5400091 | NCBI WGS metagenome assembly WNFY01 (sample SAMN13153364, study PRJNA577476) | soil metagenome | isolation source: 60 cm soil or saprolite under grassland replicate 1 | place: USA:California | collected 2016-06-15
GGAGGCAATTGGCAGGAGATGTTCTCCAAGCTCGCTTGCACTTTTTACGATCATCTCTTCAGGAATTGCATCCGGTGAGGTGAAAGCACAAAATCGTAATAGATCAGCAGCAACTGGACTAACCTGCTCAATCAGTTCAAAGGAGAGTGACCAGGTAGTAGCGACGGGTTCAGGGTGATCGATGCCTAGTCCACCACGCCGGTTCAATAATGTGACTTGTCGTTGTCGATATTGGTCGAGATAGGCAGAAACACTACACCCTGTTTCCTCGATATAGGCCCCTGCCTGATCAAGAGCGAGAGGGAGCCCATCCATCTCCATCACAATAGCATCGGCTTCGGTACGATCGCTTTCGGATGCTTGATCTAGTGTAGTATCTGTTGCAATCGCCTTCGCCCTTCGGAGCAAGAGGAGCGTTCCTTCTTGCTGACCCATTTTCTCTACTTCTATACTGTTAGCAAGTCCTCCCGTTGCTTGTGCACGCGTCGTGAATAAGATATGCCCGGTATCTCCAGTCGGCAAGAATTGAGAGACCATTGCCAGGTCATCGGCATTGTCCAAAATAAGAAGCCAACCAGTATGCAAAGCTAACCAGTGTCTGACGGCAGTAACCACAACTTCCTGGTCTTGCTCTTCCATCCCCGGCAGCTGCAAGAGTTTAGCCAGAGTCACAAAGTCAGCAATGAGGGTAGTCTCAGTGGTGGCTTTGACCCAGAAGACGAACTGGTATTCTCGCTGAGAGCGATAGGCATACTCCACTGCAATCTGTGTCTTACCGATACCTCCCAAACCATTGAGAGCTTGTGCTTGGGTTAATGCTGTAGATTTGGTGCAGATGAGCTGATTATACAAGAGCGAAGTGTGTGCTGCGCATGAGTGGATGAATTTGGATTGCTGGGAGACTTTGGGAAGTACCATTGGAAGAATGCCAGCATAGCCGAAGGTACAATAAACACAACGGTGACAATACTGGCGAGAACACCCAAGATCGTGTAGAGTTGATTTAGACTCTGCGTCCTAACTAACCACACAATGACAGTAATCAATACAGCTGTGAGGATGGTGACTAATCCAGCAATTCCCCAAAAGATCCAGGTGGGGTGTCTGACGTTGGGTTTGTGTTTCCGAGCCTTATTACTGGAGTGGTGTTGCGTCTGCATATTACGTGGTCTTTCCCACAGCAAAGAACGTTTCAAGTACTAATGAGATTATAACACGATAAGGAACAGAAAAAGGCCAAGCAAAATAATACAGCCTCAAGTCCACATTTTAAGCAAAAAGAGGCATAAAAAGCATCGGACTAATTTATCGCCCGCTTGTTATGAACGCTCATTACAAGTCAGGTAAGGCAAGCATTGCAAGCATTTACCCCAGCGGCTCACAGAATGTAGTATAATGAACACACATTCTGCTTTGCATGTACAAAAACATATGGTAATCACGGTTTGTCAGCCTGATGACCCCGTGAAACGATAAGGAGAAAACCAAAGAATATGAGTAAGCTGCTAGATATGTTTACACAGGCACGACGAGCACAGAGCAATAGTGGTATGGGCTTTTTAGGTAAAAACAGGCCCGAGGTGAAGCCACGAGCCGCTGCCATCGTCGTCGAACTTGCCACCAATAATGCGGGAAGCGCAGAAGCCGCTGTCAAAGCAGGGGCAGATGGGCTACTCTTCGCCTGGGATGGCCAGGATACTAACTGGCTTGAAACGTTCAAAAGCACAGTCGAGGCTGCAAAAGCCGGTAATGATAAAGTAGTCTCCGGACTGCTTGTCACAGGCGGCTGGGATAAACTGGAGCGCGAAAGCCTTCAACAACTCAAAGATCAGGGTGTAAACTACGTCGTCCTTCCAATGCAAGCACCAGCCCGTTTACTGGCAGTGGATATAAAAGATCTTGATCTCGTCGTCACCGTCCCCATGCGTGAAGGAGATTTATACCCGATTTTCGTTCGTAACCTGACGGCCTTCGACGCGATTACAGCGGTACAATTAGATTTTGACCTGGCCAATGACATAGGCAAATTGACAATTGAGGATCTTCTACAGTACCGTGCCGTGCGTGAAGCCGTGCGCTTCCCCGCGCTCATCAACGTACGGGGCAACATGAGCGAAGCTGACGCCTACACTCTGACTACATTAGGCGTACAGGCCGTGGTATTGCCAGCCAGCGACTCCGACGATAAGACGAAAAAACAGGTCCAGGCCATGCGCGAACTCCTGGAGAAGGTTCACCACGAAGACAAAGATAAGACTCCACCCGTCATTAAAGCCTAATAGCTAGCTAAAGGAAATTGCCAATGTAACTGCCGACGCGGTATGCGCCGCAATAGCCTACGGGTTGTCTGCCAGACGCGAGCAGGGTCTTCATTGTTGCGCCAGTAGTAATAACTTGCCACTTCATCTGGCTCCGCATTCAATATATGGCCAAACGCCAGTTCCAGCTCCTGCTCGCCAGCTTCATCCAGGTTAAAGTTCTGTAACCACAGCTGGCTACGTTTATCGTGCTGTCGCGTCACCTCAACAATAGTGCGCCCCCATTGCTCTACGGCCGATACATCTTCATGCAGCCACTGCCAGAAAAGGTGACCTCCAATAGTATCCAGGTAAGGCAGTGCTGCCAGTTCATCAACCTGGCCCAGATCCTGGGGCAATAGCACAATAGTCGTTTTGGCATGAGCCTCTGCCCGCTTGACACAGGCGCATATCTCACCTAAAAAATCAATCATTGAACGACGGCGGAAGCGGTGAATATCAGCAACATCAGGGCAAAGCGCCCGGCAGACCGAGCAAAAACAGGTGATATCTGGCCCACGCGGCTCGTCGAGCAAAATACCGTTGATGGGATAGGTACGCAGGTAGTGCTCGATCTCTTTGAACAACCAGGCGCGAAACGACTGATGATTGAAACAGGAGATATCATGATAGCGCCCATGGCGATCCATCACGCGGCTTTTAGGATGGTGAAAGGTGTACCAACTCGGTACCACCAGGGGGCCGGCAAATAAGTTGCCATAACGTCCAAGGCTCAAGTAAACCTTTAAACCGGCGTCCTGGGCCTGGCGAAATCCACGTTCCAGGTCACGCGGCCAGCGCTGCGCCTCCTGTTCATGGATAGCATAGACGATACTTCCCGCCCCCATAGCACGAATCTGCTCAAAATCGTGCTTCACGACTTCTGCATGAAGCAGCGGATGAAAATATGCGACAGTTATATCCATTCAACCTTCCAGACATAGCACCAACGGGATTCTCAGGGGGATGGGACGTTCCCATATTTCTTATTCCCTATTCTACCCATAAGAATGGAGAGCTAAAGATGTTTAAATGTAGCGAAAAGGCATATACGCATAATTAGTATACCATAGGTACTATAACACTGGAGGTAAAGGGAGTAATTTGGGCTACTCGGCAGATGGAAAGCACAAAAAAGGGAGGTAAACTTGACAAATACACCTTTTCTATGCACAATGCACGCATGAGCTACGCACAGCAAGTACACATCTCTAGTAAGGTTTGCTTTGTCCAGGCATACGCCAAGATCAACCTGGCACTCGATGTGTTGGGACGACGGACAGATGGCTATCACGAACTGGCGACGGTCATGCAGACCATTGATTTGCACGATACCATCTGTCTAACCGCAACTGACGACAATCGCGTTCATATGATCTGTACAACGCCGGAACTGAGCAACGATGAAAACCTGGCTGCACGCGCTGCATATCTGGTGCGTGAACGCCTGGCATGCACGCAAGGAGTGAGAATTGAATTGTACAAGCGTATCCCAACAACTGCTGGATTAGGTGGAGGCAGTAGCGACGCCGCGGCAGTCTTGCTTGCGCTCGATCAGTGGTGGCAATTACAGCTATCTCCATCGGACTTACTTAACATGGCTGCCTCACTGGGTTCAGATGTTCCATTCTTTCTGATAGGAGGCCTGGCACTCTGTGAGGGACGCGGCGAGCGAGTAACCCCGCTTGCCTGCTATTGGCCGTCCTCGATGCGCTGGCTGCGCTTGCTTAAACCTGCCATCAGCGTCTCCACAAAAGCAGTCTTCCGTAACCTGCCTGCAAGTGATTACACCGACGGTACGCATAGTCGAGCGGCCAGTACTGCATTAAATGCAAGCCAAATTCCAGATGTGAACCATCTTCATAATGGCCTGGAACGCGGTGTCCTCGAACGCTATCCAGAAATCGCTGCAGCCAGGGAAGACTTGCTGAAGGCAGGAGCCCGATTTGTACGACTTTCGGGCAGTGGGCCGACACTCTTTGCTCCATTTGCCGAACTGGCCCGCGCATTTCAAGTGCAGCAACAATTGCAAGCCCAGGGATACGAAGTATATCTGTCGCGTGCTATCAACCCCAATGCAGGGAGTGTATGTTTTTTTTAGTTTTAAGGAGGCCATATGTCAGACCAATACTATTGCGTTAAGTGCAAAAAGAAGACTGAAATGAGGGATCCTGAAAGGGTTACAACTCAAACCTCTCTCGACTTCACAGGCGCAACTCTGGTATAATGGGGACGTTGATAGAACAATTTACAGCGGTTATGGCGAAAAACAGGAGAAGCATATGCCTCTTTGGGACTCGGTTCAGCGCAGTTTGGAAAAAGCATCTCATGAAGCAGCACGCATGGCGAAAACGCAGCGCTTGCGTTCTACCACTGATGGGCTGACCCGCCAGATAAGCACGCAAATTAATAACTTAGTCAATAAAACTATGGACCTGTTTAGTGCAGGGCAACTCACTCAAAGTGAGCTTCTTCCAATATGCCAGGAAATCACAAACCTTCAACAGCAGTTGAACCAGGCCCAAAACGAACTGAAGCAGATTCAGGCGACCCAACCTCAAACTACTGGACCACAGACATTGTCAGGAGCACCCAATCCGTATCTGCCTCCTGGGTCAGGAGGACAAGTTACCTATCCTCCAACAGGTGAAGGGCCTCCGGAAACCGTCTATGCACCGCCTCCTCCAGAATATCAGTCGTATCTTGATACCACTCAAGGGATGACTGCCCCGCCCCCACCAGGAATTGAATCGCTGACGGTCAGCTCAACTGAGACTATACAGATAAGTGCGGGAGTTACTCCTCCACCATCAGCGGTAGCAGGACGTTGCCCCGTTTGCCACGCTGAACTGGCCCCTAATAATGCCTTCTGTCACAGCTGCGGAGCCCCGGTACAAGATATCAACTCACCGCATTTACCAACAGTGCGAGGAGGAACTTTGGAACAGATCTACCCTGGTGGACAGACAACTTCCTCACCAGCCACTGATACCTCATCTAGAGAAGCAGAGAAAGGCGAAGGGGTGTAAACTGCGTCAACATATTATTACCGTACTCTGCTATCTACTGCGCCTGCCATTTGCCTTGCTCAATATTACCCAACGTCCTTTCAACCAACGTGCGCGTCAACATCCACAATCCATCGTGTTGATCAAACCCTGTTGCCTGGGCGACCTGCTGATGACAACCCCCTTACTGGAGGTCATTCGTCACGCTTATCCCGAGGCCAGCATCACTTATCTAGCCGGTACATGGTCAAAAGTCATACCAGAACACCATCCCGCCGTCAACACCGTCATCGATTGCGATACTGTTGGTATACCTGGCCGTTATAACCTGAATGACTATATGAAACTAGCAAGGAATTTGCGCCGTCACCACTTTGACCTGGCCTTCGTCCTCGATCGCTCGCCACTGCTGGCTCTCCTCCCCTGGCTAGCAGGTATACCTCGTCGTGTTGGCCCTGATAGCCTTGGACGAGGCTTCTCGCTCACTGATCGCGTATCCGTCTCTAGCTCGGCAGAGCAGCTACAACACCAGGCTGAAATCTACCTTGACCTGGCTCGTGCGATAGGTCTACCCATCGGCACTCCCCGTATGCATTTTGAGCCAACCGCAGAGGAACGGCAAACCGTGAGCCATCCACAGCTTATGCGGGTCGCACTATTTACCGGTGGTGGCAGCAATCCCGGCATGGAATTGACCGCCAAACGCTGGCCCCTGGAACACTTCCGGGAACTCGCGCAAAAACTCATCTCCAATTTAGGCGCACAAATACTCCTCATTGGCGGGCCAGGCGATGTAGCCCTCAACCAACGACTGTCAGCCGAACTGGATGCGCCCGATGGTACCGTGACCGATATCACAGGCAAGACCAGCATTGGGGAACTGGCAGCACAACTTGAACAATGTGACCTCTTCATCGGCAATGATAGCAGTCCCATGCATTTAGCAGCGGCCGTCAATACCCCTGTCATTGCCATCTTTGGCCCGACCAGCCCGCAAGAGTACGGCCCCTATCCACCTGATGATCCTAAACACGTAGCCATCTGGCGGCATCCAACTGGCAAACCCTGCTTTTTCCTGGGAAAGATGCAGACCTGCACTCACTGCACCTGCATGCAAGCGGTGACGGTTGATGATGTATGGAGTGCAGTACAGCGCCTATTGGGTCCTGCTGTACAATCGAGGCAGGAAGAATCACGCCTCTAGCAATTCCTCCACCTTGCTCGCTATGATTATCATACTTGAAGGACAGAAGAACCAGGCAAGTTGACGGCCCATCACATAGTATCTATAATGAAGGCAACACTGAACTATCGCATCCTTAAAGCGAGTAAAGAATAAACGTTGAAAGAGTTTTTACGAACATTAATCTTAGTCGTGGTACGCCTATTTGGGCTTCCATGGGCTCATACAGCAGCACAACAGGCACAAAAACCAGAATCAACGCCGCCGCGTATACTACTTCTCCGTCCCGATCACCTGGGCGACCTGGTAATGACAACACCAATACTGGACGCGCTCAAAACACATATCCCTGACGCCCATATCACTATGATGGTTGGTCCCTGGTCAAGCGAAGTCGTAGCTCGCCATCCGGCCATCGACTGCCTGCTAACCTGTCCGTTCCCTGGTTTCCAGCGTGCCCCACAAAAATCATTGGCACCCTATATACTACTGCTAAGCATTGCACAACAACTACGTCGTAACAGGTATGACCTCGCCATCAACCTCCGCCCTGATTTCTGGTGGGGAGCGGGATTGCTCTACCTGGCAGGTATCCCACACCGCATGGGCTATGCCATTGAACCCGGCAGACCATTTCTTACTCGAGCTTTGCCATTCAATTCCCCTGAACCTACCCCTGTTTCCAACCTGCGCCTCGTCAGTGCCGCGCTGGAGACGCTGGGTTACTCGCCACTCGAGCAGCCATATACGCCAGAACGCTATCCACTTCAGTTCATACCCACAGCAGAAGAACAGGGATGGGTCACCGAACGCCTGGACAAAGAAGGTATCAATCCTGATACTCCCATCGTAGTAATTCATCCAGGCGCGGGTGCAGCAGTTAAATTATGGCGGACAGAAGCATGGTCAGCATGTGCCAGCATCTTCCCAGCGTTATTCACCTCTCCCACGCCTGTGCGTATTATCCTTACTGGAAGCAAGAGCGAGCGACCAATGCTGGAAGAGATTGGCCAGGGCATGACTGCACAAGCGCAACCGCTGCTGGTGACGGACGCGAGCGTCGGTCAACTGGCGGCATTACTTCGGCGAGCACAATTGGTGCTTGGAGTTGATAGTGGTCCCCTTCATCTCGCGGTAGCACAGGCTACGCCAACCATGCACATTTTTGGGCCGACCGACCCGCGCATCTTTGGCCCATGGGGAACATCAGGGCGACACATTGTCATTGCATCAGTACAGCGCTGCCCAACCTGCCCCAGCATCCCTTGTGGCCGCCTCGACTTTGGACCGAAAGAAGTGGCCGCGCACCCATGCGTACGCCTGGTACCAGAACAACAGGTGGAGGCAGCAATTACAACAATGCTAAAGAAAGAATCTACTTCCCAGTCCTGTCAGCGGCCCTGAAAACAAAAAATCGAATGGGAGCCTACTATGCCTTGTATTTGCGACTTTGATGGTATCATGATCTATATGTATTATAATGATCACATGCCGCCTCACTTCCATGCTTTCTATGGCGAGTATGAAGCGATTATTCTGATCAGTACATTAACCGTTGATAGAGGAGAGTTTCCTATTACAAAACTTAAATTAGTTCACAAATGGGCTAAATTGCGCAAAAAGGAGCTCATGGAGAATTGGGAGCTTGCAAGGCAAAAGGTAGCACTTAATCCAATTGCTCCTCTAGAGTAGAGAGGTAGAAAAATGCCACGTTTAGTGCGAGTTCAAAGCGTTAAAGCACGAGAGAGATTTATGGTCGATGTTCATTTTACGGATGGCTCGCAACGAGAAATCAATCTGGAGCCATACCTTCAAGGTCCCATCTTCGAGATGATTCGCAATGACCCTTCTTTGTTCCGCTCAATCCGAGTCGAGAGGGGAGCTATCACATGGCCGAATGGTGCAGATATTGACCCTGATGTACTCTACCTCGGCCTTACACCAGCGTGGGCTGTTGCTGCCGAAGCAAGTAATTCCGAGAGACAGTCCTTGTAGTAAAATGTCATACATAGAAAAACAACTAAGCAATGTAGATGACTACGGCTATCCAATGCCGCCCAGTTGGCGCAGGAAATTGCGCAAGGCAGCCATTGGCACAATCAAGAGCATCATAGCTAGAGGTATCTACCTGCTGATGAGCATCGTCGGAGGCTTTCTCTGGCTGGGAAGATTAGGGGAAAAATATCCACCCTTGACCCCTGCCACTTTTCACCCTAGACGCATTCTGGTCATTCGTCTGGACCTCATTGGTGATCTCGTACTCTCGCTTACAGTTGTAAGCGCCCTGAAACGTACCTATCCAGAGGCTAAGATTGACTTGCTGGCATTACCTACGAGTGCCAAGGTAGCTAAATATGATCCCAACCTCGCCGAAATTATTCCCTACGACCCAAATATCTGGCGTCACCCCAAAGCACTGCTACAGCCTGAAAAATGGCGGGAAACGATATCAGTCATACGCCGACTGCGAGCACACCATTATGATCTGGCTATCAGTGTCTACGCCCGTTGGGCAGCACTGCTGGCCTTTCTAAGTGGAGCCAGGCGGCGCGTAGGCTATGGACCAGAGGGCTTCCCCGGCTTAATGACCGATAGTGTCCCTGGAGGTATTCCTGGACGTTGGCGGCACTGGGCTCCTCTTGATAACAAACACGAGGTTGACTACTGCCTGGAGCTGGCACGGGCCGCTGGAGCAACTCTTACACCGGCAGATCGCATTCCCCGCCTATATGTCGATGAGCGAACGCACCTCGAGGTGAAGCAATTGCTGCGCCAGGAAGGCGTAGAAAGTACCCTGCCAGGCAAACCTTTGATCATCTGCCACATCAACTCGAATAATGGACAATCCAAGCGCTGGCCCATTCCTTACTGGGCTACGCTCATAGACCGCCTGGTGCGACAGGCAGGTGCGCATGTAGTATTGACGGGCGCGGCAGCAGATCTACCACAAATTGAGGCCGTGACAAAGAGGATGCGCGAACACGCGATTAACCTGGCTGGCAAGACCAACCTGGCACAACTTACCGCCCTCTTACAAAAGGCCGACTTGCTCATCAGCGGTGATAGTGGCCCGCTACACATGGGTGTAGCATGTGGAACGCCCATCATAGGCATTTATGGCCCTACAAATCCTTTACTCGGAGGCCCCGTAAGTCCTGATGCAACGGTGTTACGCAGCGGTATATGGTGCAGCCCATGTTACAATGCAAAAGAGCCGGCGGATTGCCCTTTTTACACCACACAGTGCATGAAAAACATTACACCGACCCAGGTATTTGAGATTGCACACGATAAGTTAATGAGCAACCAGAAACTAAAGAATTATGCAATTACAACCAATCAAGCTACCCCCAAAGGCACATATCCTGCTTATCAAGATGGCAGGCATTGGTGATCTACTGCTTGCCACACCAGCTCTACGCGCCCTACGCGAAACCTATCCACAGGCACGTATCGACCTGCTGGTCACACCTGCCTCTGCGGGTATACTCAACGGCTGGGAGGTTCTCGATCATATCGTGGTGCTGGACAAATACCTCTTTGACTATCCGCAACAAATTGTTACCAACCCGCGCAACCTGCTGCGTCTGGCACCTCTCTGGCATGATCTGCGGGATACCCATTACGATGCCGTCCTCTTGCTCCACCACCTCACCCTCCCCTTTGGGCGCTTAAAGCACCAGCTTTTGCTGCGAGCCACGGGCGCAAAGTGGCGCGTTGGCCTGGACAACGGGCATGGCTGGTTTCTCAATGTACGCGTGAAAGACAACGGTTTTGGCGCTATGCACGAAGCAGAATATAACCTCGCCGTAGCTGAGGCCGTTGGGGCCACTACCAGTGACAAACGTCTGACGGTGCCACTAAGCGAGGAAGATCACCTCCATGCCTGGCAATTGCTCTATGAGCACGAAGGGCCTGAGAGCATCAAGCGTCCCATCATCGCCATGCATCCTGGCAGTGGCAGCTATAGTATCGCCCGCCGTTGGGCACCAGAACGCTTCGCACAGTTGGCAGATACCCTGTATTCAGGCGTTGGCGGACAATTGCTCCTGCTAGGTGGCCCCGAAGAGGCCGAGCTGCACCAGCAAATTACCGGCATCATGCAGTCAGCGATGCCTGTACGCAGCCTGGCAGGCAGAGGCAGCATCAAGGTCACAGCGGCAATATTAGAGCAGGTTGACCTCTTTGTCGGCAACGACTCCGCCCTCGTCCATCTTGCGGTTGCGGGCGGCGCCCCCACCGTCGCCATCTTCGGTCTAACCAATGCCAGGGCCTGGGGCCCATTTACCGGCGGCACTCCAGGGCAGCAAGCCGCAGTGGTTCGACTGAACCTGCCCTGCATGCCCTGTTTCTATCGCGGCCACGAGCTGGGTATGCCCGAAGGATGTGCTACTCGTGATTGCCTGGCCCTCCTCGGCGTCGATCCCGTCGCAACAGCAGCCCGGCATTTGTTACACCAGGTAAAGAATTCACCAGCCACCAGATGAATCCAATGGCTGAAAGCACGAGCATTGGCTCAATAGGGGCACGAAAACGCGAACTACCATAGAACTAGCATGAAAGACCGATGTATTTTAATATAACCCTGGCACGCTTGCCTTGACATAGCTCTA
>WNFY01019560.1_pt1 | contig 11100 bp, 10 predicted proteins | sample 5400091 | NCBI WGS metagenome assembly WNFY01 (sample SAMN13153364, study PRJNA577476) | soil metagenome | isolation source: 60 cm soil or saprolite under grassland replicate 1 | place: USA:California | collected 2016-06-15
CACCGTCATCCCAAGGGAGAGCGCGTGCCACTGTTCACCGTCGTCGAGTACGCTGCTCAGGTGGCCTCCGCCTTGCAGTATGCCCACGACCAACATCTAGTGCATCGCGATGTCAAGCCGGAAAACATGCTGCTAAAGGACGATAGGATCATTCTGTTGAGTGACTTTGGCATTGCCACCACCGCCCATAGTACCCATTCCCTCAGTCCCAAGCAGGGAATCAGCGGTACCGTGCCATATATGGCCCCAGAGCAATTAGATGGCAAGCCCCGCTCTGCCAGCGATCAATATGCCTTGGGGGTGGTAGTCTATGAATGGTTAGCGGGGAGATGTCCATTCCAGGGGACGGCGGTCGAGGTAGCGATGCAGCATGCTTTGAAGACGCCTCCTTCATTAGTGAAGCAGGTGTCGGAATTACCCAAAGAGTTGGAAGCAGTGCTGTTCAAAGCATTGGCGAAAGATCACAAAGAGCGTTTTGCCTCGATGCAGGCTTTTATCACGGCACTGCAACATGCCAGTGCTCCTCCAACGTTTCATCAGCCAACTCCCTCTTTACCAAACTATTCGCCATCAAGAGAATCCTCTACAACACCTACCTTACCAGTCGTGACAATCCCTCCAGGAGTAAGCAATTCGAACATTGCCTCATCGTCAGTGATCAAAAAGTCAGACACTCATATTGCGGAATCGGTGCCTCAAACAGACGCACCGAAAGAGATGAATCTACCTAAATCACCCTCCATGCCCCAGAATCGCCCCCCAATGACACTAGTGAACATGCATGTTAGACCACTTGCACGTAAGCGCGGCCTCTCAAAGAGGGTTGCAGTGCTTCTGTTTGTGCTCGTTTCGTTACTTATTGGAAGTGGAAGTTACACCTTCTCAGTGGTGAGTACACCTCATATACAAGCAACATCAATGGCCAAACCGGCTCTAACAGCGACGGTGAAAGAAGCTAACAATGCCTATAATGCCGAAGTGGCACAACATGGGGTCATGTTTGGCTTTGATGCTCAACATACCAATAATAATCCCTATGAGCATATCCTGAATGTTTCTAACGTCTCTCAATTAAAGCAGGCATGGGTCGCCTCTACAGGTGATACCATCTATTCCTCACCGACAGTAGCCAATGGTCTAGCCTATGTTGGTTCTCTTGATCACAAGCTCTACGCCTTCGTTGCTGCTACTGGTCAGCGGAAGTGGGTTGCTCCTACAGGCGATACCATCTATTCCTCACCGGCAGTAGCCAATGGTCTGGTCTATGTTGGTTCCTATGATCACAAGCTCTATGCTTTCGATGCTGCTACTGGTCAGCAGAGATGGGCCGCCTCTACAGGCGATAGGATCTATTCCTCCCCGACGATAGCCAATGGCCTGGTCTATGTTGGCTCTGACGACCATAAGCTCTACGCCTTCGTTGCTGCTACTGGACAGCAGAAGTGGGTTGCTCCTACAGGAGGTACCATCTACTCCTCACCGGCAATTGCCAATGGCTTGATCTATGTTGGTTCTTATGACTTAAAGCTCTACGCCTTCGTTGCTGCTACTGGTCAGCAGAGGTGGGTCACTCCTACGAGCTTTTTGATCGAATCCACTCCGGTTGTGGCCAATGGCCTGGTCTATGTTGGCTCTGACGATCTCCTTGCATTCGATGCTGCTATCGGACAGCAAAGATGGGCCGCTCCTACGGGTATTTCCGTCTCATCCTCACCAGCAGTGGCCAATGGCCTGGTCTATGTCGGTTCCTATGACTACAAGCTCAATGCCTTCTCCCTCCCAAAGAACTCTACATAAGCAGTAAAGATGAGCTATAAAAGATGTTGTCAGCCTGGAAGATGATCACATATTTATCTTCTTGGCAGGCTTTTGCAAAACAGACAATGAAAGGCCAAACGAGAACCTACTGTTAGCCGGTCATTCAAGGATGAAATGACTCGGATTCAATAAATCGAACAGTGGGCATGACAAATGTCATCCATAAGTCATATTTCTTATAAACCGCCAAATGTAATAACCCCTCAGCTAGACTGAGAAAACAAAGGAATTTAAAATCCCCTGACTCATCATTTCTTAGAAGCGCCGAATGGCAAGCAAGCCATTTGAAATTTATAGCGATGGAATGATTACGTAGACTCAGTCTTTGACTTAATATAATAGTTTGTATCGAAACACCTTGCTTACTATTCAGTTTAGGCGCTCCGTCACTCTTGCTGATTTTGGTCAAGGGTCATTGCCGGGTTGAAGTGGAACAGGCCACGAAAGCGGATCGACGAAAACGTACTTGGTCACAAATCATCCGAATCAGCAAAAATGACGGAGAGTCTCAGTTGACAGCAATAGCGATACATTCAGGTAGACATTACTCAACACATCTGGACAAAAATATTCTCCTGCCCCCTGGGTGGCTTCAGAAAACGAGGGGTAGACAAACTCATTTTATAGGACTAGAATGGAAAGTGCATTCCGACAAATGACAGGCAATGTCCGTTTCTTCAGTAGGGGTAATCTCTTATGATCGCCCTAGATACAGGGGAGTTCGCGCATGAGCAAGATTAAGATGCGCTGCACCACCTGTGGCAAGTGGTTTCAGTCGGCAAATGCTAAAGAAGTAACTTGCCCCGATTGCGTGCAGAAGGCCAGAAAAGAGAAGTTGGCAGCTAAGACAGGGTCGCCCTCTTCGATCAAAACAACAGGACAGGTTGCACAGGGAACCGTGAGTCCCTCACGACCATCACCTCCACCGCCACCGAAGTCAAAACCGGTTTCCAGTGGTACAAGCCATTGGATTGACTCGGTCAATGATATAAAAGTGAGCGAACCAGAGCAACCGCAACGTTCCAAGCTACCTTCCTCCCCTACTCCACGAGATACACGGAGCGGATCGGGGCCAGACCAATTTGGTAGTCGAGGCCCAGGTGCTTACCGTGAAGGTGGCAGCCGTGGTCCAGGCACTTATCGTGAAAGTGGCACTTCTGGCTATCGAGACGACCATGGCTCCGGCGGCTATCGGCAAGGAGGACCGGCTGTCTCTGGTAGCATAGGACAACGTCCACGGCAGCCAATGGAGGGTGATTTCGGGCGTGGTCCACGCCCTGGTGTGGGCGGGGAGCCTCGACCTGATCGCTTTCATCCCGATGGAAAAAAGGGTGGTAAACCCACTAAGGCAAAAGTGCCTAAGCCTCCGACTCCATCCAAACCCAAACGTGAGAAGATACCACCTCCAACACCCTTTACACCAACAGCTGAGCAGATTGCGCAGGTCGAGGCACGCTACATGGAACTTGCAGTACCGACTGAGTTTGACGGGATACGCACGCAGATCGCTAAGGAGATAGCCATTCCCAAGAAAGCCGTCAAGAAGATTATTAAGGACCTACGGGATCGTCAGGGCATCCCAAGCTGGTGGGAAGTTCAAACGTATAAGGGTGACAGCGAAGAGCTGGCCAAAATTAAGGCTGCCTATGAGCCATACCTGCCTTTGCCACCCGTAGGGGTGCATAAAACGATCGCCGAGGAGCTTTCACTCAAACCTGGGGAAGTCTACCAGGCAATCAAAGCTATTCGCCTGGAGATGGATTTACCGCAGTATAACGACCCCGCACTGCATGGCCTGGAAAAAACTTCAAGAGAGAAGAAGCAGCTCACCACCTCAGAAGAAGAGGTGAAAGAGTCCCGAGAAGAGAAGGCTGAAACTTCTGCTTTAGAACCAGAGACACCGGGCGAAACTACAGAAGTGAAGGAACCGGCGGCAGAGACTCCTGCTGACCCAACAGAGGTTGTCGCTACTACTTCGGTCGATAGTGCTACCACCCAAGAAAAATAAATATAGAGGAAGTTGTATGGAGAACTGCCTGTTCTGTAAGATAGCAGCTGGCCAGATACCTAGTAAAATTGTCTATCAAGACCAGGATGTCGTGGCGTTTGCGGATATCAATCCGCAAGCGCCGCACCATGTTCTGATTATTCCCCGTCGCCACATCGACTACATGTCTGACCTGACACTCGAGGATGGACCCATACTCGCCAGACTCTTCACGACTGCAGCGCAGCTGGCCCATGAAATGGGCATAGATGAAAGTGGCTACCGATTCCTGACCAATGTTGGTCCTGATGCAGGGCAAAGTGTCTTTCACCTGCACTTTCACCTGCTTGGAGGCCGTAGATTAGGTTGGCCGCCAGGATAGGATTTGCAAGGTTTTTGCATGCGCATTGCGATTGACTATACTGCGGCCATCCGGCAGGGGGCAGGTATTGGGAATTATGTGCGCAATTTAGTGGACGCCATGCTCTCGCTGGACTCCAAAAACCAGTATACCTTACTCACTAGCGGACATCCGACACATGAACGTCCATTTCCTGAGGCAGATAATGTACGGGCGCGCAGTATCATCATTCCCGACCGCTATCTCAATATTATCTGGTACCGCTGGCGGTTACCTCTCTCTGCAACCTTTTTCACAGGCCAGGTAGATATCTATCATGGCCCTGATTTTGTTCTGCCACCTATCAACGGTAAAGTACGCAAGATTGTCACAGTTCATGACCTCGCTTTCCTTGAACAGATACCACCCGAGAAGATTACCATTATCCCCAACGGGATACAATCACACTTCCGGCGTATTACCGATCCTATTTTGCTAGCAGCAACGCGCCATAAATTTGGCTTAAAGCATCCGCTTGTGCTCGGTGTTGGCACACTAGAACCGCGCAAAAATCATCTAGGCCTGATTAAGGCCTTTCACAAAGCACAGAGCGCCGCTGGTAAGAAAAAGCGACCAGCCATGCTGGCCCTGGCAGGTGGTACTGGCTGGCTCTATGAAGAAACACAGCAGCTTGTAGTAAAGCTCAAGCTTGAGAACAAAGTTCGTTTCCTGGGACGAGTGAGCGAACTTGAACTGATCATGCTCTATAGCATGGCCGACGTGTTCGCTTTTCCTTCTTTCTACGAAGGCTTCGGAGTGCCTCCCATTGAGGCTATGGCTTGTGGCACACCGGTCATCACATCGAATACATCATCCTTGCCAGAAGTAGTTGGAGATGCAGCCTTACTGATCAACCCAACTAATACCCATCAACTCGCCCAAGCCATTTTAGAGCTGCTTGAAGATGAACCACTCAGAGAAGAACTACGTCAGAAAGGTTATGAGCGAGCGCGACGCTTCACCTGGCCCAAATCGGCTAGTAAGATGCTCACTGTGTACCAGCGGCTCTACGATAGAGCAACAAACTTTACAGACGAGGTCACAATGCTATGAAAATCGGCATTAATACATTTTTCTTCAAATACCCGGCGAGTGGTAGCGGTCAATATCTCTTACACCTGTTACAGTCTTTAGCCGAAGTCGACCAGGAGAATCAATATATCTTGCTGGGTCCACATCCCATGCCTCAAAAGGGTGCTATTCTCACTCAATTCCCTCAGGTGGTAACGCCCGTTCCCACATTTGCGGCCCGTAATGAGAGTATAGAAAAGTTGATGTGGGAACAACTCACCGCGCCGGCAGCCGCGAGCAAAGCTGGCGTTGATCTCTTCCATATCCCCTATTTTGCCCCTCCCTTTTTCTCACGTACACCAGGAGTCATCACGATCCATGATGTTATCCCGCTCCGCTTGCCGATATATCGGACTAGCCCCAAAATGAAGGCCTATCTACGATTGATCGCTCGCGCCGCTCACAAGGCCGCCCTGATTATTACGGTCTCACAACATGCGAAACAGGGCTATGGACTGCATGAGGGCTATATACTCTATGTTGGTGGACTTGATCAACGCAAAAATGTGCCCCAACTGGTACGGGCATTTGCCCACCTCTATCAACAATTCCATGACCCCGACCTGCAATTGTTGATTGCTGGCAATCCAGACAAGCAGAGCGGTGCGCTATATCCTGATCCGCGACCGGTTGCCGCCAATCTTGGTATGTCAGGCCAGATCATCTATCGCTTCATTGAAGAGGAAGACAAACCTGCCATCTACAGCGGAGCCAATATCTTCATCTTTCCATCACTTTACGAGGGATTCGGCTTGACACCACTGGAGGCTATGAGCTGCGGGGCACCAGTTATCTGCTCAAACCGCACTTCACTGCCAGAAGTTGTGGGAGATGCGGCCATCAGTTTGGATCCTGACGACATCCACAAAATGGTTGAAGCCATGCGTAACGTTTTAATGGATAATGAGCTTCGGGCGGACCTGCGTACCCGCTCATTGAAACGTGCCGCACAATTCAGTTGGCGCAAGGCCGCTGCCCAGACTATTGCTGTCTACCAGGAGGCATTTGTAAGGAGCAAGCGTTAAATGCGTGTACTGATGATTTCCAAAGCCCTGGTTGCAGGAACCTCGCAACGCAAGCTTGAAGAGCTTGCGAAATGTCCAGGGATCGAACTAACACTGGTAACTCCAGAATACTGGCGGAGCGATGACGGCAGTAAACAAGTTCTCGAACGTCTCTACACAAGCGGCTATCGAATGATTATCACACAGATGGCCCTGAATGGTAACTTTCACCTGCATTACTACCCGCGACTGGGCAGGATTATGCAAGAAGTGCGCCCTGAGATTGTGCATATTGACGAAGAGCCATACAATTTCGCAACCTTCCAGGCGATGCGTCTCGCTCACAAGCAAAAGTCACGCGCGCTATTCTTCACCTGGCAGAACCTCTTTAGAAACTATCCACCACCTTTTCGCCAGATAGAACTCTATAACTATCACCATGCCTCTGCCGCACTGGCAGGCAATCGCGATGCCCAGGATGTATTGAGACGCAAAGGGTTCTACGGGCCGATACACATTATTCCGCAATTCGGCTTTGATACAGAGATCTACCGTCGCAGCCTGCCACGTCCGGCACGAGCCGCCGATGCTCCTTTCACACTTGGCTACCTTGGTCGCCTGGTCGAAAGCAAAGGGCTTCCCTTGCTGGTAGAGGCATTGGTCAGCCTGCCAGAGTACTGCCACGTTGTCTTCATTGGCCATGGCCCAATGAAAAGTGAGTTGGAAGCACTGGCCATACGCCTGGGAGTTGCGCAACGCGTCACCTTTCAAGCTGGTGTTCCGACTTATGAAGTGCCCAAAGAGTTGCAGCAACTCGACGTGCTAGTACTGCCATCCCTGACCCGCCCCAATTGGAAGGAACAGTTTGGCCGCGTACTTGCTGAAGCAATGGCCTGCGAAACGCCCGTGATTGGCTCCAGTTCTGGCGAGATTCCTTACGTAATTGGCGATGCCGGACTAGTTTTCACCGAGGGTAATGTGCAAGAGTTGGTAGCCTGCGTGTATAAACTGTTAGAGAATCCCGAACTGTATACCACTCTGGCCATCAAAGGCCGCCAGCGCGTGCTGGAGCACTATACACAGGAGCAGATTGCCAGGCAGACCTACGGAGTATACATGGAGATGTTGGGCAAGCAACAAAGGCAGACAGAATTTCAGGAACAACATACCTTCCATATCTGACTTGACGATGAGGTAATACCATGGTAAATTATTCATACGATTACTTTTAGTAATTCTATCCAAGGAGGTATTACTATGCAGGAATTTGAAACCTCTGTCACAGAAAAAGGGCAGGTGACTATTCCGCAAGAGATTCGTCGTATCATGGGCTTACATCCACGCGACAAGGTACGCTTTGAAGTGGACGGAGACGTGATCAAGATCAGTCGAGCATCGTCAAAACTTCTGCAATGGTTTGGATCAGTAAAACCCCAGAACAAACCAGAGGATTTCCAAAAAATAAGAGAGGAATTTGAGAAAGGGGTTGCCGAGGAAGCCGCTTCCGAAGGCTAGAATAAACTATGTCGATATGCTTCTTAGATACTAACATCCTGCTGCGCTTTCTGACCAGGGACGATGAACAGAAAGCGCAGCAGGCACTGAGTCTATTAATGCGCATTGAACGCGGTGAAGAGAGAGTAATTACCTCATCACTGGTTATTTTTGAGACAATCTATACATTACAAAGTTACTATAAAGTACCACGGCAACACATCAAAGAGCAGGTATTATCTATTATCTCCTTGCGAAGTCTCCATCTTCCAGATAAGGGTCTCTTCTATAGGGCTTTTGACCTCTACGTTACCAAAAATATATCCTTTGTAGACGCTTACAATGTTGTTTATATGCAATCCGAAGAGGTATCAAATATCTATAGCTGGGATAGAGACTTCGATAAGATTGACGGCATCACGCGATTAGAACCACCATTAGAACAAAAGGAGTAGGCAGATCAGTTTTAGACCTCCAACCACCCTGGAAGGTCCGCTATCGAGGGCAAAATAGCATCGGGATGTATACGCTCCAACAGCGGCGATTGAGCATTATGCTTGCCTGTGCATACCAGCACTCCGTGCAAACCTGCCCCTTGCGCTCCACCAATATCATTCTCGATATCGTCACCGACCATGACTGCTTCATGAGGTTGGACGTCAATCGTAAGCAACGCTTGCTCGAAGAAGGCCCGATTGGGCTTACCAAGGACCGTTGCACGCTGACCTGTTGCCAGTTCCAATGCATGTACAAAGGGACCGCTATCCAGTTGCAACCCTTCGTTTGTGCGCCAGTAGAGGTTGGTATGCGTTGCAAGCAGAACCGCCCCATCCATCATCATTCTGAATGCATGATTCATGGCCTCGTAGGTGAGCATTTCCTCGGCTCCCCCAATCACGATGATATCAGCGTGAGATTCGACCAATTCGATGCCCGTGAAATCTCTGAATGTATCTCCTTTGGTGAGCAACCAGCAGCGCTTACCCGGGTAATGCTGGCGAATAAAGTTAGCCGTAACTACTGGAGCGGTCACTACCCACTCCTCGGCAAGCGGCAAACCAATAGCCTGCAAACGCTGTACCAGGGTTGCACGCGAACTGGTAGTAGTATTCGTAACAAAACAGGTCTTGTAGCCCTGATGCTCAAGCCAATGCAATGTATTTGAGGCGCCTTCAACAGACTGCATGCTGACATGCAACACGCCATCGATGTCAAGAAGCACTCCACGAAAAGAAGCCATGGACAGCGTTCCTTAAATGTTTTTCAGTATTGAAATAGGTCGAGTAGTAATGCCAGTATATCATAGGAAGTTGAACAGCTAGGAGAGTCTACCCATACAATGACCTAATTGCTATCTTGCTCGTTTCTTGATTTAGATACAGTAAAAGGTCTGTGAGAGGGGACTTTCGGGGATAGCCAGTCCCATCACTTTATGTTCTCAAGCTAGGCTTTCATTCTTCTACGTTACCAAAAAATGGGAAGACTTGAAAAACCCTGACCAAAGAATAATAGCAATGACATTCATTGCTGAATGATGTATAATAGCCGCGAGGAGTTGCCTTTCAGGAGGAGTCAATCGCATGAGCGGTGACATGATAGGTCGTGTCATCAAAGGGCGTTACAAACTCATTGATGAGCTTGGGCGGGGTAGTTTCGCAACCGTCTACATTGCTCGTGACACGAAAAACAATCGCATCTACGCCGTGAAGGTCATGCATATTGAATTCTCGGATGATGGAGAGCTACTGGCACGTTTTCAACGGGAGGCGCATATCCTCTTGCATCTCAGCGATCCCCATATCGTGCGAATTTTTGATTACGGGGACGAGAGCGACATCCACTATATTGTAATGGATTACATTGACGGCCAGAACCTGAAGTACCATAGCTTGACTCACGGACCAATGGATGCATTGCACGCACTGGATTACGCTCGGCAAATTGCAGAAGGGCTAGATACGGCTTACAAGCATGGTGTAGTTCATCGTGACATCAAACCGCAGAATATTGTCATTAATAGTAAAGATGTGGTGAAGATCACTGATTTTGGTTTAGCGCGCAGTCGGGAAACCGTGACGCTGACACAATCCAACGTCTTTATGGGTACTGCTTACTACATCCCACCGGAACAAGCTGAAAGTGGACGCTCAGCGGACACCCGCTCCGACCTTTATTCAGTTGCAACCGTTTTATTCGAGATGCTTACTGGTCATCCTCCATTTGAGGGAGAAACAGCTGTAGACATTGTCGTAAAACATATGAACGAAAAAGTTCCTTCGATCTGTCGCGTCCGACCCGACTTGTCACCAGAGATAGATCAGTTCATGCAAAAGGCGATGGCGAAATCTCCAGCGGATCGTTATAACACGCCACAAGAGTTTATCTCCGCAATTGAACAATTACAGCAACACATTCAGGCTATACAACCAGCACGCCAGGAATCTGTTGATCTCAATGCGGTCGCAGAAAACGGATTGGAAGAGAAACAGTTGCAAGCAGTACGAGAAGCCCAACCAGTTGTAGAACAACGTATGCCGGAACCTGGACGCCAAAGAGCGAAAGTAGATGCAGGTATTGCAAAACCGCCAGCAGTTCCGAATAAGCAGGCTCGTTTCTACGTTCTAGCGAGTAATCAGTCCATTGCATTAACAGGGGAATTGATGGTTGTCGGACGACAGGATCCGGTGCTTGGCATCTTCCCAGAAATCAACCTGGCGGACAAGACGGTTGGACGACGCCATGCCTATGTGCGCAACCAACAAGGACACTATACCGTCGAAGACCTCAATGCCCTGAATAAGACTCGATTAAATGGAGTAATTTTAACGCCACATGAAGAGCGTACACTCAAAGATGGCGACATTCTACGTTTTGGCAGCGTTGAGGTACGTTTTGAATTGCGATAGATGCAATTGTAGGGGTGCGATATTGCGCGCCCACAGCACGAGCGGGCGCAACTATTAATAACATTTGCGCTCCTACAATGGAGAGAGGTGAACGACATGAGAGAGATTCTCGGACTAGCAGGCATTGTGACAGTCGCGGACGTGGTGCAACCGTTTTACAAAAATCCGTATATCATTGCGGTTGCGGCTCTGATTGTAGCAGTCATTATTCTCGTTGCAGCGCTACTACTCTTTCGAAGTAGCGGCAAGAAGAAACGAGCTAATGCTAATGCTGCTGGATCATCAGATTGGCAGCGTCAGGGACAACAGGACAATGCAGGAGCGTGGAACCAACAGGGTATGAGTATGCCTGCTACTGCTCCTTGGGGACAACAAGGGCAGCAGCCCAATAGCTGGGGAGCACAGCAGCAGCCAGGCGCG
>WNFY01017970.1_pt1 | contig 11099 bp, 7 predicted proteins | sample 5400091 | NCBI WGS metagenome assembly WNFY01 (sample SAMN13153364, study PRJNA577476) | soil metagenome | isolation source: 60 cm soil or saprolite under grassland replicate 1 | place: USA:California | collected 2016-06-15
CATCACCGCCGGATTGTGACAGTCAGTACAACTCAGTTCGGCATGACTGTCGAACTCGTGTCTATATCGTCCCGCACTGCGCCGTGACCACTGCCTCAAGATCAACCAATCCGTTATCCACATAGTCTCCGCCAGCTTAGGATCAAAATCATGAAGTGGCTGGGTCACTGCAGGAGAAACTTTGTGGCAAGCAGCGCAGTCTGCAGGCGCTGGCGCGATCCCGGCTTCATCGTTATGACACGTTGAGCACGCGGCATGCGTTAAGGGAGTGGTCTTGAAAGAGCCTTTCTTTAACCAGAATGCATCCTCCGGGAGGTTTTTCGGCGGCTTGGTTACGAATTCCTCGTTTGATTTGCCCTGAGGCTGATAAGTCTCATGACAAATCGGGCAACTCTTGGGCTGCTTATCCTGCAACTTGCTGCCGCCTGCAATTCGCAACGATGCTCGAGCAAATGTAAACCCAGCGCTGACGGGCTTAGAACGTAAGCGACCCACCACGTCGACGTGCTTGTCATGAGGAAACGCTATTTTGAAATCTGAAACAAAGTCCCGTCCTCTCTTGGTCGAGAGGAAAGGCTCACCCAAACTCGGGAACGGAAAGCGCGCGGTGTTTCGTGGACTATTGGCTACGTGGCAGTTCGAGCAAATCAACGGCGCGGGTCTCTCACGGGCAAAGAATTGCGTGCGATGACAATTCAAACAGGCCTTATGTTCAGGGAAGTCCGTGACATCAAGAAAAGCATCGTCTCCTTTACGCACTTCCTTCCAATTCTTTGAAGGAAACGTGTGGCAGGTCTTGCACTCCAGCCGGTGTTTCTCCGTTAGGTGCGAGAATCGGGAATAGTCGATGCGCGGCTTCTGGGTGCGAGGCGCCGGCAATGGACGGCGTTGCGGTTGGGCCTCTTTTTGCGGCGCGGCTTCTGAAAGCGAACCCTCGCTAAACGTGAATTGAGCGGACACCACGACCAGGAACGCCGCGAGGACTGCCAGCACGCCCGCTGCTCGTTGTCTCATTGAGATATCAGACGAAACCGTGCCCTCACCCTCCCGTAGAATCCAGCGCCTGTTGCCTGCTTTCTATGTCTCTCAACTTAAGATAAACCAAGCCAGCCAGAAACAGGATAAAAACGAGCGATACTACCAGACCCTTACGTCTGAAGTTCAGTTCCGTCAGCGCATCTTCTCCGGCTCTATGTGTTTTTGCCGCCACCGCTAACCCAGGGCCAATGACTTTATCAACCTCTGAGGGCGAAGAGCTATGGATTAGCACGCGCGCATGCGTCACCCCGTCGATAGCCTCGCGTAGCTCAAACTTGGGCCGACTGACCTCCATTCCTTTCCTCTCCGCCCGATCCAGTATCTCCCGTGATTTCTCAATATTGCCCAGCAGTCCGTCAATCATCGTGCGCATCTGGGTCGCCGCCACAAATCCTTTGTCACCCTGTTTGTGACACGAAATACAAATCGATTTGTCTCCAGTGCCAATCAACTCGTCGGTTGGGGCGACGATTTCGTGGTTGTTGTGACATTTAATGCATTCGCCCAACTGCATGTTATCAAACGCCGCTTTGTGTGGACTGGCCTGAAACAACTCAGCCTGACGCGCATGACACTGTCCGCACACATTTGCCACGGACGCGATGCCTGGTGGGGTCGCGCCGTGATTGCCATGACAGTCGTTGCATGTGGGAGCTGAAAGATCCTGGCGCTCGTACAGTGCTTTCGCATGTACGCTCTTTTTGTATTTCGCGTACTGGTCCGTCGGAATCTTGAACTCTGTCATGTACTCGGCATTGCCATGGCACTTGGAACACATCTCCGCGACGTTCAACGGATAGACCGAAGAAAGAGCATCACTAATGGCCCGAATTCCGTGTACCCCGTGACAACTGATGCAGGTGGCAACTTTTTGATTTCCGGTTTTCAATAACCGGCCGTGGACACTCGTTGCATATTCTTTCTCCTGATCCACTCGGAGGGCCGGATTATACTTTTTCATGAAGCTCGCGTCGTTGTGACACTTGCCACAAAACGCCGGTATGTCAGTTGCTCGCGGCCTGCCAAGATAGCCTTTGCTTGGATCCTTCGCCGCGGTTTTATCGTCTTGCGTCGGGTCGCCGCCATGGCAATCGTTGCATGAAAGGCCGCGCGAAAGATGGATGTCGTCTTTTATAGAACGGGCCGGCGCGCCAAATTCACCCTCCAGCTTTGAGTGACATTCGATACACGAGTTCTTTTTTTGAGCAGCAACAGCAGGTACAAAAACCAGCATCAGCAGCGTCGTCAAAACGAGTAAGATCAATCGCCCCGACCGACAAAGTGAATCAGAGCGCATCTCTCCGACACTTAAGGACTCAACTTTCAGTGCACCCTCCCATTCAAGCCGAGCTTCTTTATCTGCAACTCTGAAAAAACCTCGCTCTCACGCGAGAAAGCCTACGATTGTCAGAACTACAATGTAGAGAACCACAAAAATACCAAAGATGGTGAAGATCAACCTTAAGCGGCGGTGCTCTCCGGAGCGGTTGATAAACGGAATTATCAGCCAAACCAGCCCGGCCACCGTGAAAGCAAGGATGCCGATTACTTCGCCGTCAAAGCGAAGGATCTTCGCAGGAATGTATTTCAACGTCTGAAACATGAAAAGGAAATACCATTCCGGCTTGATTCCCGCGGGAGCGGGAGCGAATGGGTCTGCTTTAACACCCAATTCCCAGGGGAAAAGAGCAGCCAGCGCCGCCAGCACTCCGATTGCCAGAATCCAACCGATCAGATCGCGCAGAAAGAAGTTGGGAAAGAATTTCATGCGACGATAATTCTGCTGGTATCGCGAAGGTACATGCATTCCATGAAGCTGGACCAGCAGAACGTGAATGGCAATGAACACAGTGGCCGCAGCCGGAAGTACGGCAACATGGAAGCCAAAAAATCGGGTAAGGGTCGCGCCGGTTACATCGTCGCCACCGCGTAGAAATCGCAACGTGGCTTTACCAACAACCGGGACCACTCCCGCGATTTGAGTTCCAACTTTTGTAGCGAAAAACGAAACCTCGTTCCAGGGCAGCAGGTACCCGCTGAAACCAAAACAAATGCAGATGAACAGCAAGACAACGCCACTCACCCAGGTCAGCTCGCGTGGACGATCGTAAGCACGCATGAAGTAGACGCTGAACATGTGAATGAACAAAGTCAGTATCATTAGATTGGCTGACCAGCTATGGATCGAACGGATCAACCAGCCGAACTTTACCTCAGTCACAATGAACTGGACGCTTTCAAACGCATTCTCAGCACTGGGGCGGTAATAGAGCAGCAAGAGAATTCCGGTGACTACCTGGACGGTAAACAGAAACAACGTCATGCCGCCAAAGTAGTACCAGATCGACTGCCGGTGACGCGGCACCTCTTTCTTCAGTGCCGCATGAGCTAAGGCGCCAAGAGATAGACGTTCGTCCAGCCACAATCTGAGAGATTCAATGCTCATTCGGGGCTTCAGGATCGGTTTACGACAATATCATCTCCGCGTTTGTTTACTGGGAATTCCTGCAACGGCCGAGGTGGCGGACCACCAATGTTCTCACCGCTGAGGTTATATTGGCCGTTGTGACACGCACACCAGATCTGCTTTGTATCAGGACGGTACTGAACGATGCACTCCAGGTGGGTGCAAACTGCGGAAAAGGCTTTTAGCTCTCCAGAGGGTGTGTGCACAAGCAAGCCGGGCTTGTTGCCGAATTTGAAGATTTTCCCAGAATTTGGAGGGAGCTCACTCAGCTTCGCCGCGACCACTGAGTTTTGCATGGCCTCGACAACCTGCGGCGGCGCCATGAACTCGATAATGGGATAGACTATCGCACCTAATGTTGCTACCGCGCTGGTGCCCAGCAAATAGTCGAGGAATCTACGACGTGTAGTTGTTTGTGGTGAGGGTTCCTGGTGAGGCCGAGTTGTCTTATCCGAAGCGACGCTTCCCACACTGACCCTCCCGCTGTGGATTCACCAGAACGGATTCCTTCGTGAAATTACTACTCCAGCCGCTGCTCGGTAGCTTCTTAAATCGTTACAAAACAAACCCCAGCCGTAATGAATGACGAGCCGGGGTTTGCTCTTGACAGCCTATAGCCAGGCTATGATCGTCCAGCTCGCCTATTCCTTTCGCCCGAAGTAAATACGTAATGAAGTGTAAGGCAAATGCGCGTGATAGTTCTGCGGCCTTGGACCGACAAGCGCGCTTTCGTTGTAGTTGTAGTACTGATACCCAATGTTCCAATCAAGGCGCCGGTTAATCTTGATCGCTAGACGGCCTTCAGGAGATTGGAAGTTCATCGGGTAAGAAGTGACCAGGAACCCAGGGTTGGCGGTCGGAGTCGAGACGCGCGTCCCCTGGCCTGTGTCCTTATTTATTCGATAGCTGATGTAGAGCGTCGCGCGGGAAGCCACTTGGGCGACAGAGTCGATATAGAAGAAACTGTTCCGCATGTAGTACAGGCTGTGACCGTCAGGGTGCCTGATACTGTTAAAGAAATAATCAACGACTGCGTTGCTGTTTACCCAGTTGTAGGTGTAACCGGCGCTAACAGAGAGTTTGGGAGTTGCCGTCCAATCAACCGCGGAAGTGAACACCCTTGATTTAATGTTGACGCCGAAATCCTCCAGCGAAACTCCCGCTATCTCTGAAGGGTTGGAATTGTCCTTCGTGATCACGCTGACGTTGAAAGACACCTTGTTGGTTACTGAATACCTGCTTTTCGCGCGAATGTTCGTGTAATTGTAATTGCCGATGCGAGTGAAGATATTGTCAGCGGTACCGTGTTCGCTGTCGAAGTAGATGGTCCAATTCTTTACTGGTCGCGCCTTGAACCCTCCGAGGAAAGCATGGGTGTGATTCTCTTCCGTTTGCTGTTCGGAAGTGGGAGTCGCTGGGGGCGTCAACGACCCGTTGGAACCGAAATTGAATCCGCTAAAACTCTGCTCGATCCGACGCTTGCCGTAGCGATATCCAAGGTGTATCGAGTAATGAGGGTTGAACTGATAGTCGCCTTCAAGCGTGTTCTGGTACTTACGGTAGTTCGTAATCTCGTTAGCCCCGAGATTGTTGAAACTTACGCTGTCGTTCCTCGTCCCTCGGGTGATAAAGAACGCGTCGCTAAACAAGCCCAGGCCATTGATTTCGAAATCTTCCACCCTAAAGGTGTTTGAAATCCTGAGTTTGCTGGTAGCCAGAAAGGTAACTCCAAAATCGCCAATCGTATTCGGGCGGTCGACGTTACCGCTGACGTTGTACTGGCCCAGATTTAGAATGTTGGGTGTTGCGGCTGGTGGCGTTGGAGGCCAACCAGTCACTCTCGGGTTCCAGTTGAGGCCAGTAAAAACCTCGCTGAGGACAGAGTTTGAGGTTGCCTTGCTGTGAATGATCCGGGCAGTGATATCGAGCTTTTTTGCCACAAAGGTGTGGAGGCTCAAGCGCGTGTAGTTCGCGCTTCCCCGCGTTGGCTCATTACGATCGAAACTAGTCAAGCTGGCAAGGTGGTAATTTGTGTAGGCTGGACCGCTGTACCTTTCCGGCGAGAAGCCTACGTTGAACCTGATGAGCTCGTTCTTGGGTAAGATAGTTAAATCGAAATCTCCCAGCTGCTGCCGCGTGTTGTACCCGTGCTCGCCCGTAACAGGATTGGGCGGCACGCTGAAATTTGCCGGGCTAAATACCCAGTTAGGGTTCACAAAACTGTTGAGGAATCGGAAATACTTGAACCGGCGGTACGACCCATCAAACCGATACCATTTTTTACTCTCGGCACTGATGCGCATTTGCCCATAGGGATCTGCTCCCCAGCCGGTCGAAGTAATAAGGAACGTATCAAAGGGACCGCCATTCTTACCGTCTTTGGCCTTCAATAGAAAGCTGGTATCAAATAATCGCGGCCCAGCCTTGTAGTTCAAATCGCTTTTGTACTTGTTCTCATCGCCATCAACGCTGATACCGCGATAGCCGACCTCTATGCTGGATATGACGTCATAGTTGCCAACCTGGTCTCCATTACTATTTTGATTCGTTGAGCTCTGGGTCTTTGTATCTGCGGGTTTTGGACTTGGGGATGTTTGTTGTGCGCGTATGTGGCCCGCCACCATGAAGAGCACTAGCGTAAATCCTGAAAGAATCCGCAACATGTTGGAGACGTTGCTTTTCATACGGTCCATCCTCCGGCTTTATGTCGCTAGGCAACCAGCGATTTCGCTCTTTCGTGAGCCGTCATCTGAAGAAGACGGGACTTGACCGCGACCCGTGGATCTTCACGTGACAGGCGGTACAGTTGGCGTATTGCGCGTTCTGGTTATGTTGCGGACCAGCCGGTTCAACAGCCCCAACGCCATGATCCACGCTGTGGCATGTCAGGCAGAGGTGGTTGACGGCGCTATACCTCAATAACCTTGGGTTAGCAGATCCATGCGGAATATGACACGCAACGCAACCCTCGGTCTTAACGGGAGCGTGCTCGAACATGAAGGGACCTTGTTTATCGGCGTGACACTTGATGCAGGCTGCGTCCACCCCAGTGGCCAATCTGGTCTGCTTCAACTCGAACCCGCCGTGCGGATTATGACAATCACTGCATCGCATAGCCCCTTCAAGAACCTTGTGATGGAACGGCGCCGTGAACTGATGTTTGACCTCGGCGTGACAGCCCAGGCAAAGCTGCGGCTCGCTGATTTTCAGTAACTTGATAGTCGAGAAGCCTGGCTTTTCGGCGTTCGCCCTTGTGATAAAGGTATTCGAACTCGCCACATTTCGGCCCGTAGGACTGCCGTGAGGCGAGTGGCAGTCGGTACAACCGATGTCGTTACGCCAGTGTTCGCCGCGCCGAAAGTTGTTATGTTCCTCTTTCCCGGCATGGCAAGTCAGACATGTCTCGGATATTTCCTTCGAAGACTTGTTCTTGAACGAGATGATCTTCTTTGGATCGCCTTCAGCCAGGTGTTCTTTGCCCGGTCCATGACACGACTCGCACCCGGTAACCTTGTTTTTCCAGCTTCCCAAACTACTGAGGCTGGCGTGGGAGGTAGGGACAAAGTTCTTAAACTGATCCTCATGGCAATCTTTGCAGGCTTCACTTCCAACGTATTGATCGTCGACGTTCTTGCTTCCAGAAGGGACTGGCGCGTTTGTGGCTGTGATAGATGTCGAAAGGGACCCGGAAAGAACCCAGGCCGCACAGGCAAGTGCGGCAAGGAGAACTAGAACTTTTCTGGAGAATGTTCTGATACGCGTTAGCTCCATTGGATCACCTTCTTCGGGCAACGATTAAAACTCAATAGCAAACTAATGCGAGAAGTTCCAGTATTATCAAGAGCTAGAGTAGTTCAGAACTATTTCGCTCTGCTGCTAAATCGGGTCTTGCTCCAGCAATCCGAATAGTGCCTCAAGAATATTGCGTTCCTGAAGATTGAATCTCCATTCGCTTTCCTTAAGGTGCAGGTAAAAGGTTCTGTTCTGAATGCCGTTAAATTTTCTTAGTCGACCGTGTGTGAATTTCCAAAAAGTCTCAATTGCCAGGACAGTCGACCGATTCTCGAAACTCTCACTAATTAGAAGTAATGGCTCCGGATAGTGCGCATCAACTAGTGCGTCGTAACCGTGCCAGCCGTTGGCAGAAACGGATTTAACAGATAAACGACGTCGAATTAGAGCGCGAAGGATCGGCGTCCTACAGTCGGGAAAAGGTATAGCAATAATCTTGCCTTCTAAACTCAGCAGCCCGAAGACCGGCACAGACCGAGTAACTGTAGGGCGGCACCATCCGCACGAACATTGCTGGCATGAAAGACCATCTTGATCCTTTCCTAATCTGGTCAATGCCAAGCCGTCGTTACTTTCCTGGGCAATTCGCTGCCGCAGTTTTAGGTAGATTGAGGTGACCGTTTTCCGGGTTATGCCAGTTAAAAGAGCCGCTTCCGTGGCTGATAAATCCTTTGCAAAACAACTCAATAGGCCCAAGAACTTCTCCCGGGAAATTCTGGTCCGCTTGTAATATTTTACTGCTGAAGACATCTGCCGACTTCTTTACCTCAATCCTCTAAGGACCATTAATTTCAAGGTTATGCAAACTGACACTTTCTTCCCCCGACCCCTCCTCCGCAAGGCCTATGCCTACACTTTCAGCGCGGTTTCCTTCGCTAATGTGGTATATCGGGCTTAGACTAGCGGGCTTTCCCGCACATGGTGCGAAAGTTTCCTCAATGATGAAACGATAGGTAAAGCGTTAATTGTTGATTCTGAATGGACTGCAAAGCGGGTCGGGGGAAAAGATTCAAAGGAATGTGCTTTGCTTAAGTCCCCTGAATTGTCCAACACTGTTCTGACAAGACTAGTGGAGCTAAACAGCCATGGGTCAACACCACGTTGAACTCGAGCTTGATGAACTTAGCCAGCGGCTCTACATGCAGGCCCTGCTGGACGATCTCCGCGCGCTCGACTACATGCTCGATAATGGCTTGATTGAGACTGGAGTGAGGCGAATCGGAGCCGAGCAAGAGCTGTTTCTCATTGATCGAGACTTTCGGCCGGCTCCGCTCGCCATGGAAGTCCTCCAGGACGCCAAGGACCCCAGGCTAACTACCGAGATTGCGCGCTTCAACCTCGAGGCCAATCTTTCTCCTCTGAAGCTCACCCGCCGCTGTTTCAGTGAAATGGAAAATGAACTCAAGGAAGTGCTGCAGACAGCACGGGCAAGCGCAAACAAGTTCGAGGCAGATATCCTGCTGGCGGGAATCTTACCAACCCTTCGACAGTCAGACCTCAGCCTGGAGAACATCACGCCGGCTCCGCGCTATCATCAACTGAACCAGTCGGTCGGGAAGTTCCGCGGCGGCCCGTTTAGCATTCACATCAAGGGACTGGATGAAATACAGCTCGCGCACAACAACATCATGATGGAGTCGTGCAATACGAGTTTTCAGATTCACCTTCAGGTTGATCCCAGGGAGTTCGTCGAGCTCTACAACATCGCCCAGGCAATCACTGCTCCGGTAGTTGCAGCCGCAGTGAACTCCCCTTTGTTATTTGGGAAACGGTTATGGCAAGAGACCCGGCTGGCGCTATTTCAGCAATCAACCGACTCACGGTCGGCAACGCAACAAGCAAGAAGTCAGCCAACTCGTGTGGGATTTGGCGAGCGCTGGCTGGAAAGATCGGTGCTCGAGCTTTTCCGCGACCAGGTCGCTCGCTTCCGAGTGATCATGACAACTCAACCAGAAGAGAGCTCGCTCTCCGTGCTTGCCCGCGGAGGAATTCCGCCGCTGAGCGCATTAAGGCTTCACAACGGAACGATTTGGCCATGGAATCGCGCCTGCTATGGCGTTGCTAATGGAGTGGCGCACCTGCGAATAGAAAACCGAGCACTCCCATCCGGGCCCACGACTCTCGATGAAATCGCCAACGCCGCTTTCTTCATTGGTCTGATGACGGCCCTGCCGGAAGAATATCGTGACATTACAAAGTTAATGACGTTTGATCAGGCCAAGGAAAATTTCTTGGTAGCCGCTCGTCACGGCCTTGATGCGCAATTCGCCTGGATTGAAGGTAATACCTTCGGCGCCCCCACCTTGATTCTCAATCATCTCCTACCCCTGGCTCGCGGCGGACTTAAGCAAAGCGAAGTCGCATCAGAAGATATCGATCTTTATCTGGGAACGATCGAAGAGCGCGTTCGCAGCCGGCAGACCGGAGCGCAGTGGCTTCTCAGCTCTTTCGCGGCCCTTGGCGACAAGCCACGTGATTTTCGCTGTCGACTTCTTGCTGAGGAGATTCGCTCGCGTCAGCAGTCCAATGAACCGGTGCATCGATGGACGATTCCGGAAGAGAAAGATCTGGCAGCATGGAGCGATGGGTACCAAACAGTCGGCCAGTTCATGTCTACCGATCTATTCACGATGGGACCTGACGACCTCGTTGATCTGGCCGCAAACCTGATGGACTGGCGGCACATCAGGCACGTGCCGGTGGAAAACGATGAGGGACAGCTAGTAGGGTTAATCTCACATCGATCTCTCCTGCGGCTCCTCACACGCGGTCGAGGGGTGAGTGACAGCGAGCCTGTCACCGTGCGCGACATCATGCGTACAGATCCGGTCACTGTCTCTTCCACAACTCCGACGCTTGAGGCAATCGAAATTATGCGCAGCAACAAATTTGGCTGTCTTCCAGTAGTCGACAATGGCCGGCTTGTTGGCATAGTCACGTCGTATGATTTTCTTGACGCGTCGGCCAGGTTGTTCGTAAGAGAACTGAAATCAAAAGAACCGCGGGCTAATTCAACCGACTCAATCAAAAAGCCAGTGACCGCCCTGGCCCACAAAGCGGACGCCTGAACTCATTTTCCACCGTAAGAGAAATTAGCCACAGATTAACGCCGATAACGCGGATCAGAACTGATAAGAAGTTAAGAAACCTACGAATGTTTATTATTCTGTTTGATCTTCGGCAGCGGCAGGCCAGTAAGCCATTCGTCAAATCCCTGAAAATCCCTGCTTGTATGCAAGGAATTGTCTGGAAACTCAGAAAGGTAGGTTCGGCGCGCGGTCATCCGCCGGATCAGCCCAGCGATTATTTGGAATAGTTGGAGTCCATCCCGGCCTGAGTGGATCTTGATCGTAAGGGTAGCTGCCCAAACGTTTATATAACTCGCTGTACTCCGCGAGCTTGTCGCGGTTCAACTTCACACCCAGTCCAGGTCCATCGGGTACCTTGATGGCGCCGCCATCATAGTTGAATTTGCCACCTTCGATTATATCGTCGGTGAGGTGGTGGTAGTGCGCGTCCGCTGCAAAAGAGAGGTTCGGAATCACTGCACCTAGATGCAGCATCGTCGCAAGCTGGATACCCAGCTCACCTGAAGAGTGGACAGCCACGCCCAATTGGAAGGTGTCGCACACACCCGCCGCTTTCACGCATTGGCGCATACCGCCCCAGAAGGTCGTATCAAGCAGGATCACGTCGACAGCGGTGTTGAGCACGTTTGCCGCGAGTTGCTCGAAGCCTACGACCACGGTGTTAGTCGCGAGCGGCATCCGCACCTTCTCGCGGGTCCGGCGCATACCGTTCA
>WNFY01011548.1_pt1 | contig 11097 bp, 10 predicted proteins | sample 5400091 | NCBI WGS metagenome assembly WNFY01 (sample SAMN13153364, study PRJNA577476) | soil metagenome | isolation source: 60 cm soil or saprolite under grassland replicate 1 | place: USA:California | collected 2016-06-15
TCCTGGCGAGCGGTCGTTCGGGGATCAGCCACGTGGTTCACACCGCCGTGGGCGAGCGTTCGTTTGATGCCAGCACTCTGGCCAGTATTCTTCTTGCCTGTTTTGACGGGCTGGCTCTCCAGCGCCTGGCCGAGCCAGATTTCGATATCGAGAGCGCCTATCGTTTGCTCTCTCGCATGCTGAATAGCTTGTTGGAATCCGCTTGAAAAAATTTTCTCGCGTCCTAGTTGGATGACCAACCACTTTTCATGAAAGGAGCCTTTCGATGTCTACTCTCACAGTCACTCGCGTGACGCATTCCTGTGTCCTACTCGATTTTGCGGGGATCAAAATCCTCACCGATCCCTGGTTCTCTGAGCGTTCTGGCTACTTGCGCGGTGAGCCGCTGGCCTATACGCCCGAGTCTCTCCCGCACCTGGATGGTGTCCTGGTGAGCCATGGCCATTACGACCACTACGATATGCAAGCTTTCCAGGCTTACCCTGATAAATCCGTGCCGATGCTGGTCAAGCGTGGGATTGCGGAGGACGCGCGCGTGGCCGGTTTCACCTCGCTGATCGAACTTGATCCCTGGGAGACTGCAACGCTTGGCCCGCTGACCGTCACCGCCACACCCGCCGAACATGGTGTGCCGGAGAACACCTATGTTGTGCAGAGCCAGGATTTCACGGTCTTCTTTGGCGCGGATACGCTTTTGATCCCGGAGTTGCGTGAGGTAGCCACCCGCTTTCCCCAGATCGACCTCGCGCTCCTGGCCGTGAATGGCCTGCAGATCCGCCCTGCCTTCAATCGCCAGGTAGTGATGAATGCTCGCGAGGCAGCTGAACTGGCCGAGCTTTTACGCCCGCGCTTCGCCGTGCCCATGCACTACGCTTTCACCGGGGGTCCCCTGCGCGACCGCCTGCTGCTCAAATATACCGGCACCGCCGCGCAATTTGTCCAGGAGATGGCGCAGCGTGGAACGGCAACGGAGGTGCGGGTCCTGGAGCCGGGGCAGCCGCTGCAAATTAATGCCGCCGTGTGAGCAGGTTCCGACAGGTTTACGAGGGCGTGGCCCGTGCCTTCCATTTGTTGGTCCAGCGGCGCGCAGGAGTCAGTTCCTGCGGTCGGTGTTGTAGCGGTGTGCCAGATCGTGTTGGAGAACGGTCCCCGCCCAGGCATATCTGCATCGAAGATACCACCGGGAAACAACATTTTCAAGCACTGCCCTTTTCGCAAGGGGAGTTGCAGGCAGACAAACATGGTGGTACAACAAGAAAAACACCATCACCTCCTTTGTCCAGAGAGGTGTAAATTATATGCGGAAAAATCGTGTTAAGCGGGTGAATGCTATAATATGTGAGTAAACACTTGTCCGTATTGATTCCTGTGAAAGATAACGCCGATGAAAACTATTGCAACGAACCAGAAAAGAAGTTTCCGGACAGGTTTTATGGCCGGTTTGCTGGCGGGGCTTGTCGCCTCGGGCGTCATGATTCTGATAAGTACGCTGGGGAGCGGGCTTTCATTGCCCGAGGTGGTTGGCTCGAAGCTGACCGCGCTCACGCCACTATCTGTCTTTGCTTATTTACACGAGCTCATCGGCGCTGATGCCAAGTATTATCTTTTCTATGTTATCTTTGCTGGACAATGCGTGGTGTTTGGGTTGAGCGGGGGGCTGTTCAATGTGGTACTGAATACACAGGGGCGACGCGGGCTACTAGGGGAGGAACAACGCGGGCGGCCACAAGGGCCCCTGCGGGTGTATCATGGGTTACTATTGGCAGCGATTTTGTGGTTGTTTACGGGATTGGTGCTGCTGCCGCTTACAGACGCGGGCATCTTCGGCGCGCAGTTGAATGCTGGCGTGGTAAACAGCATGTGGAGCCTGGCGGTGGTGGGTGTTGTGTTCGGCCTGCTGTTTGTCTATGCACAGAACTGGTTGGTGATACGTGCCCAGGTCAACAGGGACGTGGATAAACAAGAATTTGCTGATGGTGAGGAGGAAGGACTCTCACGGCGGGACCTGCTAAAGCGTGGAGCCGTGGTGGTGGGCATAGGCTTGCTGGGGGTGGGACTGTGGCGTTTTATTACCGGGAGTGGGGCGAATCCTGGTGTCCCGGTGAACCGGCTGATACAACACTTCAAGAGCAAAATCACGCCACCGCCGGTACCAAACTACGGTATGATACATCCTACGCGTTTTCTTTCAGCAGAAGTCACCTCGAACGACCAGTATTACGTGGTCTCGAAAAACCTCGTCTCGGATCCGACCGTGGATGGGAAGTCGTGGAACCTGGCGGTCGATGGGCAGGTTGAACATCCCTTTATACTCAACTACCAGGAAGTACTGGCGCTGCCGATGCAGAAGCAATACGAGTCGATGATGTGTATCAGCAACGAGGTAGGCGGGCAATATATGAGTAACGCACTGTGGGAGGGCGTGCCACTGATGGACCTGCTGCAGCGCGCGGGCGTAAAGCCTGGGGCAAGCAAGGTTGTCTTTCAGGCAGTCGATAATTATAGCGATAGCATTCACCTGAGCAAGGCCCTGGAGCCTACCACGCTGATGGCAGTTTATATGAATGGCGTACCGCTGCCACAGAATCACGGTTTTCCAGCGCGCATGCTGGTGCCTGGAATATATGGTATGAAGCATTGCAAATGGCTCACGCGCATTGAAGTCGTGAATTATGATTACAAGGGCTACTGGCAGCAGCGAGGCTGGAGCGATGCAGCTCCGATACGTATGACAGCGCGCATCGATACGCCCCTGGATGGTACAAACGTGGCGGCAAATAGGACTACTTATATCGCCGGAGTTGCTTTTTCGGGCACCCGGGGCATCAGCGAGGTAGATGTGAGCGCAGATGGCGGGCAAACCTGGCAGCGAGCTACACTCAAGCAACCGCTTTCGGCGCTTACCTGGGTAGTGTGGGAGCTTGAATGGCGACCAAAACCTGGCAATTACGTGGTCACTGCACGCGCAATCGACATGGAAGGTAACGTGCAGAGTCCCATTGAAGAGCCGCCGCTGCCAGATGGGTCATCGGGCTACCATACTATTACGGTGACGGTATCGTGAAGATGACAATAGTCCCATGATGTCCTGTTGAGGTGCTCGTAAAGATTATACTATTACAAAGGTGCTATACGCGCTGGCATACGCTGACGATAAAGCCTGAAAGATAAAGGCCAAAATGGTAACGGATGTTCAGGTGGTAGACCGGCTACGGGCGAGGGATGCGCAGGCTTTCTGTTCTTTGATCGAACGGCTACAGCAGCCTGTTACAGGATATTTGCATCGCCTCGTGGGTGACCGCGAAGCGGCCCTTGATCTTGCACAAGATACTTTTCTACAGGTGTACAAAGAGATCGTGAAGACGTCTTCAGAACTTGCATTGGACGCCTGGGTATATCGTATTGCCACAAACTATGGATTGCGCTACCTCAATCGCAGGCATCTCCGTCAATTCGTTGGCCTGGAGGAGCGCGAACCATTCGACACAAATTTAATGGCTGCAGGGCTTGAAGAGCAGGCAGAGACGCGCATTCTCGTCCAGCAGGCACTAAGTATGATGAAACCAAAGGACGCGGCTTTTCTGCAGCTTCACTATGGAGATGGTTTCACATACGAGGAAATAGGTCAGATCTTTGACATGGGTTCCGAGGCGGTACGCAAACGCGTGGCACGCGGCGTGGAGAAGTTCCGAGCGACATATGGGAAAGGGCCAATACGAACACGCCAGGGGTAGCTCTTGATTGAGCAGATAGGGGTGCGGAAATATAGTTAATAGTAGGACAACAGCGATGACTAGAGATGATGGTAGTGCAGCAAAGCTTCGCCAGAGCAGGCATCCAGATAAAAGTATTCTGCTCGATGAGAGCGGGAAGTTAAGGGTAGCGCAGAGGCAGAGTCTTAGCGACTACAGAGCTAAGCGTAAAATGGCCAGGCTCCGAATTGCAATTTCACTGGTATTGCTGTTTGCTATACTTCTAACGACAGTGGCATATGCCATCAGTACCAACCACACTTCTCTTATTTCCTATATACCTCACCATAGTATAGCTACAACCCAGCCCAGTCCTAACCTGGGGAACCTGGTACCTCCACCACAGGTGACATCAAAACACAAGCGACCATCAAAACATATAGCGGTTCCGACACCGGTAGTATCGATGGCATCGACACCGGCCTCCACAGTGAGGCCATCTATGGTTATTTGTGATACATCTATTACAGGCACTTCGAGATATCTAAAGATTTGTGGTGACCACTTTACGCCGGGCGATAAGGTGACGGTGGTACTCGAGTATCCGAAGAATAGCCAGTCATTGGCCCCAGTAACTGTAGATGGGAAGGGTCACTTCGAGGATGGTTTTAGTAGAGCTTGCGGGGATATTCCTATCGTGATTCATGCGATCGATCAGAGCCACAAAACAGAATCGGCGACGCTAACAGATATCCCAAGAGGCTGTAGCTCTATATAAGTTCTTGCTGTGGTATACTAGGGGAGGCATCGGATTGTAGCCGCTGTTAAGACATCAGACGGGAGAGCAAGTTATGCGCTGCCCATATTGCCAGGCTATTAACCAGGATCGAGCTGTCTACTGCGCACGCTGTGGTCGTGACATGAGACAAGCCCGACCTCCTCAACCTAATCCGCAGTATCAGCCGCCACCCTACCAGCAGCCAAGGCAGGCACGGCCTGCATCCACCATGCCGCCACCGCAACAGGCTGTACGCCCACGGCAAATAGAATTTCCAGTTACACCGCCTGTACCACCGCCGCCAGAAGCGCCTGCACCTTTTCCACCACGTACCATGGAGCAGCTGCAGGCGCTTGAACAAGGAGCACTCGACTATAACGTGGTAAGCGATACAGCGAGCGATGGGCGTAAAAAGATCGTACGCATCATCTATGCCAGGTGCACTCCCTGGCAGCAGGTCGCAACGTTGCTCAAGGCATGCAAGGAACACCAAGAAGAGCGCTTCGACACGATCATCGTACAAGGAGTGCCAGAGCAAGACTCTAACTCGTACTCATTCACGCACGGTCAACTCGTTTTCGACCGCAATGTGCGCCTGGGCAGCCTCATGACGAAGCGCTACCAGATAGAGACGGGTAATGGCTATGAAAGCGATTCCGTACGTATCGTGCTGACGGAGCAGTGATGAGCCATGCAGGCAGTTGACCTGATTCGCAAGAAACGAGATGGGAATGCACTGAGCACAGGCGAGATCAACTGGTTGGTTGACCAGTATACCCACGAGCAAGTCCCCGATTACCAGATGTCGGCCTGGCTAATGGCGGTTTACTGGCGCGGCATGGATGCTCGTGAGACCAGCGATCTTACGCTGGCAATGGCCCATTCGGGCGAGGAACTGCATGTACGAGATATCGTCTCTCCTGTGGTAGATAAACATAGCACCGGCGGAGTTGGAGATAAAGTGACGCTGGCAGCGGCACCCCTGGTCGCCGCCTGTGGCGTTGCAGTAGGTAAGATGACCGGCCGGGGTCTTGGTCATACAGGCGGCACGGTCGACAAGCTAGAGTCGGTTCAGGGCTTCCGCGCTACTCTTTCGCGCTCTGAGTTCATAAATGTACTTACGGCACACCGGATCGTCCTGGCGGGACAGTCGAATGATCTGGCACCGGCAGATGGCAAGATGTATGCGCTACGGGATGTGACTGGCACGATCGAGAGCATCCCCCTGATTGCCGCCAGTATCATGAGTAAAAAACTTGCTATTGGAGCTTCCCACCTGCTGCTCGATGTCAAAGTGGGCTCCGGCGCTTTCATGAAGACGACGGAGCGGGCGCGAGAACTGGCTCAGACAATGGTCGATATTGGGCGCCTGGCGGGCTTACATACTGTCGCGGCGATTACAGCGATGAATCAGCCACTGGGACGGGCGATCGGCAACGCCCTGGAAATGGCGGAAGCCATCGCTATCCTGCATGGCAATGGACCACACGATGTTTCAGAACTCTGCTATCACGAGGCAGCGGAGCTACTGGTGATGACCGGAACAGCGGGCACCCTGCCCGAGGCCGAGAAAAGCGTCGAGCAGGCGATACGCTCAGGCGCAGCAGTGGCAAAACTGGCCGAGGTGATCGCGGCACAGGGTGGAGATGCACGCCAGATCGAGCAGCCGGACCTGCTTCCCAGCGCCCCGGTGCGCTTAATGCTCGTCGCCCCGCGCAGTGGACATATTGTGGGTATCCAGTCGGAGCAGATGGGGTTGGCAAGCATGCGCCTGGGGGCAGGACGTTTCAAGAAAGGCGAGCAGATCGATCACCGCACAGGCTTCATCTTGCAGGTGAAGGTGGGGGATTACTGCCGGAGCAATGAGCCACTGGTGGAGATTCACGCACGCAATGAGTCCGAAGCGGCTGCCGTGCAGGAAGAACTGCTGGCCTGCTACACATGGAGCGATGCTCCTGTAACGGTGGGGCCGCTGATCTACGATACCATCCGGCCGTTATAATCGTAGAAAGGATGGCATTGTCAAGGTACTTATTACGGATGAACCGTGTGCGCGAGAGGTGTTGAGCCAGGTACCAAGCCACGAGTTTGTCGATTCGCCGGGCTAGTATTACTTCGTTAGTTTCATGTTGTGCCGCCTGCGGCGGCACAACATGAAAAAAGGGTTTGCGAGGACACCTCGCGCTCCGGCAGGGGGACTGCGTCCCCCTGCCCCCCCTGCTGAAAGGTGGTCTTCTATGTCATTTACCTTGCGAGGCATTCCTGCCGCAGCTGGCGTTGCGATAGGCGGTTGCGTGCTCTATGATCCTAAGCCGCCTGTTATTCCCCAGAACCAGATAGCGCCTGAAACAGTGGCTAGTGAACGAGAACGCTTGCAACAGGCAATAGAAGCTTCGATGCAAGAGGTAAGCCAGTTGCGAGACCAGGTGGAAGCGCGGCTGGGCAAGGAAGAAGCGGCTATTTTTGATGCTCATCTTTTGATTCTGGAAGACGAGGCTTTGCTGGGAGCAGCTTACCAGCGTATAGAGCAGAAGCTGATGAATGCCGAGCGAGCACTATGGGAGGCCGCGGAAGAATTTGCTCAGATCCTTGCCGGGCTTAGCGATAGTTATTTCCAGGCGCGTGCTGCTGATATACATGATATTCGTACGAGGGTTATTTCTCATCTACAAGGGAAGCCCAATGCTAGTTTGCGATTCCTAAGCCAGCCGGTGGTTGTTGCAGCTCGCGACCTGCTGCCTTCTGACACGGCCGGTCTCGATGTGACATACGTACTGGGATTGGTGACCGAACAAGGTGGACCTACCTCACACACTGCGATCCTGGCTCGCCAGATGGGTATTCCAGCCGTTGTAGGCGTTCCAGGGCTGCTCTCCGCACTTCAAGCGCAGGAGACGCTGCCGCAGCGCATTGCCCTGGACGGAAGCGCCGGAACGGTCGAGATTGACCCCGATGCAGCTACGGTTGCGAGCTATGAAGCATCGCTACAAAAGTACCGCCAGCAGCAGGAGCAATTGCAATCATTCCGCCTGCTCCCCGCGATTACGCTCGACAATGTAATAGTGGAAATAGCAGCTAATATCGGGAGTTCTCGTGACGCAAAGCTGGCAGCCGAGGCAGGCGCTAGCGGCGTAGGCCTCTTCCGTACCGAGTTTCTATTTCTTGATAGAACAGCGCCACCAGACGAGGAAGAACAACTAGCGGCTTACAGTGCTGTTCTCGAGGTGTTTGCCGGAAAGACGGTGATTGTTCGCACTCTCGATATTGGCGGCGATAAGAGTATTCCCTACCTGCAACTTGCAGTGGAGAGCAATCCATTCCTCGGCCTGCGCGGCATTCGTCTCTGCCTGGCCGAAGAGTATCAATATCTTTTTCGCGCTCAACTACGGGCCCTGCTGCGAGCGGCAGAGGTGAATATAGCCTCGCTCTGGATTATGCTGCCTATGATCAGCGATATTGGTGAGATACGTAAGACGAAGGCGCTGATTGCTGAAATAGAGGCCGGCTTGCTCCAGGAGGGGAAGCTACGTATCCCGGTGAGGCAGCAGATACGCCTGGGCATCATGGTAGAAACGCCCGCGGCTGCGCTTCTGGTGATGTGATGGCTAAAGAAGTCGATTTCTTCAGTATTGGCACCAATGACCTGGCACAGTATACGCTGGCCAGCGATCGCATGAATGCCAGCCTGGCTGCTCTGTACCGCCCCTTTCATCCCGCGGTCATGCGTTCGATCGCTCATATTGTCACTACCGCCCGCGGGCATCAGCGCTGGGTGGGGATGTGCGGCGAGATGGCAGGCGATCCGCGCGCTACTGCTTTTCTTTTAGGGCTGGGCATTAATGAACTGAGCATGGAGTCTTCCTCGCTTAACGCGGTCAAGCAAGTGATTCGCAATACAACGACGACCGGGGCTCAGGCGCTTGTGGAGCGCGTATTGCAGGCAGAGAGCGCCGGGGCAGTAGAGGAATTGTTCACTCGCTGAAGGTACACTTGCATGAAATACCGAAATGCACAAAGGTGAAAAATGGCCAGCGAAAAGGGGGCTTCAAAGCGAGTAGTGGCAGTGATTTTAGGTGCTGGACAGGGCACTCGCGTGGGATACCGGGTCAACAAAGTGTTTCTGCCCATTAATGGAAAGCCTATCATCATTTATGCAGTTGAAACGTTTGAGCGTTGTCATGCTATCGATGAGGTTATCCTGGTGGTTGCGGCCGGTGAGGAAGAGCAGATGATGGAGCTTGCCCGGCATGCTCAATGCACTAAAGTAGACCGGGTTATTCGCGGGGGGCCAACCCGCCATGAATCTGAACAATGTGCCCTTGAGGTATTACGCCCACACATTGACGCAGGTGACGTTGAAATTGTCCTTATCCACGATGGGGCTCGGCCTTTCGTATCTGTAGAAAAGGTGGAGCAACTTATTGCCAGGGCTCGAGAGTCGGATGGCGCTATTCTTGCGACCCCCCTAAAGGAAGAGGAACGGATAGCCCAGGTGGGCAGCGAGCATTATATCCAAAGGAGCTTTGAGGGGCAGCAGGCATGGAGAGCGCAAACACCGCAGGCCTTTCAAGCTTCTTTGTTGCTCAAGGCTTACGACCAGGCCAAACGCGATGTGTTTTTAGGTACCGATACAGCAGCCTCTGTAGAGCGTATTGGGGGACATATCGTCATTGTTGAAAGTGATGCCAGCAACCTGAAGATCACCACGGCTCACGATCTTTTCCTGGCCGAAAGGCTGACCAGCCGTAAGCGCGTTTGAACATCCACTTTCATAAAGGATGGGAGTGGCTATGATAGGGTGCGGGCAGAAGTGCCCGCACCTTTAGACGTTGGTTGAAGGCGTCTCTGCTAGTCGCGGCACCTCGATGAGTTGCGGCACTCGGTCCTGCCTGTACCCGAGGCGGCCCCTGCTGCTGATGATGAGCAGCACTGCACAGGCCGCGAAGGGGAGAAGATTGCCATTATCTAACCATGGGCTAGTGAGAATCGCGTTTGCCCAGCCACTTAGAGAGGGATGTGCTGGGATAAGCAGAGCCAGTAGACCACTTGATGCATTAAAGCCTGCGTGGATAAGGAACGCGATGAGTAAACTGCCACGGGCATAATTGAAGATCCACGTAAACAAGAAGGTTGCAGCAATGACGGTCAGGATGAACCCCACGATGAAGGGGAGAGAGAACACCCCTCCTGATACTGGCCCTTGCACCAACAAGAGAGGCACATGCCAGAAGCCGTGCAGGATGGCGAGGATGGTCGTCCCAACGAGGGGACCGTATTTCGCCTGCAATCGTGGCAGCGCAAAGCCGCGCCAGCCTGTTTCTTCCCCCACAGTGTCAAGCAGATTGAGCACCAATAAGGGGAGATACACGCTCAAGAGCAGCGACCAACGTGCGATGAAGACAGTGAGTAAAGAGAATCCGTAGAAGACACTCAAGCCGATCAGCCAGACCAGGAGGCTGCCGAAGAGAGCGGCGAAGTACCACCCAGGACCGACGCGCCACTGCACGAAGCGACGCAGGAGGGGCCGCACACCAGCTTTGCCAGAGGTGGTAGCCGTCACCAGGAAGGCCGCGAGCAAAGGACCACTATATGCGCTGAGGAAAACGACCAGAATACTGGCATCTCCAAAACTGAACGGAAGCAGGCCAAGGCCACCCTTGCCCAGGAGCACCGGAAGATCGACCAGCCAGGTTCCGATGTAGGCGATGACGAAGTAAGCCACCAGCGAGTGCCGGGTGATAAGCCGCCTAAGCGGTGAAGAGGTCGCGGATTGCGACGTTGTGGGGATGGTAGACATGATAGGTTTCCTTTCAAATTCGCCTGCACTTCATCTGGTATCAGTGTAGCGAAAGCAGCGTTTCAGTATCGTTTCACGGCGACTTTCCCGGCCTCAGATCCCTGGCCGCCTTGGGTAATCCGGCTGCTGCTGTCATACTCCTTCTCCTTTTTACTCGACAACCGGCGTCTTGCCCGTGGGGCTGCTGCTGCCGGCGGGTGGTACCACGTTTGCGGGCAAACCTGAGAATGTCATGGGAGCATTGATATTCGCACCCTCTTCTATGCCGACGCCGAACCGCCCAGTCAGCTCACCACCCAGCCAGCCCGTTCCACCCAATAATGCCGCGCCAAGAAACGACAGGATGTATGCTACAACGGATGGGTTGCCGGGTGCATTCAAGCGCAAGAGCCAGCTTACAAGAAACAATACCAGGACTACACCATTAGCTGTTCCGTGCCATACGCCGACCCGCCTGGCGTGGGTTCCCGATGGGATGCCTGTCCAATCGATAGTGCCAACTACTGCTGCTAGCAGCCCGCCGATTCCACCGGCAGTAATCATCCAGAAGGCGATTTCTGACCAGAATCCATTGCCCGTAACCCAATGGAGGATGTCGAAGATGACCGAGGTCGTCAGTAACCCGATGGGGAAATTGACGAGCATGAGATGTAAGGGATGCCCCATTGACTTGATTTTGCTATACATCGTGTATTCCTTTCGTTGAGGCTCCACGGCTGACACGTCCCAGCATCCGGCGTGCTGGTGTCAACATGAGGTACAGCACCGTGCGGATTCCGGCATTCTGCCAGACGTTCCTGGCCTCCGACCACTGGAGCCTTGGATCGATG
>WNFY01014657.1_pt1 | contig 11097 bp, 4 predicted proteins | sample 5400091 | NCBI WGS metagenome assembly WNFY01 (sample SAMN13153364, study PRJNA577476) | soil metagenome | isolation source: 60 cm soil or saprolite under grassland replicate 1 | place: USA:California | collected 2016-06-15
CCACCGCGACAGGTACGGCTCCGCAGGCTCCCGCCCCCCCGCAGGGGCGACGGCCATCTCGGACGGCTCACCCATGCCGCCTCCCACCCTCGGCACACTGTGCGCCGCCCGCACGCGTCCTTCAACGGCCCGTGAGCGCATTGACCGTCTTGCGGCTGCGAGCCAAAGGTCGACGCGCCTGCGCCCCCGCACGACCTGACCACGCGCAAGGGTGGGTGAACACCGCACCTTGGGTGGCTTCTGCTGGATGGCCGGCCGGGCGAGCGTGGAGTACACACGACATGCCGCGAGGAGGCGAGACAGATGATTCCCACCCAGACGCTCAAGCCCGACATCCGTCGCTCGAGGTTCACCACGATGCGCAGCAAGCTTGGCGCTCTCGCCCTCGCCGCGGCTGTCCTCGGATCGACATGGGTGGCCGTTTCGCCTGCTGGTGCGCTTACCGGTGCCGTCAGGAACGGTGAGTTGGTGGCCGACGGTGCGTGGTGCTGGTTCCAGGATCCGCGCGCGGTCCACTACGTCGGGCTACACAACCGCACCTACATCGGTTACGTGACGTCCGTCGGCGACATCGATGTTGTCTCACAGGACGCCGTCACCGCGGCTTTGGCGCACAGCACGTTGCACGTCGCTCTGCAGGCCGACGATCATGCCGCGCCAGGCCTCGTGGTGCTGCCGGATCGGCGGATCGCGCTCTTCTACTCTCGGCATGTAGGCACTCAGATGCTCTACCGCATATCGGTGCGCGGTGAGGACATCACGGCGTTCGGGCCCGAGATGAGCGTGCCGACAAACGTGCCCGGGGGACACACCTACACCTACGGAAACCCGATTTACCTCTCCGCCGAGCACCGCCTGTACCTGTTCTTCCGCGGGGGTGACAACCGCCCGTTGATGACCTGGACCAAGGACTACGTGCACTGGTCGCCGGCCGTCGACGTGGTCATTCCCGATCACACTGCGGCTGGGACGAGGCCGTATGTGAAGTACGCGACGAACGGGATCGACACCATCGACATCACGTTCACCGACGGACATCCGCGCGAGGTAGCTCGCAACTCCGTCTACGCGATGATCTACAAGGGCGGCATCCTGCGAACCCCGCTCGGCTCTGCGGTGTCGGTGCTCGACCCGAGCGCCGTGACAGATCCCACGCTGAAGGTGCCGCACACCGGCGCGATGCACACCGACTGGTTGCGCCCGAGCACAAGCGGGTTGGTCTACGACGATCCAGGCGGTGCTCCCGCCTGGGTCCAGAGCATGGCGCGGGCCGCGGACGGTGCACCAGTGATCGTCTACTCGACGTACCAGGACCTGGCCGACGCGCAGTACCACTACGCGCGCTGGAACGGCACCGGTTGGACAAAGTCACTCATCGTCGACGCCGGCGGGACGATCAACACCGATCCCAATGAGAAGCAATACTCCGGCGGCGCGGACATTGACCACAACAACCCGAGCATCGTCTACCTGTCCCGCGAAACGTCGCCCGGATCCACGAAGTGGGAGCTCGAAGACTGGCGCACCGCAGATGCCGGGGTGAGCTTCTCCAGGCACTCGATCATCACGCCGAACCCCACGGTCAAGAACGTCCGCCCGGTCGCGCCGTGGGGGTCACCGGGCGAGATCCAGGTGCTATGGATGAGCGGCACCTACACCGACTTCAGCGCCGGCAGCTACCACACCCAGCTGCGCGAACTGACCACCGGCCTCGCCCCGACAACGGCCCGCATCAGCGCCTCCGCACTGGCCATCAACATCGGATCCACCGTGCAGATCGGCGCACGCATCGTGCAGGGCTATAAAGGCACCGGCGTGGGCAACGCCATCATCGAACTACTCGGCCACACCTCAGGGAAGCCCGATCAGCTGCTAGCACGCACGCGCGCCGATAGCACAGGTCTCGCCGTGTTCACGCGCAAACCGAGCGAGGCGATGCGCTTCACCATCCGGATGCAGCCCACGTCCACCTACGGCGGGTCCCACTCGCCATCGGTCGTCGTGAACGTGCGCCTACCCGCCGCCGTGCGCATCAGCACATCTGCCACCGCGATCAGGCGCGGACAGTCCGTCATCGTCGGCATGCGCGCGATCGACGCGCGCACCGGCGCGGTCATCCCGCACGCCACCATCGAACTATGGCAATACGTCACCGGCAACCCATGGCAACGCGCTGGCCGATACACCGCTGACGCGAACGGCCTTGTACGGACGACCCGCTGGCCCACCGAAACGGTCACCTACCAGGCCCGCCTGATCGCGAGCACCACCCACCAGGCAGCCTCGAGCCCGACCAAGACCGTCCGCGTCAGCTGATCCGCCCCGGCCCACCCTCAACGGGCCTGTCTTGCCATGTGAGTTCCGATCGAGCGGTGCTGTCGGAATCCGTCGCGATCGACGCTCTGGATCAGCTGCCCGACATGACCCACCGCATCCGGTTGATCGATCCAGCCCGACAGCGAAACGCGCGGACCTCATGGGTTCTGTCGGGTCGACGCCCGCCGTTCCTCGCGCCGGTAGCACGACAACGCACTGATTTGCCGCGGACAGGTCGATCGAGCGCCCTCAGCGTGAGTCGCTTTCAAGATCGAACCGTGCGATCGACTGCGACAATGCCCCGCCAGCTGCTAGACCGAACGTGTCGAGCACGAGGCGGGGTTGGCAGCGTCAGGCTCTTAGGGTGAGAAGGTCGCCGTGGGCTGCGAGGAGGAGTAGCCGGTTGGCGGCCCAGGCTGCGGCCCACGTGGTCTGCGCGGTGCGGTCTGGCATACGCGGACCTGGTGTCCATGTCGTGGACGTGGGTTTCAGAAGGCGACGTCGCCTGGGCGAATGTCCACTCCCGGTCCTGCGATGAGGCTCTGCGCGACGGCGACTTGGGCCGCTCCCGTCCACACGATTTGGGGGTGCGCGTCATCGAGCGGGCCGTGCGGGATCACCGTCACGTGCATGGTGGCTGGATCGAGACGATAGCCGTGCGCCCCGATCCGGATCGGGTGCGAGCAGCCTCCGCACCAAATATCGGTAGGCGGTAGGAGGATCTGGGCGCCGGCGGTGACAGGCGTGGGCACCGATTCGTGTTGAGACCAGCTGGCGGTGACGTCTTGCCAACGCCTACCGGTGCCGAGTCGGTAGACGTCGATGCCGGAACAGCCGGTGTACTCGCTCGCGCCGGTCTGCACCGTGCGTCCCCACATCGACCACAGGATCACCCGGTCGCTCGCAGTCGCGAGCGCGACGCCTAGCGCCGGATGCCCCACCGGCAGGGACGGATCGATTCGGGACCAGTGATCATCGGCTGGGTTGTAGGTGGCAGCCACCACGTGCCCGTCTTCCCGCACGCCCGCAACGACAATCGTGGCGCCGGTCCAGACCGCCGTGACCTGCGCCAGCTCGCCAGTCGGCGCCAGGGCAGACGACGACCAGACATTCGTAGCCGGGTCATACAGACCCGCGACGCAGCACCGGAACACGCCGGTCCTGCTCGGCACGGCTTGCCCTCCAAACAGGAACACCTGCCGCCCAGTCCAGACCGCAGCCTCGCCAGCCGTCCCGATGCGGCCCGGTGCTGTCGCGATCCGACGCCAGCTCGACGTCAACGGATCAAACGCGGCACCGTCAGGCTGCGCGATTCTGCGGACCGTTCCGCCGATCTCGAGTACCTCTCGTCCGTCCTACACCAGGACCGGTCTGTCTCGATCGCCAAGCGGCGAGCGCGGCAGTCGACGCCACGATCCGTGGGCTAAGGCCGACACCACCAAGGACGCAGTCTGGCCCGGCGTCGACAAGGGGCCCACGGAAGTCTTCGGCCCGCTGGATCCAGCAGATCCCAACACCGTCCGCGGACTCCCACGAGTACAGGACGCCGCCAGACACACCAGCAGCGCGAACGCCACAACCGTGCCCCGCGCATCGAAGTCACACCACATCAACGCACCGCGCCGGGCCAGCGTTGCCCGTCAGCAGACCGGTTGCCTCCCCTCACGATCGCAAAGCGCACCCGCTCAACGCCCGCACATGCCGCCGATCGTGCGGTCCGGTGCAGGTGTGCGGATGAGACGTCGCGTTGCCTGGGTATGCGGCGGCGGACAACATCCGCGTGTGCCTGCGCGTTGTCGGCACGTGAGGGGTGGCGTTGTTGTCGCGGCGATCTTCGGCGTCGGTCTGGTGTGCGGGGCGTGCGCGTCATCGCCTGCCGGGCCTGGGTCCTCCTCGTCAACGCGCATAACTCAGCCGGCCCGGGCCACGCCGGTGAGCGCCGCGGGCAATAAGAGCCGGGCCGAGGCTGAGGCGGCGCGGCTACTGGCCGAGGTGCAGCTCCCAGCGGGGGCGGTCGAGATCGCGACGCCGCCGGCAGCGTTGTCGGGCCCGAGCGTGGGCGTGCCTTCGATGTCGTCGTTGATCGACAAGGCGCGGTTTTGGCGGGTCTCGATGTCCCTCGACGCGGCGGTTGCCTGGATTCGGGCCCATCGGCCCGCGGGATTGACCCTCGGAGCATCAGCGAGCGGCGGGACGGGGCACCGCGTGGAAACACGCGGGATCGCCTTTGCCGATCGTGACACGGCCGCGTGGCAGTACGCCCAACGGCAGATCGGCGTCGCCTGGCTCGGCGCGGATGTCAGCGCGATCCGCGCCGACGGTGTTGCGCTGTGGATCGATCCGCGTCCGATGAAAGACACCAGGACCGGCAGCCGCACGCGAGTCACCGTCACCGACGGCTGCGCGAGCACGGACCGCGGCATCGTTGGCGTGAGCAACCCCGCCACCGACCTGGCCGAACGACTGCTTCCGGCCGCCTCGCCCACCGCCGGGGACGCGGCACGGCGCATCACCACACTCGCCAGACGGATTTCACTCGACCATTTCAACGACGAGGCGCCATGGAGCTGTCCCGCGGACGACGGCTCCGCCACGGTGGTTGTCCTCGCCTATCGCGGCCGCGCGGATGTCGACCTGTGGCTCCCACGCCGCGGCTGCATGACGCTGTCTAACGGCCACATCCAAACAGCAAACTTCCCGGCCGGACTTGGTGATCTTGTCGCCGCCGTCGCCGCGCTCGGCGGATAGCGGTCACGCCCACGGTGATCCACGCGTCCTGATCTGCCGCGACCAGGTACGGCGGGATATGCCCGATCTTGCTGCGCGGACAGGTCGTCGCAGCCCTCAGCGTGAATCGCCTTCAAGTCAGAATGGACGGCAGCCTTCGCCGCGCTCGGCGCCGCGAACCCCATCCCGGCCCGCAGCGGCAAGACCACCCGCCACCGTCTTGTGCCGTGTCACTGAAGCTCAGCCCCACTGCGGCCGTGCTGAGCCCGCTCGCCTTCACGCCGCCGCCATGTCGGTGGCCGGTTGGTGGCCGACGAAGTCCTTCGTGCGGATGAGGACCAACGCCAGCACACCGGCGAGCAATGCGATCACCGCGGCGACGAGCAGGATGTCGTTGAGCCCGCTGGTGAAGGCGGCACGGGCAGCGTCGGCTATTGGCGCACGAAGTGATGGCGGCAGCTTGGCGAGTGTGTTGCCGAGTTGGCCGTTGGTCAACGCGGCGCCGACCTGGTGGGCACGGTCCCCAAGTCCGGGGACGGCGGAGAAAGCGGATGCGGCCGCGGTGTGGACACGGCTCGCGAACAGTGATCCGAGCAGCGCAATGCCGGTGGCGATGCCGACCTGCCGAAACGTCGAGTTGATGCCCGAGGCCATGCCGGCCCGAGACGGTTCGACCACGCCGACGGCGGTCGAGGCGAGCGGCGGGTTGATCAAGCCGACTCCGATGCCACCGAGGACGAACCCGGGCACGAGGTGGGTCCACGAGGAGCTGGCATCAAGGCCACGCAGTAGCAACAGTGACACCGCGACCAGGATCAATCCTGGGCCGATCAGGAGCCGGACCGGCACGATCGAGGAGAGGCGCCCCGCGATCGCGGCGACGACGAGAATGCCTCCCGATATGGTCAGCAGCCGCAGGCCCGTCGCGAAAGGTGAGTAGCCGAGCACGTCCTGCAGATAGATCGTCAGATACAGCAGCATCGAGAAGATCGATGCGGACAGGCCGAAGGCGGCGATCAATCCGCCACTGAAGGTCGGCTTGCGGAACAACCCGAGGTCGAACATCGGGTGCCGGCCGGTCAGCTCTGCCGTCAAGAAGGCCACGAGCAGGACGGCGGCCGCTGCGAAGCAGCCGAGGACGAGGGAGTCCGTGAATCCCTTCTCACCCGACTCGATCAGGGCGAACACCAGGAACGCCAACGCAGCAGTGAACGTCGCGAACCCGATCCAGTCGGGCCGGCGCGGGTGAGGGTCGCGAGACTCGTGGACCTGCCGGATGGTGATCACGATCGCCCCGGCACCGATGGGCAGGTTGACGAAGAAGATCCACCGCCATGACAGGCCTGACGTGAGTGCACCGCCAACCAGCGGGCCGATCGCCACGGCGAGACCAGTGATCGCTCCCCACACGCCGAACGCGATGCCACGGTCCTTGCCGCGGAATGCGTCGGCGAGCAGCGCCAGCGACACAGCGAACATGATGGCGCCGCCGACGCCCTGCAAGCCTCGCGACAACTGCAGGAAGAGGGTGTCGGTGGCCACGCCACAGAGCAGCGAGGCGACGGTGAACAGGGCGAGGCCGATCAGGTAGAGCCGACGTCGTCCGTACATGTCCGCAACCGACCCGCTCGTCAGCAGCGACGCCGCCAGGGTCAGCGCGTACGCGTCCACGACCCACTGCAGGTCGGAGAAAGTGCTGTTCAGGTCCTTCTGAATCGCAGGAAGTGCAACGTTCACGATGGTGATGTCCAGGAGCAGCATGAACGTCCCGAGGCATACCGCCGTGAGCGTCCACCATCGGTGCAGCGCCGGTTCTGCCGTTCGAGGTTGGGCCAGGTCGCGATCGTGCGCCAGACCAGGTTGCGCAGGGCCGCCGCTCGGGCCCGGGTTCGGCTGTGCCATGACGTCCTCGTGGATTCGCACCGGCAGCACGGGTCAGTGTCAACCTACGCGGGTGACACGACAGCGCGACCCAATCGGCCCTCGGGACCGACGGCGTCACGCCGTTGTCGGCGCCGACGGAGTTAGGCCAGCGGGGCCAGGCGTCGCGCATCGCCAAGCGTTCGGCCAGCGACGTCGGAGGCCGCCTGCGGCGCATTGGCCGGCCGGGTGAACCCTCCGGGCGCTTTGGCTGCGACCGACCGCGTCTCGCCGCCGTCGGCGGGATAAGAACGCACTCATCTGCCGCCGAGAGTGCGCACGCTCGTGCCGAATTGAATCTTTGTGTCTCTTCGGGACGTCCGCGCAGGCCCCCGTTATTTTCCGATCAGTGCGTTGTCGGCGCGCATGCTTATGCGCTAAGCATGTTCGCTCGTAGTCTCGATGGGGCCATTGGTGCCCACGTTGGGGACCGAATGGAGGTGCCGTGCATCCCCTGCGGGCGCCGCGGGATCGCCGAATATGGACGGTGCGCCAGCCGTTGCCCTTTGGCTGCTGGCCTGTTGTCGTGCATTGATGCGGGCTTGCGATCGGTCCGCCCGTCCGGACGCCGTGGGTCCAGCGCGCCAGGGTTGGCGGTCAAGACCGCCAACCATGGACGGGGCTTGAAGGTGGCCTCGTTCGTCAACTTGATGCCGGCATTCTTTGCCTGGTCGAGGACCAAGGCCGGTTGGGGCCGTGACGACGGTGTTGAAGCCTCCGGCGGTTCCGACCGTTGCCGACTCGCTGCCGGTGCCGCTGGTGGTCCGGTACGCGTAGGCGGCACCGCCAGGGATGGCGATGGCAGAGACCGCCACAACCCCGGCAGCGCCTTGGCGACACCCGCCGTTGTGTGGTGGTTGCCGTAGTAGGCACGGATTTGGTCTGAGCTATGGCGCTCATCTGTCCCATGTAACGTGAGCCGCAGCAAACTGGCACACCACCCGGGGGGTAGGCCATGTTTCGCTCGCGCCGCGATGCTGTGTCTGGGTCGAGTGACCGCCAATTCCGAAGCCTGTTCGGCCGCCGGTGGCTGGCAGCCGGCGGTTGCGCCGCCCTGGTGCTCGGCGTGCTCATCCCGCTGACGTTGATCCCGGCGACCAACGCAGGAGCGGCCGGCTACGACAGCCACCTGACCCGCGCTCCGTACCTGACCGACTTGGTCGAGCTGACGGTGAATGTCAATTGGGCTACCAGCAACATCGGCACGGGCTCCCTGAAGTGGGGGCCGGTCACCTCAGGCAGTTGCTCGCTCACCAATACGGTGAGCAATCCGACACTGAAGGGCATCACGGTCGGCAGCGTCTCGGAGACCCAATGGACGGCGGCGCTCAGCCTGCCAAGCCAGGGGGTCTACTGCTACCGGCCCATGCTCGGCTCCACTGATCTGCTCGCGACGAACGCCTCGCCCCAGTTCCACACCCAGGTCGCTGCAGGCGACACGACTCCGTTCACCTTCGACGTAATGGGGGATTGGGGTCAGGTGTACGCGACCGGCAACCCCGACCAGGCAAACGTGATGGCGCAGATCGCCAAGAGCGGAGCCCGGTTCGCGATGACGGTCGGCGACAACGGCTACAACAACGGCAGCCAGATCAACTACGGCGACCTGCAGCAGACCGGCGCCGACACGAGCGCGATCTTCGGGCCCGCCTTCTGGACGGTGCCCTCCGGCAGCATTCCGATCTTCACGGCCGCCGGAAACCACGGCCTGTCCAACAGCGCGCACACCGACATCAGCACCTGGACCGAGGACACCGCGGTCCTGACATCCGGTGGCACCTACACCAACCAGACCTACTGCTGTGTCAATGGCACGTCCTCGGCCAACTATGGCAGCGAGTGGTACGCCTTCAACGCAGGCCCGGCCCGCTTCTACGTGCTGGACTCGGCCTGGGGCGACACCAACACCGGCACCGCCAGCGTCTACGCGAACGACCAGGCAGCGCACTTCGCGCCCGGCGATCCGGAGTACGACTGGCTGCTCAACGATCTCAACAACAACCCGACGCCGCTGAAGTTCGCCTTCTCGCACTACCCCGTCTACTCCGACAGCCCCTCGCAGACCTCCGACACCGACCTGCAGGGCGCCTCGCGCCTGGAAGGCCTACTCGGGCAGCACGGTGTCAACATCTGGTTCAACGGCCACGCCCACATCTACGAGCGCAACAAGCCCAGCGCATCGGGCATGCCCGTCACCTACATCACCGGCGGCGGCGGCGCGGCCCTCGGCTCCATCGGCAGCTGCCACCCCTACGACGCCTACGGAATCGGCTCCTCCTCGGCCTGCGGCAGCGCGCCGAAACCCAGCTCGGCCTCGCAGGTCTTCCACTTTCTCAAGGTCGGCGTCAACGGCACTTCAGTGACCGTGACGCCCACCGACGAGAACGGCAACACGTTCGACCAGCAGACCTACAACTTCGGCAACGCCAACACCCCCGACACGATCATCGACAGCGGACCCTCCACGCTGACCAACGCGACCAGCGCCACGTTCAGCTACCACTCCACCCTCAGCGGGGCGACCTTCGCGTGCAGCCTCGACAACGCCACGCCCACACCCTGCGGCAGCTCCCAGGGCTACCCGAATCTGCTTGACGGAACGCACACCTTTTCGGTCGTCTCCACCGCCGGAGGGATCACCGACCCGACACCGGCGGTCTACGCCTGGACCGTCAAGACCACCGCGCCGCCGCCACCGACCAACCTCGCCGCGTCGGTGGTCTCAGCGGCCGCGATCTCACTGACCTGGACAGGAGTCAGCGGTGCCGCGAGCTACGACATCATCCGCAACGGCACCACGATCGCCACCGCAGCCGGCACGGCGAGCAGCTTCCTCGACAACACCCTCGCGCCGCTGAGCACCTATCACTACGTGATCGATGATCGCGACGGCGCCGGTAACGTCTCACAACCCAGCAACCAGACACCTGACCTGACCACGCCGGCCGGTCCCACCGGTCCGACCCTGATCCAGACCGCCGGATCGCCTACCACGACCGCCACCCTGACCAACCCCAGCACGCCCGGCAACCTGCTGGTGCTCTCGGCCGGCGTGTACACCGGCACCAGCCAGCCGATCACCGCAGTCAGCGACGGCAAGAACACCTGGACCAAGATCAAGGCGTCTGCGGTATCGGGTCAATACTCCGACGGCGAGATGTGGTACACCCCGAACGCGGCCTCGGTCAGTAGTGTCATGGTGACCACGTCGGCCTCCGCCGTCGCGTTGCTGCTGCAGGAATACAGCGGCGTGCTCGCCACCAACCCGCTCGAGGGATCCGCCGGAACGGCCGCCACCTCCACCACGGCCAACTCCGGAACCGTCACACCGTCGGTGTCCAACGACCTCGCCGTCGGCTACATCGCCGGGCACGGCAAGAACCAGGCAATCACCGTCACCTCGCCGGGCTACAACGTCGACCCGACACAGACCACGACCTCGCCCAACATCGTGTCCGTCATCGCCGGCTCGCAGCCGCTCAGCTCGACCAGCGCGCAGAGCTTCGCCGGCACGTTTGGCACCTCGATGTACTGGGCCGCCGGCATCGCCCTGTTCAAAGCGGCGGCATCGCCGGTCACGAACGACTTCTCGGTGTCGGCATCGCCAAGCTCGGTGAGCGCCGTGCAGGGCGCTGTGTCGGGGTCGTCGACGATCACCGCACCGCTGGTGAGCGGCAGCGCCCAGACGGTCACGCTGAGCGCGTCCGGCCTGCCCACCGGGGCGACCGCGTCGTTCAACCCGGCAATCATCACTAGCGACGGCGTGAGCAGTTCCGCGCTGACCATCTCGACCACTAACAGCACCCCAACCGGCAGCTACCCGGTCACGGTGACCGGTACCGGTACGGCGACGCACACCACCACGGTGACGTTGACCGTGAGCGCTAATTCCTTCACGTTGTCGGCGAACCCGGCCTCGGTCACCGCGACCCAGGGCGGTAAGTCAGGGTCGTCTTCCGTCACTGCCGCCTTGACGACCGGCAGCACGGCGCAGACGGTGACGTTGAGCGCCACCGGCCTTCCCGCGGGGGCGACCGCGTCGTTCACTCCGTCGACGATCAGCAGCGATGGCTCTAGCAGTTCGGCACTGTCGTTCAGCACGAGTTCCAGCACGCCGACCGGCAGCTATCCGGT